>MKWU01001479.1_pt1 | contig 40092 bp, 38 predicted proteins | sample 809101 | NCBI WGS metagenome assembly MKWU01 (sample SAMN05860141, study PRJNA318959) | sponge metagenome | host: Aplysina aerophoba | place: Slovenia: Piran, Adriatic Sea, Gulf of Piran | collected 2013-05-07
CAGGATTCGGGGATCGGACAGGGCGGTGGTCATTTGGTGGCAACCCTCAAGGGCTATCCGTCCCTGGGAGCGCGGGCGTCCCGCCCGCTTCAAATATTGTGGGCCTGCGGCCCACTTGCGGGCGGGACGCCCGCGCTCCCAGGAAAGGCGCTCAGCCCACCGCCGCCTCGGCCTCGGCCTGCGCGAGCTTCTGCGCTTCGCGCTCGGCGTCCATCGCGAGCATCGCCGCGTGGAGCGCCGGGTCGCCACCGCGGTAGTTGTCGAACACGTTCACGCACGCCTTCGCCTTGTCGACCGCGATGAGTGCGTCCGCCGCGTAGGCGTCGGCGCCGATCTTGTCGCACCACGCCTGGCTGATCGGGGCGCCGCCGACGAACACCTTCACCTCCTGGCGCAGCCCCTCCGCCTTGATGAGCTTCAGGGTCTCCCACTGCATGTTCATGGTGGTGGTGAGCAGCGAGGAGAAGCCGACGATCTGGGGCCGGTGCTCGCGGATGGCGGCGATGAAGTCTTCCGGCGGCACCGTGACCCCGAGGTCGATGACGGTGAAGCCTGCCGCTTCGAGCATCATCGCCACGATCTTCTTGCCGATGTCGTGCAGGTCGCCCTGCACGGTGCCGACCACGACGGTGCCGATCTCCTCGGTCTTCTCCGCGATGATGAGCGGCTTCAGCACCGCGAGCGCGGCGTGCATGCACTTCGCCGACATCATCACCTCGGGGAGGAAGTACTCGTCCATCTTGAACCGGCGGCCCACCTCGGCGATGCCGGTGGCCATGGGGCCCGCGATCAGGGTGCGGGCGGTGATTTCCGCCTCCAGCGCCGGGTTGATGAGGCTTACGGTGTCCTCGTGCTCGCCGTCGATGATGTTCCACTCGATCTCGTGGAACAGCTCCTTGATCTCCGCGGGCGCGTCGGTCCATCGGTCGGTCTCGCGGGAATCCTCGATGTCGTACTGCAAGTCCTCGATATCGAATTCCTGATCGGTGTCAATGATGAGAGGCATGTAGCGGTCCTCTTTCTCCTGATTGTTCGCCGCCGGGTCCGGTCCGGGCGGGCCCGGCGGCGCGATGTGCCTCGTGCCTCAGCCCTCGGCGGCCTCCGGCTTCGGGCGGCGCTTGCGCCGCTTCTTCCGGTCCCCGGTCCAGGGCTCGTAGCCTTCGCCGGTGTCCGCGCCCGCCGGCGGGTCCTCCGGCAGCGGATAGACGCCGTACTCCTTGCACTCCTCGATCATGGCGAGCGTGTTCTCGATGGGCACGTCGTGCTCCAGGCGGTGGGAGGAGCTGCACAGGTAGCCGCCGCCGTGGGCCACCTCCCAGATGCGCTCGCGGACCTCGTTGCGCACGTCCTCGACCGAGCCCCAGGGCAGCGTCTCCTGCACGTCGATGCCGCCGTAGAAGAACATCTCCTTGCCGAGCTGTCGCTTCTTCGCGGCCGGGTTCGAGTGCCGGGCGACCTTCGGGGGCAGGCTGTCGTAGCCGTCGACGGAGCAGTCGAGGAGCCCGCGCATGAAGGGCTCGGGGATGGCGCCGCAGGAGTGGAACTGGAGCTTGCCGTTCGGGTTCTTCGTGAGGTAGTGCTTCTTGATCTCGGTGTAGCAGCGCTTGTAGTGCGGGATGAGCTGGCGCTCGTACATCTGCAGCGAGAGGAACGCGGTCTTCTCGCTCGCGAGATCCTCCGGACTGAGCCTGATCCAGTCGAAGTACTCGCCGCACTCGTCGATGATCGCCTTGGCGAAGTCGATCTCGATGTCGACCAGCTTGTGCAGCATGGCGTCGAGAAAGTCGGGGGACTCGATGAAGTCGGAGAAGATCTTCGCGTACCCGACCATGTACTTCGCCTGCTCGAACAGCCCGCCGCGTCCGCCCTGGCCCATCAGCGCGAACGGCGTCTCCTCGCGGATGAACTTGCAGTACTCGCGCAGCGTCATGCCGGGGATGGGGGCGTCCTCGAACACCGAGGTGTCCCAGGGGTCGGGCCACGGGTATGCCGCCAGCTCGCGCAGGCCTTCTTCGAGCGGCGCGCTGGTGGCGTGGAAGAGCGGGTAGCCGATCATCTCGTAGTAGCCGCCCTGCTCGTGCGGCGTCCACTTGCGGATGACGCCCCACTCGTCGACGTTGATCTCGACGTCGGGCGGGGGGATGCCCATGTCGAAGGGCACTTCCTCGAACTTGATGGGGCGGAAGCCCGGGGAGCCGCCGGGCGAGCCGGCCGAGATGCGCACGAAGTCGAGCTCGAGCTTCGCGGCGAGGTCGAGCTCGAAGCTCACGTCCGTGGTCCAGGTGGTCGAGCCGGTCCGGTAGTCCTTCGGGTCGGTCTTGTAGTCCATGCCGATGCCGCGCCGGAGGTTCTGGTACCCCTCGATGGTGCCCCAGAGCCCGACCGGCACCCGGTCCGGCTCGCGCAGCGCGAGTGCGTCCAGAGTGCGCTGGCGCTCCGGCGGAATCGCCTTGCCGATAATCGCTGCCACCGTTCACCTCCTGCCGTACGGGCGGTTGGCTGACGCGTCAAGAATCCTCGAATCGGTACCTCTTACGCAATTCGGGAGCGAAGCGAAAGGCTGAGACTGCGAAGCTTGCCGGGCGCGGGCGGCGGTGTCGAGTCGCCCGGAGTGGTCGCGTGTCGACTGCGGTCGGTGTGACTCGGCTCCGAGGGCGGCGTTCAATTCGCGGGCGATTAGCTACGCTGCGAGGCCGGACGGAGCGAAACATCGACCCTGGTGGCGTCGGTCACCGTGCCGCATGGCGGTTCGATGGCAGACGGACCTCATTGGCATATGGGTCAGTGAGTGACAAGGCGTGCAATATCGCCCTTGAGACCCTCGCCCGTTTCCGCGTATCGCGAACCGGGAATCGATGACGGCCTGAATTGCCCATTTCCGACCGACAGAACGCGGGTGGGCTCGGTGCGCGCAACTCGAGACGACTCCGCTACCTGAGGTGCCGCGATGACGCACCGTGTCAATGAGAACTCAGAGATTGATCTAACAGAATATCAAATGCAAAATAGTCGGCGCTTCGTACATCTCGGCTTTCGCAGAGAAGTGAACACCGCGTGGTGCCCGCAGCTCGGGCTGCCCACCGGATACCTCAAGTCACTCCAGCGCAGGGAGTGATGACCCCACTTGGGTGTATCCGCAAGGCATCGCCGCTTCGCTTCTCTGCGCGCCGTTCACACAGCCCGGCGACTCCTTTCCGTGCGCCGGGTTACGAGTCGGAGAAGGGAGTCTCGGCCCTATGCGATGCGTCGTCATCAACCTGCCATTGGCCGAAGAACGTCGCGCGGCAATCCAGGGAGAGTTCGAGAAAGTCGGCCTGCCCTACGAGCTTTGGCCCGCAATCAGCGGATTTGACCTCACCGATGAGACCAAGCGCTCCGTCAACCACGAAGCGCGTGACCGCGTCGGACTACGGCGAATGGACTTCGCATCCGTCGCCTGTCTTCTCAGCCACCTGTCCGTGTTTCGCCATCTCGTGGAAAGCCGGGACGATATGGTGGCCGTCTTCGAGGACGACGCCAGACTGCATCCCGATCTCCCGGACGTGCTTGATGCGCTCAAGGGGAAGGCCGACAAGTTCGACGTCATCAAGCTTCAGCGGCGCCATGTGCATCTGCCCCACTACCCCGTCTACCAGTTGCTGCGTTCTCACAGCCTCGGGCGGGTTAAGTACCAAGACACCGGCGCGTACGGATATGTCATCACCCGGCACGCCGCTACACATCTGCTTGATCGCTTTCCTCGTCCCGTCCACGAAATCGACTGGATCATCCCCCGCTACTGGGAGAACGGGCTACGGCACGTCCTGTATGTGAATCCCCCCGTCGTTTTTCACGACAACATCCTGCCCTCGTACATCGACATTCATCGCGTCGGCGTGCACGCCGAACACTCGACACGGTTACGTCGAAACCCCTTGGTCGTAACGAGGAGGTTGGTGGCCGGTGTGCATCGCTCGGTGAAGCGGTGGGCTGGATTTCGTACGCTGAGACGCCAGGACCGCGACATCGATCCGTACAGTTTCTGAATCTCATCGGATTTCAAGTCATGCCCAATACCGTTTCGAGGACACTACCTCGCAATCGGCGCCGACGCCTGCGCCGGTATCAGGGACTTGTTGCAAGTGCTGCCGGCTCTGTCGCGTGATCAAGTCAAACGGCTCCTCAGGGAGTTGGCCGTCGAAGGTCGGGCCCAGGTCATCGGGGTTACACGAGCGGGGCGGTGGTTTGCCATAGGCCCATAGGCAAGGCCGGGCGGATTGGGTCAGCAGGCGATGACGACCCCAAAAAACTCCAATAAGGGATCCAATAGATGCCAGACCACGATCTACACCGTCTCAGAAATGGACTATTTTTCAATCAGTTGTGTATCGGAATCTCAGATTCGTCCTGATTGGGCGGAACCGAAACACTGATCCAAATGCCACGCCCCAACCAGGAATTCCAGACCGTGCGCTCCGAAGGCGGTCTCCTGGCGCCGGACTTCCTGCGCCGCCTCCCCGACCGCCATTCCTCCTTCGCCGGCACCCGCCCCGAGGACTACGCCTCCTCCCCGGCGAACGCCTGAACGAAGTAATCACTCATTCCTGGAATCGCCTGCGCCGGCACCCCGGCGAGTTCCGCGCCGCCGCGAACGTGCCCGAGGGCGAGGCGGCCACCGTTGACATCCGGGTGTCCACTTCCCATGCTTCCTTGCAGAAAATCTCGATTGCCGACCCCTGCGGGGGCGGCGGACCCTATGGTCACCACCCGGTGGCCATAGCTTTCCCGGGGATCATCGATGCACATCCGCTTCGTGGACGAAGCGGGGATGCAGGCATCCCATTGCCTGCTTCGCCTATTGCACCGGGCATGTGAACGGCGACTTTATCCCTCAACCTCTCGACCCGTTCGGGGCATTCTGGCAGGACGAGAGGCGCGACGGCATTCAACGGCGTCGAAGGGATCGGACGCGATCTGTTCCAGTGGCGACTGCCGGGGAGGTGCGCCCGAAATTCCCGATTTCGGAAATCATACGCCGATATTGACGTACGTCATATCTGACGTATGATGACCACCCAGGAGGAGCGTGCCATGCAGATCAATCCCGGCGGCCGCCTGAACACCAGGGACGTAGTGGGCCGAGACAACGAGATTGCCAGGTACTGGCGCGTTCTGGAGCGTCAGGGGCTTGTCATCTCGGCCGAGCGGCGCATCGGCAAGACCCACATCGTCCTGAAGATGCGCGATGAGTGCCGGAGCGGATTCCTGCCCTTCTACATGCTGTCGCTCACCGTCCCGCCCATGGCCCAGGAGGACACATGCGGCCTCGCCGCCGCGCTGCTCGAGGAGACCCGTGCCGACGCGGCGCAAATCCCCGAGCTGGCGTCGCGAATCGCCGGCGAGGTCGGCGGCTTTCCGTACTACATCCACCACGTGGTCGACCAGCTCGACCAACTGCGGCGCCCGCCCGCGCTCGAGGACGTGTCGTCGGCCGTGGACACTCTCGTCTACGACCCCCACGACCCGGCGAACCTCAACTACTACGTGACCCGTCTCTCGTCGTACTACGCCGACGACGAGCGGTCGCTGGCCCTGGTCGTGCTCGACACCATGGCCGGCCAGGCGACGCCGACACCCGTCGGGGAACTCCTCAATCTGTGCAAGCACCGTGACCCGTCGCTCGCCGACGAGCAGCTTCGCGAAATCCTGACCGCGCTGGCCGAGGACCACTACATCGAGCCGACAAAGCAGGTCGGCGGAGCCGCGTACGACTTCCGCTGGCAGCTCGTCAAGAAGTGGTGGAAGGAGCGACGGTCATGAGACAGGGCTTCCTGCGCAGCTCCCGCTACAGCCCGGGAAACATGGATCGCGAGTCCTTGGAGGCTCTGTTCGTCGGGCGCGACGAAGTCATGGACGACGTGCTGTCGCGCGTCACCACGTCGATGCGAAGCCCGGAGAAGCACTACATCCTCCTGGTCGGGCCAAGGGGATCGGGGAAGACCCACTTCCTGGCCCTCGCCCATCATCGCCTGATGGATCGGGTCGACGCGGCCGGCGCCCGCGACCGCGTCGCCGTCGCCCTGCTCAACGAGGAAGAGTGGGGAGTCGCATCGTTCCTCGACCTCGTTGTCCGAATCCTGCGAGCCCTTGCCGGCGAGGCGCCGGACCTCGATGCCGAAATCGCCGCGATATACGACAGGTTCGCGAAGGACCCCGCCGATGCCGAGAGCTTCGCGATCGCGCGGCTGCGGGAACACACCCGAGGGAAGACGCTCCTGCTCCTGTGCGAGAACCTCGTGGACCTGTTTCACGGGCTGGGCGAGGAAGGGCAGAAGCGGTGGCGAGCCCTCATCCAGGAGGACGGCAACTGGGCCATCGTGGCATCCACCCCGTCACTGTTCGCCGCAGTCACGCTGCAGGACAACCCCTTCTACGGCTTCTTCACAATTCGGGCGCTGGAGAAGATCGACTTCGACACCGGACTCGAGCTGCTCGCCAGGAAGGCCGTCCACGAGGGCAAGACGGAGCTGGCGGAGTTACTCCGCACGCCGCTCGGCCGCGCCCGCGCGCGGGCCATCCACCATCTCGCCGCCGGCAACCACCGAGCCTACGTCGTCCTGTTCGACTTCCTCGACCAGGAGTCCCTCGATGATCTCGTCGGCCCGTTCATGCACATGGTCGACGACCTGACGCCCTACTACCAGGACAGGATGCGTCAGCTCCCACCGGCCCAGCGGAAAATTGTCGAGTTCCTTTGCCTTGAGGGCAAGCCGACCACCATCAAGAACATCGCGACGCCCTGCCTGATGTCGCACCAGACCGCCGCCAAGCAGATTGGCGAGCTCGTGACCGCCGGATTCGTCAACCGGATGCGTTCCGGCCGCAACACATTCTGTGAGCTTTCGGAACCGTTGATGCGGATCTGTATTGAGGTGAAGGACAACAAGACCCAGCACTTCCGCCTGTTCGTCGAGTTCCTTCGCCATTGGTTTTCCGCCCGAGAGCTGGAGCGTCGGCATGTCGATATGGCGGACTACCGCCGGGCGAGCGAAGAGCTGCGACAGGTAGCGTCTCATCAGCCGAATTCCGTATCTGTGCACTGCCGGCTGTCCGACTCGTTGCTCCTTTCCGGCGAATGGGAGGAGGCCATCAAGGTCGCGGAGCACCTCATCGAAATCGACCCGGAGCATTCCCACGCGCACTACGTGCGTGGAGAGGCATTCATTGAGCTGGACCGTCCCGCAGATGCGGTCGCAGCCTTCGACAAACTCTTGCCTACGCGCGACTGTCGTACATTGCTGCTGGCGGCCACGTCGGTTCGAGAGATCGGCGAATACGCGTCGACCGGTAGGTACCTCGACCGGGTCACCGAACTGCAGCCCGACAATCGCGACCTCTGGATCGAACGGACGCGTCTCCACATCGACGAGGGTGCCTTCGACGCGGCGGCCGATAGTGCCGCCAGAATCGAAGCCCTGCCCGGCAGCGCGCTGCTCGGCCGCCTGCTTGCCGCACAGGCGGTCGCCGCGACCGAGCTGCTGCCGGTGGCTCTCGACGACACTCTTGGGGTCATCCTCGAACACGAAGACTTCGAGAGCGACGAAGAGCAACACATTGAAGCCACCGTGGGAATCCTGACCGTCTCCGTGCGCAACTTCGGTCCCCGGAATCTTCCCCAGGGGTTGGCGAAGCTGCGGAGTCTGTTGACGGACCTGCTCGACAAGGGCGTCCTCGGCCGCATACTGTCCGACTTCCTGAAAGCGAGCGTCGATGACGGTTTTCCGGGGCCTCTCGCGGATTGGGAGACCGCTATGGAGAGTCTCGCGTCCTCCCTCGCCGACCTCCCCGACTGCCGCACACCCCTCGAGATGCTCCAGGCGGCGGTCAGGTACTCCAAGACCGGTGACGAGAAGCACCTGTTGAGCCTGCCTCTGGAACAGCGGCAATTGCTGGAGGACATCCTGCCGCCAGCCTCGGGCGAGCAAGACGGGCGCGTCTGATTCGGTAGCCTCCGCGGCCAACTTGGCTCGCGGACCGCGACAGCTCCGCCCGCTCAGGTGTGATCATCCGGAACAAGGCCGTGGCCAACGCGGTCGCACTCCCTCTGCGGTGGATGACACTCGGTCACGGCTCGGCAATGTCGGGTCGTGGGTCTTGGTCAGGGCTTGACCGAATCGGAACAGGGCAGTCGCCACCTGGTCCGGCGGCGCTTCAGTCGGGAAGATACCTTCCTCTTCGTCGATTCCCGTCTCGCGAACAATCTGCTCGCGTAGCGAGGCATGCGCGCCCTCGTAGAAGGAATCGACGTCATGCTCGTCGCTGACATGCATCAGCGTGTGGCCGCGGTCGCTCAGCTTGTCGCTGCCTCCCGGCGTCTCGGAAAGATAGATGGGATGGTGGTCTCCGTCGGGGAACGTGAACGGCGACTCCAGCATGAGCAGGTCGTTGTGCGTCAGTTCACTCCTGCACGCAGGGCGTCGATTTGGTCCTTGGTTGTCTCGTTGTGGCAGCCGTCCAGCAGCGGACGAATATCGCAGTCAGGCTCCTCGATCGCCGTGTAGATCCACGCGAAGATTGTCCGGAGGGAACAACAAGCATCCGCCCGGGAGAGCATGTGGGGAACATTCAGACGCTCGACAATCTGGCGTCCGTGCTCCCTTTCGTCGAATCCTCGACGCAGGTTCTTCAGGTCCCTCTTCGGGTTGGGGATGGTCTCCACATCTCCTTCGAAGTCAACCAGATCCGTCCCAAGCACCGCGTTCACCGCCTGCGCGTCCGCGAAGTAGTACGCCTCGAGCATGTTGACCAGGAAATGAACCGATGCTCGATTCGCTTGACTCTCCGTGAGCATCCTGTCGAGCGCGAGCCGATAGCGGTCGAAGATCTGCTGGACTTCGCTCGACCTCACTCTCTCGAGATCGTCGATTACGAGAACATACCGATCGTCGGACGCAAGGAAGCGCCGGCTTGGAAGCCCGATATCCACGGCGTCTCGATCCGGAATCAGCTTGCCGCTCCCGATCATCCGCAGTTGGCGCCGTGACGACCGGATTGGCGAACGTTGACCAATTCTCCGAATCACCCTGAAGTGGCACCGCCCGGTCGCTTCAAGTGACCTGAAGAGAGTCGGAAGGAACTCCTCTTCGCCCTTTCCCGTGACGATCAGGCCGAATCGAACGAACCGCCATGCTCCCGCGCCGGCGGGTGTGGAGAAACTCATCCGTCGCTTTCCGCCAGCGCCTCGGCTCCCTGGGGTGCAACGGTTCCGGACATGTACAGCGATCCGGCCGCGTACTCTTCTAGAAGATCTCGAAACTCGTGGATTTCGGACAGACGCTCAAACTGCGCGCATCCCTCGACCATGCTTCCGACGAGGATATCCTGCGGGTCGAACTGGCTTATGAGCACCGGGGAGTGGGTGGCGAGAAACACCTGCTTGTTCCATTGCCGGGCGGCCTCCGTGACCGCCCGCGCGAACACGACAAGCGCCCACGGATGCAGCGAGACCTCCGGCTCGTCGAACAGCAGGACGGAATCCCGCTGACCTTCGGAGAACAGGGCAATCAGCAGAAGCAGCAATTGCACATGCCCGTCGGAGGTTCCCGACGCGAAGATCGGTTGGCGGCGCCCCTTCTCCTGAAAGCTGGCGTACACCGACGTCGGGCCTGTCTGCTCCACCACGATGCCGTCGAACGCCGGGAACGCCTCCGCCATGTACCTCATGATCGTGTCGTAGCGGTCGTCGACGTTCCGCTTGTCCTGCAGGTTCCTGAGCACGGACCAGGCGTTGTTGCCGAAATCCCATAGTCTGACTTGGTGGCTGCTCTCCGACCCTCTTCGTTTCAGGGGCCGAAGGTGAAACGACCGCGAGTTGTACAGCCGAACCAGGTGGAGCAACTGCTCAAGATCGGCAGCCTCTTCATCACGGTCATTGAAATTCAGGTAGAGGCTCAGACTGAGCTTGTCGGGTTCACGCAAGGAGATCTGGGGGGCTTGTTCGATTTGGGCGTGGTACAAGGCAGCCTTGTCCGAGCCCGGATTCCTTGCGATGAGCGGTACCGCGCGTGAAACCGACACCAGCCGCTCTCCAGGGAAGGGATCGAGCCTGCCTGCCGACAGAGAGAACGACAGTGCATAGCTGACCCCATCGTTTGCGAGTTCTACCGATATGCGCTCGTCCTCCAGGGCTCCGTCCCAGAGGATTCCGATTCCGTGGTCACGTTCGGAGGATGCGACCTCAACGCCGCGAATCGCGCAGTCCCGAAAGAAGTACAGTGAGTCCAGCAACGTCGACTTGCCGGCCCCGTTCGGACCGAAGACCACGTTGATCGGACGCAACTCGAGCTGCACGTCGGCGAGCGCACGGTAGTTGCGGACAGACATCCTCGTCAGTCGGCTCAAGACATCACCTCCACCGTCTGAATCGCCAAGCTCACCTCGGGCTGAGACGAATACCGGAGCTCCAGTCACGGCCACGGCCCATAGGCGGCATCGAGCGTTTCGGGGACACGCCGTCGTCTTACCCCGTGGGCCGGTATGCCTGACGCCTGGCATAGTGCGGCATCCGGCGTTCGGCCCTTGACATCCAGTGTACTCGCCACGGCTGGATTCCGTCGCGGGTTGTCGGTTTGGAATGGCGTTTCCCGATCACCAATCGGGCACCGCGGCATCGACATCCGAACGGGGGCTGTCCAGGAAACAGAACAACGCTCCGTGTGGCCATACGTCCGGCTCTGCGCCACCGGACGCGGTCGAACTCGGACTCGGCCAGCGAGGGCCCGCTTCGGCATACAACGGGATCGCGTGGGCTTGCATCGGGCCTCCTTGCTCCAGACCGCCAGGGCATGGCCGGTCACCACGTCGCGGAACACGACATCGAGTCCGTCAGGCAGCCCCCATGCCGTTTCGACAACCTTGTCGATGTCGAACGGTTGCCGTGCGCGAAGCCGCGATGCGGACGCCGAGCTCGCGGCGCTACTGGATTTGGATGGCAATTCCGATGTGGATGGTTTCTGGGACGAGGCGCCCAAGTCGGTGCTCGACATCCCCATGGGTGGTGGTCCGGATTCTCGGTGGAGGCTTTGAGGCGCTTCGGCGCTTCATTGCCTTTTTTGTTTCAGGATCGATCCTCATCGCGTTCCGCCTGCGTCCGCAGGTCCGTGATATGCGCGAAGCTCCAGATTTCGAACTCGGGGTTGCCGAGCCGCTCGCGTGTGGCCCGGTAGCGCAGCCGGGCAACCTGGTCCGCGAGATGCGACAGCTCCGCGCGTGCAGGCTTGATCATCCCTTCAGCATTCGGGCGTCCGCCCGCGCGCCGTCATCGAGAGCGGCGCGGGCCAGCGCCGGGATTTCCACCGCCTCCACCTCGGCGTTCAGCGCCCGGTGGCGGAAGACCTTTTTCTTCAGCAGGACCTTTCCCTTGAGCTCTCGGCGCCCATCGCTGTAGCGGCGTCCGAACCAACGGGTCTCGGCCTCGTGCAGTTGGGCGATGACCTCGCGAACGGCCCGGTCCTGAATTGCGACGCCGGCCAGCACCTCGTAGGGCGATGCGCCGTGGTCGTGACCACTTTCGTCGATGAACAGCAACCAGGACATGGAGGGTCACTTCGCTCTTCTGTCGCCCGAGCGTTCAGGTGTTCCGTGCGGCTCGAAAACGACCACCCGAAGATCGGGAAGCGCTCCCAGCGCCCGCTCGATGCGCTCTCGGACCTCATTCCACGGAAGACCGCCGAGACCGGCGCCGAGCGGCGGTACGGCGATCGAATCGAGACCGAGACGTCGAATTTCCACAATGAGTGCATCGAGGCCTGCGTCGATGTCCTCCAGTCGTGAACTGCTCCGCCAGTGGCGCTTGGTCGGGAAGTTGATGATGTAGCGCGGCGGTGCAAGCTGGCAGGTCTCGAAGGTGAACATTCGCCCGGGCTGGGGTTGACCGTTGCGACACGCCACCGTGTAGGCCTGAAAGTTCTCCGGCCATGCCTTCCTGAATTGCAGCGCGATGCCGGCGCCCATGTTCCCGACGCAGTTGACCGCGTTGACGAGCGCATCGGCCTTCTCCGCCAGCAGATCTCCGGTCTTGTACTCGATCACCGTCATCCTCCGGCGGCCCGTCGAACCGGTCGGTTCGGATCTCGACGCCCGGCCGACGCCCGCGGAAGCCGATTGGGTCTAGATCTCCGGCCATCGTCCCCGGGTGGTCCTCGCCAATCCGACGAGCGCCGGGCGGCCCCTGCCACACGCATCGGCGGAACCGTAGAGGTGCGCGAACGAATAGTCGGCGGGAATGTGTCTGCCATGACCAATAATACATACTGGTGCCGAGAGCATGCGCGTCGAATCACCACAACAGAGCTTGGTGGCGGTTCCACGGCACCACCGCCCGGACGCTGGTGCCGTGGATCATCGGAAGGATTGCGGCCCCTCGGTCTCGGGGTTCAGGCGGGTCTGGACAGCGGATCGGCGGAGTCGGGGAAGATCAGTCGGGTCGTGTACCCCTGCCGCTTCAGCGACTGCTCGATGCCGCGCAACACGGCCCGCGGATCGACATGAGTCGCGATGTCCACATTGAGCGGCAATTGCCTCGTGGCCGCTGAAACGGAATCAGCCGGCCGGCGCTGCGGCCGGAACCCGGGCCAAGCCTTCATTCGCCCTCGCTGGTCGCTGACGGCGAGGCCGACGTTTCACCGGCTGAGCGACCGCGCATCGTCGAGTTGGAGCCGCAGCTCCTCGCCGACGGGTACAGCGAATGGATGTAGCACCAGCGTCCCGTTTCCGGTCGCAAGTATTTGATGCGGTTGCGAATCCGCCCGATCCAGTCCCATCCAAGGGCCTCGACATCGCGAAACCGTGGACCGCGGAAACCCGCGTCGGTGACGACGACGGGGCAACAGCCCTCCGGCAGGATGGAGTGCAATCGATGCAGAAATCGTCGGTGAGTCCTGGCATTGTTGTACGAGCGCATCGGAGTTTGATGAGTGATGTGGCCGATGATATGTATCATTGAGACATATCGGCGCGTTCCCTGACGTTGATCACGCACAACGTCGCGCAGTTCAGCAGGGTGGACGGTTTGGAATTCGAAGACTGGCTGGAATGAACGTCCGTCGCTCGGTGGAGCGCGTAGAGGACGCCCCCCTTGTCTCCGGGCGCGGGTGCTTCGCCGACGGCTGGGGGGAGCGTCCCGGTACCGCTCACGCTGCCGTACTGCGCACCCCCCATGTGCACGCGGAGATCGTCTCCATCGACGCGACCGCCGCACGCTCGATTCCCGAAGTAGTCGCCGTCCTGACCGGCGAGGACATCGCCGCTTGGTCCCGGCCGTTCATCGCCGGCGTCAGGCAGCCCATGCGGCACTACGCACTGGCAGTCGACCGGGTGAGGTTCGTCGGCGAGCCGGTTGCAGTGGTCGTCGCCCGCAATCGCTACGCAGCCGAAGATGCACTGGACCGCATCGAAGCCGAGTACCGCGAGCTCACCTCCGTCATCGACCCGGCTGCAGCGGCCGCCGCCCATGCCATCGACGCTCCCGACGCGCCCATCCTCCACCCCGAAGTCGCCTCCAACGTCGTAAGCGACCGCCACTTCCGCTACGGCGACCCCGACACCGCCTTCGCCAGCGCCGACCACCACATCGCAATCTCGGCCCGCTACCCGCGCAACGCCTGCACTCCGATCGAGGGCTTCGTCGTCGTCGCCGAGTACCTCGGCGACGACGGCTACGACGTCTTCTCCAACTTCCAGGGCCCGTACTCCCTCCACCCGGTAATGGCCCGAGCCCTCGGCGTCCCCGGCTCGCGCCTCCGCCTGCGAAGCCCCCCGAATTCCGGCGGCAGCTTCGGTGTCAAGCAGGCCATCTTCCCCTACATCGTCGCGATGTGCCTCGCCTCGCGGAAAGCCGGCTGCCCGGTCAAGTGGGTGGAGGACCGCCTCGAGCACCTCGTCGCCGCCACCTCGGCCACCAACCGGGTCACCACCCTCGAAGCAGCCGTGACCAATGACGGCACCGTCACCGCCCTGCGCTGGGACCAGCTCGACGATTGCGGCGCCTACCTGCGCGCCCCCGAGCCGGCCTCGCTCTACCGAACCCACGGCCACATGACCGGCCCGTACCGCATCCCGAACCTCGAAATCCGCAACCGCGTCGTCCTCACCAACAAGACGCCGACCGGGCTCAACCGGGGATTCGGCGGACCGCAGGTGTACTTCGCACTCGAACGGCTCATGCACCGCATCGCGACGACGCTCGGCCTCGACCCCCTCGATGTCATCTGCCGGAACCTCGTCCCCAGGGAAGCGTTCCCGTACCGCGCCCCCGCCGGCTCGCTCCTCGACTCAGGCGACTACACCACCGCGCTCGGCATCGCCACCGGCGACGGCCGCCTCGACCGCCTCCGCGCCCGCCGCGACGCCGCCCGCGCCGAGGGACGCCGCTACGGCATCGGGTTCGCGGCCGTAGTCGAGCCCAGCATCTCCAACATGGGCTACATCACCATGGCCCTTACCCCGGAGGAGCGGGAGCGGGCCGGACCCAAGGACGGGGCCGCGGCATGCGCCACCGTCGCCATCGACCCCATCGGCTCGATCACCGTGTGGGCCGATTCCGTCCCGCAGGGACAGGGTCACCGCACCGTGCTCGCCCAGGTCGTCGCCGACGTGCTGGGGGCGGGCCTCGACGACGTCACCGTGAACATGGAGCTCGACACTCAGAAGGACCCCTGGTCCATCGCGGCAGGGAACTACTCCAGCCGTTTCTCCGGCGCGGTCGCGGGGGCCGCGCACCTCGCGGCGATGAAGCTTCGCGACCGTCTCGCCCGCATCGCGAGCACCCACCTCAACGTCCCGCCCGTGGCGCTCGAATTCGCGGGCGGCCGAATTGTCGCGGCCGACAACCCCGAGAACGCGGTCCCGCTGCGCCGCGCCGCCGGCATCGCCCACTGGTCTCCCGGCTCGCTCCCCGAGCACATCGAGCCGGGGTTGCGCGAGACGGTCTTCTGGTCGATGCCCGGGCTCGAGCCGCCGGACGCCGAGGACCGGGTGAACAGCTCCGGCGCCTACGGCTTCATCTTCGACATGTGCGGGGTGGAGGTCGACGACACCGGCCGGGTGCGCATCGACGAGTACGTCACCATGCACGACGCCGGCAAGCGCCTGAACCCGGCGCTCGTCGACGGACAGATCCGGGGCGGGTTCGCGCACGGGCTCGGCGCGGCGCTCTACGAGGAGTTCGCCTACGCGGACGACGGGAGCTTCCTCTCCGGCACGTTCGCCGACTATCTCGTTCCCACCGCCTGCGAGGTGCCCAATCCGACCATCCTCCACATGGAAACCCCCTCGCCGTTCACTCCGCTCGGTGCGAAGGGCGTGGGCGAAGGAAATACAATGAGCACTCCCGTTTGCCTCGCGAACGCGGTGGCCGACGCGCTCGGCATCGACGACGTGGAGCTGCCGATGACGCCGCCGAAGGTCGCGTCGTGGCTCGCGGGCGAGGAGCCGCCGCCACCTGAATAGTGCCCGCGGGAGAGCGAGGAGCCGCCGCCTCCTGAATGGTGCCCGCGGGAGAGCGAGGAGTCGCCGCCTCCCGAATAGTGCCCGCAGGAGAGCGAGGAGCCGCCCCCGGATAGCGCCTGCGAGGCGGTAGGGCGAGGAACCGTCCTGGACCAGGGCTCGCAGGACACCGAAGCCGAAGCGAGAATCGCATCATGGAAGGCGCGATCACGATCACCGTCACCGAGGACCACTGCGACGAGCTCGGACATCTCAACCACGTGGAGGCGGTGCGCTACCTGGAACGGGCGAGGGGGCAGTGGTACCGGGAGTGCGGGCTCTTCGGCACGGTTGGTGAGCACTCGCTCGGCACCGTCGTCGTCAACATCGACTACAACTACCGCGTGGAGTGCTTCGTCGGTGAACCGCTGAAGGTCACCACGTGCCCAGTCTCGATGGGAACCCGGAGCTTCACGCTGGAGCACGCCATCATCAAGCCCGACGGGCGCACCGCCATCGACGGGCGGTGCACGAGCGTCATCATGGATCTAGCCGAACGATCGATCATTTCGGTCCCGGAGTGCTTGGCGGTGTACCTCCCGAAACGCGCCTGAGCCGCGAGCAATCGCTCGGTTGTCCCTGGGAGCTTCCCGAATTCACGACAGCCTTGAAGGTTCGAACTGAATTGTATTTTTGTCAAGAACAACGACGTTTTACAGTGCTCATTTGTAACTCGGTGTTCCTTTTCCATACTGTGTTTGCAGCAAGGATGATTCCGGAACCGCGGGGAGGCCTCGACTCCGGCGGACGCTTCACGAGCGGGTTCGCGGAGCGCAGTTTCCGGGCGCCCTGCTGAACAACCGGTTCGATCGCAGGCATGATCGCACCGGGGAACTCCGTGCACGGGAGGGAACAAGCAGTGACCGAACGGTTCAGGGAGCTGAGCGGCGAGACCGCGGAGGAGGCGGCGGCCCTGCTCGGCAGCTTCAGGACCCTGCAGATGGCGACCGCCTCCGCCACCGGCGAGCCGGAGGCCAGCTACGCGCCCTTCGTGCGCACCGGCGACAACGCGTTCTACATCTGCGTGAGCGACCTCTCCCGCCACACCGGCCACCTGGTCGCCAACGGCCGGGCGAGCGTCCTCATCGTCGAGGACGAGTCCGCGTCCCCGCAGCTATTTACCCGCCGTCGCCTGGTGTTCGAGTGCGCCGCCGAGCAGGTGAAACGCGGGAGCGAACGCTGGCAAGCCACCATGGACGTCTTCGAGCGCAAGTTCGGAGAGGTGATCGGTCTCATCCGTCCGCTCGCGGACTTCCGGATGTTCGCGCTCATGCCCCGCCGGGGCGTGTTCGTGAAGGGTTTCGGCCAGGCGTTTCGTATCGAGGGCCCTGCCCTCGATGCGCTTCGCAAGGTGTGCGACTCCTGATCCGGATTCTTCCGCGCTGCCCTTGGCCCCCGCTTTGTATCTCCCGCCCCCGGCTGGAATAATCGTCTGGATACGGTCTTCGCAGCCCGACACCGCATTTTCGCCTCCGCAGCCGCGAGCTGGTGAGGGATGCGAGCCGGAGGCGACACCGACCGGCGACGGGAGCCCGCCGAGATGGGCCGACTGACCACCCACGTCCTGGACACGATGGCGGGAACGCCGGCGGCGGGCCTCGACATCGAGCTCTGGACGGCCGGCGAAGACGCCCGGCGGCTCAAGACGGTGACCACCAACGCCGACGGCCGGGTGGACGCGCCGCTCCTCGAAGGGGACGCGCTCGTCGCCGGGCGCTACGAGCTGCGCTTCCGGGCTGGCGCATACCTCCGAGCTCGCCACGGCGTCAGCGCGGACCCGCTCTTTCTCGACGAGATCCCCATCCGCTTCGGCATCGCCGACCCCGGCCAGCACTACCACGTCCCGTTGCTGCTCTCCGCCTACGGGTACTCCACGTACCGGGGAAGCTGAGCGATGGCGCGCAACGCCGTCCGCTTCGTCCGCCGCGGCCGGATCGTCGAACGGAGCGGCTTCGTCCCCACCGAGACCGTGCTCGACCATCTCCGGATCCACGAGCGCGCGCACGGCACCAAGGAGGGCTGCGCGGAGGGCGACTGCGGGGCCTGCACCGTCGCGGTCGGCCGCCCCGACGGTGACGGGGGGATGACCTACCGGCCGGTCAATAGCTGCATCCTGCTCCTGGGGATGATCGACGGGGCCGAGATTGTCACCGTGGAGGATCTCGCGCCCTCGAACGGCGCGCTCCATCCCGTGCAGCGCGCCATGGTCGACCTGCACGCATCGCAGTGCGGCTTCTGCACCCCCGGATTCGTGATGAGCCTCTTCACCCTCTACCACGCGGGACTGCGCCCGGATCGGACCGCCGTGAACGACTGGCTCGCCGGCAACCTGTGCCGCTGCACCGGCTATCGACCCATCGCGGATGCCGCGCTCGCGTGCTGCACGGGAGAGGCCGATGACGCGTTCGCGAAGCGCGCCGCCGATACGGCCGGACTGCTCGCAGGGCTTTCGGGCGGCGCCAATCTCTCACGGAACACCGATCTCTCCGGCAACGCGGACCTCTTCGTCGGAGACAACGAATCCTTCTTCGCCGCACCCGCCACCGAGGACGCGCTCGCCGCCCTCTGCGCGCGCCATCCAGACGCCACCATCGTCGGCGGGGCGACCGACGTGGGTCTCTGGATCACCAAGCAGCTCCGGGATCTGCCGCGCATCGTGCACACCGGTCGGGTCGCCTCGCTCCACCAGGTGCGGGAGACGGACGCCCAAGTCGAGATCGGTGCCGCCACCACCTACGCCGAGGCCGAAGCCGCGCTAGGCGGAATCGATCCGGACGTGGGCGAGATGCTGCGCCGCCTCGGCTCGAAGCAGGTGCGGGCCACCGGCACCGTCGGCGGAAACATCGCCAACGGCTCGCCGATCGGGGATTCGCCGCCGGTGCTGATCGCGCTCGGCGCAACCATCGAGCTGCGCCACGGCGATGCGCGCCGGACGCTCGCGCTCGAGGACTTCTTCCTCGACTACGGACGCCAGGATCGCGCGCCGGGCGAGATCGTCACCCGCATCACCGTGCCGCGACTCGGAGCGGACGAGCACTTTCGCTGCTACAAGATCTCGAAGCGCTTCGACCAGGACATCTCGGCCCTGCTCGGCGCGTTCCGGTTCCGCGTCCGCCGGGGTCGCGTCGCCGACGCGCGCGTCGCGTTCGGCGGCATGGCCGCGACGCCGAAGCGCGCCTCGGCGACTGAGAGCGCCGTGATCGGCCTTCGCCTGCGCGACCCCGCCTCCTGGCCGGCCGCGGCGGACGCCCTCGCGGAGGACTTCTCCCCCATCGACGACCATCGCGCGAGCGCGGTCTACCGCCTGCGCGTCGCCCGCTCGCTGCTCCTGAAGGCGCTCGCCGAGATCGCCGGGCGTCCCACTTCCGAGACCCGGATCACCGGCTTTCGCGAACGGGAGGGAGGCCGCCGCACGGGCCGGACGTCCGCGGGAAGGGGTGCCCGCGCACCAGCGCTTTCCCCGGAGCTGCTGCGATGAACCTCGCCCCCCGGCACCGGCAGACCCGGAATCCGGCCGCGAAGCGCCCCGGCCGCGCGAGCCGGACCGCTTCGACCGTCGAGCCACGGGCAACCATGCCCGCCCCAGAGCCGCCACGATGAATCCTGCCGACCGGCGTCAGCGCACCCGAGACCGCACCGCCATCGCATTCTCCAACTTCGGGCATACCTGCACGCACATGTACACGGTGCTCTACGCCACCGCCGTCCTCTATCTGCCGTAGGTATTCGATCTCCCCTACGGCGAGCTGCTGACCCTCTCCAGCCTCGGGCTCGTGCTGTACGGGGTTGCGGCCCTGCCGGCCGGATGGCTGGGAGACCGCTGGAGCCAGGTCGGGATGATGGTGATCTTCTTCTTCGGGATCGGCGCCGGCGCCATCGTCACCGGCCTCGCCGACGGTCCGGGCATGGTTTTCTGGGGATTGACCCTGATCGGTCTGTTCGCCGCGATCTACCACCCGGTCGGCATCGCCTGGATCGTCGCCTCGGCGCGCAAGCAGGGCATGAGTCTCGGCATCAACGGCGTCTTCGGCAACGCCGGCAACTCCCTCGCGCCGGTGTTCGTCGGGGTCATGATCGACTATTTCTCCTGGCGCGCCGCCTTCGTGATTCCGGGGATCGTCTCGGTGCTGGCGGGGCTCGCGCTGCTCGTCGCGTGGCGTAGCGGCCAAGTCGCGGACGCCAGGACCGACCGGGTGCCGCCGCCGCCCAGGGAGCCCGGCGACGCCTACCGCGTGTTCGTCATCCTGACCCTCACCATGGCGTGCGCGGGGTTCGTGTACGCGGGCCTGACGAACACGATGCCGAAGATGTTCGAGATCGGGCTCGGCGACGGTCTGGCCACCAGCTACACGCAGATTGGCCTGCTCGTCGGCATCGTCTCCGGCAGCGCGTCGGGTGCCGGCATTCTCGGTGGCTGGCTGGCCGACCGGTTCTCGGCGCGCAGCATCTACCTCGTATTCTGGCTGCTCCAGGTGCCGCTGCTGTTCGTGATTGCGAGCACGACCGGCGCGACGCTCCTGCTGGTCGCGCTGCTGACGCTGAGCTTCAACCTCTCGTTCACCGCGGCGGAGAACATGCTCGTCGCGCAGTACACGCCGACGCGCTGGCGCTCGCTCGCCTACGGGGCGAAGTTCGTCCTCGCTCTCGGGGTGGCCGGCCTGACCGTCATTCTCGCCGGCCGGGTCTTCGACTCCACGGGTGGCTTCAATCTCCTGTACGTCTGGCTCGGCACCGCCGCCATCGTCGCGGGGATCGCCGGCGCCCTTCTGCCCGGAAGACGCAGACCGGTCCCGGTCCCCGCGGGAGCCGACTGAGCGGGCCAGGACCCTCAGACGTCCAGAGCGAGCTCCCTGATCTTGCGCGTGAGGGTGTTGCGCCCCCAGCCGAGGAGCCGGGCCGCTTCCTGGCGGCGCCCGCCGGAGCGGCCGAGCGCGCACTTGATGAGCACCGTCTCGAACCTCGGCATCGCGTCGTCGAGCAGGGCGCCGTCGCCGAGCCCGAGCCGGCGTTCCGCCCAGCGGCGCAGCGACGCCTCCCAGTCGTCCAGCATGTCGCCGGCCTCGCCGCCGGCGTCGCGCAGTTCCGGCGGCAGATCCTCGATGTGGATCTCGTTCCCGGACGCCATCACGGTGAGCCAGCGGCAGGTGTTCTCGAGCTGGCGGACGTTGCCGGGCCAGTCGAGCCCCTCCAGGTAGCGCACGACATCGGCCATCAACGCCTTGGGCTCGCCCCCGATTTCGCCCGCCGCCTGCTTCATGAAGTGCGCGAGCAGGACGGGGATGTCCTCGCGGCGTTCCCGCAGCGCGGGGGAATGGACCCGAATCACGTTGAGGCGATGGAAGAGGTCCTCCCGGAACGTGCCGGCGCGCACCCGCGCTTCGAGGTCCTGGTGGGTGGCGGCGATGATCCGCACGTCGACCCGGACCGGCATGTGGCCCCCGACACGATAGAACTCTCCGTCGGCCAGCACCCGGAGCAGGCGCGTCTGGAGCTCGGCCGGCATGTCTCCGATCTCGTCGAGGAACAGCGTGCCGCCGTCGGCCTGCTCGAAGCGGCCGAGGCGCCGGGACTGCGCGCCGGTGAACGCACCGCGTTCGTGACCGAAGAGCTCGGACTCGAGGAGCTCGCGCGGGATCGCGGCGGTATTGAGCGCGATGAACGTCTGCGCCGCCCGCGGGCTGTGGCGGTGCAGCGCCCGCGCGACCAGCTCCTTGCCCGTGCCCGACTCGCCGGTGAGCAGCACCGTGAGGTTCGATCGGGACAGGCGCCCGATCGCGCGGAACACCTCCTGCATCGCCGGCGCCGACCCGATGATTCCCGGAGTGGCCGCGGCGGCGGCTCCCGGATCCCGGGGCGAGCCCTCCCGGTTGCGGGCCACCGCACGCCTGATCAGTGCGACCGCCTCGTCGGTGTCGAACGGCTTCGGGAGGTATTCGAACGCTCCGCCCCGATAGGCGGACACGGCGCTGTCGAGGTCCGAATAGCCGGTCATGATCACCACCGGGAGATGCGGATAGCGGGCGGTGATCTCCCCCAGAAGCTCCAGTCCGTCCACATCGGGCATGCGGATGTCGGAGATGATCGCGTCAGGCTCGCGTTGGCGCAGGCGCGCATGCACGCTCCCACCGCCGTCGAACCCCTCGACCGTGAACCCGGCGCGGCCGAGCGCGCGTTCCAGCACCCACCGGATCGACTGGTCGTCGTCGATGACCCACACCTCGCCCGGGCCACTCGCGCGCGCTCGCCCAACCTCTCCGGCGCCGCTCACGTGACCGGGCCTCGCACCGCGGTGTCCATGGGCAGCAGGATGCTGAACGTCGTGTCGCCCGGACCGCTGGCGCACTCGATGATCCCTCCGTGCTCGTAGACGAGCGACTGCGCAATCGACAGCCCGAGACCCGCGCCTCCGTCGCGACCCGACACCAGCGGGTAGAACATGCTGTCGACCAGGTCGTCGGGGATGCCCGGTCCGTCGTCGGCCACGTCAATCCGGCACATGAGCCGGTGTTGTCGTGCTCCGATGCTGACGCGGCGCTGAACCCGGGTTCTGAGCACGATGCGTCCGCCTTCGCCCAGCGCATGCACGGCGTTGCGCGCGATGTTCAGCATCGCCTGGATGAGGAGCTCGGGGTCCGCGACCACATCCGGGATGCTCGGGTCGTAGTCGCGCTCGATGACGATGCTCGCCGGGGTCTCGGCGTTGACGAGGGCCCGCACCCGTTCGGTGACCTCGTGGATGTTCACGGGCTCCATGCGCGGCGGGCGCCGCGGTCCGATCATCCGGTCGACCAGCGTCGTGAGACGATCGGCTTCGCGGATGATGACCTTCGTGTACTCGCGAAGCGCCGCATCCGGCAGCTCGCCCTGGAGCAGTTGCGCCGCCCCCCTCAGGCCGCCGAGCGGATTCTTGATCTCGTGGCCGAGCCTCCGCACGAGGTTGCGGGCGTGGGCGATCTGGGTGAGCAGCCGCTCTTCACGGGTAATCTGGTGGTGACGGTCGAGTGGCACCAGCTCCACGACGACCTTCGGCTCGACGGGAATCGCCGGCCCGCGGTCCGCTGCCGAAATGGGAGTCAGCGTGCAGTCGACGACACGGGTGCGGCCCGTGTCGAGGGTGACCGGAAGCGCGCGCTCGGTCAGCGGCTCGCCGGTATCGAGCACGCGGTCGAACGCGTCGAGCAGCTCGCCGGCGGCGACAAGCGCCGACAGCGGCGCGCCGCATGCGGCCTGCATGCTGGTATCGAGCAGCGTTTCCGCGGCCGAGTTCATCCGCTCGATCACCGAACGCCGATCGAGCACCAGCACTGCGGTCGACAGGTGGTCGAGCAGTCCGGGGTCCGTCGCGGGGGCCCCCGGGTCGAGAGCGGACTCGGGCGGTACCGTCGGGTCTCGGGTCATGGCCGGAACGGAGACGCGATCCGGCTCCGAACCATGCGATGGCGATGCTGGATTCGACGCCGGCCGGCAGCGGGGTGCTGCCGGCCGGTGTCGGGTCTCTCCCGCGGGTACGGGTGCCGGAACCGTCAAAGGCTGTAGTACATGTCGAACTCGACCGGGTGCGTGGTCATCAGGAAGCGGGTCGACTCCTCTTCCTTGAGCTCGATGTACGCATCGATGAAGTCGTCGCTGAACACCCCGCCCGCCTTGAGGAAGTCCCGATCCCCGTCGAGCGCCTCCAGGGCCTGCTCCAGGGTGTTGCACACGGTCTTGATGTTCGCCTCTTCCTCCGGCGGCAGGTCGTAGAGGTCCTTGTCCATCGGCTCTCCGGGGTCGATTCGGTTCTGGATGCCGTCGAGCCCCGCGAGCAGCATGGCGGAGAACATCAGGTACGCGTTGCCGCTGGAGTCCGGGAACCGAACCTCGACGCGGCGGGCCGCGGCGCTCGAGTGCGGGATCCGCACCGAAGCGGAGCGGTTGCGTCCCGAGTATGCGAGCAGGGTCGGCGCCTCGAACCCCTTCACCAGCCGCTTGTAGCTGTTGGTGCCGGCGTTGGTGAACGCGTTCAGCGCGCGCGCATGCTTGAAGATGCCGCCGATGTACCACAGCGCCTCCTGCGAGAGCCCCGCGTACTTGTTCCCGCCGAAGAGATTCTTGCCCTCCTTCTGCAGCGACTGGTGGCAGTGCATGCCGCTGCCGTTGTCGCCGACCAGCGGCTTGGGCATGAAGGTCGCGGTCTTGCCGTAGACGTGGGCTACGTTGAACACGCAGTACTTGAGGATCTGGAGCTCGTCGGCCTTGCGGATGAGGCTCGCGAACTCGGTGCCGATCTCGCACTGTCCGGCGGTGGCGACTTCGTGGTGGTGGACCTCGACGGTGAGCCCCATCTCCTCCATCGCGAGACACATCGCGGCACGGAGATCGGCGATGGAGTCGACGGGTGGGACCGGGAAGTAGCCGCCCTTCACGCCGGGGCGGTGGCCCATGTTGCCGTCCTCGAGCTCGAGGCCGCTGCTCCAGTCGGCCTCCTCGGAGCGGATGCGGTAGAAGGCGCCGGACATGTCGTCGTTCCAGGTCACCGAGTCGAACACGAAGAACTCGGGCTCGGGACCGAAGAAGACGTCGTCGGCGATGCCGGTCGACTGCATGTACGCCATCGCGCGTCCGGCGAGGGAGCGCGAGCACCGCTCGTAGCCGGTCATCGTCAACGGGTCCAGCACGTTGCACCGCAGGTTCAACGTCGTCTCGTCCATGAAGGGGTCGAGGACGGCGCTGGTGGTGTCCGGCATCAGCACCATGTCCGACTCCTGGATGCCCTTCCAGCCGGCGATGGACGAGCCGTCGAACATCTTGCCGTCCTCGAAGAACCCTTCATCCACGATCTTGGCGGGGACGCTGACGTGCTGCTCCTTCCCGCGGGTGTCGGTGAAGCGCAGGTCGACGAACTTCACCTCGTTCTCGGCAAGCGTTTTCAATACGTCTTCGGCGGACATATCCGGGATTCTCCTGTGGTCGATGGGTCTGCGAATTCGCCGCGGCGAACGGTACGAAACAGCCTCCGGTTGCAGATTGCGTGCCAGTCCATCGGTTCCGGGGCCGCGTTCGGCATTCTCCGCGCCGTCGCTCGCCGCGGCTTGACGGCTTTGCGTCGAGCGCAACCGCGGATCGCGACATCGAAATCACGTCGCGGCCGCGGTGCATACCCGAGCGAAGGGCCGCGGGTATTCGTCGCACGGCCTCGGCCGATGGCAAATTGCACCGAAACAATGCAACAACTTGGGGGTTTGATTCAAATTGGTGCGTCAGCCGAACAGAACCCGTACCTCGGTCACGTCGGAATCCTTTCCCGCCGCCTGCGCGAATCGTTGCCGGATCGACTCCGGGGAGCCGGGGCCGAGGGCGAGCTCGAGAGGAAGCTCGACCTCGGCCTGAATGCTGCCGTCGAGGTAGTGCAGCGTGATGCGACGGATCGATCCGGCCTCCGGGACGTCGGCCCACGCCGCCCTCAGCCTGGCCTCCACCTCGCCGCGCAGCCCGAGGTCGCGTCCCTGGGCGACCTCCTCGTCGTCCTCGGGGTCGATGTGGACCGTCACGTCCTCGATGTCGTCGAACTTGCGGATGAGCTCCGCGCGGGCGGTCTCGCTGATCTGGTGCCCCTCGGACACGCTGAGCTTCGGGTCGTCGAGCAGGATGTGCACGTCGACGAGCGACTTCGGACCCATCTGGCGCGTGCGCAGCATGTGGAGGTCGCGCACCCCGTCGACCTCCATCAGCGCCGCGCGGATCGACTCGACCTGCTCGGGGTCGAGCCCGGTGTCGATGAGCTCCTCCACGCTCTGGCGGGCGATGCGGTAGCCCATCCTGCCGATCATCCAGGCGACGATCACCGCGGCGATCGCATCCAGGTAGCCGAGCCCGAGCAGGGTGCCGCCGACGCCGATGATGACGACGATCGACGACGCGGCGTCGCTGCGCGCGTGCCACGCGTTCGCTTCGAGGAGCTTCGAGCGAAAGCGCTTCGCGGCGCGCATGGAGTAGTGGTAGACGCCCTCCTTGAACCCCACCGAGACCGCCGCGATGGCCATCGCCCACCACGCCGGGATCTGAAGCTCCTCGGGGTGGAACAGTCTTCGGAACGCATCGAACGCGATGCCGGCGCCGATGACGATCAGCACCACGCCGAGCGCCACGGTCGCGGCGGTCTCGATGCGTTCGTGGCCGTAGGGGTGGTCGGCGTCCGGCTTGGCGCGCGCGAGCTTCGCGGCGAGCAGCACCAGCAGGTCGGTGACGAGATCGGAGAGCGAGTGCACGCCGTCGGCGACCAGCGACTGCGACTGCGCGGCAAAGCCTCCTGCGATCTTTCCGATCGCCAGGACCAGGTCGACTGCGGCACCGACCAGGGTGACGCGGCGGATGATCGCGTAGCGCTCGGGTGCCGCATCGCGCATCTGCGCGATGAGCACCCGCCCCGCGCTCGTCGATTCAGCGGGCTCGGCCATCGTCGTCGCCTGCTCCCGCCCGGATCGTGATCCGGATCTCGTCCGCACCGGGGTCCTCGACGACCTCAAGCACCTCGTGGCCGTGTACCCGGCACCACGCGGGCACGTCGCTCATCGCGCCCGGGTCCGTGCACAGCACCTCGAGCTCGTCGCCCGGGGCCAGCGACCCCATCGCCCCCTGCACGCGGATCACGGGCATGGGGCAGAGGAGGTTGCGCGCGTCGAGAGTGTGCCGTTGCGTCATCGGACGTTCCGTTCGCGGCCTGCAATCCGGGTGTACGTCCTGGCCCCTCCGCATCCGGAGTTCAGACGTACCAGGACAGGGGGACCTCGTCCGCGTGCAGCGGCGCCACCTCGACGGTCCGGGCCTCGCCGCCGAGCTCTACGATCTCGACCGCGACCCGTTCGGCGTCGCGGCCCTGGCTGAATCGGGCCGTCATGCGCGCGGCGAGGAGCAGGTCCTCGTCGCCGCGGTCGCCGTCGACCAGGGTGAGCGGTCCCTCGTGGCTCACGGTGCGCAGGTACGTGAAGCGCTTGCGGTAGCCGCTCAGGTAGCGGTTCTCGCCCTCCTCGCGTCCGACGATGACCTTGAAGTGCGGTCGCGGCCGGATGTGACGGCCGACCTTGAGCAGCATGATGTCGTCGAGGTCGTAGTCGCGCCGGCCCCGGCTCGCCCACAGATCCGCGAGCTTGGACGCGTACTGGGGGTTGGTGAGGAAGCAGCAGCCGCCGGCGGGCTGGGCGTAGTCGGTGAAGCCGAACTGCGCCGCGAGCGCCATCTGCGGCTTGCGGGAGCGACCGTGGAAGTCGTGCAGGCATTCCCGATCGACCCAGCCTTCGCGCTCGGGCAGGGTGGGCTCGAGGTGCTTCGCGCACAGGGGCCTGAGCAGCCTGTCCCCGGCCCCCGACTCCCGCGCCACCACCGGCATGGTGTCGCGGCGCTGCGACTTGGGTCGCTGCCCGACCACCTCGCCGGTGATGATGAAGTCGAAGCCGCGCTCGCGCCGCCACTCGTTGGCGCGTCCCACCATGAAGCTCTTGCAGTCGAGGCAGGGATTGAGGTTCGCGCCGTAGCCATGCTTCGGCTTGAGCACGATCGGCTTGTACTCCTCCACCACGTCGACGAAGTGCAGCTTGATGCCGAGCTGCTCCGCCACCCACAGCGCGTTGTTGCGCTTCGGCCGTGCGCGGTCCTGCTTGCGGATGGCGTGGGTGTGGCCCTCGACGCAGAAGCCGGTGAAGAAGTTGAGCCCTTCGACACGCACGCCCTGCTCCAGCACGACTTTCGCCGCGAGCATCGAGTCGAGCCCGCCGGAGATGAGCGCGACGGCGCTGGGTGCGTTGCGTGGCTGGTCCATGGCCGAATCTTATGGCCTCGGGTTTCGGGGTTCAAAGCGCCGTGGACCACGGAGCGGGAACGCTTCGGTCCCGACCGGGCCACGGATGCGCGCAGGCGCAAACCCGTCCCGGCCGCTGCGTCCGGTGATTCGCTTCACGCGGAGGCGGGGTCGGCGGGCAGCACCGACTCGCCGGCGAAGAGGTCGCGCACCTGCTCGCGCTTCCGTACCACGTGGTAGCGGTCCCCGTCGACCATGACCTCCGCGGCGCGGGGGCGCGTGTTGTAGTTCGAGCTCATCACGAACCCGTAGGCGCCGGCCGAGCGCACCGTGAGCAGGTCGCCGGGCTCGAGCACGAGCCGGCGCTCGCGACCGAGGAAGTCCCCGGACTCGCAGACCGGACCGACGATCTCGTACGGCTCCGGCGCGCCCTCGCGCGGCCTGACCGGCACGATGTCGTGCCATGCGTCGTACAGGGCCGGACGGATCAGGTCGTTCATCGCCGCGTCGACCACCGCGAACCGCTTCGCCCCGTTGCGCTTGAGGTACTCGACCCGCGTGAGCAGCACGCCCGCATTGCCAACGATGGAGCGGCCCGGCTCCAGTATCAGCACGATCTCCCGGCCCGCGAGCCGCTCGGCGACCGCACCGGCGAGTGCCGCCGGTTCCGGCGGGGACTCGTCGCCGTAGCGGATGCCGAGGCCGCCGCCGAGGTTGAGGTGCGCGAGACGGATGCCGTCGCGGGCCAGCGAGTCGACGATTGCGAGCAGGTGATCGAGCGCATCGAGGTAGGGCTCGAGACTCGCGAGCTGGGAGCCGATGTGGCAGTCGATGCCGCGCACCTCCAGCGACGGATTCGCGGCGGACCGGGCATAGAGCCCTCGCACGTCGTCGACGGGAACTCCGAACTTGTTCTCGTTGAGGCCGGTGGTGATGTACGGATGGGTCCGCGCGTCGATGTCGGGATTGACGCGCACCGACACCGGCGCCCGCTTTCCAGCGGTCCCGGCGAGCGACGCGAGCCGATCGAGCTCCTGCGCCGACTCCACGTTGAAGCATCCGACCCCGGCTTCCAGCGCCGCCGCCATCTCGGCGTCGCTCTTGCCGGCGCCGGAGAAGACGATGCGGGCGGCCGGCACCTGCGCGGCCAGCACGCGCTCCAGCTCGCCGCCCGACACGATGTCGAAGCCGGCCCCGAGGCGGCCGAGTACGTCGATGACCGCGAGGTTCGAGTTCGCCTTGACCGCGTAGCAGACCTCGTGCGGGATGCCGGCGAGCGCCTCGTCGTACTCGTGCCACGCCCGTTCGATGGTGGCCCGGGAGTAGACGAAGCAGGGCGTGCCGACGTCGTCGGCGATCCGTTCGAGCGCGACGCCTTCGACGGCGAATCCGCCGCACGTTCGCATGCTGGTGCCGGAGGGAGCCATCGGGTGAACCGAGGGTGAGGGAACGCGCCGGCCTGAGTTAGCCGAGGCGCGAGCCAGGAGACGCGGGTGCCGCGCTCGTCTTCTCGTCCTTGTCCTCTTCATCCGGCACCGGCGGATGGTACAGCGGTCCCTTCTGCCCGCAGCCCGTGACGAGCAGCGCCCACGGCAGCAATGCCGCGAGGCGCAAAGTCTTCCGCCGCTCCGCAAACCTGGATTGCGCGGAGAGGGAAGAAGCCCGAATCCGGCGAGTCTGATGCATGGCGGGAGTATAAACCCCAGTCGATGCACGACGCAGCGTCAAGAGCTTGCGCCACCGCAGTCGTGGTCACCGGGCCGCTGCAAGATATCCATCGGCATTTTGGCCTACACTTGGATCGCCGGACGCCGACGCGACGAGAGACCTCGGGCCACTGGAATCCAATCGGCGTTGCCGCATCATCGAGCGGACCTCGTGGACTGGATGATCATGGTGATGACGCCTGAAGCATGGACCGTAATCGGCACCGGGATCGTGGTCCTGATCGCGATCGCGACCTCCCACCGGCATCTCCGCGCGGAGATGAAGGCCCTTCGCGACGAATTCCTCGCAGAGATGAACGAGAAGATGAGTGGTCTGCACGCGAGGATGGATCAGATGAAGACCGAAATCGGCGGGCTGCGCGAACGCATGGCGAAGCTCGAAGGGCTTCTGGAGGGCCTGCGCGAGGCGATCACCGGCCGCAAGGCCGCCTGACCGGCGCACTGGTTCGCCGGCTTGCGCGCGGTATCGGTCACGGTCCTTTGGACCCGGATCCGACTGCGTGAGCCCAGCGAGTGTTCACAACAGCGTTCTGCGACTACCGCAGCTCCGGACTCCTCGCAGACCCCGAGATCCGGAGCCGCAGCAGGTTCAGCACGCTGATCACGGCGTACTCGCGCACCCGGCGGCGGTCTCCCGGCAGGCGCACCCGCAGCGCCTCGGCGTGGTCGCCATGCGCGAGGCCGAGGAACACGGTCCCGGGCGGATGCCCCTCCTGCTCCGCCGGCCCGGCGACGCCGGTGGTGGCGAGCCCGACATCCGCGCCGAGCCGCGCGCGTACCCCGAGCGCCATCGCCTTCGCGGCGCCGATTGATACCACCGGCCCCTCGGGCACGCCGAGGACATCGAACTTCACCTCGCTCGCGTACGACACCACCGCGCCGCGGAAGACGTCGCTCGCGCCGGGCACCGCGGTGAGCCTCGCTCCCACCAGACCCCCGGTCACGGACTCGGCCGCGGCGAGCGAGAGCCCGCGTCCGCGCAGCAGGTCGAGGACCACCGACTCCATGGTCTCCTCGTCACTCCCGAAGATGGCGTCGCCGACGATCGCGCGCACCTTCGCTTCCTCCCCGGCGATGAGCGCCTGGGCCGCGGCCTCGTCCTCCGCCTTCGCGGTGATGCGGATCTTCAGGCCCTCGATGCCGCTCGCCTGGAAGGCGATGGTCGGGTTGCCGGTGCGGTCGAGCGCCTCGATCCTCTCCGCCAGCAGCTCCGCAAGCCGTGATTCGCTCTCGCCCCAGCTCTTGAGCAGCCGGCTCCTGATCACTGCGGTCACGCCGGCGCGACGCTGGAGGTCGGGGAGGATCGTCCCCTCCATCATCTCGCGCATCTCGAACGGCACTCCCGGCACCGCGTAGATCACCCGCTCTCCAACCGGGCAGACGAGTCCCGGGGCGGTGCCCGGCATCTGGGGGATGAACGAGGCGCCGGCGGGACAGTCGGCCTGGCGCAGGTTGTTCTCGGTGAACCGGCGCCCGCGCGCCTCGAAGCCGCGCCGGATCCTCTCTCCCATCGCGTGGTCGCGAACCAGCGCCACCCCCATCACCTCGGCGATCGCTTCGCGGGTGATGTCGTCCTGGGTGGGTCCCAGCCCGCCGCACAGGATGACCGCGTCGCTGCGCGCGAGCGCGTGCCGGATGGTGTCGACGATCCGCTGCTGGTTGTCCCCGACCTTCACCTGGAAGTGCGAATCGATGCCGGTGAGCGCGAGCCGCTCCCCCATCCACGACGAGTTGGTGTCGACGATCTGCCCGAGCAGCAGCTCGGTCCCCACTGCGACGATCTCGCAACGCATTCCGACGCACTCCCGTGACGGCCGCCCATGCGGCGCCGCGCAATGCTACCTTGCCGGAGCGCCGTTCAGCGGGCGGGAGGGCTCAACAGGCGGGCGGGAATGTGCTAATCAGGCCTCGGCTAGGTCCTGCGAGCAATGGGCGGATACCTGGGAGGCCCGGGTTCGGTCCTGCGAGCAATGAGCGGGTACCCGGGAGACCTCGGTTCGGTCCTGCGAACAATGGACGGACACCTGGGAGCGCAGGCATCCTGCCCGCTTGAACAAGGGCTCGATTTCCCGGGAGCGCGGGCGTCCCGCCCGCTTGAACAATTGTGGGCCTGCGGCCCACTGCGGGCGGGACGCCCGCGCTCCCGGGAAAACCCCGCACTCCCAGGAAAACCTCGCGGGTATTCGGCTCGACGGATACGAATCCGGCGCGTCGACGATTCCGGCCGAATCCGGGGAAACAGACGACACTACACGAGGACACGAGATGGTCACGGCGGACTTGAATGGCAGGGCGGTGCTGGTCACCGGAGCGTCATCGGGCATCGGGCTCGCGGCGGTGGAGCTGTTCGGGGGGTGCGGGGCGAAGGTGGCTCTCAACCATCTTCCCGACGACGGCCGGGGACCCGAGCAGGTCGAACGGCTGCGCGGCGCGGGCCTGGACGTCATCGCGGCCCCCGGCGACGTCTCGAAGCCCGGTGTCGCCGAACGCATGGTCGAGCAGGCGGTGGCGGACCTCGGACGGTTGGACGTCCTCGTCAACAACGCCGGCACCTCGAACACCGTCGACCCCGTCCCGTTCGAGGACCTCGACGCGATGACCGAGGAGTTCTGGAACGTCATCCTGTCCACCAACCTCGTGGGTCCGTTTCGGTGCGCGCATGCGGCCGCGCCCCATCTCGCCAGAACACGGGGTTCCATCGTGAGCACCGCGTCGATCGCGGGTCTCGGCACCCGCGGCTCCAGCATCGCCTACGGGGCGAGCAAGGCGGGACTGATCAACCTCACCCGCAACCTCGGTATCGCGCTCGGACCCGAGGTGCGGGTCAACGCGGTCGCGCCCGGGCTCGTCGACACCCCGTGGACCGAGCCGTGGCCGGAGGAGCGCAAGCGGCAGTACGTCGACTCCACGATGATCAAGCGGATCGTGAAGCCCGAAGACATCGCGAGCGCGATGCTCTTCCTCGCCGTGCACCCCGCCATCAGCGGGCAGACGCTGGCCGTCGACTGCGGGCGGATCTAGCCGGGTCTGCTTCGGTCCGACGAGGCATGGACCGAGTCGAGTGCATCGTGATTGGAGCCGGTGTCGTCGGGCTCGCGGTGGCGCGCGCGCTGGCGATGCGCGGTCGCGAGGTGATCGTCCTCGAACGCCACGACGTCATCGGCTCGGAGGTCAGCTCGCGCAACTCGGGCGTCATCCACGCCGGCCTTTACTACCCCAACGGCAGCCTGAAGGCCCACGCTTGCGTGGCCGGCAAGCATGCGCTGTACGAGTTCTGCGCGAGCCACGGCGTCGCTCACGCACGCACCGGAAAGCTGGTGGTCGCCACCGAGGACAGCCAGCTCGATGCAATGGACGCCCTCATGGAACGGGCGCGACGAAACGGGGTCGAGGATCTCGTGCGGCTCGGTCCGCAGGAGGCCCGGGAGCTCGAACCGGAGGTGCGTTGCGCCGGCGCGTTCCTCTCTCCGTCGACCGGCATCATCGACGTGCACGAATACATGCTCGCGCTGGAGGGGGATGCCGAGGCCAACGGAGCGATGGTGGCGCTCGGGAGCCCGTGTCTGGGCGGCGCGGTGCGCGACGACGGAATCCGCATCGACGCGGGTGGCGAGGAGCCCATGAGCCTGGTCGGCGAAGTGGTCGTCAACGCGGCCGCGCTCGGAGCCCACGAGATCGCGCGGAGCATCGAAGGACTCGATCCCTCGCTCGTTCCGACCCTGCACTACGCCAAGGGGAACTACTTCTACCTGACCGGACGCTCGCCCTTCCGGCACCTCGTCTATCCGATGCCGTCCGACGCGTGGCTTGGGGTGCATGTGGGACTCGACCTCGGCAACCGGTGTCGCTTCGGCCCCGATCTGCACTGGGTGGACTCGCTCGACTACGACGTGGACGCAACCCGCATCGAGAGCTTCTACGCATCGATCCGGCGCTACTACCCGGCCTTGCGCGACGGCGCGCTCCTTCCCGACTACACCGGCATCCGCCCCAAGATCTACGGACCGGGCGAGTCGGCTCCCGACTTCATGATCCAGGGCCCGCAGACCCACGGCATCGACGGTCTGGTGAATCTCTTCGGCATCGAATCCCCGGGCCTCACCTCGTCGCTCGCGATCGCGCAGGAGGTTGCGGCGCTCGTGGCGTAGACGGCGGAACGCCGCAGTCGTGGCGAACAGGGATGCCCGCGACATGAGCGTGGCATCGCCGATTGCATCGCACAGCCCGCGAGTTCGGCGTCAGCGGGCTGTGCGATCCGCCTTGCGGCGCCTTCGGCCGACCACCGTCTCGCGATGCAGCACGTACAGACCGCTGCCGCAGATCAGCGCCATTCCGGCGTAGGTGATCTGGTCCGGCCAGTCGCCGAAGAACACCACGCCCCACGCCACCGCCATCGGCAGCGCCACGTACTCGAAGGGCGCGAGCATCGACGGCCTCGAGATGCGGTACGCCTGCGACATCAGGTAGCTGCCGATCCCGTTGATCACGCCGATCCCGACAAACAGCGCGGCGTCCGAGGCGGAAGGGACCGTCCACGCGCGCAGCAGAAAGGCGAGGCTCGGGTCATCCTCCGGCGCGAATCGCCCGTGTCCGGCCACGAGCCCGACGACGATGCTGGCCACGATGAAACCCGACTGCGCGTAGAACGCGATGGTGGACGCCCGTTCGGTGGTGCCGAGGCGGCGGGTGAGGATCTGCATCAGCGCGTACGCCGCGGCGGCGACGAGTGGAAGCACGGCGACGAGCTCCAGCGCACCCTCGCCGGGACGCAGCATCACGATCACTCCCGCGAGCCCGACACAGACAGCGGCCCAGCGACGGGGGCCGACCGCCTCGCTCAGCATGAGCGCGGAGAGGGCGGTGATCAGCAGCGGCGCGACGAACAGGATCGCGGTCGCCTCGGCGATGGACATCGCCGCCAGCGCCAGGAAGAACGCGGAATTGGCGATGACCAGCAGCCCGGTCCGCAGCAGGTGGAGGCCGAGGCGGCGGGTGCGCAACAGGTGAATCCCACCTTCGAGACGCATCGCGAAGAGGGTGACGCAGACCGCGCTCGCCGCGCGCACGAGCACGATTTCGTGCAGCGGATAGTCTCCGCTCAGCCACTTGATGAGCGCGTCCTGCAGCACGAGGAAGGTGACCGCCGCGACGACGCAGGCGATCCCGAGCATCCGGTGATCCATGTCGGCGGGGCCCCGTGGAAGCGGCGCGTTTCGCGGCCGGCCGCCGTCACTGCTACCGCACTATACGCGCTTCACCATCCCGCCGAGTGGCCGCCCTCCGAGGAGGTGCATGTGCAGGTGGAACACCTCCTGGTTGCCGTCGCGGTTGCAGTTGATGATGAGTCGGTACCCGCTCTCGGCAATCCCTTCGCCCTTCGCGAGGTCGCGGGCCACGAGCAGCATGTGGCCCGCGAGCGCCCCGTCCTCGTCGGCGAGATCGTTCACGGTCGGGATCTCGCGGTTCGGGACGATGAGGATGTGCGTCGGCGCGGCCGGATTGATGTCCCGGAACGCGGTGACCCGATCGTCCCGGTAGACGATGTCGGCGGGCAGCTCGCCGGCGATGATCCTGGAGAAGATGGTGGACATCGAACCTCCCTTCCTGAGTCGCTCGATCTCTGGCCGGTGCGCACCGGCGTGCTCGGAGTCCGACCGGTACGTCACGGTCTCATTCAGCGAAATTTCAACAAGTTGTCGCAAGATCGATTCAGGTGCGAATCCATGGTCCCTGACCGAACACGGTCGTCTCCCGACGCATGTTCGGTGGACCGCGCGATGGTATCCTCGCTGGCCCGAAAAATTCCGAACCCGATCGAACAGCAACACTCCCGGAGACCACCATGGCCGTCGTCGACACCAACGTTACCATCCTTCAGCACTTCATCAACGGCGAACGCGTTGCCGGAGAGAGCAACCGTTTCGGCGACATTTACAACCCGGCGACCGGCACGGTCCAGGCGCAGGTCCCGTTCGCCACCGCGGGCGAGGTCGACACGGCGGTGCGGGCGGCGAAGGCCGCGTTTCCCGGCTGGGCCGCGACTCCGCCCTCGCAGCGCGCGCGCATCCTGTTCCGCTACCGTGACCTCGTCGAGGCGCATCGCGACGAGCTTGCCGCGCTGTGCTCGTCCGAGCACGGCAAGACCCTCGACGACGCCCGCGGCTCGGTCACCCGGGGCATCGAGATCGTCGAGTTCGCGTGCGGGATCCCGCAGCTTCTGAAGGGCGAGTTCAACGAGAACGTCGCCGGTCGCGTGGACAGCTTCAACATTCGCCAGCCGCTCGGAGTGTGCGTGGGGATCACCCCGTTCAACTTCCCGGCCATGGTCCCGATGTGGATGTATCCGATCGCGCTCGCGTGCGGCAACACGTTCGTGCTGAAGCCGTCGGAGAAGGATCCTTCCTGCGGTCTGCGGCTCGCCGAGCTCGCGGTCGAGGCCGGCGTGCCGCGCGGCGTGCTGAACGTGGTCAACGGGGACAAGGAGGCGGTCGATGCGCTGCTCACCCACGAGGACGTCGCCGCGGTGAGCTTCGTCGGCTCCACACCGATCGCGGAGTACGTACACCGCACCGCCATCGCCTCGGGCAAGCGGGTGCAGGCGCTCGGCGGCGCGAAGAACCACCTCGTGGTCATGCCCGACGCCGACATGGACCAGGTGACCGACGCCCTCATCGGCTCGGCCTACGGCTCGGCCGGAGAGCGCTGCATGGCGGTGTCGGTCGCGGTCACCGTCGGCGACGAAACTGCCGACGACCTGATCGATCGGCTGAAGCCGCGGGTCGAGTCGCTGAAGATCGGCGCATACGACGCCGACGGCGTCGAGATGGGGCCGCTGGTGACCCGCGAGCACCGCGACAAGGTACGGGGATACGTCGACACCGGGGTCGAGGAAGGCGCGACGCTGGTCGTCGACGGACGCGGTGCCACGGTGGAGGGCCACGAGGACGGCTTCTTCATCGGGGGTTGCATCTTCGACAACGTGAAGCCCGACATGCGGATCTACAAGGAAGAGATCTTCGGGCCGGTGCTGAGCGTGGTGCGTGCGAACGACTACGAGGAGGCGGTCGAGCTGGTCAACGAGCACGAGCTGGGCAACGGCGCCGCGATCTTCACCCGCGACGGGGACGCCGCGCGCGACTTCACCCACCGGGTGCGGATCGGGATGGTCGGCGTCAACGTGCCGATTCCGGTGCCGACCGCGTACCACAGCTTCGGGGGCTGGAAGCGTTCGCTGTTCGGCGACCACCACATGCACGGGCCGGAGGGCGTGCGGTTCTTCACCCGGATGAAGACGGTGACGTCGCGGTGGCCATCCGGCATCCGCGAAGGCGCGACGTTCAACTTCCATCGCAGCACCGAGGCCTGAGCGGCACCGGACGCGAGCGGGGGTGCCCGCTCGCGCAGTCGTTTTGTCATATGCAATGCAGGGAAATATAGTATTCGACTTATGAGGTTCCGCGCGCGGGAGTCCCGCGAATCCGGGTACACCCGTGCAGCGTCGGGCGACAAGCCCGCAATTCTCGCCGAGTCCCGCCAGCAGCTCCCGCGAAGGCGGGGAAGGGCGCGGCCGATACCGTCAGGCCCGCGTCCGCAGCCGTGAACCGGTGAGAATCGAGGGCGATGGCTTCATGGGAGACCGATGGCCGTACTGGAGCGGGCGTCTCCACAGATTCTTGTCCACTCCCTGCATCCCCTGCTGGGGATGATCGTCGGGGCCGGATTGCTTGCGGCTGCCGGTCCGCCCGAATCGCGCGCACAGACGGAACCCGCGGAACCGCTCTCCAGCTCCCCTCTGGAGCTGGTCGCGCCGGGACGCACCCTCACCGTCATCGTTCCGAGCCGGGAGGCGGAGATTCGTCACGTCGGCGCCGGCGGCTCCCTCGACACGTCGCGGTTCTACCGCGAGCTCGTCCGCCGCTTCGCCGAGCAGCACTTTCTCGAGATCGACTGGTTGGAGCTGGCGCACTGGGACGACCTCGTTCCCGCGCTGGTCGCCGGCAAGGGTGACTTCGTCGCAGCCGACATCACCGTCACCGAGCAGCGCAGGGCGAAGGTCTCCTTCACCCTTCCCGCCCATCGCACCCGCGAGCACATCGTGGTGCGCAAGGGCGATCGCGTCGAATCCCTGAGCGATCTGGCGGGACGGGAGATCACCATTCGGGAGCGCTCGTCGTTCTGGCGAGCGGTGCAACAAGCACGCCGCACCCACCCGGAAATCGAGGTCCGTCTCGTGTCGGAGAACGTGGCGCCGGAGCGGCTGCTGGATAGCGTCGCGGACGGCCGGCTGGACGTGGCGGCGGTCGACGTCGCAAGCAGCACCCAGATCGAGCTCGACTGGCCCACGCTGCGTTTCCTCGTTCGGCCGTTGATGAGCGACGCGGTTGCGTGGGCGGTCAATCCGCACGCGCCGCGGTTGCTGGAGGAGCTCGATCGCTTCCTCGCGATCGAGCACTTCGCGAGCCTCGTGGACGGCGAGCGATACGGCGACCTTTCCGACATTCAGCGCTACGGCGTGCTGCGCGTCATCACCCGCAACAACGCGGCCACCTTCTTCCTGTGGCGCGGCGAGCAGATGGGCTTCGAGTTCGAGCTCCTGCGCGAGTTCGCGAAACGCCATGACCTGCACGTCGAGATGATCGTCGCTCCGCAGCACGCTTCGCTGTTCGAGATGCTGGAACGGGGCGCCGGCGACATTGCCGCGGCGTCGCTGCCGGTCGACGTGCCGCCACGTACGCCGGACGTGGTGATGACCCGCCCGTTCAACTACGTCTACGACCACCTGGTGGCGCGTCACGACGACGATTCGATTCTCGGATTCGAAGATCTCAACGGGCGTACCGTGACCGTGCGCCCCAGCAGCACCCACTGGCGCACGCTGGAGCGATTCCGCGACTCCGGACTGAAGATCGACATCATGCCCGCGCCCGAGGATGCGGAGACCGAGACCCTGATCGCGGCCGTCGGCGAGGGGCGGCTCGACCTGACCGTGGCCGCGAGCCATGTGCTCGACATCGAGCTCGGTCATCGCTCCGACGTCCGCAAGGCGTTCACCCTGCGCGGGCCGGTCGCCCTTGGATGGGCGGTGCGGCGGGGCAATCCGGAACTGCTCGCGTCCCTGAACGAGTTCCTGAAGAAGGAGTACCGCGGGCTGTTCTTCAACGTCGTCTACCAGAAGTACTTCGAGAATCCGGTCCGGATGCGTCGCCACCGCGAGGACCGCGTCGACCATGAGCTGGCCGGCGGACTCTCGCCTTGGGACGAGCTCGTGAAGCGCGAGGCGGCGGCGCACGGCTTCGACTGGCCGCTCGTCGTGGCGCAGATGTACCAGGAGAGCCGGTTCAATCCGAAGGCGAAATCTCACGCCGGCGCGCTCGGCCTGATGCAGATGCTGCCGCGCACGGCACGCGAGTTCGGTGTCAGGAACCTGCGCGATCCGGAGCAGTCGATCCGGGGCGGTGTCGCCTACCTCTCATGGCTGCACTCCCGGTTCGAGCCCGATCTCGCCGTCAAGGACCGGATGTGGTTCGCGCTCGCGGCGTACAACGCCGGATACGGACACGTGACCGACGCCCGGCGGCTGGCGAGCGGCCAGCTTGGCCTCGACTCCAACCGCTGGTTCGACAACGTCGAGGAGGCGATGCGGCTGCTGTCGAAGCGCTCGTACTACCGCAACACGGTGCACGGCTACGTGCGCGGGCATGAAGTCGTCAAGTACGTGCGCGAAATCCGCGAGCGGTACCGGTCATACCTGCAGGCCGCCGACGTGCGCGGGAGGTCCGGATAGGAATTCGTCGCGCGTCGCGTGCGCGGGTCCGGTTGCGGGGACGCAGCCTGGACGCGGCCGGGCCACTGAAGATCGAGCTCGCCGGTTCCCGGCGGCTCCGCGGGGCGCGAAATTCGACTCGGGCCGAGCGAGCGCCGCATTGGTGTTCGGTTAACGCGGCTCCGTGGTTCCGTAGGTCGGATTAGCCGAAGGCGTAATCCGACATCCGGCCCTTCAAGTCCATGATTCATGTCGGATTACGCTGCGCTAATCCGACCTACGGACCTGCCGGGTCCCAAATCGATCGACACCTGTAATCCAGTTCATCTCGTGGATTCTTATACAAGTTTCTCGGTAGCCGATCACCGATGGCGAGCGCCGGAGCGGTCGCTCAATACGAGCGCGGCAGGCCCAGCACGTGCTCGGCCAGGTAGCTCAGCACCAGGTTGTTCGAGATTGGGGCGATACGGTAGAGCCTCGTCTCGCGGAACTTGCGCTCGACGTCGTACTCCTCGGCGAACGCGAACCCGCCGTGGGTCTGCATGCACGTGTCCGCCGCCTGCCAGGACGCTTCCGATGCGAGCAGCTTCGCCATGTTGGCCTCCGCCCCGCAGGGCTCGCACGACTCGAAGAGCTCCGCCGCGCGCTTGCACATCAGCGCTGCCGCCTCCGTCGCGGCATATGCCTGGGCGATCGGGAACTGGATGCCCTGGTTCCGGCCGATGGGACGGCCGAAGACGTGCCGCTCCGTCGCGTACCGGCTCGCCCTGTCGATGAACCACCGGGCGTCGCCGATGCACTCCGACGCGATCAGCACGCGCTCGGCGTTCATCCCGTCGAGGATGTAGCGAAACCCCCGGCCTTCCTCCCCGATCAGGCTGTCGGCGGGGACCTTCAGATCGTCGAAGAAGATCTCGGTGGTCGAGTGGTTGATCATGGTCCGGATCGGCCGGATCTGGAGGCCTCTGCCCTTCGCCTCGCGCATGTCGACGAGAAAGACGGAGAGCCCCTCGGTCCGCTTCTTCACCTCGGCCGCGGGCGTGGTCCGCGCGAGCAGGAGCATCAGGTCCGAGTGCTCGGCCCGCGACGTCCACACCTTCTGCCCGTTGACGACGTAGTGCGAGTTCCCCTTCTTCACCGCCGTGGTGCGCAGCGCCAGCGTGTTGCTGCCGCTCGTGGGCTCGGTCACGCCGAACGCCTGGAGCCGCAGCTCGCCGGACGCGACGCCGGGCAGCCAGCGCCGCTTCTGCGCTTCGCTGCCTTGACGCAGCACCGTTCCCATGGTGTACATCTGGGCGTGGCAGGCG
>MKWU01001483.1_pt1 | contig 40056 bp, 35 predicted proteins | sample 809101 | NCBI WGS metagenome assembly MKWU01 (sample SAMN05860141, study PRJNA318959) | sponge metagenome | host: Aplysina aerophoba | place: Slovenia: Piran, Adriatic Sea, Gulf of Piran | collected 2013-05-07
ATATATTTCTTTGTGTATTAGCTTATTACGTAGAATGGCATATGAAACAAGCACTCAAACCTTTACTTTTTGATGATGAGGATCTTTCACCAGAGTATTCAGTTACCAGCAAGGAAAAATCTGATTCGGCTAAGCGTAAAGCGAGCATTCGTTATAACTCAAAAGGCTTTCGTGTTCAGACATTTTCTTCTTTGATAAAAGATTTAGCAACAATATCTATGTGCTGGATGAAATTTGAAGATCACAAATCTTTAATCACAGCGACTGCTCTTCCTACACCTGTGCAAAAAGAAGTATTTAAACAATTAAAAGTTAAACTTAACCGGAAATCCTAGCCAGTAAATTTTTAGCTCAACAATAAAAAATCATTGTGATATCAATGGGTTATGTATTATATTGCTATAAGTTTTGCGAAACTTCAGTTACCTGATAAGCTTTCATAAGTCTGCTGTCAGACTGAGTTCTATGTATTTTCTCTATTTCTTGAGCTAATGTCACCGTCATAAAAAACGCCCAAGAGATTAAGATAACTCAATCTCATGGGCGTTAAAAAATTACCTTAACTATTTATATATCAACCGGGCCTTTAAGACCTGACGCACAACGTAAGAAAATTTCAGGGAATACGTTATCTGGATTTAACAGACTATTTACTTTATCAACCACAACAGGATAACAATAATCCATCTTCTCTAAATCAATATTTTTTACTGTTGCAATCAATTGACTTAACTGTTGAAGTGTATTTTTTATTACATTATTAGCCTCATCAAAATTATTCACAGTAAACACATGATCGTCCCAAGTATTTATTTTTTTTAATGTTACACCACCACTAACTTTCACAAGACGTCTGTGACTATGTCTCATTTCATAAACCAATGCTCCATGATGAGAATGTAGAAAAGACTCAGCAATTGCTTTCCGAAGTTCTTGATCATTACCTGGAACTGTATTTAAAAACTCTTTATCTGAATATGGATCTGGAATTTCTTTAGACAACACATCACTTGCGTCTTTTAAAAAACCCAACTCACGATCGTCAAAAGTCACATTTTTGAAAGAACCATTAATATTTTCCCTAAAAGGATTAATGCAGTATCTTTTGTATTTTACAGCTGGTACCTTTGAAAAAACACACAACACATATAATTCTGCATCACCGCTATAATCACCTTGATCCATAATATGAAATTCTATAGGACCAAATAATCTATATCTTGCCACGGATAGATTTCTATCAGAAAATGGAACTTTTTTATGAACCTCATAAGACTTAAGATTTGATGTATCATTTTCATTCACACTTCTACATGCTACCAAATTCCAAGCAACACTCACTATCATGAAAATAACGAACGGACCTTTAAAGAAACGATAAATCATTTGAGCCTCCAAGTACTAATTAATAAGTAAGTAGGCCCAGTAAGTAGCCCTTCGGATGATGGAAGAGGACCTTGAGTCTCACCCATACATAACTAATGCCTACAAGCTACTACTATACTTTATGACACTGAACATTGCAACACATTTATGAAATAAGGGATACAGAGATACAAGAAGTTACCATCATCTCATCTGAAATTCACAAATCATGACTCTCTAATCACTGAACTTACCCATCTTACTCTTGTGCATGTGCAAAAAGAAGTATTCAAGCCACTAAGAACCCAAGTGTCTGTTTTCAAGTTGAGCCACCACCCTCTTACAAGTTACGCCACCACCAAAACTAGGACCGCAAAATCCACCACTTCACCTTTATGCCATCACTTCAACCCTTTCAAAGTTTCTCATCAAAAACGAAATTCTTGTATTTCAAATACAGCGCCAAGGTTAATAGTTAGGCCTCTCAAAAAGCCTATTCAAGTCTTCTAACACTTAGCTGATAACTTCTCTCGATAGGATTCTCCTTTTAAAATGATATGATGGGATGTATTCATAATTCGAGATATTACAGTCATCATAGGTATGGGTAATGATTGGGTCTTCAAATAGGCCTTTCCAACCTTTAGGGTCTACTTGAGAAGTAACTATTTGAACACCAGCAGACTGGCGACTTTCAAGCAAGGCTTGCAAAAAAGTAGCTTCTGAATGCGTATAACTTCGAAGTCCAAAGTCATCACAAATGAGAACATCCAGCTTGGCTAGCTTATTAAAAATAAGCTTCTTCAAAAAAGACAAGTACTTACCGGAAGTCCTATGGGCTGCTATCTCTTCAAAGAGAAAGCTTACAGGCATAAACTGTGTTGTATAACCACTCATACACAGCTGTCTCCCTAAAGCAGTGGCAAGGTGAGTCTTTCTTCGTCCTGTGACTTCGCAAAGCAATAAGATTTTGTTTTTATGAGGAGGACTAACTAAGCTGAACCAATCCTCTGTTAAAGCTACTATCCCAATCATCCACACAAGAGCGGAATTTAGCACGACCTAGAAGGGTAGTAGCTTTACGGTTTTTAGGGTAGTGCTCTTTGGTCCTACCTAAAACAAGTTTTAAAAAATCATTAGGGTGAAAACTAATGGATGCAGTCTCTTCTGCGTGTCTTTGAAAGTGCTCATGGATACCATAGAGCTTTAGCTTGTAAGTAAGTTTACGAACATGTTCTTCGATCATTGTGAGTTTTCCCTAATTTTAAAAAAAGCTGGTAAAAAGTTAGTAGATGATGATTCATCAAGATGAATAGATTCTCTGTTTCTCTTAGGGCTATTTTTAGGGCTATGATCAGTTGTTGCATTCTGTTGAGAGATCTGATGCTGGCTGGCACAGCCTTTAAAATAAGCGTAGGTGTACTTCTGATACCGAAGACACATACTGGCAGCATGCTCCATTTCCTGAGTATTAAACGTTCTCTTTCCAGTCTTGCTATGAGCTTTATGGAAATTCAAAATGCCCTGAACTCTTCTGATATATTGGTAAGGGTAATCACCATCACATAAGAATTGGATCAACAAATTGCCTTAATATTTATACCAACTATATCATATCGGGTCTTTAAGACCTCGGGTCTTTAAGACCTGACGAACAACGTAAGAAAAGTTTCTGGCGTAGTAATACGAGATCTGGATCTGGATTTAACAGACTCTTTTCTTTATCAGCCACAACAGGATAACAATAATCCATCTTCTCTAAATCAATATTTTTTACTTTTGCAATCAATTGACTTAACTGTTTAAGTGTATTTTTTATTACATTATCAGCCTCATCAAAACTATTCACAGCAAACGCATTATCGCTCGAATTATGTATTTTTTTTAATGTTGCACCACCACTAACCTTCACAAGACGTCTGTGACTATGTCTCATTTCATAAATCAATGCTCCATGATGAGAATGTAGAAAAGAAGACTCAGCAATTGCTTTCTGAAGTTCTTGATCATTACCTGGAACTGTATTTAAAAACTTTTTATCTGAATATGGATCTGGAATTTCTTCAGATAACACATCAGCTGCTTTTTCTAAAAAATCCAACTCACGATCGTCAAAAGTCACATTTTTGAAAGTACCACTAGTATTTTCCTTAAAAGGGTGAAAACAGTGTCTACCGTAATAGTATGATACATGTGGTTCCTTTGGAAAAATACACAACACATATAATGCTTCTTCACCATCATAATCACTATCATAATCCTGAGCCATAAATTTCGTAGGACCATATAATTCATACCGTATCATCGATAAATTTCCATCAGAAAATGGAACTTTTTTATGAACCTCATAAGACTTAAGATTTGATGTATCATTTTCATTCACACTTCTACATGCTACCAAATTCCAAGCAACACTCACTATCATGAAAATAACGAACGGACCTTTAAAGAAACGATAAATCATTTGAGCCTCCAAGTACTAATTAATAAGTAAGTAGGCCCTCGGATGATGGAAGAGGACCTTGAGTCTCACCCATACATAGCGAATGCCTACAAGCTACTACTATACTTTATAACACTGAACATTGCAACACATTTATGAAATAAGGGATACAGAGATACAAGAAGTTGCCATCATCTCATCTGAAATTCACAAATCATGACTCTCTAATCACTGAACTTACCCATCCTACTCTTGTGCATGTGCAAAAAGAAGTATTCAAACCACTAAGAACCCAAGACTACAAACTATTATTCAAATACCTCGAAGTTCTTTTCTTACCAAGTGATACCGCATAATATTTGTCATAAATTTTGCAAAACTTCAATTACACATCTTACCAACTGAAGTTTCACAAAATTCATAACAAAAGTCCGAGATAACTCATTGATAATAAAAGCATTTTTCAGCATTGAAGCAAGGATTTGCTGTCTAGGATTTCCGGTTACATTTAACTTCAGTTATTTAGATGCTTCTTTTTGCAGCAGTTTTAACTTAGACGGACAGAATCACGTTTAAACTCTTCACTGTAACCATTCTTACTTGTCATATCGACCTCCATGATAAACGAACACTATCTTAGCCGATTTTATCTTATATTTAATACTGATTTTATAGTAATATCCAATCAATTTGATTATAAAAAAACCTCAAGAAAGAATAACTTTCTTGAGGTTTTTGACAATTTTAAAAAGAAGCTTTTAACCAGCCGAAGGTTTATAATCAACGCCTATCAACCCTTGTAACCCGCCAATAGCACAGCGTGACCATTCTTTACTAGAATAAGAAAAATCAGGATTTCTTCCAAAAAATGGATAACAATAATCCACATTTCTATAATCAATCTCTATTATTTTTGCCAATAATCTACTTAAGTGATCAAGAACATTTACCAAGCGATATGTAGCATTATCATAATCATCATGAACTATCGTTTTATTCTCTTGACTATGCTCATGACTAATCACCTGATTTAATGTCATTCCATACTTCTTGAGATTTTCATGCATATGTCTAATTTCTCTAACATCGAAAAAACTAAAGCTTTCTGGGAGAAGATCGCGCTCTCTTAGAACCCTGTAAAGATCATCATCATTTTTTGAACTATCATCAGCTAGATATTCAGATGCTAATTTTAAAAACTCTTTCTGCTTAGCATTAAGCCCCAAGTACTCAACTTTTGCACGATCTTTGTTAAGGATAACAAAAGGATTACCACAACTGCTACCCTTTGCAGTATTATACTTTGGTTGATGCCACCGAAAACATAGCATAAAGTAAGCTTGTCTAGGCATGAAGAATAACTCATATCTCTTCGATATAGGGCCATCAGTTGAATCCTTCTCAAAAACTCTATAATCACTAAGCTTTGAGTCACCACTTCCATCACCTTTATCCATCATCTTGCATGCACCAAGCATCGAAATAACGGCCATTATCATTACCATAAATAGGGTCGAATCATGTCTTTGATATGTAATCATCATTTAATCCTTCAATTTGATGCTTCAGTTTGATCCTTCAATCACCATACTACACAAACTACGATGTCAGAATCTCGGATAAAAACAGAAAAACTTAACTGTGTTTGAAATAAGTAGTGATAGTTGTATGCCTCACTACTTTCTATGAAATTGATCGTCTGTTTTCAAGTTATGCCCCCACTCCAACTGAGACATCGCAAGTCTCAAAGTCAGGAGCACATTTCTACAAAAATAAGAACGCAAAATCCACCACTTCACCTTTATGCTACTCAGCTGCCATCCTCAAGCACTAGCTTGATGAGTCTTTCTGCGTTCTGTAGCTTCGCAAGACAATAAGATTCTGCTTTTTATGAAAGAAACTGAGCTGAACCAGTCCTTTTAATCTGTTCAATCCTCTGTTAAAGCTATTATCCCAATCATCCACACGAGAGCAAGATTAAGCACGAGTTAGGAGGTTAATCACTCTACTTTTTTAGATAAATCCAAATTTATATTTAAAGAAAGGTTACCGATACTCGATACATTCAAGCTTTTTAGATACTTTCTTTAAGCAAAACCAATCCATTATCGCAATATTAAAAGATATCATGATCACCACCCCCCTTTCTCCACTCTTTCCATTCCTTTATCTACTACATCTCTCATGGGCTTCTTTCCAACAAACCAAAAGAGTCTTTATCTTTTTTTGCTTCATATGGTTAACTTTGGCAACAAGCTGTAAACATCAACAAAATGCTCACGAATCAACCACTAACCATAGCGCTCTAGCTTCTTTTAGTGACAGAAGGTACATCTTTTTTCTTGGCAGCAAGCATCTCAATGACAAGCTACTTTTGGGGGATAACCTTAAGAAGAACGAGCCAAGCTATACATTTGTCATTTGCCGCACCACCCTAAATTATAACAAACATACTCCTAAATACATCTTTGACTCACCTTCACAGCAGTCTTCTAATATCTCCATTGATGAAAACTCCTGCATTCCTGCCTTTAGACTCCGTAATGAAATGCCATATTTTTTTCAGCCTACAGCAAAAAAAGGTCTCACAGAGGGAGAAGAGTGGGATATGGGTATGTCACTTTCTTCACAGTCCCAAGATTACAGCGCAAAACAACCACTCACTCATCATTTGAGCGCTTTTGGAACAGGAGCCACTTTTAATATATTTTGGCATCGTGGGTTACGCGACCTGATGCTTTCAGCTCTAAACTTACCCCAGTTTTTTAAAGCCAGTCCTCAAATACCACCCCACACACTTTTTGTACTTAGCGGTTTAGCTGTACAAGATTCACTAGCTAAAAGGTTTGATCGACAACTTGGATCACAGTATGATGAAGAGGACCCATTCATAACAGAAGAGGTCAAACATGAACGCTTAACAAGCTTAGGAGTCGCAGCTGGAGGATTTGTTACCACACGTATGTTAATGAAGTTTGGAAACAAAACAGCAGGAAATAAAGGACTTATTGCAGGATTTTTGACAGTTCCCTTTTTATCTCTATTTGTCATCACCACACAAGAAAACCCACCCGAGCAAGTTAAAAGACATTTAAAAAAACTCTTTAAAACTTTTTCCACACACCAACAAGCCATCAATGATGTCAAAACCATCAAAGAAGATCTTACAGAGTTTGTCTATGCATTTGGTTATGCACTCAAAGAAACCAGATCCGGATGGGGAAGTGACAAACTCGAATCTTATTGCATTCCTTCACCCCATCCTTCGAATAGAACTACATGTAGATCTCTCAATGATCCCTATGAAAAGATATAAAAAACACAAAGATGTAAAAATCAATAAGCTTTGTAAAAAACATAACAAAATCAACCACCATAAATGCTATCTTAGCTGTATGGCTGTATGTAGGCCTCTAGGATAAAGCTTAAGCCCATATTGTATTTTCTCAAGTAAGCTAGCCATCACCATGAATGACTGCCTTCCAAAAGACCAACTGATCGATGTATTGCTGCAAACGGCAGCTTTAAAATTTGGCCATTTTCAAACAAAATCAGGACGCAATAGCCCCTATTTCTTTGATACCAGCATGCTCTACACAGGAAAAACATGGTTTGAATGCACCAAGTATCTTGTGAACCTAAGTCTAGATAGATGGCATAAAGATCAAGTTAGTGGCGCCTTTGGAGCAGCTTATAAAGGTATTCCTCTTTCTGTGGCTTTTAGCCAACTATGGCATCAACACACCCACTGCCATATTCCTTTTGCTTTTTGCCGCAAAGAAACCAAACCCCACGGAGAAGGCGGTAACATCGTAGGCCATGCAGCAGCTTTGGCCACAACACCTCCACATCATAACGCTGAAAATCATAACACCAAAAATCATAACAAAGGAGTATTACTACTCGATGATGTTTTAACTTCTGGAAAATCCCTGCGCCATTCCTACAACATACTCAAAGAACACCATATCCCTGTGCTTGGGTGTGTGGTGTTGATTGATCGCAGTGAAAAAGATCTTCATCAAACCACCATCAGTGCCAAACAAGCTTGCCAAGATCTGATGAATGTCCCCATTATCAGTGCCATAAACATTCATGACGTTCTAGCTTATCTCAAACGTCATAAAAGCCAAGTAACCCACCAACACAGAGAGGCCATCCAAACCTACCTCCTTGATTACGGCACAGGCTAGCTTCCTTGTTGTCGCTCTTTTTCATACGTAGCAATTAACTCTTTTTGCACCGATGCAGGAACAGGCTTATACTCACAGAATTCCATAGAAAAGCCGGCCTTACCTTGACTCATGGAACGAAGAATAGTGGAGTAGCCAAACATTTCAGACAAAGGCACCATGGCTTCTATAACACTCATATCCTCGCGCATATCCGAGCCAGATAAAATACCACGCCTAGAAGATAAATCACCTTGAACACTGCCTTGAAATTCACTGGGAGTCTCCACTTCCACTTTCATAATCGGTTCAAGAATCACAGGAGAAGATGCCAGAAAAGCTTGCTTAAAAGCATGCTTTGAAGCAATTTTAAAAGCCATCTCTGAAGAATCTACCGGATGATAAGTACCATCATCAATACTCACATCACAACCTAATACCTGATGACCAGCAAGAGGACCTTTGACCATGGATTCACGAAAGCCTTTTTCCACACCAGGAAGATATTCCTTTGGAATAGCACCACCCACAATATTGATATTAAACTTCAAACCATCTTTAATGGACTCATCCCCTTCTACTTCTTCTGAGGACATATCAAGAGGTTTTAACACACCAATGACCTGAGCATACTGCCCCGAACCACCGGTTTGTTTTTTGTGCTTATAATCAAATTCAGCAACCTGAGTAGGAGCTTCCCTATAATTCACCTTCGGATTACCCACCTCAACCTGAGCTTTATACTCTCGTTCAATACGTTGCACATAAATCTCTAAGTGCAACTCTCCCATACCACAAATAATGGTTTCGTTGGATTCCTTATCCACCTTCACTTGAAATGTGGGATCTTCTTTCATAAAACGATTGAGAGCCTTAGAAACCTTATCCAAATCCTCTTGCTTCTTTGGCTTAAGAGCTAATTCAATCACAGGATTAGGAACATGCATACTTTCCATGGTCACAGGGTTTTGCTGATTAGCACAGTAGGTATCCCCTGAAGCACAATCCACTCCCACCATAGCGATAATATCACCAGCCTTAGCCTCTGCTATTTCGTTCTTTTCATTAGAAAACATCCTAACAATACGGCCCACACGCTGCTTCTTACCGAGTCTTGGATTAAAAGGCTGATCCCCCTTATAGAGAGTGCCTTGATAAATACGGGTATAAGTTAATTGACCATAAGTTTCATCAGTGATCTTAAAAGCCATGGCCACAAGATCTTTTGATGCATCAGGAAAAATCTCCACCTTCTCACCACTTTCCACAGAATCAGCCATATACTTACAATCTAAAGGAGAAGGCAAATAACTCACTACCGCATCAAGCAAAGGCTGCACCCCTTTGTTTTTAAAAGCTGAACCCATATACACACAACTTAACTCACGCTTGATGGTTGCTTTACGCACCGTGGCATGAAATAACGCCTCAGGTACCTGGCGATCCTCAAGAACACACTCCATCACATCATCATCGAACATGGCCACTGCATCAAGTAACACAGAACGATACTTTTCCATCTCTTCACTGTATTCACTTGGAACATCTTCTATACGAACTGTTTCTCCTTTTTGACCATCAAAATAATAAGCCTTACGAGAAAACAGATCAATCACTCCCTGATGCTCCCCTTCCACACCCATGGGAATCTGCATCATCACCGCATTATGACCTAGCTTAGAGCGAAGCTGTTCGGTGACATTGTAAGGATGAGCACCCGCACGATCTAATTTGTTGATAAATACCAAACACGGCACTTTATAACGACGCATCTGTCTGTCAACGGTGATGGATTGAGATTGAATACCCGAGGCAGCACAAATCACCAGGACCGCTCCATCCAATACCCGCAAAGAACGCTCCACTTCCACAGTGAAATCCACGTGCCCTGGAGTGTCAATGATTTGAATCATATGATCATTCCAAGAGGTGGTGACAGCTGCAGAGGTAATGGTGATACCACGCTCCTTTTCTAGCTCCATATGATCCATCTTAGCTCCATCCCCTTCTCCTCTCACCTCAGAGATCTTATGAATCAAGCCGGTATAATACAAAACCCTTTCTGTAAGAGTGGTTTTACCGGAATCAATATGAGCCGAGATACCGATATTACGGTACTTACTCAAATCATACTTCGCCATGATAGTCGTGCCTTTCTCTTCTAAAATTCATGATTTAACAACAAACAGCTTGCATGTGTCATTCATCACATCATGCAGCTACACCAAAAAATCCACACTCATACATGTGAACTTTACCCATAAACCCTAAATAAATTGTTCTCACTCTCTTTATTCTCTCATTTTTTCTTAACCTACATCGCTATCTCTCTTGCTCATATCTTGCTCACATATCATGCACATACTCTCGGCATACTCACACACTTCCTCACACACTTCATCGTATCTGTGAAGATACGGGAAGCTGTAGCCTTTGATATCTCAATTTTAGCAAATTCCAAAGACAACCAGCCAGCAACCAAGACCCAGCTTGTTTCCACAAAAGTTTCCACAAAAGCTTCCACAAAAGCTTCCACAAAAAAAACGCCCCAGCTCACGGGCGCTCATAAGATAGCTCACACCCCTAACATACTCTGCCAAAAACACAATACAAAGTCCAAATCAAAAAAACATCACCCATACCTAGCTCAATTCAAAGACACATTAGCACCAATAAGAGCTTTTTTTGGCTAAAAAAAGATTCTTTTTAAACATCACTTATCTGTTCTAACTACCTTATTTTACACACAAAAAACCTGCAATATTTTCCTACCTTAAAAGCTCATATATCTTTTTTAGCTTAACTCCGAGAATCCATCTCACGATACACCCAAAGCTCAACCACATAACCCACTAATTCAGAAACATCATAACCATAGCTGGAGAATAGATAATGAGTGAGGAAAACAAAGAAGACAACAGTTCCAGTGAAGCTAACACAGAACACAATCAAGACAATCAAAAAAAATTTACAGAAACATCTCCTGAACTCACCGCTATTCCTATGAATAGCGATGTAAGTAACGAATTGAGTCAAAATGCAACACTTCCTGCCTCCATACCTTTTGTTACTGCTGGCTCTGCACATTCAGATAACAACGATGAAAATAATGATCATAATATAGCACCTACTGATGCAACCTTACCTTCTGCCTCTGCACTGCCAAAAGCCACTTTCGATCTTGGCGATAAAGCTTCACAAACTCCTTCCACAGCCTCAGATGATGAAACCTTAAGTACTCCCCAAACAACCACGTCAGATGATGTATCAAACAATCCTGAAAAAGAAGAGACAGAACCAGCGTCTTTGCAAGCAGGATTAGCACATCTTGAAAACCAAGCAGATTCCGACTCATCCGATGATAGCTTCTTTGACAATCAACCGGTGATGGGCTTTACCATGCTGGAAAATGTCCAATCTATCCACGACAATATCGAAAAAAAACTTAGCGCTACAGAAGGAACGGACCTTGATGTAGGAACCCATGAAATCTACGATCCAAATAATAACCCTGAACCAGTATCCTCAGTACAACCTTTCTTTACCCTTGCAGGTGCTCTCAACAATCCAAAAGAAGAAGAAGAAGCGGAAACACAAGAAGCCGAAGAGAGTCTCTCGTCTCTACCTGCCATAGAAACACCTGCCGCTGATGATATCCTTAGGCCACTGCCTGCCATGGAATCACCTCAAGAGAATGTTAAACCGCTACCAGCTATAGAACCACCAACTGAAAGCCCTTCAGCTCCTAGCCATAAAGATAGCCTTAAAGATAGCCCTAAAGATAGCCCCCAAATCAACCCCCAAGACAATCTCTCTGATCAGCTCTCTCAACATTCACAGATGATGAAAGAGCTACTGACCTCAAATAACAAAGCCGGCGGTGGCGGTGAATCCAAAATCACAGCTGAAAGCTTCAATGCTGCCTTTACCATCAATGAGTCCATCATCGGTAACCCTTTAGCAAAAGGTAACGATGAAACTCATGCTCATTCCAAAAAAAGCACCCCTTTTGGAATGAGCTCTAACAACCCTTTTGGCACAGCAGGAGGAGGAGGAACGTTTGGTGATAATCCTCAACCAGAAAAAGATGTCAAGAAGAGTCCAGACAACAATACAGATATTGCCAATGAACTGGTTGGAGCCTCTTTTGCATCCAATAGCATTCTCGCAATACAACAAGATGATGGCAAAGATGCGGACACTTTCAACAAACATATCGCAGGGCCCAACGACGACCATGATGATACTTTGCTCAATAACCTTGATCTTCCACCACCAGAAGCTGATGGAGCTGATGCCACCAATACCGAAAACAATCTCGTAGACAACGCAAGAGGTGTAGACAAAGACACTGCCATGGAAGAAATGTGGGATGCATCAGCTCCAGAGGTGTCTCAAGGGGCTTTTCAAGACAAATCCTCAGCATCAGCATCAGAAGGGAGTAAAAAATCATCCAATCAACACATAGAAGTCTTCAAAAAGTATTTTCAAGAAAATACCTCTCAAGTCACCAAAATCTTAGTCGTTGCAGCCATCGCTGGAGGTTTGATATTTTTTGTCGGAATAGATAAACTCAAAGATTTCACCACAGATTTCACCAAAGACTTCATAGACGGCTTTACCGGACAACTATCAACAGGGGATGAAGTCAGTAACAGCGATGATTATGAAGATGATTATGACGGGGGTGATAGTAGTGATGATGATAGTGATGATGATAGTGATGTAGCAAACAATGAAACACAAGACTCTGATACCACTGATGATACCCCATATAACGCAGCACAATCACAAGATTATACCGAAGATACCTCATCACTGCCATACTGGAATGTGGAAATTCCAAAAAATACCACAACTGTGACTGTAGTTACACTTGAAGATATTTCTGAAACCATAGAAGAGATTCAAAAGACAAAAGAAGAAGCCCTGTGGACCAAAGAAGAACTGGAAAAAAAACTAACCTCTGATGTTATCTGGCATAACTACGAAGCTGTTCATCATATTCGCAAACACCGCCTATGGAACCATGCTGCACTGCTTAAAAGCGTGATTGAAAAGAACCGCAAATTGTGGCTTAGCTTAGAGGCCTATGCAGCACTGCTTGAAAGCAATATCTCTAGCAGCCTCGACATCACAGATCTCAAAAGTCTTGTGGCAAAGCATCGTAGTGATCTTCTAAAAAGATGGAGCAAACGCTTTCGTTCAAAAAAAGCTGCCACAGGCGATGAAAAACTCCTGGGTTTTTTGCTACGTATCTCACCACCAGAAGTGCGCTATGAAATACTACGCACATTTGTCAGCATACGTACTGAACTAGCTAAAAACCATATTGCTGCAGGCACCAAAGACCCCAACAATCGTATCGCAAACGCCTGTACACAATGGAGCAAAACATGATGATCTAACTAAGCTTACTTATAATAACACCCTTATAATAACACCCTTATAATAACACCCTTATTATGACACCCTATAATAACACCATAGTCATATCAAAAAACTCAACTCAGCACACTCAACATGAATGGACACATGAGCATGGCTATTTTTCTGACAGATTCATATTAACACGATGCTTTAAATCTTGACCTGTTTTCCATATGGGCAGTGCCTTTGCTGCCACTTTAATAGTTTCTCCTGTTTTAGGATTACGTCCCGTATAGGGTTCGTAGGTTTTCACATCAAAAGCACCAAAACCTCTAATTTCTACCCGCCGACCATCACACAAAGACTGAACAATAGAGTCCAAAAAAATATGCATAACTTTACAAGCTGATCTATTGGTTAAACCAGATCGATGAGCAAGACATGCGGCTAATTCACTTTTAACCATTTTTTCTCCTTAGATTCCATACTCAAACAACCACCAAAAAGCTCTCTGCCAGCACAACACGCAGCCAGCACAACACACATGCAACAAATGCACTGCCTCTTACTACCACTACGAGCGCACCTATCGGTGGTTACATTTTAGGCTTTACGGTGCTAGCATTCTTTATAGAAACGTTATTGTGTTTTTGAAACTATCTTCAGTATAAGAAAGCTTTAAGCATTAATCAAGTTTCTTGCAGCTTACCACTCCAGCCCATGTGACTCCTCACACCTATGAATCATCCACCACCTGATATCATCACCATCGATGGCCCTGCCTCTAGCGGCAAATCCACCGTAGCAAAACGATGTGCCCAAAAGATCTCTTATGCCTGGATCAGCACCGGTAAGCTCTATCGTTTATGTGGTGTTTTAGCACGTAAACGACAGATCATCACAAGCACCCATACCTTAGCCAAAGACGCTGAATACACACTCAGTGCCCTTGCCACAGAGTTGCAGCAAAAAGTACGTTTTGCATATAAAAACAACACCCATATCCTTACCTTGAACGGCAAAGATGTATCCTCACAGATTCTCAGTGAAGAAGCTGGATCCTACGCTGCACTGCTTGGGAAAAATCACTCTTTTAGAAAAGCCTTACTCCCTTGGCAGCAACACCTTGCTCGCTTCACCTCTCCCCGTGGAGTCATTTTTGACGGCAGAGATATGGGTACCGTCGTGTTTAAAGACCTAGCCACAGTCAAGTTCTATCTCACAGCCAGTCCCCATATCCGCGCCCAAAGACGTTGGCAAGACCTTCATCCCCACCGCAAACCCTCACCTGCAGAAATAAAACACCTAACAACACAATTGCAAAACCGGGACACCTTAGATTACCAAAGAGATATCGCACCACTGAAACCAGCTCAAGACGCCCTGATTTGTGACACCTCACACATGACACAACAAGAGGTAATAGATTGGGTCAGTGAGCGGATCCCTAAACGCCCTATCTCTAGCCTTTATGGCTAGTCATTATAGCTAGTCATTATAGCTAGTCATTATGGCGAGCCAAAGCGCTCATGAGATTCTTTGACAAGCTGCTTGCGACGATCTGATAATTTTTCGAGCTCATCAGCACCGAGCAATTCTTTGAGGTCCCCTGTACGCAAAGGACTTTTGTGCGGCTCACAAACCCAAGATACTTCGCTCCGACAATACACCAATTGACGCTCATGAGTGGAAAAAATATCCATCACCTTAGCCTCAATACACCCCACACTGCCAGATAGGAAAGGCAGTGAAGATGATTCCAAAGCTAAGCCCGCATATTTATCCACATGTTTACTAGCCAAGCAACCAAAAGAGACAACATGATGTTGCTGGCCCACAGCAAGCATCTGCAAGCCAAGCCGACCACTGCCTTTAATAGCCTCAAGTGTGGTGCTCATGGGAGAAATAGCCACAACAAAATGTTTATGCTCAGAAGCCAGAGTCAAAGGAAAAACCCATGTAGCCACAAAACCCCAACGCCGCTGCTGCCAAAGGGCAGAAACCAAATACACCTCATGATGAGTATGATCAAAGACCGAAGACATCTCACCTACCACTCAAGTGTTCTTGTTGTTCTTAATCTTGTACCTTGTATCTCTTTTCTATCCTCTATGACTTATCACCATCTCATAGACATTCTCAAAAACAAAGATATGTCATACATATACCGAAAAATACAGCTTATACAAAAGATCCGTAACTGCCACTCTATCCAAAACCCTCATAAGTGAACGAACTTATCATAGAAAAACCAAACCAAATCATCTACAATGGGAAACGGCATACCTATGCGCCCAACCTACTACGCTAGCCATATAACAACAATGGACTTACCCACAAAATTACCATTAAGTCTTGTCTCTTTTTTAAAAACGTTTTATATTCTTTTGCTTTCTTTAACTTTCTTTTTACCCCCATAATAACGGTTTTATTCTAAGGGTCTACTTTACTATGAAAATGATGATTATATGTGTTACATCCCTTATATTAGTTACTTTGTCCTACTGGGTCTATCAATCGGTATCTGATCAACCGTCACTAAGAAAAAATGATCGTGAACACGCAGCATCATCTACCACATCATCTCTTTCAGCTAATCACATATCAACACATCATCGCCATCACGACACATTAAGGAATGTTCACTCATTACCTGACTCATCACATAATGACAATACCTACACAGAAGATGCACAAAGTCAGCCTCCCAACAAAGACATAGCACAAAATCTTCCTCCCATAGAAGAGCTTTATAGCCCTGAAGAATTACATGATATTTTATTTATCACCTCTATCATTGGTAAAATGAATGATGGACTGCCTTCGTTTGACGAGCTTCGTGAATTTCTTCTTCAATACAAATTCCACCCTTACACTGAAAGAGAAGGGCATAAACGCACCGGATTTCGTCGTATTATTCGTATTGAAGAAAAAAACCAGCCTAAACATATTATCAAAGAGTTTTATAGCTCTTATCACGAATATCAAGGAGAACTCTTATTTGATCGTCTCTATTATGGACTGGAAAAAAAGACACATATTTTCGATCATATACTCTTAGAAATTGATCGTAGTGTTCAAGGAAAATATATCAGACGTAGCATTCTTGATAATTATGCACGCTGGGATTTTCCCGATGGCACATTTGTCTTTATCCGAGGAGATTTTCTCTTAGATAATGAAGAGATGGTGTTGATCGGAAAAGAATACGAAATACACTAAACATAAGAACACTAAACATAAGAAAAATGATTGAGTATTCGCTCTTTTATCATACTTGGCACAAACCCAAAATGCTCAGCAAGAGATTCTTGAGGAGCTGAATGGCCAAACTTATCCACGCCTATCACCAAACCTCTTGGACCCACAAAATCCCGCCAACCTAAAGTACTTCCCGCCTCAAAAGCCACCTTACGAGGACAATCACGGGAAAGAACACTGCGACGATACATTTTAGGTTGTTCAAAAAACAATTCCCAACACGGCAGCGATACCACTTTCACATTAACACGCCTACCTGACGACAATGTGAAGTCTTCTAGCAATTTCGCTACTTGCAGAGCCAGTATCACCTCTGATCCTGTGGCGTAAAACACAAAACACAATGAAGCATTACCAAAAGATAGATCAGCTTCCTTAACCACCCATCCACCAAAACGAGCTTGTTTACCATAGTTTTCTGGCAAGGTGATTTCACTAGCCAAAGGCTTAAGCTTTTGTCTAGTCAACATAAAGCAACTCGGAGCATCGAGTGTTAAGGCTTGTTTAAAAAGGGCTTCCGTTTCAAAAGCATCTGCAGGACGCATCACATACACCCCAGGCATAGCCCGCAAAGACATCACATGCTCCACAGGTTGATGGGTGGGGCCATCTTCTCCCACATAAAAAGAATCATGGGTAAATTCATATATAACCCGCACTTTCTGTATAGCTGAAAGCCTCAATGCTGGCCGTAAATAATCAGAAAACACCAAGAAAGTTGCAATAAAAGGCGTGATACCACCATATAACGCCATACCATTGGCTATACAAGCCATAGGAAATTCACGCACCCCAAAAGCAATGGAACGCCCTAAGCGATGAGAAGAAGAAAAATCACCCACCTTTTCTTTAAATTCAAGAGTCATGTTAGATGGTTCAAGGTCTGCTGATCCGCCCATCAAATGAGGCAAATCATCAGCCCATTTTGCCAATATCGTCCCAAAAGCAGCACGCGTGGCCAAAGGCTTAGAAACACTCCAGTCTATTGTGCAAAGCTGTGATAGATCAGGTGCTTTAAAATAGCTGTTATATAACATACGATTTTCATGATTTTCTAACCATTGCTGCAACGCATTCAAACGCTCCTGACTCTGTGCTTTCAATGTGGAAAAATTGCGCATAAAATGCTTGCGAATATGCTCTGGAAAATAAAATTCCTCTTTTTTGGGAATACCTAAAAGATCTTTGGTGGCATGTTTTTCTTCAGCAGAAAAAGGAGATCCATGAGCCTTAGCAGACCCTTCTAAACTCTTTGAACCTTTAGCCATCACAGTATGAGCAATGATCAATGTGGGTTGTGTTTTACAAGCTTTAGCTGCTGCCATAGCCTTGCGCAACTGCTCGTGATCATGACCATCAGCAAGTGTTATCACCTGCCAACCCAAACCGCGAAACATCTGCTCGTGATCATCCGATGTTACCCGATCAATATGTCCAGAAATCTGTACACGATTTTTATCATAAAACCATATCAAATCACCTAACTGCAGATGACCAGCCAGAGAAGCTGCTGACAATGTCACACCCTCTTGCATACAACCATCACCCAACAAACACCAAGTATATGTAGAAAACAATGCTCCTGCCACAGCACTCTGATGAGCACTGGCAATAGCAAAGCCCACCGACATACCAGCACCCTGCCCTAAAGGCCCGGTAGTGCACTCCACACCTGGAGTGATAAAATTTTCTGGATGACCAGGTGTTTTTGAACCAAATTGACGAAAACTCTCCAAGTCCTCACGCAACAACCAACCTGTGGCATAAAACAATGCATAAAGCAACATGGACTCATGACCTGCTGATAATACAAAACGATCCCTGCCAAAATACTTCGAATCACTAGGATTCCAATGCATAAACTCACTAAAAAGCAAGTAAGCAAAATCCATCGATGACATAGCACCACCTGGATGCCCAGACTGAGCTCGATCCACAGCATCAATCACCAGCCCCTTGAGGCAAGCTACCACTTCTAAATCCAACTCTTTGGCTTCAGCATTCATACGTATTCCTTAGTAAGTCATAGATCATACTTCAACTTCACATACCATCAGTACTCTCTGTGATTTTTCTATTCCCGTTCCCTTTAGCTTCTTTTACTGACTTCTTCGCTAGCTTCTTCGCTAGCTTCTTCGCTAGCTTCTTCGCTAGCTTCACTCAAGGCCCATATTGTCTTATAGTCTCATACGGCACATGTGATAAAGTCTCATCACATCCATAGCTAAACCGAATAGCTAGATTTTATACAGGCTTGATATAACACAAGCCTGATCTGATATGATAAAAACCGAACAACTTGTAAAACGTATGAACAACTCTTTTTAACAACGAAAACCAAAAGATTCATCAACTTTATCAAAAAATAACAGCAAAATATGGCAATCATTAAGCTCTTAGCATAAAATCATCGTATATTGTTTCTGTATAAGTCAAAAGACTACAGCCAGTAACTGATAAAACCAGTCACATGTGTCATTCTTGTCTGAGATAGATATCATCGCCTAACATCATGGCTTATATTTGCTTCGCTTGTTTGTGTTTGCTTCGCTTGTTTGTTTCGCTTGCTCTTACTTTACTGGCAACATGGCAACATCGCCTGCTATGCTAGATGTACACCTGAAACCTTATACACATACATAACAAACCAAAGATATTCTGCCTAATAGAGAAAGCTCATAGAAAAACCTATACCAGCCGAGATAACATCCACCAAAAGCTTAAAAACCAGTATGGATGTCATTTGGACACATTTTGGACATATCATGTATATAGCCACTTTAACCCATTACAAACCATATTGCTTGTTTATCATGATCACAACTCATAGCTTGCAACATTTATAGCCTATAGCAAAGGAACCTCTTATGACTTTAGTCCCCGTTGTTGTTGAACACACTGCTCGTGGTGAACGTTCGTGGGATATTTATTCCCGTCTTCTCAAAGATCGTATCGTACTCCTCGGTACTCCCATCACCGATGATGTAGCCAATATCATTGTGGCACAACTGCTATTTCTAGAAAGTGAAGACCCAGATAAAGATATCAATCTCTACATCAACAGCCCCGGCGGTTCTGTGACAGCAGGACTAGCTATTTATGATGCCATGCAGGTGATTCGCTCACGAGTCCGTACTTACTGTATTGGCAGATGTGCTAGCATGGGAGCATGGCTACTGGCTGGTGCAGCTAAGGGCGTGCGTTATGCTCTACCTAATAGTCGTATTATGATCCATCAACCTCTTGGTGATGCCAGTGGACAAGCCACCGACATCAGTATTCGTGCCCAAGAAATTGTGCGTATCAAACACAATATGATTGCATTGCTAAGCAAACATACCGGACAGTCCGAGACACAGATAGCTGAAGACATTGATCGTGATTTTTATATGGATGCCCAACAAGCCAAAGAATACGGCATAGTGGATCACATTGTCAGTACCGTTAACAAAGATGTAGCCTTAGAGCTTCAAAACGATGAGCCTGCAACGCCACCAACTCACATCAAGAAAAAAATTGAACACATGAAAGATTCCACCGACAAAAAGACATAAAAACACAACTACCTCTTAACAAGAAAGCATGTTACCATTTTTATTTGATTTTATGATTTTATATGATTTCTCTAACACCCATACACTGTGACATACTGAAGGCAACACCGTGAATAATAAAAAAAATACACTCAGTTGTAGCTTTTGTGGTAACACCCAAAAAGATGTAAAGAAGCTCATTGCTGGCCCTGATGTCTTTATTTGCAATGAATGTGTAGAGCTATGCAATGATATCATCGCAGAAGAAGTGCAAAACGAAAAAAGCAACCAAGAAACTAAACAGGTGCCTTCGCCAAAAGATATCAAAAAGATCCTGGATGAATACATCATCGGCCAAGAAAAAGCCAAAAAAACCTTAGCTGTAGCTGTCTATAATCACTACAAGCGTATCGATGCTATACATGCAACAACCGATATTGAATTACAAAAATCCAATATCTTACTCATAGGTCCTACTGGAAGTGGTAAAACCCTACTTGCCCAAACCCTAGCACGTATTCTCAATGTTCCTTTTACCATCAGCGATGCCACAAACCTCACTGAGGCAGGCTATGTGGGTGAGGATGTAGAAACCATTATCCTCAATCTTTTGCAAGCAGCTGACTACGATGTGGAACTCGCACAAAGAGGGATCAGCTATATCGATGAAATCGATAAAGTGGCACGCAAAAGCGAAAACCCTTCCATCACACGTGATGTTTCCGGTGAAGGGGTACAACAAGCACTCCTAAAGATAGTGGAAGGTACCATTGCTAATGTACCACCTCGAGGAGGACGCAAACATCCTCAACAAGAGTTTCTCCAAGTAGATACCACCAATGTTTTGTTTATTTGTGGAGGAGCCTTTGCTGGACTCGAATCAATTATTTCTCGCCGTCTCGAAACATCATCCATGGGTTTTGGAGCTCATATTCCTTCTAAGAAAAAACGTTCACCTGCCAATGTGTTTAACAATGTTGAAACCGAAGATCTTATGAAATTTGGTATCATCCCCGAATTTCTCGGACGCCTTCCAGTAGTCTGTTCTCTTGATGCACTTGATGAAGCTGCACTCATTGAAATCTTCACCACCCCCAAAAACGCCATCATGAAACAGTTTGCTTATTTGTTCTCTCTTGAAAATGTGGATCTCAAATTCTCTGATGGCGTTCTTAAAGCTGTGGCACAAAAAGCCTTGGAAAAAAATACAGGAGCCCGTGGACTACGCTCTATTCTCGAAGAATGCATGCTTGAAGTGATGTATCATATGCCAGGACTCGATAACCTCAAAGAAGTGATCATCACAAAAGACAGTATCCTCAATAACAAAGATCCTATTATGGTCTTTGAAAACCAAGAGCCTCAAGCTCCGCCTGAAAAAATAGCCTTACTCGATGACCTCGATGGCAAAAAACTAGCCACTGATTCTGCAAATACCACTGAAGATCAAGACGATGATCCCGGTGAGCAAAAAGAACTCGCTCAAGCTGGCTCAAAGCGCAAAGTCCATCCATCTCATAAATAACACAATACATAAAGAATAATAGCCAGCCATCTCTGTCTGTATGACGCTAACTGCTTTTTATACCAAGTTAACGTCTAAACAGACACTTACCATTTATAAACATGTGTAAGTACTTGCCAAGATTTACAAAGAAGAACCTTCTTTGATAAAATTCTGCAATGTTTCTTTGCTTGAAAAAAGCAGATTTCTCAAATCATCGCAACCCCCCACAAACTGTCCAGCAAGAAAAATCATAGGAACAGTGGGAAAATGTCCAACCGATGCTGAAACCTTATCTCTCAACTCAGGTTTATCTGAAACATCCACCACATTCAAAGCCACTTTCTGAGCCTTAAGAAGATCTATGGCATTGCGGCAATGAGGGCAGGTGGGTTTTGAAAAAACTTCTGCTTTTAAACCTTCAAGCTCTGCATAAAAAGGCGGTTGTTGCTTACGTGCCTCATGATCAGGCAGTGCACAAGAAGAGCCTTGATTTTGATTCATTCATCACTCCTATAAAAACATGTATTTATAACGCTACATAATCAAAGGCCGGAACATGCATTTTCAGTAACGACAATAGACCATGTCCCAAATGTTTCATATCCTTTGACATCACCCATAATGGTTGAATATGACCTGACTGACCAGGAAGGTGAGCTATCATTTGATACACCTTAAGCCATGTTTTTTTGTTATCTGTTACAGGATGGCTAAAGACCTCAGCTACCACATTCACATTTTCTGCACGCTTCAGTGCCGAAGGCACATACCACATATCGATAACCAACCCATCTACTTGAGAAAGCAGAGCTGATGCTGCAACATCACTTGTCATAAGAAACAAACGCCCCCAAGACATTCCATCTTTAGCTGCCAAAGAAGAATCCCTCTTGACACCAGCAAGACCTTGTACAACGTGTGAGTCCATGTTCTTGTCTGAAGATGTTTGTGCAGCAGCAACAATACGCTCGAAATGTTGAAACCGAAATACCCCACTCACCTTGGTTCGAGATCCTAGCGGCAAGCCTGTTTTTATTTTTGTGCTCGTTTTTGTACTTGTCTTAGCTATCTTTTGCTCCACCTCAACTGGCTCAAGCCGAGAAGACGTAGGATAGGCTCCCTGATGATCGATTGTGCCACTCTGATGGGACAGAGACTGCTGAAGCTCTGCTTTTAAAACCTCTACATCACCTGCTGCCATTACATCACTTGCTGCCATCACAGCACATACATAGACCACAATATGAAAGCACCATCTGTTATGACTGCTGTTATAACTGTTATAACTGTTATGAATTATGGTTGTTAGCTTTGTCATCACTGGCATCATGTCGCTTTAACCCCACAGTCTGAAATCCTGAGCATGGTTTTCTATAGTCTTTCTATAGTCTTTGTGTGCTCTTTATACACTTATAACTTATACATGCTCTAGTCTAGAAACAATCCATGATACATTTCTGTATAACATACATCTTCATTGTACACTGACTTTACTCTGTCTGTACTCTGTAAATACTGTGGACTTATATATTCTCTGAAACAACCATCAACCACTCACAGAAAAGGAGTTATCTCTGCTGTGAGCTGCATCCCTTAATGCTGCAATAGCTTTGCAACGCTCCTTTTTACCATAAATAGCTGAACCAGCCACAAACACCCGCACACCCGCAATAGCCATCTTTGCAATCGTATACTGGGTGATGCCTCCATCCACTTCAATCAACACTTTATCTGCCAAAGAACGTTGCACTAAGGCATTTGCTAAAATACGACATTTTTCTTCTGTATAAGAAATAAATTGCTGACCACCAAATCCCGGATTAACACTCATCAAAAGCACATAATCCACATCTTCTAATAAAGGAAAAATAGACTGCACAGATGTACCAGGATTAACCACAATACCTGGCTTTTTTCCTGCCTTACGAATAGTCTGAATCAAACGATGAGCATGAACGGCAGCCTCCACATGAAAGCTTAACCAATCAGCTCCAGCTGCTAAATAATCAGCCACCACAGCATCAGGATTAGATACCATCAAATGCACATCTAAGGGCAAGTTAGCAGATTTTTTCAATGCTTCCACAAGAGGCAAACCAAAAGTGAGATTTGGAACAAAATGTCCATCCATCACATCAATATGATGAAGATCCGCACCTGCAGCCTCAACGTCTGCAATTTCAGCACCTAACCTCATCACATCAGCAGATAACAAAGATGGAGCAATAAGAATTTTTTGATGATCCATGTCATGATCTCAAAAAAAAAGAGCTACTGATACCATAACAAAAAGCTAACACAGCATTCTCTTGTCGTTTTAAGCTCGAGCTAACATACGCTCGCGAATACTTCGCCCCACCCGTTCATCCATCCGCTCAATAAACACCACACCATTAATGTGATCAATCTCATGCTGCAAACAAATCGCCATCAAACCATCACAACTTAAAGACTGAACATGCCCATGAATATCCTGATACTCCACAGTGATTTCAGCATGACGATCCACATTATCCATCATGCCTGGAAAACTCAAGCATCCTTCAAGATAAGTGACTTTACCACTATATTTCACCATCTTAGGATTGATAAAGGTATATCTCTTATTATGCCAAGGACGCAACTGTGAATGAGCTTGATCATGCCAAGGCTTTTTTGGAGTATCTTCTTGAGATAGAGGAATAAAAATGGTGATCACTCTTTTGAGAATATTCACCTGATTGGCAGCAAGTCCAATACCACCAGCAACATCCATAGTAGTGTGCATTTCCTCAGAAAGACACTTAAGGGCATCATCAAATTCACGGACCACCTCAGCTTTTGTCTCAAGAGCCTGATGAGGCCAACTCACTATCTCCAACACATCACACTCCAAAATAATCCATACAAATGAGCTATATGTGAGTCATTACATCCAGCTACATGTAAACATAGTTACTAGCTAGCTATACCTTCAACGGCAAAGAAAGAAAAGATCTTTTTTTGTGATGTCTTGTATTCTTGTGTGCTATGGCTTGCTAATGTGGTTTGCTGCTATGGTTTGCTGCTATGGTTTGCTGCTAGCTATTGAGGTACTTCGTATAGAATTCTTTAAGACCATCAAAAACTTCAGAAGTACTGTTTGTAAATGTCTCTACCACAGCGTTTTCAAAGAGAATGGATCGACTAAAATCAAACAACCGCCCATCTTTATAAGGGATCGAAAAAATCACCGTCCATACAATAATCTGAATCAAATACTTAACAATTCTTTCTGGAAGTCCCATGATATCATCGCCTATTCAACATCTCTTCAACTCTTAAGACCATAATACTTATGATCCATGTGGTCAATGTTATCGACCTTAATTCTCTTAACTATTCTTAACCTCTTAACTGCTCTTAACTGCTCTTAACCTCTCTTAACTGTGTCTTACTATCAGCGCTCCTAGGTCCTTTATTCTTATGTATGTCTACATCTTATATGTCAAGCACCATACACCACGAGCGTGCTGAATTCTTTGTAAGCGCATCAGTAAACGCATCAGTAAACGCAACAGAATTTACCCAAAAACCATACTCACATTATAAGAACTATATACTATCCTGCAACCTTATGAGGCAGTACAGAATCTTGAGGTAATGGAATATCCTTACTACCTTCGCCATCTTTGCTAAAGACTAAAGGAAAAACTTCTCCATAGTTATTAACAAACTGGACTTTGAGCTTGCGCTTCACCGCTAGAGGCAGATGAAGATACTGACTGCGATTTTTTTCTGGAATTATCACCAAATCAATACCCTCACGTTGAGCTGCTAAAATCTTTTCTTTCAATCCACCAATGGGAAGAACCTTGCCGTGTAAGGTAAGTTCACCGGTAAGGCATGTTTTAGCACGCGGTGCTTCATTAAGAAGAGCAGAAAGCAAAGCCGTGGTTATGGCAATACCAGCTGAAGGACCATCTTTAGCAATGGCACCAGCTGGAACATGAATATGAAATTCTCGACGATCAAAAGAACCTTTGGCAATACCAAAAGACTCTTGATTAGCACGCAAGTAACTGAGAGCAGCTGAAGCTGACTCTTTCATCACATCACCAATCTGTCCCGTAAGAACCATCTTGGCACTCGCTGAAGGCATGATATTCACTTCAATAGCTAATATCTCACCGCCAAAATAAGTAAAAGCCATTCCTAAAGCCACACCCACCGTGGATTCAAGATGATAAAAATCATCAGCATAAGACGGAGCACCAAGAAACTTTTCCACATGAGCAGAGGTGATACGCACCGGACAACGCGTAGGCGTATGAACTGCAACAGACTCTACAGCAACGCTTTCTGTTTCTTTATCCTCTTTACCCACCTTGCCAGTCTTCTTAACAGCAGACCTTACTTCAGTATCGTTAGAAGGCTTGGAGCTTTCAGCAGATGAAGACTCCGCACTCTCCCATAATTCAGCAAGCTTGCGAGCCTGTTTACGACAGACACATGCAATCTTTTTTTCTAACATCCTCAAACCACTCTCACGGGTATAGCCTTGAATAAGACTTTGTAAAGCTGACTTAGAAAAACGTATGCCTTGTCCATTTAAGCCGTTTTCTTCAATTTGTCTCGGTACCAAAAAACCTTGAGCAATAGAAAGCTTTTCATCAAAAGAATAACCATTCACTTCAATGATTTCCAAGCGATCTCGCAGTGCATAAGGAATAATTTCTAAAGAGTTAGCATTGGCAATAAACATCACATCCGAAACATCAAAAGGCACACCTAAGTAATGATCTTGAAATGTATGATTTTGAGAAGGATCCAAAACCTCCAACAATGCCGCAGCTGGATCACCACGATGATCCTGTGTGACTTTATCAATCTCATCAAGCATAATCACCGGATTAACCACTTGAGCGTTTTTAATAGCCGTAATAATACGACCAGGATAAGCACCCACATAGGTCTTGCGATGACCACGGATTTCAGCGTCATCTTTCACACCGCCCAAAGAAATACGTGCAAATTTACGATTCATAGCCCGAGCAATAGAACGACCTAAAGATGTCTTTCCCACACCAGGAGGGCCCACAAAACAGAGAATAGGCGATTTCAAAGTAGGATTGAGCTTTTTAACAGCAAGATACTCCAAGATCCGCTCTTTTACCGATTCCAAGCCATAATGGTCCTGGTCAAGCACCTCTGAAACCCATTTCAATTCCAGATTGTCATCAGAAGTCTTACCCCAAGGCAAAGAAAGCATGGTCTCTACATAAGTACGACTCAACACCGCCTCTGATGAATCTTGATGCATACGCTGCAAACGCTTAAGATGACGAGCTACCTCTTCTTTAGCCTCCTGAGACATGGCCACTGTTTCTAACTTCTGCCAAAAAACTTCTAGTTCGTCTTTGACATCATTATCTCCTAACTCACTTTTGAGCACACGAATCTGTTCTCTTAAATAATGCTCACGTTGCATCTTACCAATCTCTTCTTTAGCCTGAGACTGAATCTGCATCTGCATCTGATACACCTCAATCTCTCTTAAAAGATAGGTGTTTACAGCTTTCAAACTGGCTAAAGGGGTAGCAGCACTTAAAATCTCCTGACCATCCTGAACCTTCAAACCGAGATTCGATGCCACAAGATCTGCAAGCCGTGCTGGATCCTTAACATCTTCTACAATAAGCAAAATATCTGGAGATAGGATCTTGCCTAAATTCACAATCTTTTCAAGATTTTCCCGCACAGAACGGATCATAGCCTCAACTTGAGCTTCCAGTGGCACATCTGCTGATGGCTGATCCACATCTTTAGACCCTAAGTCTGTTGCCTCTTCTCCAGGATAAGAAGTGACATGAGTTAAAGGAAATTTCACTGTGGAGACAATCTGGTGCAGATATCCCTTCTTTAAGCCCTGCACCAATACCTTCATCCTACCATCAGGAAGTTTACGGGCACGCATCACCGCACATACTGTACCCACATTGTAAACATCAAAAGGAGGCTCTTGAGTGCACAACAGATGATCTGAATCCACTCCTGCAACTTTAAACGCCGAAAGAAAAAGCTTCTTGTCTGAACTCAAAGCCTCTTCAACGGCATTGATGCAAACACTCTCACCAATAAAGACAGGCACGATCATATGAGGGAAAACCACGATATCCTTAAGAGGCAACAGAGGAATTAACTGGCGCTGCTCCTCTTTAATATCATGGTCTGAATTGCTTTCTTGCGTTGTCTTTGCCGCTCGCACCTCTCTATTCTTAACCATTAAATCCTCTCTAGAAAAACGATTTCCATGCCGCAACTTCTGACACTTCATTATCTCGGAAAATGCCCCGCATTGCTCAACCCCTAGAGAAGATAAATGCTTCCTACCTTGCCCCCTTTAGTGATGATGGTTTTGGTTGTAAGACAATCACAAGATCTCCACAACGCCCCTGTGGATCTTGATCTCCCATACCCAGTAAAGTGATTTCTTGACCCACAAACGGCTTATCAGGATAGCAAACTTTACATCGTACCCTCTGCCTAGTAAGCTCCACTCTCTTACCACAAAGGCGTTTTAAGGTGCGTGTATACTCCACATGACACTGCCCCTCACTATCACAATCTTCTTTAGATAACGACATAGGTATCCGTAAATCCAAATCATTTCCCACCTTTTGAAATCGAGCAAAGCTCATATCATCAAAAGAAACCTCTTGGCAAAAATCCTCAAGAGCTTGCACGTCTTCATCAGACATCACAGGCGAAGATTTTAGAGATGATGACGTTTTTTTTAAAACAGAAGATAAAGGAAGATTCACATCCAGATCTTTTTGATCAGAATGATTCTGAGCTGGACGCACCTCTCCGCTCGACTGCAAAGAACGCTCTGTTAATGTATGATTTTGTGTATGATCCAGCTGTTTTTTACAACCAGCAGCATCTTGATCTTGGCAACCAAGAGGTGTTTGATTATCCTCATCAACATCAACACTCATCGATGTTCCATAAGATGTTAACGATCTTATGGCCTCAGAATAGTTAGAGATCTGGCCCAGACTCTTGGGACTCTTGAGGCGTTAATACACTCACCACCGCTGCACGAAGCAATCGTTGGTGAAAATAATAACCCGTCTGATACACCTCACTTACCACCTCAGAAGATACCTCCTCTGATTCTTCTTTACGCACAGCTTGATGAATATTGGGATCAAATTCTTGACTCAAAGCCTCAACTCGCTTCAAGCCATGGCGTCCTAAAATATCCATCAACTTTTTATGCACCAGCTCAACTCCCTGAAACAAAGCCCCAGCATCCAAGCTACGATCCTGATTAAGAGCTTGCTCAAAACTATCTAAACAAGGCAGTATTTCTTTAAATAAAGCTTCTAAAGCATAACGCAGTGCTTCTGTTTTTTCTCGATTAAGCCGCCGGCGCAGATTCTCTGTGTCTGCACGAAACAACATAAACTGCTCTTTTTCTTGCTCTCTTTGAGAAACAAGATCATCATATTGCTGCTTAAGCAATACGTAAGAAGAGCTTTCTGTACCTTCACAAGCTGTATCTTCACAAGCTGTATCTTCACGAGAATTTTGCGTATCTTGTGAGTCATCTAAATCTTCTGCTTCCATCTCATCACCCTCAACAGGCAAAGGAGGAGGTTGCTGCTCTGAAGTTGATGGCTCTAGCTTCTCTTCTTCATTCCGCTTCATATCTTCTTCATGCATCTTCATATCCACATGACCCCGCCTTCATAGTATTGTTTTCACATTCATCCAAAACACAGAATAAATCAACTAAAGCACATAAAACATGCACTCTCTATTTTTTAAAGTCATCTCCAAGCTTGTTTCTTACAGTGATTCAAGTATCTTTATAAAAGAGTGGAGCTTCTTTTAAGATGAAATTTTTGAGAAAAGTAACACATACATACATGCTTGACACACTCCTAGAAAAGTCTAAACCCAAAAAAGAGCATGTCAATAAAAAGCAGAGATCACAAAATGAGAACAACGAGAACAACAAAACAAATAACCGACTCTACTTGTACTTTTCATAATAAACAGCTAAAAATGTTATGACACACTTGTAACGTGATCACAAAAAACACACCACTGTCATGCCACTTACTAGGATTTGTTGCCGTGAAGAACGCACCACACACATCACAATCCTTTCTTACACCACAACTCACACCGACTGCTACCACATCAGCATCTACTCATACTCAAAGCGCTATCAATACGCAAAACACGACGGATACGGCCCCTAGCAGTACTCATCAAGATACCCTCACACATTCCTTAGCTCATCAATCTCTTGAAGATCTTATTGAGCTCAAATTTGAACAGTTTTTTCAACAAGTAGCTGGATTCTATCCTGAAAAACTTCATCAAGTGATGATGCGTAAAATGGAAAAACCACTTATTCGAAAAGTGCTTGAACGTACCGGCGGCAATCAAGTCCAAGCAGCCAAAATCCTCGGCATCAATCGCCTCACCTTATCAAAAAAGATCAAATTCTACGGCCTTGATATCAACGGATTTTGCTAAAAATATTCATCCAAAAACCAACCAACCATAAACTCTAGCCTGAGTACGAGTAGATAAAATAAGCAGATAAAATAAGCAGATAAAAAGCCCAGGCTGTAACACGGTTTATGTGAAAGCTGCTGCTACTGTTTGGCAGTGCCAGCTTTAGAAGCTGAAGTCTTAGATGTGGCAGGAAGCACTGCAGAAGCTGAAGAATATTTTTCGCTAAGAACAAGATTGCGAAAAGAGACAAAACTGGGCAAATAAGCAAGACGGACCATGGATAAAGGACCATGTCTGTTTTTACCAATAATCACCTCAGCTTGACCACTGAATTGAGAATGAGGATTGTAATACTCATCTCGATAAACAAACATAATCAAATCCGCATCCTGTTCCATAGAGCCTGACTCACGTAAATCTGATATACGAGGACGCTTATCTGGGCGACTATCTGGACTACGATTCAATTGAGCCACCGCAACCACCGGTACCGATAATTCCTTAGCTAAAGCTTTCAGACCCATGGAAATCTCTGAAACCTCTCTTTGGCGCCCCTGTTTACGCGCTTCTTGCGATCCCACCATCAACTGAAGATAATCCACAATCACCAAATCAAGACCTTGATCACGATGATAACGTCGTATACGGGCACCAAGTTCGTTTATACTCAAACCAGCACTATCATCTACCACAAGACGTTCTGTGTACTCGCGTACATCCCGTACAGCGCCTAAAAGATTTTTCGTGTCCTTAGCACCACTTAAAGCACCTCGTCTGAGTCGTGAAGAATCAATCTTTCCTTGAGAGGCAAGCAGTCTTTCCATCAATTGCTCTTTGCTCATCTCCAATGAAAAAATAGCCACCCGCTTCTCTGTTTCATCTCTTAAAGCAGCGGATGCAAAGTTCAAAGCAAGAGCGGTTTTACCCATTCCCGGACGAGCCGCTAAAATAATCAAATCCGATGCCTGAAAACCACCGGTGATACTATCAAGATCATAAAAACCACTCGTCACTCCCGGTAACTTACCTTCCAATCTCATGCGCTTTTCAATGGCTAAAACCGTGGATTCCAAAATCACAGAACCACTTATCAAACCACCACGAAGCTTCTCAGAACGAATCTTAAGAATCTCTTGCTCAAGGGTATCAAGAAGACCTTCAATATGCTCATAAGATTGACGAGCAGCAAGATCACGTGTGAGTTCACAGGTTTGTATAATCTGACGCAATTGATAGGTATGACGTATGATCTTGGCATGATAAAGGATATTTTCACTAATAGGTGCAGCTTGTAATAAACTGATCACATACTCATCACGAATCTCTAAAGGATATTTTTCCTGATTCTTCAACTCCTCCAACACAGATATAAAATCTGTGGCATGCCCCCCTCCATGTAACCACTGAAGAGCACGAAAAATGTGTTGATGAGGGGTTGAAAAGAAATGCTCTGCTAACAATGGCTCCTCACTGGCTATTTCCACCAGATATTCACCATCCGATAAGATAGCACCAAGCAAAGCTTTTTCTGCTTGAGCCGAAAAAGGCACTTTAACCTGTGATGACTGACCTTGCTGCTGACGAGAACGTCCTGAATGTCTCTGATAACGACTCGAAGGAGTGGGAGTTAAAGAAGAAGATGTGGAAAAAGGAGGTGTTTTCATAAAAGAAGGTAATCAACTATGAAGATGGAAAAACATAAATACCACCATCAACCAAGGTAACAGGCGATGATACATCATCACGAATCTAACAAACGCCTCCTCAAAACAAAGCACATTATGCAAAATCCATACAAAATCACACAGATTTACCTCTACCACGCCTGGTAACATTTGGCAACATCTGCTTGATCTACACTGCATAAAAGCAGCTTTATACACTATCTTGATCTTGTGATTGTTCTGTAGCTAGCTCTGATGAAACATCCAAGGCAACCCCACCTTCTGCTTCCACATGAATACGTACCTCAGCACTCACTTGAGAAGGTAAAGAAATGACTGCAGTATAGAGACCAACATGTTTGATATCAGCAGGTAACTTGATACTACGCTTATCCACATCAAAGCCAGCATCTTTCAATTTTGCCATCACCTCAGCAGTGGTTACAGTACCAAAAATCTTATCTTCAGCACCCACTTTTTTCAAAAACTTCAACTCCACAGCACGCAAAGCATCAGCAACATCTTCAGCACGACGCTTTAACTTTAAACGACGCGCCTCAAATACCCGCCTGTGATGCTCAAGCTCAGCTTTGTTAGATGCATTAGCTAAAATAGCTTTACCGCTAGGAATGAGATAATTGCGTCCATAACCGTTTTTTACAGCTACCACATCACCTACTTTGCCTAATTTACGTACCTCTTCGGTGAGAATCACCTTCATTCACATTCTCCATATTTTATCTTAAGATACACTGTTCATACTCTTTCTTCTGTCTCTTCTTTCTCTTCTGTTTCTTCTATTACATCTAGTTCTATCCACACCCTCTTCACACTTTCTGTTCATACAAACAGATACCAACATGTTTTCACATACACACGTCAATTATTCTTTAGGAGTGTCTTTAGGAGTATCTGTATGAGTATCTGTGTTATCAGAACTATAAAGTTCTGTAACTTCTTCGCCAAAAGCAGAATTATCATCAGGAGCAGAAACAGGCTGCTCAGAATCCTCTGAAGTTGGCTCCTCAAGAGCTTTCGCATTATCTGCTGAGCTAGCTGCTGAGCTAGCTGCTGAGCTATCTGCAGAACTAGCTGCAGTTTGTGGGGATGAAACAGAATCAGCAGGGATAGAAGATGGATCAAAACTATCAGCAAGCTTAATATTCAAATAACGCAAAATGCACTGATCAATACGCATAAGCTTTTCAGCTGCAGCAATGGCTGTGTGCGTAGTTGCAAGCTTGTAGCAAACATAACGTCCCTTAAATTGTTTTTTTATGGGATAAGCTAAACGCATCACACCCCATTCATCCTTTTCTACCACAAGACCACCATCAACAGTAAACATATCTTCATACTTTTTAAGCGCGGCTTTAGCCTCTGTTTCTGGTATTTGTACTGAAGTAATCACAGTAAATTCATACTCTTTAAGCAACTCTATTACCTCCCTATGCTGGCGATGATTTTATCATTCTCTCTGTTTTCTCAAAAGCACACACATCTATCATGACAAGAAACCACCGTTACAGGCATGCTTCCTCTTGTTTTCTTAGCTTTTGCTTTCTTTGCTTTTGTTTTCTTAGCCTCAGTTATCTCAGCCTCAGTTATCTCAGCAGCCATTTCTTGTTATAAGTTATAAGCTCATACGGGTTTATACAGATTTATAATACAGCTATACATCCACTTAGAGTTTACTACAGATTCTTTATCTCTATAGTTGTCTGTAGTAAGCCTCATAGCCATCCACAAAACACGATTTGGATCACACCAAACAAACATACACACATATTCAAGCCTAATCTACCACATTTGCCATTGTCTCGCTCTGTGTTTTCACTCAAATGAACAATTTTATACATTATTGTCTTTTTTATATTATAGTTCTTATGGTTCTCTTTATAGTTTTTAGTCTAGCTTCTCGCTTCTAGCACTCTTAGTTAAGTTTTCAACCATAGCGCTGCTAAGACTTTTGAGCTAAGCTAGCTTAGCAATTGAGCAATACGATGAGTAGCTTGATCCACTAATGCACCACAAATATGTTCCAATTCTTCATCTGATAGAGGCGAAACCACCCAATCACTGACCTGCAGAACACCACGAGAAGAAACGAGTGCTGAAGGATGACCTATACCGATCTTGATACGCGAGAAATCCCCATCGCCAAAAGAATGCTGCAAAGAACGTATACCATTATGCCCCCCAGTACCTCCTCCCCCTTTTTTTGACTTGATTGTACCAGGCTGCATATCAAGATCATCATGAATCACTACCACAGACTTAGGATCTACGCGGTAATAATCGCGTACAGGTGCCACAAAAGCACCACACTCATTCATAAACGAACATGGAATCACTGCCAAAACTTTTTGAGAAAACATCGAAAAAGCACTGATCTGGGCTATAACCTTCTTGCCCTTATCTCTAACACGGCTTTTATCAAAAAATAAACGAGATCTTCTCAAAGAATCTCGCCCAGATGATCCTTGAGACTTAAAAGAACTCCACTGTCCACCTTGTTGTCTTACTATTTCTCGCAAAAGAATAGCACCAACATTATGACGGGTATGTTCGAACTTTTCTCCATAATTACCCAGTCCCACAAGCATCAGCGTCATCAATGATATTTCCTGATTCTATAGAAACAACTAAGCAGTCGGAGAATAAACCAGATCCACATGTACAGGCACACGCTTCACAGGATGCAATTGGATCTCATGAATACGCACTCTTTTGTCTTCTCCATCAAGACGCAGTACAAAGTGTCCACCATCTCCCCATATTTTTGCTAACCACTTTGGATGAAGCTCAATGGGAAGAGATCCCTTCTTAAGTAATATATTAGCCGGTAACATACCACGACGACGTAATTTGCGAGCAACTGATTTTCCAAGCTGCTTGCGAACTACAGCTTCCACTACCAACTCTTTCTCTTTGGCCACATCAACACTCACACTCGATTCCTTATTATTGTTGTTATGTGTTGCAGGTGTTGCTAGATTTTGTTCCAAAGCAACGCCTTCTCCAACCGGATCTTCCGTTGATGCATCCGAAGTCAACATATTCATGTGTCATTTCTCCTATGATATGAAATATCTTTGTCCCTAATGTCTCTAAACATCAACAACACCAAGCTCGGCTTGCTTGTTTTGCATGTTGTTGTTACGATTTTTTACTGATTTGACTTATTTTTGTTTTTTTGTATGTATATGTGAATGTATGAGTGAGCTGTATGTACGGGCAAGTTCTCCGTTTTTCCCATTTTATCAACTCATCTTTTCGTTTCCTTATTTCCAAACAAGCTACATCCATTACCACGTATCATAGCAGAAATCAGCCCAAAAAGCTGCACACCTTTGCCTATTCACCTGGAATCAAACTCTATGTTCTCACTCTATAAACTACTCTATAAACTATTCTATAAACTATTCTATAAACTATTCTATAAACAAGGCACTCACCGACTGTTGATTATGAATACGCTTAATGGCTTCCCCCACTAGACCACACACTGACAGTTGAGTGATCTTCGTACAAGCCTGTGCTTCCTTAGAAAGTGGCAAAGAATCAGATACCACAAGCTCTCCTAAAGCAGATGCCTCAATTTTTTCAATAGCTTTACCACTTAAAAGCGCATGAGCAATAGCAGCTCTCACACTTAAAGCACCATGATCCATCAGTGATTGTGCCACAGCTACTAAAGTTCCTGCTGTATCAACAATATCATCTACAACATAACAGTGTTTGCCCTCCACATCACCAATAATATGATGGATCGAACTTTCATTGGGGCGCTCACGACGCTTATCCATAACCACAAGAGAATTACCGAAATACTTAGAATATGCCCGAGCTCGTTCCACACCTCCTGCATCAGGAGCCACCACCACCTGTTTATCATCAGATAAAGTGTTTTGAAGATATTCCACAAAAACCGGCTTCACAAAAAGATGATCCACTGGCACAGTGAAAAATCCCTGGATAGCACCTGTATGTAACTCCATAGCCACCAAACGATCTATACCTGCTTTCTCAATCAAATCAGCAACCAACTTAGCTGTAATAGGCGTACGAGGCGTATTTTTGCGCTCCTGACGAGCATAGCCAAAATAGGGAGTCACAAGAGTGATTTTATTGGCAGAAGCACGACGACACGCATCAGCCATGATCAATGCCTCCATAATATGATGATTTGCTGGATAGCCCGTAGATTGCAATATAAAGATATCCGCTCCTCGCACATTCTCACGCAATTCCACACGGGTTTCTCCATCAGAGAATGTGGTTACCAAAGCATTTCCTAAACGGATATCCAAATGTGTAGCAACCTTATTAGCCAACTGCAAATGAGATGAACCAGCAAATAACATCACCTCTTGTGCACGATCACTCATAGTAGTCCTTTTTTTTCTAGCTTTATATCAGCCCCAAAACATCAACCCCATATCACTACCTCATCCAACACAGCAAACTTTCAAATCTATGTGTACACTGGAACATACTGAAAATACAGACAAAATCCTGTCATCTTTACACTTTCTATCTTTTCCCCTCACTGGCACTCACTGAGACCTCATGTCAGTATAACAAAGCACCCCACTCACTCCCCATTCACTGACAGATGTATCCTCTCTACGGCTTTCTTTTTTATTGTTATAACTTATGCCTTTACACTGACTCAGAAAATATATAGTATGTTTAGCTAAAGTGTGAAACTAACACACCGGATTTCACACAACTTATTTATAACAACTTCTTACAATCTGCTAACCCTCATAACAATAATTTTACAAGCTACACCTTAACAAGAACCTTCAAACTTCAGAGAACAGCGAAAAAACACAATATAACAAATCTAGTAAGCATTAGTAAGCAAGCGTAATAAAATAAGCACACATAGACAAATTTTCTACTAAACACCTAGACAACCATTACATATCAAACAAATGACTATTCGAATCATCAAAGACACCTATTACTTATTCTTTTTTTAGCAATATATACCTGGTGCTTGTTGCCATCATCTGTATAGTTGCAAGTTAGTACTGTTAATTTTTCAGGATCACAAGGAGCGCAAATGGCACATTATCGAAACCTTAACACCACTCACGGACTTATCAAGCTGATAAAAACAAGCATATTTTTGACTCTCTTTGCAGTGGTCGTATCATGTAGCTCTGCTCAATCAGCAGAACAATCAGGTAACACAACAGATGAAGCATCAAATAAGACATCGAAAGATGACAATAACGGCTACACCAAACTCGACCAAAATGCTAACAACACTAAGACCAAAAGTACTAAAGCTAGCCAAGAAGAAACAGCAAAAAAAGATGTAGATGAGAATACAAAAAAAGATAAGGCCGAAGTAGCTGACACTGAAGTAGCTGACACTGAAGTAGCTGACAATAGCCAGGAAGACACTGACAAGACCAAGCAAGCTAGTACTAGTAGCGATAAAACCAGTGCTAGCAACGATAAGACAAGTACTGGCAGCGAAGAAGAAAAAAATGAGCCTCAAGCGAAACAATCTACTGTTAAGGCAGGTAAAGAAGCCAAGAAAGACGGTAACAGTTCCACAAAAGAAGCAACAAAAGACATGACAGCATCCGCTGATGCCACTTCAGGTGATGATATGGAGACCAAAAAGAAAGCTCCAGAATATAAAACTCCTGAAATCAGCATTCCTCAAAAGTTTATGGATGAATTTGACGATAGTGTTACTGTATCGCTTTTAAAACCTGGCTTAGCCTCTATTCATAAAACCATTGATTCTGATATCGCTTATCTGAGATTTTCCATAGACATAAGCCCCAGTGAATTAGCAAAGGACGCACGTCTTGATCCTTATATAGCAGCTGCACTCATCACTAAAGGCAGTAGTAAATATCCTAGACAAAAGCTTATTGAAGCCACAGAAAAATATGCTATATCGCTCTCATGTTCTCCTTCATTTAATTGCAGCAATGCTTTTACTCAGCTGCAGTGTTCTATGACTGTGGACAAAGAATATATCGATGAGGGACTGGACGTATTTTCTTCTGTTATCTTAGAACCTTCTTTTGATCAAGAAGAATACGATATAGTTGTGAAAAATGCTAAAGCCGCTATTAGTAGTAGTTGTAAGAGTAGCTTGTCTACTCAAGTCAACAGTTTAGTTAACACTATCTATTATGATATGGCTCACCCTTATTACTCCACTCACGAGGAACTGCAACAAACTCTTGAACGCACCAGCAAGGCAAAAGTAGAGAACAATTATTACCGTCTCTTTCTTAATGGAAGACGATCATCAATTATATCTCTAACTTCTATACCAGCTAAATATATGGACCAAAAACTTAATACGCGTTTTGATAAATTAAATTTCTGGTATAGCAAAGACAAATCTGCTGCAATTGCAATAAGAAACCCTAAGCCATCAAAAGAAGATGTTGTGGTTCAACATTTAGAAAATGCAGGAAAAGGTGATACTGCTTACGCCGTACTTAAATCGCTTGTTCCTGGCAAACGCTCTCCAGCAAAGGTCAATGTGGGTCTTGCCATACTGCACCGTATTCTCAATGCAAAAGTGGGTGAAAGTGTTCGCTCAAAACACTCACTAAGTTATGCTCCCCATGCTGTGTATTCCGCTGGAGAACTTGGCCATTCTTATCTAGAAGTTTCCACCTTATACACCAAGAAAGCTCTTCAATTGATGGTTGATGAAATCAAAAAGCTTCAAACCCAAAAATTAGATAGAGATGAACTCAATGAATATCGAAACTTTGAGTTTACTGTATTTTATTATCGATCTTCTTCCCCTGATTTTATCGCATCTAATATAGCTCATTATTATCATTATTATAGAGACATTAACTCTTACATCAACTATCCTGTGGATATTAGCAAAATCACTCCAACAGACATTCAAGAGTTAGCTCAAAAGTATCTTAAAAATTACAAATTAGCTCTTATAGGATCTAAAGAAGTGGTAGGAAAAGCTGAGGATTATCAGGCCATTGTAGACCAGCTCAAATAATCCATTACACACACTCCCTATCACGCTGCCTATTATGCATCACCCAAAATGGCCTGAGAGCAAAACATGTCTCCAGGCCATTCTTTTATGTATTGAAAAATACAAAACTCATAATCCAAGACCAAAAAATACTCAGCCATCTGTTGCTGTCATCTTTGATCTAGATTCCACTCTTTTCAATACCAAACATCGTAGTACTGCTATTTTTCAATCTTTTAGTCGCAACTTAGAACACATCCAACGTTTTGGCAACATATGCCAGAGCATGCAGCAACTAGGCGATACCAAAGAAATCTATGATCCAATAGAGTTCCTCAACCACCATATTCAGCCTAAAATTTCTTCGCCATCTATCTTAGAAAAAATCCTAAGAGATTACTGGCGAGAGCGATTTTTTCATTCTGATTGGCTTATCCATGACAAGCTTTATGCAGGTGCAAAAGCATTTATTAATAAGATATATCAACAAAAACATGTAGCTGTTGTTTATCTTACAGCACGCTGTGAAAAAGCTTTATCCAGAGGAACACTCACCTCTCTGGATCATCACCAACTTCCACATCCCCATAAACACAATAGAGTCCGCCTTTACCTTAAGCCTACCACCTACACATGTGACATTACCTATAAAGGCACCTACCTAAAAAACATCCAAAACAATTTTCAAAAATGCATCTATATCGAAAATGAACCCGGCATTGTCAATATGGCAGTGAAACAATATCCCAAGATAGATAGTTATCTTTATGCGAGTGTTCACTCAGGACAAACCCATCAAGCTCACACCTCCAACATCATCTACTCTTGGCAACAAGATATAAAAGAATCATCATCTTAACAGTCTGAAAAACCTTTTGTGCTGCACTGTAAAAAGACATTCATCAACACAATGTGAGCTGAGTCTCTCATTAAGTCTCACAATGCGAAATCCGATAAAGACGTTGTTGGGAGGTTTTCATGCTTTCTATGAGAAGACCATTCCCAGTACCTTCTCTAGTTAACCTCAAGGTTAATATTATCAACTGTATACACATGATTTCATATCTATTGAGGACATATCTTTCCAATAAACACAACAAATATCCTTCTCTCCCCATAAGCCTTGTGATGCTTTTGATCAGCATCAGCTTGAATCAGGCTTGAGTCCTCAGAGAGGAGGCACCGCAGCATTACCTTGTGGTGATACGAGACTTGCTACTGATCATCACGATGCGGAAGCTGAAGTAC
>MKWU01001487.1_pt1:5000-40014 | contig 40014 bp, 28 predicted proteins | sample 809101 | NCBI WGS metagenome assembly MKWU01 (sample SAMN05860141, study PRJNA318959) | sponge metagenome | host: Aplysina aerophoba | place: Slovenia: Piran, Adriatic Sea, Gulf of Piran | collected 2013-05-07
AGGTCGTAGGTTCAAATCCTACCCCCGCAACCAAAACCGACCGAAAATACCCCGCTAACACAGATAGTTAGCGGGGTACTTCATTTCAAGCCAGATGACGCGATTTTCTCCAGGTACCATACCGGTACCACTTTTTATCAATCTCCAGACCGCTCCAGACCGTTTAACGGGGTTGCGGCAGGTCGGCGACGACGTGAGGGGCCTCGCTCAAGAGGCCAATAGGCCCAAGGCAAGAGCAGGATCAAGCCGCGAGCCTCACCATGATGCCCTCTCCCCCCTTGCGCCATTCTGCTCTCGCCAGCACCGGCAACGCCCGATCTGCCACGCGGAAGTCGCCGGCATCACTATTTGCGATTCTTCTGCAATACGCTAATACAAGCAGGCACTGTTTTCATTCTCGCAAACAAGGAGCGTCGCGTCGCCATGGCCTCCGATCCGAACCGCCAGCCGCACGGCCGCAACGTGCAAGGCCCAGGTGGCTACACCGCCTTCGTGCCGGCGCCGTTGGCTCCGCCGATCGCATGGGACGCAGAACTCGTCGCTGCGCTCTCCGGCGCGGACCGGGCGATCGGCCGGCTCGCGGGCGAAGGCTGGCGCTTTCCCAATCCCCATCTCTTCATCAGCCCGTTCCTTCGCCGGGAAGCGGTGTTGTCAAGCCGGATCGAGGGCACCCGCACAACCCTCGAGGAGCTGCTCGCCGCCCAGGCGGGCGCGACCGTCGGACCGGCCTCCGATGATCTCGAAGAGGTCGTCAATTACGTTGAAGCCCTAGAATACGGATTGGAACGGCTGGATGCGCTGCCCCTGTCCTTGCGTCTCATCCGGGAGGTCCATGAACGGCTCATGCGCCGCGTGCGCGGCGACACGGCGACACCCGGTGAGTTCCGGCGCAACCAAAACTGGATCGGACCGCCCGGCTGTAGCTTGAGCGAAGCGAACTATGTGCCGCCGCCCGCCGACGAACTCTTGGCGTGCCTTGACGCCTTGGAGCGGTTTCTCCATGACGACACCCTTCCACCGCTGATTCACGCTGGCCTCGCACATGCACAGTTCGAGGCCATTCACCCGTTTCTCGACGGCAACGGCCGTGTCGGTCGCCTGCTCATCACTCTCCTGCTGGTGCAGCGTGAAGTGCTGCCGTCACCGCTCCTCTATCTGAGCGCATACTTCGAGGAGACACGCGAGGAATACTATGCCCGTCTGCTCGCGGTAACGCGGGAGGGGGCGTGGGAGCAGTGGCTCATCTATTTCCTGCGCGGCGTCCGGCTTCAAGCCGACGACGCAATTGATCGCATGGAGGAGATCGACGGTCTCTTCGAGGATTGGCGGGAAGAACTGGCCGACATTCGGTCCGGACGACCGGAGAAGGTGCTGCGCCTCTTCGTGGAGAACCCCTACTGGACCGTGGGAAGGATCGCGAAAGAGCTGGATGTGGCCTATACGACGGCTCGGCGCGCCATCGACCGGCTGGAGATGGCCGGTATTGTCTCGCCCGTCGGAGACGCAAGACGCGACCGAGTCTATTGCGCACGCGAAATGCTCGATATTCTGATCGCACCCCGCGCTACAGGGCGCCCTGGCTCGAAGGGTAGTGGATCCTGAGTGAGCGAATTCTACGACTCAAAGTACTTGTCACAGGTCTTGGACTTGCGAGCCCAAGCCAGATAATATCTTTTATCCATCTTAGCCTCTAGGTTATGCTTCTTTCCGTTGCAGGGTCTGCACATTGGAAGGATGTACCAACGTTCTTTGGACCGTCCGTCATCGAGCTGCACATGAGCTCCGAGTTCCGCATCATTCCTACAGCCCAAGACGCCACACGTTTTCGGCCACCTACGACCAGTCACGTTCATCCAATGCTGCTTCCACGTTCCGCAGCTGCATCTCTTATCCGCCGTTCCATTGCGATTCCTAATTTTCACGTGCTCTGTCCTTCCTCTCCGGTAACAACAAAAACAGGAACCCCGCGAAGCGCATCACGTGAGTCCTTGCTGAGCCGTTCGCCGATCTGAGCGCCACAGCGTTCAAGCCGTTTCTGGACCTCTGCCTTGATGAACCCGGCGTCGGTTGCCGGACAGGCGGCTCGTGCCGAATCGACGCCCCAAACAAGACCGCAGACGTCACAGGCCACAAGTTTCGTCGCGTCGTCGTCGAGTCGAAACGTCTGCGCGGGGCGGTCACAGACCGCGCACTGAAAGAGCGGTCCCTCGAGGGGAGCCGCAGCGTGAAGAACGGGGTCCATCAGCAAATCTCGCTTTTCGCCATCAAAATCGGAGCCGTAGATGAGCCGTATGTCGTTGTCGGTTTCGGCCAGGGAGGACAGCGACGGTCCGCCCGTGAGCTCCACCACTCGGTATCGGCGGTGTTCCGAGAACCGCGCCCAAAGCCTGAAACACGCCTCTACGTACTCAGGTGGCGGCTTTCCGATGTCCACGATCTGCGATAGCTCACGGCCAATCGTCGTAAAGCTCACCCCGCCAAGCGGAATGTCGTAGTAGTCCTCCGCTTTGAGCGACGCGGTGCAGCCGGGGTCGCCGACGTGGGTGAAGACCACGGTGCCGCCAATCCGGGATCCGGTCTTGTAGAACTCGCTTCTCACCAAGCCGAAGGCTTCCAAGTCCATGATTGTGTGGTAATTGATCCCCCGGTCCATTGGCGATTCGGGCGACCCGAAGGGAACCTCGACCAGCACACGCCGGCCAAGACGTTCATCGCCGATCCGCCAAGTGAACTGGCTCAGTTCAGCGAAATTTCTCGCATCGTGATACTGCATGTCCGCCACAGTCGCGATTGCGCGAATCGAGAACGTGCCGGGCGCATTGATCTCTCCAGCCAGTAAGCGGCTCCAAGCTTCGTGCATGTCCTCGTCAGCGATCTTGGAGGCGTGAGACACGAAGCGCTCTCGCCAATTCGCGTTCAGCCTGGAAGGGTCCGCGTCAGCCTCAAGGCGTTCTGCAGCCAGGGTGGTAATGTTGGCGAGTCGAACCTTCTCGGCGGCCCGCTCAAGCCGTTCGACCCGCGGCACGATGTCGGAGCCCGGTGTGCCGTGGCCCAACTTGACCTGTTCGCCCTCCGCGATGGCTCGCATCCCGCGTAGATAGAGGTCGGGATTCAAGCCGACGATCATGGGGAACAGTGCATTCGCAGCCTTCCCCTTGATGACGAGCTTCTTGGGCTTGATGAGGTCCAGCATCTGTCAGCCCCCTTGGGTAACCTCGACAACTACGGCAAACAACACATGCCCTGCCAGTCTTAGGCGGGCCTCGCTAACAGCTCATTCAACTAATTATAGCGCGACGATCTGGGTGAGAGCCGCGCGTCAATCAGGATGAGAATCCCGGCGGCAGCGGCGAGCGGAGGATTCCGTTGGGCGACGGGGATTGCAAGCATTTTCTGGTCTTGATTGTCGCGGAGCGACAGTGTCGTTCGGTCTGATTGTCGCGGGCGGCGGTAGGTGAGATGCGCAGCGGCCCGCAGGCGATCTTCCACGGGCCGCGAGAGGAGCGGCCGGCTCAGTCCTTGGTATTTTTCTCGGTGGCGTAGCTTGCCGGCCGGCCGCGCTTTTTCTGGCTTCTGTCGAGTGCGGCGCGGCGCCTGTAGCTCTCGACGTTCATCTCGAGGATGGTGGCGTGGTGGACCAGGCGGTCGACGGCGGCGACCGCGGTTGTTTCGTCGGGGAACACCTGGTCCCAGGCACCGAAGGGCGGGTTTGCGGTGATCAGCAGGGATCGCCGCTCGTAGCGCGCCGAGATGAGCTCGAAGAGCACGCTGGTCTCGGCCTGATCCTTCTGGACATAGGCGATGTCGTCGAGGATCAGGAGCCCGGCAGGTCCGTTGACGCCGAGCAGGCCAGGCGCATCGCTGGTCTGCAGGCGAACGCTCGGTCGTATGGTGAGGACAGAGTGACGGAGCGCGGTGTCAGTGCTTGAAGGCTGGCCTCCAGTCATGTACGGGTTTCGAAGCGCGAGCGAAACATCCTTTGCCGATAAGCGATACTCGACAGAGACACCTGATGAGAGTTTGAGAGGAAAGAGGTGATGAAATGAAATATGTGCCTCCATCGGTCCGAGAAACTTCTTTCAGCTGCCCGCACTGTGACGCGTTAGCACAACAGTTCTGGTACGTGGTGCGCGGTCAGAAACCGAATGAGAAGGATTCTCTGCCCCTACTATTCACTGAGGAGCTCGCCAAAGAATTTATTGAAACAATAGAGGACATACAGAAACGTGAAGTTGAGAGACAACAATTGGGCCGTTTGGTAAGAGGGATACCTCAGTTTGAAAACACGGGTGAATATCCGTTTTCACAAGTAATATACAATGTGTTTGTTTCCCAATGCTTTAATTGTGATGGCATTTGCGTTTGGACTCATAACAAACTAGTCTATCCACAGAGGGGTACAGCTCCTCCAGCAAACCCAGATCTGTCCGGTGAGATCCGGGATGATTACAACGAAGCGAGTAGCATTCTCGACCTGTCGCCTAGAGGCGCGGCAGCGCTGCTCCGACTTGCAATTCAGAAACTTTGCAAGGAACTTGGACAATCGGGCGAGAACATCAATGCCGACATCGCCGCGCTGGTCGCCGAGGGTTTAGGCCAGCAAATCCAACAGGCTTTAGATGTCGTGCGTGTCATCGGAAACAACGCGGTCCATCCGGGCCAAATTGATCTCCGTGACGATAGGACAACTGCTCACAGCTTGTTCACCATGATCAACTTGATTGCAGATAGGATGATATCTGAGCCCAAGCGGATCGAGGAAGCCTACGCGACCTTGCCAGAGGATGCACTCGAGGCAATCGCAAGACGCGATGACTCTAGTCCGCAGTAGTACGTCTTGAGAATCACTAGACAGGATACCGATCTATGGCGCCTATAACGCTGATCTTTCTAATCTGGACCATGTTTCATCCTTAGGTTGCTTTCCCTCTTTCTATCTTAGTGTCGAGGGAGGCCGATTCGTGAAACATCTTTGGAGCGTGCATCCGATTGAAACAAACCGGTTCCAAATATCCGCCACCGCAACTCCGTCCCCGAGCCTCGGTCAAGCCCAAATGAATTGTTGCCGTCATGAAGTCACTGCACCACCGAGCAACCGAATGTTGGGTCCCTTTAGCTCGATAGGAGCCCAGGCTTTTTTTGCCACATTGAGCGCCCGGTGGATTTCCCGGGAAGGTGGCCGAGCGTGGGACATGCCGGTCTTGCGGCTTTGCGCCGCCGGGTTGGTTTTGTAGTTTCCGAGGAGGAACAACAAGAAGAGGCCCGGCGGTAGGAACCCCCGCCGGGCCATGACCGGATTGCAGCTTCGTTACGAGACGGGGCTTACCGGCGAGGAATACGTTAAGGCCGAAGCGTGGCGCGATGCAAGGCTTGAGCGCTGCCCGAATCACCCGCAGGGCGGATGTTCCGTGGCAAACCACGGCACTTACGGGCGGAAGAGCCCGCCCGGGGCGAAGGTTCCTTGCTGGTATTGCCCTGAGAGCCATACGACGTTCAGCCTTCTGCCGGACTGCCTGGCGGCGCGTCTTCCGGGCACGCTGGACGATCTGGAGGCGGTTGTCGTCGCGGCCGAAGGTGCGCGGAGCCTGGAGGCGGCGGCAAACGATGTGCGCCCGGACGCGGTCGAGCTTTCCGGCGCGCTGCGCTGGATACGCCGCCGGGTTCGCCTGGTCCACGACATTCTAGTCCGCGTCATCGGCCTGAGCCGCCGGCCCGTCGGACTCGTTCATGGCGGAACGGTTCTTCCTCGGGGACGAGGAGACGTTTCGGCGCTTGAGGGCGGCTTACGCCAGCGGCTAGTCCCGCCGACTGCGCCAAGACGGAGTTCTATGATTGCCTGCGGTCAAGGAAAGGGGATTATATACGGTGTTACCCAAGGTATCGCCATCAAGTGGGCAGTTGGTCAATCGGACGAATTGACTGATGCAGGTCGGCCATTGACACGATGCAAGCGGAAATCAGCACGGAGTCTGTCACTTCGGGTGGCGTTGACCCCATTTTTCGCCAAGCCATTTCGTACATCGTGCGCAACCTCGCAAGCGCATCTTCGGCTTGTTCAGAGAGCTCTATGGTGACTGATCGGGCTGTCATCGGTCTCTCCTGTGGCAAATCACTCGGTCCGGTCTTTCCAGTCGATCTCGACCGGCTGAACGACCGCCTCGGCGAGTTCGTCCGGTGTGAGGTCGTCGGGGAACTCGACCGGCTTTTCAAGTTCCGCCTTGCTCGGCTGGTAGGACGAGCGGACCAGCGACACCTTGCGCTTCTTCGCCTTGCTCATCAGATCAGTCCAAGTGCTTCGGCGGCCTCCTCCGCGACAGGCGCGGTGATTGTGGGAGGGCGCACACCGCCAGCCAGATTCTCGAAATAGATCGTGAGCATGAGCTTTCCACCGCGTTCAAACGGTTCAAGCTTCATGATCGTCCGATCCGTTTCCTTCTGTTCGTTGTCGGCGATCACCAAAGGGGTCATAGACCGTCCTCCATCACAGTGTGGTTATCATGTACGCGAGCAACGGGATGCCGATTGCAACCGCGATCAAGGCAATCCACGAGCCGACTGAAATGAGCCACCCCGCGAGAGCGATCAGGTGCCTCTGACCGCGAGTCATCAGCTGCCTCCTGTGGCTAGTTGATGGCCCAACCGTCTCTCCGGTTGACGCGAGGCAAGCCGCACCGCCACGCTTCCATGGCGGAGGATCCATTTGGGAACTGGACGCCGGTTCCGTGGTTCATGTTGGGCCGTGGCTTCACGGGCTCACAATCCGCTGCGGATCCTGACGACCCGGATCATTGTGGCTCTCCTGCTCGACGGTATCCATGCGGGGAAGGCCGCGTCCCGCGGGCGTGATCCAGGCGCATCCGGCTCGGCGCAGGTCTCAATTCGAACGGCGTCCATGTACCGCGGTTCCCGCCTCGCCGCTCGGCGTCTCCAGTTCCCATCGCGCCGCCTCTGCGAGACGCAGCGCTCTCATGCCGTTTCAATCGATGGCCTCGTATGAGACGTCGTCCATGTTGAACTGGTCGACAATCCGATCGACCTCCGCCAATGTCTGCTGTCCCCACATCTTCGTCACCGCATATGTCTTGCCTCCGGCTCGGAATAGCTCGTCGTCTTTCGTGAAGAACCGTTCGCCCTCCGATTTCGAACTCGCCTCGTCGCGTTCCATCGTCAGAAGACGTTCCTCGTCTTGGTGCCCCGAAACGATCAGCCAGCCGCCGCCGGGATAGACCTCCAGGGGTTCCGCTCCCCTGCTCACCGCCTCCCGGATCACCAGGAAAGCGAGACGACGCTTCGGGAGCCGGTCGAGAATTCGGTCGCCAATGGTGAGCCGATACCGCGTGAGATCCCGGTTCTGGATTCGCGAGCGGCGCCCCTCACGCTCCTTTTCCCTCACACGGACCTGGTAGTCCGCCGCTTCCGGAAGGGGAAAGATCTGCACGACGTCCATGAGAACCTCTTCCCCGAACTTGTAGGGCTTGAGCTTGATGCACCGAATGTCGATATCGTGATCGGACAGCCACATCACCGCAGTCGTCAGCTCCTTCGAGAATTCCGCAGACGCCAGGACTATTGCGACCTCGGACGCGAATTCATCCTCTTGCGGTTCTTCCCAGCCGAGATGCTCGAGTATGCACTGCTTAGCGTCCCCCTCGATCCGGTTTTCGTCGAGAAACGCCTGGTGGGCGCGGACCGCCTGAGCAAACGTCATGTGCGATACCATGGAGGCATACCGCACGGCCTGCAGCTCCATGTGACCGCCGTCTTCGGTGCGCTTCAGCTCCACCACCAGGAGGCGCGCGCCTCGATCGAGACACAGAAGGTCCACGCGCCGGCGGCTGTCTTCCCAATCGCCATATTCTTCCGCCAGGACCAGGGCATCCGGAACGAGGATCCCGATCGATCTCTTGAATATGCCTTGCAGGTCCCGGCGTTCGAGAATCCCCTCGGCGTGGAACGTGGTCTCTTCGACCGGCGACGCATCGCTTCCCGAAACCCGATAGATCGCCATGGCGCGGTACCGTCCTTGTGTCGATCGTTCGCCACTGTTCCCCGGTAGGGATCGGGCGCAGAATATTGTTAGACGTCCAGATCGGCTATAGGGACTCGTCCGGTCTCGGCTCGTCCCATTGGCTTTTGCCGGCGCGCAGGACCGTTGCGGACGCACTACACTGCCCGGCCCTGCCGGTGCTCGGCATTGGGGCGGAGGGCAAGATGGACATCGACAAGCTCTGTCTCGCCGTCAGAGAGAGTCCCGCCGAGTGGAAGCACTTCTTCGCCTACCTCAAGCGCAGGGCCCCACCGGCGACGGTCGCGAGGCGATCTGTCCGGACCGCGACACCACGGCCGGACACCTGGTAAGCGCCATCTCAACCACTTTGCCTGTTCGCTCTGTTCCCTGCGGCAGGTATTGGACCAGCTAATGCAGACCGGATCCGTTCCGTCACCTTGCGGCCCTCGTCGGTCAAGTCTCGCTCGAACCGCATCCCGTTCATGAGGAGAACCGGACCCAGCTCCTCCATGCGCTCGTGCGTGACCTCCTTGCCGGCGAGATAGTCCGACCGCTCAAAGCCCATCACCTCCACTACCCAGGTTCGCACCTCGCCCTTCCGGCGAGCGCGGATGAGGAAGTCCGGCAGACACGGTCCCTCCTCCGTGTCTATTTCGAACACCGGCTTCTCCATCGTGAACTCGGTATCCGGGAATTCCTTGCTCAATATCCACAGCGTCGTCTCGAGCGTCCCGAAGGCCTGGCGCTCGAAGTCCGAGTCGACCGGCATGGGGCGGTGGACCGACACGATCGGCTGCGCCCAACCCCGCAGGCACTCGTAGCCGCGCCGCCTGGTGGTCAGCGCCACCACCCCAAAGAACAGGTAGGGGCCCGACACGGCGCGCCCGCCGATGGTCGGCCGCCTGATCCGCGAGACCACTTCGAGCTCGCCGTACTTGCTGGTCGCCGGCAGGGACCTCTCTCCCACGTGGCGTACCGGAATGCACACGAAGCCCTGCGGCACGTGGCCCTTCGGGAACTCCCGCGCGGCCTCCCGGACCCGCGCATGAACGCGCCGCCGGTCCCAACCGCTGCGCCACGGGAACAGGAGTTCGTTCAACGGGTGTCCGGGCGCCACCTCCATTGTCTTCGCCGCGGCACGCATGGCATCCATCCACCCACGCATACCCGGTGGGGACTCATTCGCCCGCACCCGCGTGAGACCGGCCGGCTCCAGCAACCGGCACAGGAGCCCCGGCAACGCGGGCATCCGCCGCCGACCCGGTTTCCTGTCCCCGTCCTCTTCCGGCGCCTGGAGGGGATCGGTCAGCGCCGTGCCGTCCCCGCTGGTATCCAGCTCCGCCGAATTGCCGTTCTTGCGGGCTTGCAGCGCGGCGAAATACCCCTCCGGCCGTACCCGCGCCGCCCGGCGCCAATCCTTCTCGGCGCGCTCCTCGCGGCTCTCCCGGTAGAAGACGCAATTGGCGAGGTGCCGCGGACGGTTCTTGCCCTGCAGGACGCGCCACGAGTACCCGGCGCCCTCCGGCATGCGGCACGGTGCAACGAGGGGATCGTCGTCGATGTCGATCCGGCAGTCGCACCGGAGCCACAGATCGTTCTCCCTCCCCTCTCTGAGAACGGCCAATGCCGACTCCACCGCGCCGTCACGCAGCGGATCCTTCACCGCGTCGGCCTCTTTCTCCGTGAGCTCCCGCACGACGCGCAGTTTGGACTTGGTCACCAGACAGAGCATGTCGCGCTCTTCCGCGTCTCATCTCAATCGTGAGGGGCAATGTCAGCCGTGCACAGGACGATGCATCTGCTTCCCTTGCCCCGTCACCGGGTGTTGCCTTCACACGGGACGGCGCCTTTACGTGTCCGCCGCCATCCGTGCTTCCGGCATCGGTCTCAGAACGGATCCCGGCCCGGCTCCGCCATCGCCGCCTGCGCCGCCGTCCTCGCCTTCCGGCCCGGCAGCTCTCCCTTGTCGAGGAACGTCTTCAGGCTCCGCTCACCGATTTCGATGCCCCGCGACTTCAGCACCTCGTGCATCTGCGCCACCGTGACGCCCTTGGTCCGTTGCTCCAGCATCCGCTCGCGCAAGCGGTCCAGCACGTCCTTCAGCGACAGCTTCGGCGGCGCCAGCTTGGCCAGATCGGCATCGATGGCCTCGAAGTCGATATCGGATTCGTTGAAGCGCCTCGCGACCATGATGCGAATCCCCACGTCCTGTAGCTCCATCGGCAGCCAGCACATGATCGACCGGCCCGCCTGCCATGTCAATGCGCCAATCCATATATGTTGGGATTCCTGGAAGAACCGGCACAATCCCTTGTGCCTGCCACATCGGCCGTGATATATGCGAACCATGCCGCCGACAAGTGATTTACGAGAAAAGCGGATCCCTCACACCTCTGCACTAAAGTGCGCGGTGTCGGCATGTATCGCCCGTTGTATAGACAGATCTATGACGGCCTGCCCCGTCGATTTTGGTAACACTTTGACGCTAATAGGGAATTCTGGTCCGCTAGTCATCGACGCCGTGGCGGTCCCTGGCCGGAAGCCGGCGCCGGGCGGGGACGCGGCCATCGCGCCGGCTTTTCTGCGAGGCTCGCCGTGGTAGCGACTCTCGCCCAGGCGGCATCGGCCGCCTACTACCTGGAGAGCCAGCGCTCGTTCCGCCATCCCAACGAGTACTACACGGCAGGCGAGGAGCCCGACGGGGTGTGGTTCAACCCGAAGGGCCTGTTCGGCCTGGAGGACGGCGGCAAGGTGGATTCCGGCCACTTCCACCGGCTCTATCACGGCTTCGCACCTGACGGCTCGGGCAGGCTGACCCGGAACGCCGGCAGCGAGAAGCGCTCGCCCGGCCTCGATATGACCTTCTCGGCCGACAAGAGCGTGTCCGCGCTCTGGGCCATCGCCGATCCCGATCTTCGTGGTCAGATCGAGCAGGCCCATAACGACGCAGCGCGGGTGGCGCTGGAGGAGACGGTCTTCCGCCATTGCGGCTTCACCCGTATCCGCGATCGCGAGGGGAATATCCACGTTCTCTCCGCCGACCTCATGGCGGCGATGTTCCAGCACGGCACCAGCCGGGACAACGACCCGCAACTCCACACCCACTGCGTGATCTTCAATGCCGCCCGGACGCAAGAGGACGCCAAGTGGCGGGCCATGCACCAGCACCCGGTCTACGGCTGGGCCAAGGCGGCGGGCGCGGTCTACCGAAATGCGCTCGCCTGGAACCTGCACCGGGACCTGGGCTTGCCGATCGAGCGGTACAGCCGGGACGGGGAGTTCACCCGGATCGTGGGTGTGCCGGAGGACCTGGCAGCGCATTGGTCGAAGCGGCGCGCGGCGATCGTCGACGCCGCCAACGACATGGGCTTCAAGGTCGAGGGCAACGCGGCGCGGGCGGCGGCGGCGAACAAGATCACGCGGGCCGGGAAGTCGCCCGACAACGATCCCGAGATCAGGCACCGGCGCTGGCGGGGCGAGGCCGAGGGCTTCTGCGAGCGCGAGGCGCTGATCGCCTCTCTCATGGGCGAGGCCGAGGACATCACGCAGGAGCAGCTGCGTGAACTGACGGAAGCTCTCGAAGCCCTGCCCGAGAAGCTCACGCGCGAGGAGGCGGTGTTCCGGCTTCCGGACATCGTGGAGCGCGTGGGCAACGCCACCGCCGGGCTGATGGGCCGGGACGCGGTGGCCACCGCCATCGAGCGCGTGCTGCGGCACCCGGAAGTGGTGCGCCTGACGCGCATCCCCCGCTCGGCCGAGGGCCGGGCGGACATGGCGCACACCAGGCTCTACACCACGGGGCGCACGCTCGAGATGGAGCAGGCGCTCCGAGAGATGGCCACCGGCATGGCGGCGGAGGCCGGCCATGCGCTCCCCGCCCAGGCCATCGAGGAGAAGATCGCATCGCTCAAGGAACAGGGTCATGCGCTGAGCGAGGAGCAGACGGCGGCGATCCGTGCCGTTGCCGGAGGGCAGGGACGCGTCGCGATCGTGGAAGGCGCGGCCGGCTCGGGCAAGACCACGACGCTACGGCCCATCGCCGACCTCCACCGCGAGCACGGGGGGACGGTGATCGCCACCGCCGTGGCGTGGCGGACGGCGGTGGCGCTGGGCAACGACCTCGACGCGCGTCCCTTCTGCGTCGACAAGCTGCTGAAGCTCGCTGCGAAGAACAGCATCGAGATCGACGAGAACACCACCATCGTGGTGGACGAGGCGGGGATGCTGTCGACGCGGCAGGCGCATCATGTGCTGAAGCTGGCCGAGCGGCACGGGGCGAAAGTGGTGTTCGCGGGCGACACCCGCCAGCAGCAGCCAGTGGAGGCGGGGCCGGGGCTGCGGCTGATCCGTGACGCGGTGGGGAGCGTGCGCGTCGACCGCATCCGGCGCCAGAAGCCGGACCTCGAGGACATCCTGGTCCATGTGCACGGCGAGTCTCCGTCCGCGGCGCGCTTCCGCGGCGGCCTGATGGCGGACGATGAGAGTGTGCGCATTCTCGCCGACTACGAGGCGATGAAAGAGAAGCCCGTATTCACCCCCTGGCAGGTCAAGGTGTCGGAGGCGCTCAGAGACGGGGACGCGGAAACGGCGATCATGGCCTGGCACGAGCGGGGCAGGTTCCATCTCGCCCACAACGAGGAGCGGACGCTGACCGCGCTGGTGGATGAGTGGGACCGCTACGCCAAGCAGTACCCCGACAAGACCGCCGTGGTGCTGGCGCGCACCCGCGCGGAGGTTCGGGTGCTGTCGCACCTGATGCGCGAGAAGCGGTTCGCCCGGCAGAACGTGGAAGACGTCAAGCGCGTCACCGTGATGGTGAGTCGGGGCGCCGAGGACGACCGGAAGGCGTCTCCGCTGGAGATCGCGGTCGGCGACCGGCTTCGCATCGGCGCCACCCGCTGGGAGAAGCGTCTATTCAACGGCACCGTGGTCACGGTGGAGGATTTGCGGGTCGAACGGCATGGGGCCGGGACGGAGGCGGAGGGTCGGGGGCCGGAGGGCCCGGAACCGGGAAAACCGGGGCACGAACCCCCGGTGCAGATTTCGGCGCGGACCGACGACGGGCGAGAAGTACAATTCCGCCACGACGAGATCCGCGACTGGTACGGCAACGTCCGCCTCGACCACGGCTATGCGCTGACCATCGCCGCCGCCCAGGGGCTGACCGTGGACCGCACCTTCCTGCTGGCCGACGACCGTCCGGCGCGGGAGACCATCTACCCGGCGGGGACGCGCCACCGCGAGGCGATCGACGTCTATCTCAACCGCGCCCCGCTGGCTCTCGACGTGGCCGACCGCAGGGCGGACAGCGACCGTGATGCGCCGGTGACGGACGGCGAGATCAGGGCGCATCTCGCCGAGCGCTGGTCGCGGTCGGCGCCCAAGGAGGCGGCGCTCGACTACGTGGGGGACGGAGACTGGGAGGACCTTGCCGAGGGAGCCCGCCGGGGCCGCGCCGGCGGCGGCCGCGGAGATACGGATGGCGTCCGCGCCGCCGCGAACGACAACGCGCTGTCACGCATTGCGCGCGACGTGCAGCGCACCGCCTTCGCGTGGCGCCATGGCGCGGCGGTTGACGCCTTCGCCGCCGGCCGGCAGGAGGTGGTGGCGGCGTGGGACGAGCTGCGCGAGAGGACGCGCGCGGACGGCGACACGGTGGCGTTGAGCGATCCCTATCGCGAGACCCTGGACCGCCACGCGGCGCTGCTCAGGCAGGCCGAGCCCTTCCGGGCGCGCCCCGGGGCCTTCGCCTCGCTTCTGGCCGAGCGCGCACGCATCGGGCGCGGCGACATCGAAGAATTCGAGGCGCTGCACGAGCGCGCCCGCCGTCACCGCCGCGCCGCGACCATGCGCCAGACGCATCGCGCCAGGCGGGAGACCGAACGGCAAGTGTTCCCGGCGGAGACACGCGAGGACGTGCGGCCCGCGCACGTGGAGGCGGTCGAGGCGGCGTCCCTCGTTCCGCCCGACTGGCTCGATTCCGTCCCGCCTCCGACCGACGAGGAACATGCCGAGGCGGCGTGGGACGCGCGCGAGGATCTGGCGCCGCCTGCCCCGGAGCCGCCGACGCCGGACTGGCGATCCGCCTGGGAGCCGGTGATCAGGGAGTGGAACGCGCTGATCGACCGTGCTCGGCATTCGGGCACGATCGCGTTCTACACGAAGGGCTACTCGGAATTGATCCCGCGCATCCGGGAGCTCACCGAGAACCCGGACGTCCCGGCCGACAGGCGGGAGTCTCTGGTCCCGTTGCTGGAGAGTCACGAGCGCCACCTCACGGGGCGCAAGCGGGTGGAGGACTTCGTCGACGCCGCCGAGCGGCACAGGCACCGGCGCAACGCACTTGAGGAGTCTTCGGACGAGACCGGATTGGCGGTCACGCAGGCGCCCGGCTACGGCAAGTGGAGAGAGACAGCTAACCGCCTCCTGCGGGAGGGCAAGGCCATCCTCGCCGACCGCATCTGCGGTCCTCACCTCGACAACATGCCCGCCAGCCGCGGGCTCGCGGAGATGGCGCTCTCCGGCCTTGGCGAGGCGATCAGGAAGGACGACGAGGAGCTGGCAGAGGCCCGGCGGGAAGCGTACCTGCGGGGCCAGCTGACCCGGGCGTTGGCCCGCCTCAGGTTCGTGCCGGTAACTGCCCCGGACATTGGAGCCGAACCTTCGCGGCCCCAATCCGGGGACGACGACACGCTGGCGCGGCGGGCGCTCTGGCGGCTGCGGCGCGTCCACGACTGGGACGGGGGCCTGGCGGAGAGCGAGAGGCAGGCCGCGATCAAAGCCGGGACGCGCGCCTCGCTCGCACGCTGGGAGAGCCTCAGGGAGCGCTGGGACCGGCAGGTGGCCCGTGCCGAGAAGGAGGGCGTCCACGTTATCTATACCGATGGCTACGGTACGCTGCGCAGGGAGATGAACTCCGCCATCCGCGACGATCCGTACCTGGCCGAGGAAGCCCACTCGGAGATCGACCGTGTCATCGGTCTGCTCGACACTCCGGAGACGATCCGCAGGCACGTCGAGGAGCACCGCGACGCCGTCCTGTCCCGGCTGGAGCGCCGCGACGACATGCTGGATTACGTGTCTACCGGGGACGCGTGGCCCGCTCCCGACACCAAGCGCTACGACGCGTGGCGGGACAGCGTCAATCGGGCGGTGGCCAAGGCCGAGATCGTGCTCACCGACCGGAAGGTCTACGGCATCCACCTGGACGGCCTGAAGCACCGGGGCGAGGGCCTCGGGTCCGCGCTCTCCAAGGTGCGCGAGGTGCTGGCCGACGACGACCGGCACATGGCGGAAGCCCTGGTGCCCGAGCGCAAGGGCGACGACTCCCACCGGAGGGTGGAGCGGATCGAACGCCTCCTCGACGACCCGGAGAAGCTGCGCGAGCAGTACAACCGCCAGATCGCGCGGAGAGAGTCGCGCAAGGCCGCCCGGCGCCGGCGTAAGGGGCGCTACCAGGTTCGCAGTATGCGCATGTAGCCCGGCTGGGACCGGACGGCAACGTGACCTCCCCCACCCTGCCCAAGCCTTGGGGATCTTGCTCACCGCGCCCTGCTCCGCCAATAGGGTCGATGGCATGCACGATGAGCGGCCGGGATGGCAGCGAGTCTCTTGTAGGTCGATTGTCCTGCATACCCTTTCTCGCTAACATCCTCGTTCCGGGAGGCACATGTTTCCTTGCGCGCGCGTGAATTATTCAGAAGGTCAGCGTGGGAAGCGTTGGTTGAAACAAGACGTCGAAGAGCACCAGGGACCCGATAGCACAAGGTGTCGATCAATAAGCTGAAGACGGCGCAATTTCTGACGCGCTCGGAGACCAAATACACTTTACAAAGTAGGACGCAGAGAGAGACCAAATATGCCCCGCATCACTACTCCTGAAGAGCTGTTTTTCCCCGTCGCTACGCACCCAGTCTACACGAGACCAACTGACAGTGGCTCGGAATCGGAAATCCTCATTTCCAACAGACTGGCAGTGGTTAATGTCAGGAGCAACGAAGTACTTGGCGTAGTGGGTAGGGATTACAGGTTGGTTACAAATCATGAGGCATGTACTTATGCACGGAAGTGTGCGAGAGCGGTGTTCCCGGACACGGTTGAGGACGAATGGGAGATATTCGCTGCCGACGCCCCACAGTCTCGAATCTACTGCCACATCGATCTCAGGCACACGACTGGAAATCTCGACTTCGGCTATGTCATGGCAGGGACCCGAGAGGAGGTTCCGGATACCTACGGTCCATATATCCGCGTCACCAACAGCTACAACGGGCAACGCGCCCTAAGATTTTCAATCGGCTGTTACAGGAAAGTCTGCGAGAATGGCCTGACCGCAGCGGGAGATATCATTTCTTTTTCCTTTGCACACACCCGCGACAACATTCAGACGGAAATAGACTTCGTAGTGGACCACGAGCGCGTCCAAAAGATGAAGCAAGAATTCACGGCTGCCTTCGACGTCTTGCGTCGCTACAAGTTCGACCGAAAATACGGCAAGGAACTCGTACAAGCCGTCTTGGCCATCAGAATGCCACTAAACGCACGGGAAGAACAAAACATTCCGTTCAATGCCTTTCAACGCGATTGGTTCCGGCTAGATGGCTACATCGATTCCCTGTATACCAGATACGCGGACAGGCTCGGCGACAACGCCTACGCTGCTTTGCAGGCGGCCACGGAGTTGGCATCTCACCCGATCGAGAATCTGTGCCTGCGCAGGGACAAGCATATGCTCCAACGGTTGGCCGGTGAATGGCTTGTGGATTTCAAAGGCCATTGTGAGGAAGCGGAATTCGAACTCTCGAACTACCTGAAGCGCTCGACCCATGGGCATGAGACCCATGCGATCTCGGGCAGATTTACTGCGCCGATGGAGTAGGATGTAGCTGCTAGCTACGCCAGCCGTGCCCCGGTGTTGGACGGGAGACGTCTCAGATCGCGAACGTGCTCGGACATGGCCAGGTCCATGGCGGCGCGCTGTATGTGCATGTGACGCGGGGGTCGCTGAAGGCCTCGGCCACGCGCGTCACAGCCAGCATCGCGGAGGGTCTCGTACGGTGACATCCGCTGACGACCGGACCGGCGCGTAGTGTGTCCGGGTTTCCGGCCGGTACGCGTGATTGGGGGCAGATGGCTGCTCGCGCTCTCGACGAGATCGGAACTCGGTGGACTACCTTGCATATTTTGTTGTATTTTCCCGGGCGAGATTTCAAGGACATGCACAAGGCCGCAACGACGATGATCGCCACCGATGTCATGACGGTGCGGGAAGTGGCCGACTACCTGAAGGTGAAAGACCGTACAATATACCGTCTGGTCGCCAACAGAGAGATGCCCGGGTTCAAGGTCGGCGGCTCGTGGCGGTTCAGGAAGGCCGAGATCGATCGATGGACCGAGGCGAACGCGGTCGGACTGGGTGAGGGAAACAAGAAGGTGGTGAGCGGGCGATGACGGTCCCGACGATTTTCGATACATGCCGGCCGCGTCCGGACGTTCTGGCAGGGGCGGTGGCAGAGGCCGACTTCGCGGCCGACTTGGCGCAGGTGATCGTTGGCAAGGGATCCGACGACTATCTCGATCCGTCACGCTTCTTCGCAAACACCTACCCGACAAGGGGCCTCAAGAACCTGCTCGCCAACGTGTGCGGCCGGTTGAGCGGCGCGGGCGGTGAGGTCGCGTCGATTTTCCGCCTCGATACGTCTTACGGCGGCGGCAAGTCGCACGGCTTGATTGCACTCTGCCACGCGGCCCGAAGCGGGGTCGACTTGCCGGGTATTGGAGAGTTCCTGGACCCGGCGCTTCTGCCGCAGAGGCGCGTGCGCATTGCCGCTTTCGACGGCGAAAACGCCGACCCGGCCAATGGCCGCCGGATGGAGGCAGGGCACCTCGCCTTCACCCCTTGGGGCGAGATCGCTTCGGCACTTGCCGGCCAGGACGGATACGAGCGGGTGCGCAAGAGCGATGAGGATCGCGTGGCGCCGGGAGCAGAGACGTTGCGCGAACTGTTCGGTGGCGAACCCGCGTTGATTCTGCTCGACGAGCTTTCCGTTTACCTGCGCAAGGTCGGCAACGCCGGGAACGCGCGCCACCAGTTGACGGCCTTTCTAACGTCGCTGTTCAAGGCCGTGGAGGGCACGCCCGATGCGGTTCTCGTATACACACTGGCGATCGGCAGGGACGGACGGGCGAGCGACGCCTACAGCGACGAAAACCAGTTCATCGCGGATCAGATGGCCGAAGCGGAGAGCGTGTCGGCGCGCAAGGCGACCCTGTTGAATCCCACGGAAGAGGACGAGACGGTTCAGGTGCTCCGCCGCCGACTGTTCGAGACCATCGACGAGACGGCCGCGGAGGCAGTTTCGGAGGCCTATCGGACGCAGTGGACTGCCCATCGCGAAGATTTGCCGGAATCGGCAACCCGCCCGGAGGCCTGGGATCTGTTCCGTTCGAGCTATCCGCTTCACCCGGAGGTCCTCGATACCCTGACCAGCAAGACGGCAACGCTTGGCAACTTCCAGCGGGTGCGCGGCATGTTGCGGTTGCTGGCTCGAACGGTTTCTCATCTGTGGATGGAGAAGCCGGCCGATGCGACAGCCGTTCATCTCCACCACTTGGACCCGGGGCACGAGCCGATCCGGCAGGAAATCGTAACGCGCCTCGCGCAGTCGGCCTATGCACCGGCCATTTCCAACGACGTCTCCGCCGGAACGGGCGAGAAGACGGCACTGGCCGAGGAGATCGACGCCGCGCATCACGGCGGGCTTGCGCCTTACGCGGGCTACGTCGCCCGCACCATCTTCATGCACACGCTCGCGTTCAACGATCCGCTGAAGGGTATTTCGCCAGAGCGGCTGCGCTATTCGGTGCTGGGGCCGGCAATGGACATCAGCTTCATCGATGACGCGCGCAAGAAGTTCATCGCCGAATCCGCCTATCTCGATGACCGCCCCGGCGCTCCGATGCGCTTTCTCGCCGAGGCCAACCTGCGGCAGTTCATTCGGCGGACCGAAGATCATATCGACGCTGCGGAAGCGCGCGCGGAGTTGAACGACCGGATTCGGCAGATTTTCGACGGCAAAACGCTTGAAGCGGTGCCGTTTCCCGGCGGCCCTTTCGACGTGCCCGACGAAGTGGCGGACGGTCGCCCGAAACTGGTTGTCCTGGGCTATGAGGCGGCAACCATCGGCGGTTCGGTCGAGAGCGTACCGGAGTTGATCAAGCGCATATACAAGAGCAAGGGTTCGGAGGGCTCTGCCCTGCGGGCGCTTCGGAACAATCTGATCTTTGTCGTTTCTGACGAGGCGCGCAAGGAAGACATGCGCCGCAAGGCCTACCGCCGCTTGGCGCTGGCTGAGATGAAGAAGCCGGAGCGGCTCGTCGACCTGGCGGAGCACCAACAGGCCCAGGTGCGCGAAATGGAGGCCCGGTCCGAGCAGGAGCTCGCGATCGCCATACAACAATGCTATCGGCACGTGTTCTACCCGTCGCGCAACCGTGTCGGCACGAGCGATGTCGATCTGGCGCACTCGGCGATCGACACCCATTCCACCTCCGACCGGCCGGGCGCGGGGCAACAGCAGGTTGTTCGGACTTTGCGCGATCTGAACAAGCTACGCCTGTCCGAAGACGAACCGGACTCGCCCGCTTATGTCCGCGACCGGACGCCACTCAAGAAGGGGCAAATCTCGACGTTATCGCTGCGTGACGAGTTTCGACGTGACCCGGCGCTACCGCTCCTGGTTGGTGACGACATATTCGTTCGAGGCGTCAGGCGCGGCATCGAACAGGGCGAGTATGTATACCAGCGCGGAGAGCTGCTGTACGGTCCGGGTGATCCGGCCGCCGGGATCGAGATCGACGAGCAGTCCGTGATCTTCACCATGGGCTTCGCGAAGAACGTGGGCCTGTGGCCGCGGAAGCCCGATGAGCCGCCGAAGCCGCCACCTGACGACACGGTGGGAGGCGGCACCGACACGTCGGCGGAGGAAGGGACGGGCGCGACAACGGACGCATCGCCAGTTGGAGCCGGTCCCGTCGAGGCGGCGTCGGGTTCATTCACCGCCGAAGGCGTGTTGCGGGAAGCGCTTGTCCAAATCTGGGAGCAAGCTCGCGCGAATGATGTCGAGGCCATCGCGATGCTGACCATCCGCATGTTCGAGGCCGGAGACGCATTCCGGCTTCTGGGCGCGATCGGCGCTGTGTCCGGCGCGGAGAGGACCGTAACAATCGCCGGCGGTTACGAGACCCGCGACGGCGGCTCGTTCGAACTGGAGTTCCGTGGGCCAGTGTCCGATGCACAGCCGGTCCGCGAATTCCTCGAGCCGCAATTGCGCGACGCCACTTCCCGCAATCTGGAGGCGGGCTTTGGGCTGACCTTCGAGAGCGGGCTATCGATGGAAGGCGACGCGGCGGAGAAGCTGACTGAGCGGCTCAGCCGGTTCGCGAGCGGCGCGGCCTATGTTTCGGCAACGGCGGAGGTCAAGGCTTAGATGGCGCGGCTGCAACGGATTTCGCAGATCGAGACGCCGAACTCGGCGCCGCGCTTTGAGTTGCGGGTAAGGCGTCATGGACCAGTCGAGACGGCGTACGAGATCTGGCAGTTGCCCGCTGCCGCCTCTCCGCATGTGACATGTGCGTTGCGTGTCGCGGGGCTTCGGGGCCGCAATCTCGAACTGGTGGAGCACCGCGTGCTGAGAAGGCTGTCGAAGTCCGGGATCAAGCTTGGAAAGCGGTCCGACGCGATGAACCGGGGTTATGCACTGACCGAGGATCTGGCACTGGTGCTCGGCCTCCTGTTCCGCGCACTGGCTCCGATGCGGAGCCGCGACAACATGCGGGCGGTGGCCGAGGGCATCGAGGCGATGGGACGCGAGGAGGCGGCCTACTGGCTGGGAATGGCGATGCATCGTAAGAACCCGCGCCGTGTGTTGACGGCGTTGCGAACGCTCCTGACGGAGCCGCAGTCGAGGGGAACTCGCTCGTGAAGTTGAAATCGGTGCAAATCGAAAATTATCGAGCGATCGACGAACTGTGTCTTCAGTTCGATCCGCAGTTGACGGTCCTTCATGGCAACAATGCCCACGGCAAGACAAGTGTTCTAAGCGCCATCGCGGTCGGTCTCGGCGCGGTGCCGATGCTGCTGCCGGACGTGTCTGGCATCGGTTTGTCGAAAAAGGACCGCCGCGATGGGCGCGGCGCGAGGGTGTTGCTGACCAGTACGGAAGAATTCAGTTGGGAACGCACATCCGGGTTGACCCGATCGCCAGCATGGTCGCCCAGCACGGACTCTCTCGGAGAACGCCCCACTCATCCCCTTAGGGATCTGAAAAAATGGTTGGAGCGGAATGCTCTACGAGCTTGGGGAAGTCCTATCGACCTGCCGATTCTGGCCTTCTACGACACGGAGAGAGCGGTTCCGAACCTGACCAGGCAACGCGGCCTGCCGAAGGGTACGTCGTCTCGCTATGCAGCGCTGGCTGGCGCACTCTCCGCGAGAACCAGTTTCCGGGAATTGTTCGAATGGTTCTACTCGAAGGAGAACGAAGAGTTGAGAGAACAGCGGGAGCGGCGCGACCACGACTATCGATTGAAGGAGCTTTCTGTGGTCCGTACGGCGATCTCTTCGATGATCGAGGGCGTTACCGAACCGCACGTTGAACTTCGCCCGCTTCGATTTGTGGTGTCTGAACGGCTGAATGGGGAAACCGCTGCTAAACGGACGCTCGACCAGCTGAGCGGAGGCTATCAGGCGGTGCTTGCGCTTGCTGCGGACCTGGCCTGGCGAATGGCGCAAGGGAATCCTCATTGCCCAAATCCTCTTGAATCAGAGGCGATTGGGCTAATCGATGAGATCGAATTGCACCTGCACCCATCCTGGCAACAGCGAATTCTCGGGGATTTGATGCGAACTTTCCCCAATACTCAGTTCATTGTCAGCACGCATAGTCCTCAGATCCTGACGACTGTGCGGCCGCATCACATCGTGGAACTTCACCGGGAAGACAATCGAATATGCGCTCGGCAGGCGGCGGATGCGACATTTGGAGCGAAGGCCGGAGATGTTCTTTCCACAGTAATGGGAGTTGACGAACGGCCAAGGGCCAACAGCTTTGTACAGACCTTGGATGAGTACACGCGCCTTGTGAGCGGTGGTCAAGGTGAGTCGGAAGAAGCAAAGACGTTGCGACGGGAACTTGAAGAGCTTTCTCCGCGCGACCCGGCGCTCGACCGAGCCGATATTGAAATACGGCGGCGTCGCGTAATGCAGACGGCGGGAAAGTCGGAGTGAAGCGAATTGCATCGTTGGCCAATCTGACGCCCGGTCTGGCCGATTATCTTGCTCAACCAAGTGATGAAGACAAGAACTGGGTGAGATTCCGTGACCATGCAGGCGGAGCAGCGTACCGGGAGCTTGTTGAGGAGCTCGTGAACTTGCAGCACGGGATCTGCGGTTACTGCGAAATCGACATTCAGGAACGCGACAGACAGGTCGAGCATGTAATTCCTCAGAGCGACCCCCTTCGGGGCGCTGCGCACGCTCTTGACGCAGGAAACATGATTGCGTGCTGCAAGGGGGGTACATTGGTGACCGACGACGAAACGCGGCGGCTTGATCCGGTCAAGCGCAATCGCAGCTGCGGAGAAGCCAAAGAAGACCTGGTGGACGCCGACTTCGTCGATCCGAGGACACTGCCCGATCTTCCGTCGCTGACGCGGGTGAGCTTCGATGGCCGAATTCAGGCCGACGCCGCTTCGTGCAACAGCTGTGGCATTCCCGTTGGCAGGATAGAGAAGACCATCGAAATACTCGGATTGAACACCCAGCGGTTGCGGCGAACGCGCGAGAACCACTGGGACGCGCTTAGCGACAACTGGGGCCCCGAGATTGACGCTCCCGAACTGATGGAGGCGGCTGCCAAAGGAGAGCTTCTTCCGGACGCGGACAATCGATTGCATCGATTCTTCACAACAAGTCGAAGCTATTTTGGTGTGTACGCCGAAAGTATTCTTTCGGAACTCCCTCGGGACTGGATTTGAACGCATGGCAGATACGCGGCTGATCGAGCGCTGGCTTCCGATCTCTGAACTCGGCATCGAGAGCACGCGCGAACGAACCCCGATGACGCCCTTCCCCGCCCCCAACCGCTTGCATGTCTGGTGGGCTCGCCGCCCGTTGGTCGCGTCGCGTGCCGCCGCTCTGGCTTCCCTGCTCCCGGCGGATGCGGATCGCGAAAGGTTCCTTCATGTGCTGGGGATCCATGGAGATCCGGCCGAGGCGAAGAAACGGATTGCCGTCGCAACCCGAAAAGGAGAGCGACTGGGAGCTGCGGCCTACGGGTATCCACGGGCATTCGGTCATACGCCAGACGACGCTGACAAGACTTGGCTCGCGAAGAGTATAGAGACAGGCACGACTCTCCTCGATCCCACTGCGGGGGGCGGGAGCGTGCCTTTCGAAGGCATTCGCCTCGGACTGGAAACATTTGCCAACGACCTGAACCCCGTTGCGGCGTTGATCGAGCGGGCGACGCTCGAATGGCCTAGCAAGTACGGGCCTAGGGTCAAGACGCTCGTTGAGGAGGTTGGCGCGGAGTTCACGGCTCACGTCCGTCAGCGTCTTGCGGGCGTTTTTCCGGTGGAGCCGAATGAGGACACCCGGCCGGACGGTTACCTGTGGGCGCGCACGATCAACTGTCCCTACTGCGCCGGTCTTGTACCGCTGTCTCCGAACTGGCGTCTGTCGCCGGACGGCACCGGAGTGCGATTGAATCCCAATCTCGGCTCCGGCTTGGGGTCGGAAGGCCGGACCTGTTCGTTCGAGATCGTGGAGAACGCGCGCGAGCAGTCGCCGGGCACGGTGTCCCGTGGAGACGGCGCGTGTCCGTTTTCAGACTGCGACCGTGTAATCGACGGCGACGAAATCAAGCGTCAGGCCCAGGCCGGAGACATGGGCGAGCAGCTCTACGCGGTCGTGTACAAAAGGCGCGTGCCGGGAAAGGTACTGAAATCCGGCAAGCGTGGTAAAGAACGGTGGGTCCGGGGCTACCGTGCACCGGTTCCTGAGGACGATAACGGCGCGGAGATCGCGGCGCGGCTCGCCGAGAAACTCCCGGAGTGGGAGGCGCTCGACATGGTGCCGAGCGAACGCATCCCCAACGGCAACAAGACGTCGGAACCCCACCGCTACGGAATGTTAAGCTGGCTCGACCTATTCTCGCCACGCCAGCTTCTCTGCCACGGCACCAGCGTCGAGATTTTCCGGGAGATGCTCGATGTCGACCGCGCCAATGGTGAGCTGACCGAAGTGCGGCGAGCGGCGTACGGGTACTTGGCGCTGACGCTGGATACCCTGCTCAACTACAATAACCGGTCAGGTCGCTGGGACCAATCAACCAGTCGAGTACGGTCCATCTTCGACCGGCACGACTTCGCGTTCGTCTGGTCCTACGCCGAGATGGCTCCCTTAATCGCCGGAGTCGGCTACGAATGGGCCATCGAAAAGACCGCCAAATGCACTGATGAACTGGTCGCGCTCGTGCGTCCCGGTGCGGTCGACGACAACGACGATCTCTTCGTGGACACAGAGGCGCCGGAGTACGCGCCGCCGTCGATCACCATTTCGTGCAAGTCCGGCGACAGCCTTGACCATATCGAGGACGCCAGCATTGACGCGGTCGTCATGGACCCGCCCTACTACGACAATGTCATGTACGCTGAGCTGTCGGACTTCTTCTACGTCTGGCTTAAGCGCACCGCCGGTCACGTCTTTCCCGTGCTGTTCCGGCGCAACCTGACCGACAAGGACAACGAGGCCGTCGCGAACGTAGCGCGCTTTCGGAGCGAGAAGGGCGCGAAGGAGCTTGCGGGCCGCGACTATCAGGAACGCATGGCGTCGATCTTCGCCGAGTGCCGCCGCGTGCTGAAGCCCGAGGGCATCATGACGCTCATGTTCACGCACAAGGCGACCGGCGCGTGGGATGCGCTCACCAAGGGACTCATGGAAGCGGGCTTCGCGATTACCGCATCGTGGCCGATCAATACGGAAGCCGCAGGGAGCCTCCATATCCGGAACAAGGCGGCGGCCAACAGCACGGTCTTCCTGGCCTGCCGCCCGCGCGGAGCCCAAGATGACGGTGACCGGGATGTCTACTGGGAAGATGTGGAACCGCAGGTGGCGAAGGCTGTGCGCCAGCGGATCGAGGAGTTTCAGGAGGCGGGTATCGCCGGCGTCGATCTCTACTTGGCTTCGTTCGGTCCGGCGCTGGAAGAATTCTCGCGCCATTGGCCGCTCAAGCGCGGCACGCCGCGCGAGATGCCGGAGGAACGTCGAAGGCGGCGGCAACAGGTGCTCTTCGAGGACGAGTGGGATCCCTATGCGGCCACGCCTGAAGATGCGCTCGACGCCGCGCGGCGCGAAGTGAAGCGCTGGCGCCTGGAGAAGCTGACCCATCTGAAGGCCGATGCCGATCTAGATCCTTCGACGGCCTTCTTCGTGCTTGCCTGGGACGCCTTCCGAGCGCCGGTGTTCTCGTACGACGAGGCCCTGCGGCTGGCCCGGGCGGTCGGCGCTGATCTCGATGCCGACGTCATTGGCAAGCTTGCCGGCAAGAAGGGTAGCGACATCATCCTCTGGGACAGCGCGCACCGGGCGGCCAAGGGGACGTTGGGGCCGGCCGAAGGTTCGCGCGGGATGATCGACGCGGTACACCACGCCGCGAATTTGGGCCGCATGCAATCACTCGCCGCCGCCCAAGAACTGCTCGCAGGTGCGCTGGTGGATCGGGACGCGCGTTTCTTTGCCGCGCTCGAGGCGGTGCTCGAAGTGCTGCCGGTCTCCAAGGCCTTCACGGGCATCGAACTCGAAGGTGAGACGGCGGCGTCCGGCAGCGACTTCGAGGCCCTCTACAAGCTGAGCCGCCTTGCCTACAGGGACCGGGTCGACGAGCCGGAACAGCTCAAGCTCTGGCGGGATTATGATGGCTGACCATGCTGATCGATCGAACATGGCGCCTCAAGTACACCTCCGATGACGGCGATCTCGTTCGGCTGTTCTACGTTCCCGCGCTGGAGAACGCCGCGCGCTACGACCGGCTGACCGGCTACTTCAATGCTAACGCCCTGGCGCTCGCGGCTCGTGGTATCGAGGGTCTGGTCCACAATGGTGGCCGGATGCGGCTCGTCGTGGGCTGCACCCTGGACCCGCCCGAGATCGAGGCGATCGAGAAGGGGGAGCAGCTCCGCAATCTCGTTGAACGGCGCTTGGCGAAGCTCCCCCTCGCGCCTCCCGACACGGGTTCCGCGGACGCGCTTGAGTTGCTGGCCTGGATGGTGGGACGCGGCATTCTCGACGTGAAGGTGGCCGTGCCCTGCAACGCGGACGGCAAGCCGATCCCCGCGGACGGCATTTTTCACGAGAAGAGTGGCATCATCGAGGACCGTGGCGGCGACAAGATCGCCTGGACCGGCAGCCTTAATGAGACCGGTGCTGGCTGGCGACACAACTGGGAGAGTATCAGCGTCTATACGAGTTGGGGACCGGAACCCGGACGGGTCGATGAAGAAGAGACGAACTTCGCGCGGGTCTGGGCCGGCAAGGCCCGGCGCGTAATTGTGCTGGATGTCCCCGGCGCCGTGCGTGAGGATCTGATGCGCTTCATGCCCAAGACGGACTTACCGGCGCGTCTTGAGAACGAGCAGGAATTCGAGAAAGATCGCATTTGGCCCCGGAAGCCCGAGCCCGATGCAGACCAACCCGCGGCGCCTGCGGGCGAACTGTTGAGGAGTCGTGTGTGGTCCTTCATCGGGCAAGCGCCTTCCCGACCGAATGGCGGTGCGCGCGTCGGCGAGGCAACCGCCTCCGTTACACCCTGGCCGCATCAGGTAAGAGCCCTGGAGCGCCTATACCAGGATTGGCCGCCCCGTCTCTTGATCGCGGACGAGGTTGGCCTCGGCAAGACGATTCAGGCGGGCCTGCTGTTGCGACAGGCGTGGCTCGCCGGGCGCGCCAAGAGGATCTTGATCCTCGCGCCAAAGGCCGTGATGGGACAATGGCAGATCGAACTCCGGGAGAAGTTCAACCTCAATTGGCCCGTCTACGATGGCGGAAATCTGACGTGGTATCCATCGCCGGCGCTGCGCGGACGGCACGAGCGCAAGATCGGCAGGGAGGAGTGGTTCCGCGAGCCCGCCGTGATCGCATCGAGCCAGTTGATGCGTCGGACGGACCGGGCGACAGCGCTCCTGGAGACGGCCGAACCTTGGGACCTGCTGGTGCTCGACGAGGCGCATCATGCCAGGCGGCGCGGCGCGGGAAGCCAAAAGGAAGGCGGCCCGAACGCCCTGCTCCGGCTGATGCAGGGGCTGAAGGAGCGCAGCCGCGGACTCGTGCTGCTGACCGCGACCCCGATGCAAGTCCATCCCGTCGAGGTTTGGGATCTGCTTAACCTGCTCGGCTTGCCGCCCGAATGGACTGCGAAGGCATTTCTCGATTTCTTCGACGATTTGGAGCAGCCGAGCCCTTCGGCGACGGCTCTGGACCGGATGGCGTCGCTATTCCGGGCTTCCGAACGCGCGTATGGCGACGTCGAGGCGGCGGATGCGCAGCGGCTCACGAAATTGTCCCGCCTGAAGGTCAACAAGGTTCTCCGTGCTCTGCGCGACGCGGCTAGCATTCCTCGCCGCCAACTGGAGACCTCGGAGCGGCGCGCCGCAATCCAGATCATGCGGGCGAGTACCCCGGTTCGCCGGCTGGTGTCGCGGAACACGCGCGAACTTCTACGTCGGTATTTCCGGGCAGGGATGATGTCGACGCCGATTGCCGAGCGCAGAGTCGAGGACCGCTTTCTGGAGATGACCGCGGACGAGCAGGCGATCTACGAGGCGGTCGAGGAGTACATAGCTACCACTTACAGCCGGGCGAGCGGCAAGGAGCGCACGGCCGTGGGATTCGTGATGACGGTCTACCGTCGCCGGATTGCGAGCAGTTTCGTGGCGCTCCGGGAGACCCTGCGAAAACGGCGTGACGCCATCGCCACCGGCGGGACGGCACAGTTGTCGAGCCTGGAGGAGGACGTGCCGGACGACGAAGCGGCGGACGAAATCGCAGATGCCGACGAGGCGGCGAGGCTGGAACGCGAGGCCCTTGCCAACGAGCTGAAGGCGGAAATCGACAGCCTGCTCGCCGCCATCGGTCATCTGCCGCCCGACAGCAAGCTCGGTAGCCTCAAGGAAGTGCTTCGCGAGTTGACCAGGGATGGATTGCGTCAGGCGATGGTCTTCACACAGTACACCGACACCATGGATTTTCTGCGCGATGAACTTCTGAAGGATGCCGAGTGGAAGCTGCTCTGTTTCTCCGGCCGCGGCGGCGAAGTGGCTGGTGCCAATGGAGTCTGGCGTCGGATCGGCCGGGACGACGCGAAGAGGCGGTTCCGCGACGGTGAGGCCGAAATTCTGCTGTGCACCGATGCCGCCGCCGAAGGACTGAACTTCCAGTTCTGCGGCGCGCTCGTGAACTACGACATGCCCTGGAACCCGATGCGAGTAGAGCAGCGCATCGGGCGCATCGATCGGCTGGGCCAACGAAATGAGACGATCCGCGTCATCAATCTACACTACGAGGGCACGGTCGAGACCGATGTGTATCGGGCGCTCAGAAAACGCATCGGCCTGTTCGAGGCCGTGGTCGGGCGTTTGCAGCCCATTCTCGCTCGGTTGCCCCGCACGATCTCGCAAACCGTGCTCGCCGGAGAAAGCCGCGACGCTCGCGAGCGCGCCAATGTCGTGGACGCGATCGAGCGCGAGGCTCAGGAACGCCGGAGTGCGGGATTCGATATCGACGCAGTGATTGAAACTGATCTCGCCATGCCGACGCGGCCGCCGTCCATCGTCACGATGGAGGACCTGGACCGGATTATCGGGTCGAGCGACCTCATGCCACCTGGGGTGGAGGTTCAGCCGATGGGCCATCGGGAGTACGGGCTGCTGACCCCGGGCATGAGCGAGCCGCTGAGGATCACCACGGATCCGGAGTATTTCGAGGAGCATGTGGAAAGCGTGGAACTGTGGTCGCCTGGTAATCCTTTGTTCGTTTCGCCGGAGTTCTCAGTGACGCAGGAGGAAGCTCCTTCGGAGAAGACCTTGAAGGAGATCCTTGATGACGGCTGAAACATCACGCCCACCAAACCCAGTGCGGCCAGCGCGGCCATCCGTCCGGCAAGGACTGGACCAGGCTTGACGGTCCCATTGCGAGCCGAACGAGGCTCTAATGTCGATGAACGTTTGGTATTGCGGACAGTTGGTCAGACCCTGGCCCACCCCTCAATTCGTCCGCTCATGGTCTAGAGGACTGGTTTGGTGCGATACAGCCTGGGCTGCAGGCGGACCTTGTCCTTGCGAAACATACGGGAGGGGATCCTTACATCGCGGTGCTGCCCACGACGGATAGGGGCATTCTGGCGATCTGGATCGATGGAAGGGAGATCGGGAATTCGTGAGGCTGGACGGCGTCGACGCCCAGGGTGTGCGGCGTGCTCAGCGCTTTCAGCCTGTCAGCGGAGAATTTCGGCGAATAAATTAAGGATATTGTGCCCATGAACGACGTGAATCGGCAAGCTCCTTGCGAAGTATCGCGTTGAACAGGCCCTGAGGCAAAACTAGGGACCGCTAGCGAGGACACAAAACGCGGCATCCTCTGCGGACTGGGCCGGTTAAGGTGTGTTTGGGACCTCGTTCGAGGATGGTTGTTCCCTCGATGTGCTAGAGGAAAACACGAAGTCGGCGTAAACCGGGAGGTGATCCGATGCACGGTTGTTTCTGTTCCCGCGTACAGCGACCTTGCGGTCAAAGACGCCAACCGAGTCGGCTTGGTAGGCCGGCATTATCTTGGGTGAAACCAGGATTTGGTCGAACAACTGATCCCCTGTGGCCATGTCGGAAGCGCGCTTACTGTAGTTACGACGACGCGCATCCATATCGAGGGTGTTAATGCGCTGGCCCACGATGTGCGTGGAGTTGCGGCCGTAGCTGACATGTCCTTCGGCAAAGACCGGTTCAGTCAGGTTGAATAGAAAGGGGCCGCGCCTGTCTTCCATTTCCGCTTTTGCTTCGGGATCGCCCGTTTCCAGTATGTTAACCGATTGGTCGTCCGGAGTGTCGTTACAGTCACAAACAAGTACGATATTTTCGTCGCCAGCATTCACTCTCAAGTAATCGATAATTCTCTTGGAAGCGTCCACGCGCCGCGCGTTGGTTTTGGCGCGACCGCCAAATCTTGACTTGGCATGATGCACTAGCAAAGTGAATTGATCAGTTCCGTCGGGCAGTTCGATGTCAACGCGGAGAACATCACGCCTATCTGGAAAGGCTGAGTTGACTATTGAATCAGGAAAAAGAAAGTCTTTATCTGAAGCGTTGAGGCTTTGAGAAAATCCAGGCAGCCGGAATCGCTTCCGCGCCACGGCAGCGACATCTTGATCATCGTTACTGTCATCATCGATGATGATGTGCTGTCGATGATCATTTAGAACCGCGCTTATTTGATCATTTGGGGATTTGAGCGCGGTGAGGCTGTACCCGCCTGGTTGGCGGTTGGCGGCTTTCCTCGGCGGAGCTGTGGGTAACTAGCCCGCCGCAGCGACCGGCAACGAGTCTGGCGGCGGCGGGCTAGTTATCCACAGCGGGGGGCGGGACGGGTCCGATGGCGATGATCGGGCTGTCGGCGATCCTGACAGGACGGGCGTCGGGAGTAGCCTCGGCCGGGTGAGAACGATGCGGCGCCGGCCCCGTTTGCTTGCTGGCAACGACCGGCACCGCACCCCCCGAGCCATGCCAGGCACGGCCCATATGCGCAGTATCGTGCGGGTTTGGGCGCGGGTCCACCCCGTTCTCATCGGCCGCCGCGATGAAGAACACCGCCCGCCTGTTCGCCTGCGCCCGCTGTCACCGCCAAGTGGTTCTGTGCCGGCGCTGCGACCGCGGGAACATCTACTGCTCGCGGGGCTGCGGCGAGACGGCGCGGCGGGGTTCGCAGCGCCTTGCCGGCTGGCGCTACCAGAACAGCCGGCGCGGCCGTCACAAGCATGCCGAGCGCCAGCGGCGCTACCGCGAACGTCGCCGCGGCCGGGCGCCGGAGATTCGCGGCTCCGCGCGGAAAGTGACGCATCACCCTTTGACCCGCGTTCGGCGGCGTCCTGTTGTGGCGGTCCGGCCGGCGGGGCGTCGCGGAACGCAGCCCTTCGGCCCCGGGCGGCCCGCCAGGGTGTTCCGCTGCGACCGCTGCGGCCGGTTCTGCGGGCAGGCGGTCTATCCGGGACTGCGCCCGGCACGACGCGGAGGGTGAGATGGCGATCGACGAGAAGACCCGCGCGGAGATCCTGCGCCTGCATTACGCCGAGAAGTGGAAGATCGGCACGATCGCGAAGCAGCTCGGCGTCCATCGCGCGACCGTCGACCGGGTTCTCGCCGATGACGGGGTGCCGCGGCAGGAGAGGCGGCGAAGGCGCTCGAAGATCGATCCCTTCCTGCCCTTCATCCGCCGGACCCTGACGGACTATCCCAGGCTGACCGCCAGCCGGCTCTACCAGATGGCGTACGAGCGCGGCTACCGGGGGAGCCAGAGCCACTTCCGCCGCATGGTCGCCCGCGAGCGGCCGCGACCCGTGCCCGAGGCTTATCTGCGGCTGAAGACCCTGCCCGGCGAGCAGGCCCAGGTCGACTGGGCCCACTTCGGCAAGGTCAGGATCGGCCGCGCGGAGCGCCGGCTGATGGGCTTCGTGATGGTGCTCAGCTACTCGCGCCGCATCTTCCTGCGCTTCCATCTCGACGCCGGGATGGGCAACTTCCTGCGCGGCCATATCGCCGCCTTCGAGGCGTGGCAGGGCGTGCCCCGCGAGCTCTGGTACGACAATCTGAGCAGCGTGGTGGCCGAGCGCCGCGGGGACATCGTCCGGTTCAACGGCCAGTTCCTTCAGTTCGCCGGCCACTACCTGTTCCACCCCAGGCCGGTGGCGCTCGCGCGCGGCAACGAGAAGGGCCGCGTGGAACGGGCCATACGCTACGTCCGCGACAGCTTCTTCGCCGCCCGGAAGTGGCGCGATATCGACGATCTCAACGCCCAGGCGCTGGCCTGGTGCGACGGCATCGCCGCCGACCGCCGCTGGGTCGAGGACCGCTCGATCACCGTGCGCGAGGCCTTCGAGCGCGAGCGCGGCGCGCTGCTGGCGCTGCCCGGCGATCCCTTCCCGGCTCACGACAGGGAAGAGGTCAGGATCGGCAAGACCCCCTATGCCCGCTTCGATCTCAACGATTATTCCGTGCCGCACACCCATGTGAAGCGCACCCTCACCGTGGTCGCGACGCTCGACGAGGTGCGCATCCTCGACGGCGCGGACGTCATCGCCACCCATCCGCGCAGCTTCGACCAGGACGACTGTATCGAGATCGAGGCGCACATCGCCGGCCTGGCCAAGCGCAAGCGCCAGGCGCGGCGCCTGCGCGGCCAGGACCGGCTGTTCCGGGCCGCCCCCGCCAGCGAGCGCCTGCTCGCCGACGCCGCCAAGCGCGGCGACAATATCGGCACTACCGTCGCCGCGCTCCTGCGCCTCCTCGACGAGTACGGCGCCGCCGAGCTCGAGGCGGCCATCGCGGAGGCCCTGAAGCGCGGCGTCCCCCACCCCAACGCGGTGCGGCTCAGCCTGACCCGGCGGCGCGAGCAGCGCAACGAGCCGCCGCCCATCCCGGTCGACCTGCCCGACGATCCCAAGCTGCGCGACATCGCGGTGCGCGATCACGACCTCGGCGAATACGACGGGCTCGCCGAAGACCCCGAGGAGGACAGCGAAGAATGACCGACACCCTCAAGGACCGCGCCCGCGCGCTCGCCCTGCACGGCCTCCTCGCCCACTGGGGCGAGGTCGCAGAGCGCGACTGGCTGGCTCCCCTGATCGCCTGGGAAGAGGAGGAGCGGCGCGCCCGCAGCCTCAAGCGCCGGCTCTCCGCAGCCCGGATCGGACGCTTCAAGCCGCTCGCCGACTTCGACTGGGAGTGGCCCCGCCGCTGCGACCGGATGGCCGTCGAGGACCTCATGAGCCTCGACTTCCTCGATGACGCCGCCAACGTCGTCCTGGTCGGTCCCAACGGCGTCGGCAAATCGACCATCGCCGCCAACCTCGCCCACCGCGCCATCCTCGAGGGCCATACCGTGCGCTTCGCCACCGCCGCCAGCATGCTGGGCGAGCTCGCCGCCATCGACTCCGACACCCGGCTCCAGAGCAAGCTGCGCTTCTACGCCCGCCAGCACCTGCTGGTAATCGACGAGGTCGGATACCTCTCCTACAGCAACCGCCATGCCGATCTGCTGTTCAATATCGTCTCAAGCCGGAGCCGGCAGAACTCCACCATAATCACCACCAACCGGCCGTTCTCCGAGTGGGGCGAGGCCTTCCCCAACGCTGCCTGCGTGGTCGCTCTGGTCGACCGCCTCGTCCACAACGCCGAGATCCTCGCCATCGACGGCGAGTCCTACCGCCGAAAGGAGGCCGAGGAACGCCAGAAGCAGCGCTCGGCCGAGCGCCGCAAACGGCGTGGCGCAAAACCTCGCCAGCGCACCGCCGCGGCCGATGGCGGGGAGCCGCCCGCGGCCTAGCCGTGCATCGTCCCGGCCCATGGCAACGCCGGGTGCGCGCCGAAGCGCTGCGCGGCTATCCTCTCGAAGATGTCCTTCGCTCGCTCGGCTACCGCCGCGACCCCGCCGATGCCGCACGCTGGAGACGCGGCCGCTCCGCGGTCAGCGTCAACGGCTTCATGTTCTACGATCATCTGCACGGCGATGGCGGGAGCGGGGCCATCGATCTGGCCCTCCATGCCCAGCGCTGTTCCTTGCCGGAGGCGATCGACTTCCTCGCCCGATTGCCGCCCCGCAACCGCCGCCCTCCGACCCCGTGCCCGGACCGCCGCTGGCTCGCCGCGCAGCGCTATCTCGTCGGGAAGTGCGGCATCGGCGATGCGCTCGTCGCGCTGTGCCGCGATCTCGGCCTGATCCACGCCGACAGCCGCGGCAACCCCGCTTTCGTCCGCCGTAACGCCGCCGGAATGACAACCGGCGTCGAGAGTATCTCCGCCGCCCCGGGCCCGGGCGGCCGCGGCGGCTTCTGGCTGTCCTGGGACCTCGACTGGCCGCACTCCGTCATCCTCGCCGGCAACGCCCTCGACGCCCTGTCGATCCTCTCCCTCCAGCTCGTCCCGGCCCGGCACCCGGCGTGCGCCGTGGTCTCCACAGGCGCCACAGACAGCCTGCCCGGCTGGATCGGCGCCTGGAACCCCGCCCGCATCTTCTGTGCCTACGACGCAACCCCGCAGGGCGATGACGCCGCCAACCGGATCGCCCGAAAGGACAACAGGACGGTCCGCCTGCGCCCCGCTATCGAGAGCGGAAACTGGAACGACATGCTCATGCGCGACCGCGCTGGCGAACCGATCGGATTCGACGACCGCCCCCTCGATTAAGCAGAGCCCGCCAGCACCGTCGAAACCCGTCGCTCAAACACAGACCAACCCCTCGGAACGGCCAACACCAGCCCGCCCAAACACATCATCCCGCAGTAGATGATCGAATAGGCGCACTTTTAAGTGATCGCCAACATGTGCCATTCTTCCGATGAGAAGAGTAAACTGAGCGCCTCTCTGTCGTCAATTTCTTGCAGACCAATGACGTCAGCATCGAGCATGCTCAAGACATTCTTCAACTTCAAGAGCCGGTCATTGGTAACGTTGGTAGACAGGAACCGGATATTGAACGTAGCAATCCTGATCCGCTCGTCAGCGGAGGCCATGGCCGGCGGGAGAGGTATTGAGAGGAAGAACAGGATTGCCGATGCGAGGAACGGCCGAGTAGGAGGGGTCGTTACCGAGCCCCTCCCCTCGCAGACCCGAGCGTGCGCGATTGACGCACTCGGTTCCTCACATGGCAGGTTCGCTCAGGCGGTCGATGTGTCCCGGCTCCTGATCCGA
>MKWU01001488.1_pt1 | contig 39997 bp, 30 predicted proteins | sample 809101 | NCBI WGS metagenome assembly MKWU01 (sample SAMN05860141, study PRJNA318959) | sponge metagenome | host: Aplysina aerophoba | place: Slovenia: Piran, Adriatic Sea, Gulf of Piran | collected 2013-05-07
CCTCCTGGTGCGGAAGGTCGTGGATTTAAGGGCCTTGATGCGCGGATCCATGGCGATTTTCCAGCGGACGGACCAATTCGACTCCTGCATGACCGATTCGCGGCCATGAGTCAAGCCCTCTTCCGAACATTCCGCGGCTTTCGAAAAGTCTTTTAAATCAGCCGGTTGAAGTCGAAAAAAATGTTGGCGGAAAGTCCTGAACTTAAAGCAATGCCATTGGATAGTCACCCCGCTCCCCGCGATATTGTCGGTTTCTCGCGGCGCCTCGAATTGCGCGATACCGTCCCGGCTCGATAGCCCTACGGCGTTGAAGCCTTGAAAATTCTCCTGCTGCGCCTCCGAGCGCCCGGTACTCCGGCTGAGATTCTCGAATCCGCCAACGAAAGGCATCCCGATGCGCGCGATCCGGGCGAATGCTCTAGCGCAGGCATCAACTTGGCGACCCTTTTCAAATTTTCGAAATACGAGCGATATTATAGCGCCGACAATCTTGCTATTCGGCAAATTCACTTCCCGCCTTCGCGCGCGCCTGCAAATCTCGGATCCGCGGATCCGCGTGATTATTCTCGGGCAGCGCCAATGCTCCAAGCCGATGATGTTTTTGGATTCGACTGCGAATGCCTTGCGCCCGCGCGGCGGCGGTGCGAGATAGGCCGAAACACGAAACAGAAGCGCAGGCTGTTTTCGGCCCCGGTTCGAAGACAGAATTTCCGTTTGCCCGGCGCTGCCCGCTATAATCAATGGCAGGCGCCGCTAGTTGAGGCTATTGAATGTCAAAGCGGCGCCGGTTCCGAACGCTCCATTCGACACTGGAAATTGATGCTAGAATCCGTTTCGGAAGCAAACTGACAGGGAATGAAAATGAATCGTCCAAACCCTAGTTACTCGGGACCCGAGCTGTGCGCCATGACGGCGCGCGAAGTAGTGTGCAAATTGCGGGAAGGCGAAGTCGCGCCCGATGAATTGCTCGACGCGGCCATCGAGCGAAGGGACCAAATCAATGACGATGTTAACGCAACCGTGATTCGGTGCGAGGACCGGGCGAGGGAATCGATTCGCGAGCTTGCGAAGAGAGGCGGAAAAGAGTCCCCCGGCTGGCTAGCCGGGCTTACTGTGGGGATTAAGGATCTCATAGACGTAAAAGGTATTCCCAACACCTGCGGAAGTCCGGCCCTAGTCGATTACGTCCCGGCTGAGAGCGACGCGCTTATCGATAGGCTCGAGGGCCGCGGCGCCGTAATCGCAGGAAAGACGAACACCCCGGAATTCGGTGCCGGAGCGAATACCTTCAATGCGGTTTTCGGCGCTACGAGGAATCCTTGGAATACGTCCTGCAATGCCGGCGGGTCGTCCGGCGGGTCGGCCGCCGCTCTCGCTACGGGCCAGTATTGGCTCTGCCACGGATCCGATTTGGCCGGATCTCTTCGGACCCCGGCGTCGTTTTGCGGCGTAGTCGGCTTCCGCCCATCGCCCGGCCGCTGCGGTGGAGGTCCGTCCGACACCGCTTTTTCCTACGAGGCCGTTGACGGTCCGATGGCTCGCGACATTCTGGACACCGCGCTGTTTCTCGACGCGATGTGCGGTTTCGATGCGCGGCATCCCATTAGCATCGAGGAGCCCCGAACGCCGTTCCAGGCGGCGGTCAGGCGACCTCCGGGAAAAATCAAGGTGGCGTTCGCCGAAGATCTGGGCGGATTCGCGCCTGTGGAAAGTGAAATTAGGGAAGTCCACAAGAATGCGCTGGAAGTCGTCGCAAGCGAAGGCATTTCGGTCGAATTGGATTGTCCGGACGTACCGGACCTGAATCGAACATATCTTGCTTTGCGCGGCATTCACTACGGAGCCGTAACGGATCGTCTTCCGGAAATGGCCAAAAAGCATTTCAAGAAAACGCTTAGGGACAACGCCGAATTCGGTAGAAACTTAACATCCGCCGAAATCTACGATGCGCTGCGCAACAAAACTAAAATCTATCAAGCCATGCGGATGTTCCTGGAACGACACGACGTGCTGGCGCTACCCGTTACCGGGATTGCTCCGGGTCCCGTGGAAGTCGAGTATCCGCCGGTCGTGGACGGCGTGCCGATGGGCGACTATGTCGACTGGCTGCGGTTCTCGTTCCTTGCGACCACCGCGGGGCTCCCGGCATTGTCCATGCCTTCCGGATTTACGCGTAGCGGCCTGCCGGTCGGTCTTCAATTAATCGGACCACCGCGAGGCGAAGCCAGACTGCTGCAGGTCGCCTATGCCTTTGAGCAGAGGCTGAACCTGCCTTGCGGCCCTTTGGATCCCGTCGTTTCGAATTGACGCGATCGCCGGCGAATCGCTTTCCGGGTTTTTGCGCGCGCAGGTCGAGTTTCGGGACGACGATTTCAGCGGCGTTGCAGCCGAGGAAATCGCGCTAGGGATTCAAGATGCAGCCGAAAGGCCGCAGGCCGATTAGGCCGCGCGTCCTGTGAATTTCCGATTTCGATTTCCAGCCTAGCAATATTCTGTCGGCGGCAGTTTTAAGACGAGGTTCCAGGAAAATTTCGCTTGACCGAAATGCGGGGTCCTTCCGCGTCGCTACGTTCCGCGCGGAGTTCGTCCCGAATTCGCCGAGCCGCCTCATGGCGCGTTCCCGCCCCGGCTTGGCCGGAGCCGATCCCCAGCTCGCTTCTTTCTCCTCGTTGCCCATGGCGTCTCGACCCGAGCGACGGGGTTTTGGGTCCGCCGCGGCGACGCCAGCTCCTTGTCGAAAAAAAGTCGCTCTCTCGAGATGTCCCGAATGCCAGCTCGACGCGGCAGGCGAGCGTGCGCGCGTCGACGCGCGCATATGCCCGATCCGCGGCTCGGCGGCGGAACCGACTAGCCGGCGGCCGGCAGCGGTTCTCATTGCCCGCGCACCGACCGCTCCCGGGGCGAATAAGGTTTGGCAGGCGCTAGATTAGCGTAAATGGGCTTTCCGGGTGCGCTATTGCCTGTAGCGAAAGCAAACGGAATTGGGATCGCCGACAAAATTAGAGTCTGTTGAAAGCCTGCGTGGGCGGTCGCTCATTCGCAAGGGATCGAGGATGATTCTACTGAATCAATCCAAAGCGGCCGAGAACTCCCGCCTGTATAAAACTCGGATCTGCGCCGAAACGAGAATCGCGCCAATCCGAACTGAACCGTAGAAACATCGATCGCCCGGACCGCGGCTATCCCCGCCAAAATATTTAGCATGTTATATCGAAGCGCTATAAAGACTCTCCTAGTGTTCTGCATTTCGATTCCCTGAAGATGCAGTTGACATGCACCGGCACCACTTTTTCCGAAGGAGAATTCAATGAAAACGTTAAAAATTTGCGGTACTTTGTGTGCCGCTGCAATATACGCAGGCACGGGACCAGCTCAGGCTGCCGATATCGTTGTAGGCGTGCCCAACTGGCCGTCGGTGGCTGCGACCGCGAACATTCTCAAGGTGGTGCTTGAAGACAATTTCGGGTTGGAGGTGGAGCTTCAAAACGGAACCAATCCAGTAATATTCGAAGCCATGGATTCCGGCAGCATGCACGTTCATCCCGAGGTTTGGCTGCCAAATCAGGCAAATCTGCACGAAAAGTTCGTGCAGTCGCGAGGCACTGTTCGAATGAGCCCGAACGGGGTTCCGGCTTTTCAGGGCATTTGCGTAACCAAGGCATCTGCGGATCGTACTGGAATTACGCACGTATCAGATCTGGCCGATCCGGACATGGCAATCAACTTCGATAGAAATGGCGACGGATGGGGCGAGATTTGGATTGGCGCATCGGGCTGGGCATCGACGAACGTCGAGAAGATCCGCGCCAAGAGCTACGGATTCGACGAAACGATGGAACTCCTGGAAATGGATGAGGCGCTGGCAATGGCAAATGTCGATGCCGCGGTCGCGAAGGACGTCAATCACGTCTTTTATTGCTATACGCCCAACCACCTGTTTGCACTGCATGACATCGTGGTTCTCGAAGAGCCGGCATACGACCCGTCCAAGTGGATGGTCATCCAGCCCACGGACGATCCCGAGTGGCTTGAAAAATCCGATGCTCCCGTCGCTTGGGACCTGGCCTATCTGCACGTGCACTACGCATCGAGTCTAGAAGACACGCACCCCGAAGCCGCCGCCATGCTGGGCAACATCAATTTTACAACGGATCAGGTGTCCGCCATGACCTACGCCTTGGTGGTCGAGGGGGCCGATGCCGGCGATTTTGCCCGCCAGTGGGCGCAGGAGAACTCCGCGCAGATCGATTCATGGATGAACTAGTCGGTCACAACGTGAAGCGGCTTATCCGGACGCCGTTCACTCCGTCTGCGTGAACACAAGTCGATCGGCCAAATTGGTATCGGGTCGGGCTGTTTCTAGGCGGATGCGTCCGAATAGCCGGAGGGGCCGCCGTCGGCGGCCCTGGCCCGGCATTGCGCTAGGGGGCAAGCGAATTTCGGCGGAACTTCGGCGACTAGTCGTAAGGTTCCGCTACCTGGTCGTCTCCTAGCGCTTCAGCGGGCTCGGCAGGATGGCGATGGGCGCCGCGCCGGGAGATGCGCCCGAGTTGGCGGACCCGGCGATCGGTCCCCCGCGGCGCTAGGCTTCGTCCCGGCGCAGCGCTTGGCAAAGGCAATGGACGCCGCCGCCGCCCAGCGTAAACATCGACATGTCGGGATCGAACACTTCGAACCCCAGGGATCGAAGGCGCTCGTTCAGATCCGGCGCCCCCCGCATCGACAACACGCGATCATTCCCGAGCGAGACCAAATTGACGCCGAGGTTCTTGGCCTCGGCAAAGCCGACCTCCAGGAACTCGAAGCCCCGCTCGCGAAGCAGAGACACCAGCCAATCTTCCATCGCGTCCGTACACGCCACGAGCAGCTTCGGCGCAACCGGCACGACCAGCCCGTCCATGTGCACGAACTCTCGGGAAATGGGCGCGACCACCGCCTCCCATCCCATTTCGCCCACCCATCCGGCGACCTGCTCCGAGCCTTCGCGCTCGGAGCGCTCTCCGCAGAATCCGATGAGCACGAAGCCCGGCTCGAGGATGTTGAAGTCGCCGCCCTCGAAATGACCGGCCGTAGCGTAGCGCCAAATCGGGATTTCGTTGTCCTGGTAGAAGCGGATGGCGGTTACGTAGTCCGCGCGCCGGCTCTTGAGCTGCATGTGGCAAATCAGCGCCCCCCAGGGAGTCATGGCGCTGGAATCGCGGGCGAAGAAATTTCGATGGAGCGCTTCGTCGGCGTCCAGGTAATGGCATTTGACGCCGGCGGATTCATAGATGGAAACCATCTCGGCATGCTGCGCCATGGCGGTCTGAATATTGAACTCGACGCCCGTGTACTGCCGGTTGTTCAGGGTTCGCATCGCAATCGGCCCGGCATCGATCCAGCGATAGAATTCGGGCTTTCCGAGTAGAACATCCCGGAGCGGGCCGTAGTCGTTCGTAATGCCCCAATGGACGCGGCGGGACGAGGGGGTGTTCATGGGCGATTCAACTCCGTATTGGACAATTCTTGGCTACCACTACATACTAAGGCGCTGATGCTCAATTGCTTGTTGTTCGGCGTCGAGCCGGACGGGCAGTCACAGCGTAAAATTCTTTCCGCGACGTGCCGAACCGCCGCGAGAAGCCAATCGCCGCCGCCGGAGTCCAGCCAAATGAGCGAACCAATTATCCAGATGCAAGACGTGTGGAAGGTATTCGGCGCACGGGTCAGCGAAGCTATGGCGGCAATTGAACGCGAGGGGCTTACCAAGCCGCAGGTGCTTGATCGATTCGAATGCGTTGTCGGCATCGCGAATTGTTCGTTCGAAGTGCAGCGAGGGGAAATCTTCTGCGTCATGGGTCTGTCCGGCTCCGGCAAGTCGACAATGGTGCGCCACATCAACAGGCTGATAGAGCCCACTTCCGGGCGCATCGACGTACTCGGGCAGGATGTGCTCGCCCTCGACAAAAGCGAATTGAGGAAGCTGCGAGCCACCCGCATCGGCATGGTGTTCCAGCACATGGCGCTATTCCCGCACCGCACGGTGAGAGACAATGTCGCGTTTCCGCTGCAGGTTCAGGGACAGCCGAAGTCGAAACGCTGGGAAGTCTCCCAGCGCTGCCTGAGCCTCGTCAATCTCGATGGCTACGAGGATCGATTTCCGCACGAGCTCTCGGGAGGCATGCAACAGCGGGTTGGGCTTGCCAGAGCCCTGGCGCCGGATCCCGAAGTGCTTTTGATGGACGAGCCGTTTTCGGCCTTAGACCCGCTGATTCGGCGGCAGCTTCAAGAACAATTCATGGCTCTCTCGGGGGAATTGAACAAGACCACGATTTTCATAACCCATGACTTGGACGAGGCTATTCGGATCGGCAACCGGATCGCAATCATGAAGGACGGGCGCATCGTCCAAATCGGCACGCCCGAGGACATAGTTACCAATCCGATCGACGACTACGTGCGAGACTTCGTAGAAGGCATCTCGATGCTGAAGCTGGTCTTCGCGCATAGCATCATGGAGCCTGTCGCCTCGTACCGGCCACGCTCCGGCGAGGATATCGACCGCGCTCCCCGCGCTTCGCACGATACCGATTTGAGCGGCCTCATCGACATTTCCACCACGACCGACAACCCCATCGTGATTACGCGCGAAGGCAGCGATGTCGGCATCGTGGACAAAGCCCGACTTCTCAAGGCAATCAAGGGAGGACACAGCCAATGAATGAGACTGAATCCTCCTCCCGGGCGCGAGAGACCGCCAGTTCCGTGGAGAATTTCGTCGGCCGGCGACAGGAGTACTACGTCCGCGAATTCAAGAAAATCCAGTCGGCGACGCGATTTCCGTGGTCGTGGAATGGGATGGCGGCGCTCGCCGGCCCCTTCTGGGGCGCGGCCCGCGGGCTGTGGGGACACTTCTGGATATTCCTTATCCTGGAGGTGCTCGCGCTGGTCCAGATCGGCAGGGGCTGGTGGGGCGAGCTGGGCGCCGACGAACTTGCGCGGCTCGAGAGAATCACTGAGAAATACAACGAATTCATCGCAAAGCACGAAGCGGCCAAGATCGCCGGCGACTCGGATGCGGATACCTTTCTGCAACGGGCGGAGAATCTCGATAAAGTTGCCAAGCGAGTTGCGGAGGAAGCCGAGCGCGCGTCCCAGGGAGGTCTGACCATTCTTTTGATCGGCATCGGGCTGCTCGTCGGCCTGCGCGCGCTCCAGGGATTCTACGCCAATATGCACTACGAGAGGCAGTATTTGCGATGGAGAGCCGACACTTCCGGAATCGCGTCGGGGTGGAGCTGGACCAGAGTCGGCATGGGAGGCGTGCTGTTTGCGGCGATCGTGCCGCTCACTCTTTACCGATTTACGGCAGGTCGAATAGCCCCCGAACTCGAGCCGTTTCTAACCGGCATCCCGATAGGCAAGAACCAGTACTATGCGCCGGTTGCGAACTGGCTGGATAGCGCGTTCGATTGGCTGTCGCTCAATGGCGCCGGCGTTTTCGACGGAATCGTCTCCACGATCACAATAGTCCTGGATGGGCTGGAAACCGTTTTCGTAGACGCTCCGTGGCCCGTTGTCATGACGGTGATCATTGTTGCGGCGTGGCGGCTCGCGGGACCGCGCGTCGCAGTGTTCACCGGCGCCGCGCTGGCCTATCTAGCCTTGTTCGGCCTATGGGAGACGAGCATGGTGACCGTAGCCCTGCTTGGCGCCGCGGCATTCCTGTGCGTGCTGTTCGGAATTCCGCTGGGCATCTGGTTCGGCAAGGACAGGCGCGCCTACAACGCCGCGTTGCCGGTTCTCGACTTCATGCAGACAATGCCGGCATTCGTCTACCTGATTCCGATCATAGCCTTTTTCGGAACCGGAAAGCCGCCGGGAGTATTGGCAACCCTCGTATTCGGGATGCCCCCGGTGATCCGATTGACGGCGCTCGGGATTCGCGGCGTTCCCGAGAACACCAAGGAAGCCGCGGTTGCCTTCGGCTGCACCCGATGGACTCTTCTCAAGGATATCGAAATTCCGCTAGCAATGCCGTCGATCATGACCGGAGTTAATCAAACGATCCTGATGTGCTTGTCGATGGTTGTCATCGCGTCGCTCATCGGCGCCAAGGGGCTAGGCCAGGATGTGCTTATTGCGCTGCAGTACGCAGCCAAGGGCCAGGGGATGCTGGCCGGTCTCGGAATCCTGTTTTGCGCGATGGTCATCGATCGCATCGTGCAGGGGTACTACAGGCGCTCGTCGGTAGTCCGCAAGCCGAGTCATTAGCGAGGCGGCGAACGCCGCCGCCCGTTGTCCGAGCGCCATCGAATCATCGGGGAGCCGCGGACTGTCGCGCAGCCGCCTGGAACAAGGGCGATCCGATCCGGAGGACTTGCGCGCCGAGGGGAATTTCCGGGCGCTCGCGCCGCGGCGGGTTTGCCCGAGGCGGCTTTGCGAGCCGTGTTCGTCGAAATCTCGGAATCGCCGGCAATTCGAAGGAATCGACCGGCCCGCTGCGGGATGCGACCGCCGAATTCTTGAAATCGTCTTTTTCGACCAGATCCCCGATCGGCTCCAAAACTGAAATTGCGGATTCGAGAATTCCAGGTTCGCTTTCGAAAGCGCCGGCCGGCTATGCATGCCGACCGCAATGCCGATTCCGGAATGCACTTTCGGATGAGCGGCTTCGTCGTCGAGTGCGCGATTGCGAAGGAAAATAATCGGGAGCGGCGCATTAGTTCCCGGAATTCGCCGACGACTCGATTGAACCTAATTTTCGGCGCGGCTCCCCGCTTGCCAGGCACGGCCGGGAGCCGCGGCAAGCAACTCGCGCGTGTAGGGAGCCTTCGGATCGGAAAAGAGCGCGGACGTCGAGCCGGTTTCCACGACCCTTCCGTTCTGCATTACGATTATGCGGTCGCAAATCTGGGCCGCGACGCGCAAGTCGTGAGTGATGAACAGAACGGCAAGCTGGAAGTTCCTGCGGATGCTGTCGAGAAGGTCGAGAACCTGGGATTGGACCGAAACGTCGAGAGCCGAAACCGCCTCGTCCGCAATCAGTATAATCGGCTCCATGACGAGGGCGCGCGCAATGCAGATGCGTTGCCGCTGCCCGCCGGAAAACTGGTGCGGGTACCGGTCGAGCGAGTCCGCGGAAAGCCCGACAACTTCGATCAGATCTTTCGCGCGCCGCCACGCCTCGTCTTCCGGCACCCCGAAATTCATAGGGCCTTCGACGATAGACTTTCCCACGCTCCGCCTCGGATTCAATGATCGGTACGGATCCTGAAACACGATCTGAATCTGATGGCGGAGGTGTCTCAGCCTGTTCTGCCGCATGTCGGCGATATCGACGCCGTCGATTAGAACGGCTCCCGAAGTCGGGTCGATCAGGCGCATGATGCATCTGGCGACGGTTGACTTGCCCGAGCCGCTTTCGCCGACGATGCCCAGGGTTTCCCCTCGCCGCAGCGTAAGGGAAACGTCCTGCGCGGCCTTGACGGTCGAGCTCCTGCCGACCCAGCCTGCGGAACTGTATACCTTGTTCAGCCGTTCGGTTTCCAGAGCGACCTTCCCGCTCGGCGCCGGCTTGTCGGGCGGCTCAATGGAGGGAACGGCGTCGATAAGAAGGCGGGTGTACGGATGCTTCGGCGATTGCAGGACCTCTTCGACCGGGCCTTGTTCAACCACTAGGCCGTTCTGCATGACGACGACCCGGTTGGCGATTTCGGCGACGACGCCGAAATCGTGAGTAATGAACATCACTCCCATGCCGCGCGACGACTGCAGATCCTTGATTAGGCTCAGAATCTTCGCCTGGGTCGTTACGTCGAGCGCGGTCGTGGGCTCGTCCGCTATGAGCAGCACCGGCTCGAGCAGCAATGCCATGGCGATCATGATCCGCTGTCGCTGGCCGCCGGAAAGCTGATGCGGGTAGGAGCTGAAAATTCGATCGGGCTCCGGCAGGCGGACATCCTCCAAAGCCCGGAGCACGCGCTCGTTGCGCCTCGGCTTCGACATGCCGGAATGGATTTCGTGCATCTCGGCGATCTGCTCCCCGACCCGCATGACCGGATTGAGGGCCGTCATGGGCTCCTGGAAAATCATGGACATCCGTTCGCCGCGCAGCCGCCGAAGCTCCCTGTCGCCGAGCTTGAGGAGATCGCGGTCCTGAAGCCGGATCGCGCCCGCCACCGGAACCAGCGAGCGGCGGTCGAGCAAGCCCATGACCGAAAACGCGGTGACCGACTTTCCCGACCCGCTTTCGCCGACGATGCAGACGATTTCGCTCTCCTCGACATTGAACGTCACGTCCTTGATGGCGAATTCCCTGTCGCTCGCGGCCGGCAGGCTGACGGTCAGCCCTTCGATTTCGAGCACGCCGGTCATCGCATGCTTCTCGCGATCCTGGGATCAAGCGTGTCGCGCAGCCCGTCGCCAACGAAATTGACGGATAGAACCGTCAACGCCAGCGCGATGCCGGGGAAGAAGATTATCCACGGCGTTAGCTGAAAGTATGTTCGGCCTTCCGACATGATGTTGCCCCAGGAGGGGATTTCGGGAGGTATCCCGGCGCCCAGGAACCCGAGTATCGCTTCGAGAAGCATCGCCGAGCCGCAGATGTAGGTCGCCTGCACGATCAGCGGCGCGATAGTGTTGGGCAGAATGTGCCGATACATTATCTGCGGAACCTTGGTGCCCGAGGCGATCGCCGCTTCGACGTAGGGTTCTTCGCGCACGGTCAGGACGATCGACCTGACAAGCCGAACCACGCGAGGAATTTCGGGAATCACGATCGCCGATACGACCGTAAGCAGCGATGCGCCCGAAAGCGAAATCATCGCTATCGCGAGAAGTATCGCCGGAATCGACATCAGCCCGTCCATGACTCTCATGATGACGGCGTCCAGCAGCCGAATGTATCCCGCGATCAGCCCGAGCACGAGACCGACCGCGATAGAAAGAGCGGCGACGGCGATTCCAACGGTCAGAGATACCCGCGCTCCGTTCAAAACCCGGCTGAACAGGTCGCGGCCGAGCATGTCGGTTCCGAAAAACCCTTCGGCGCCGGGCGGCTTGAGCCGGTTCATCGGGTTGAGCGCGACGGGATCCGCGACGAAAAACGGGCCGGCCGCGGCGCAAACCATAATAGCCGCTAGAGCGCACCCGCCCCAAAGGACGCTGCGGTTGGCGACAGCTATTCGAAATGTCGTGGGATCGCTTCCGCTCGGCGCGTTTCCGGAGGCCTCCGGCATCAGTAGCGGATCCTGGGATCGAAAAACGTGTAGGAAAGGTCGATGATCAAATTAATGATGATGTAGATGAAACTGAAGAACAGCATCAGCCCCTGGATGATCGGGTAGTCTCTCGCCAGCACCGCGTCGAGCACCAGCCTGCCGAGCCCGGGTATGTTGTAGACGCTTTCGGTTACCACCACGCCGCCGATCAGCAGCGCGATTCCGATGCCGATAACGGTTACGATGGGCACGGCCGCGTTGCGGAGGGCGTGCCGCAGCAGAATGCGGAACTCGGACTGCCCCTTGGCTCGCGCCGTGCGGATATAGTCCTCCTCGAGAACTTCCAGAACCGACGCGCGCGTCATGCGCGAGATCAGCGCGATGAATATTACGCTGAGCGTAACGGTCGGTAGCGTAATGTGCATCAGAAACGGGCCGATTCCGTCTTCGAAGGGCGATTTATACCCCTGCACCGGAAGGATCTTGAGCGACATCGACATCGTGTAGATGAGAATATAGCCGAGAACGAATACCGGCACGGAGAAGCCGCCGACCGAAAACAGCATTACGACCCTGTCGACGGCGCTTCCCGCGCGATAGGCGGCGAGCGTGCCGAGGGGAACCGCGACCGCGACCGAGAAGACGATCGTCGTCAGGGCGAGCAGCAGCGTCGGTTCGAGTCGCTGGCCGATCAGCTCCGTAACCGGGCGGTTGGAAAAAATCGACGTGCCCAGGTCTCCCTGCATAAGACCGCCGAGCCAGCGAAGGAATTGCACGAATACCGAATCGGCGAGGCCAAGCTGCTGGCGAATTCTTTCAACGTCTTCGGCGGTCGCGTAGTCGCCCGCGATGACGGCGGCCGGATCGCCCGGCGCCAGCCTCAGGAGGACGAATACGAACAGGGCCACGACGGCCATGACCGGTATCGTGGACAGCACGCGCATTGCAACATATTTGAACATGCTTGCTCACCTGCGAACGGCGCCCGGAATCAGACCGGGCGCCGAGAATTCAATCAGGCGAAATCATTCGACGGTTATGTTCCAGAAGAACTGCACCGGCGACTTGATAAGGCCCTTGACGTTGCTTCGATAGGCGACGGGCACGAAAAACTGACCGAGTTCGCCGGACGCGCCGATCTCCCAGAGGCGCTCCTGAGCCTTGACGGCGTGGGCGAGCTTGGCTTCCGCCGACGTGGCCCGGGAGAAGGCAGCGCGCGCCGTTTCGAGTTCCTCGTCGGTCGGCCAGCCGAACCAGCCGGCGTCCGGGTCGCCGGAGAACGCGATCGCCATCGGGTCTATGACGTCCGCGCCTATCCACCACGTGTGGAACATGTTCCATCCGCCTTCGGCGACCGGATCTCTCAAGGCCCGCCTCGACGTGAGCGTAGCCCAGTCCATGGCCTGAACCTCCACTTCGAATCCGGCGGCGCGCAGCTTGTCGGCCGTAACCAGCGAGAAGGCCGACAGGACGGGCACGTCGGTCGGCTGCATGAGCACGACGGCGGTTCCGTCGTATCCGGTCGCGGCCAGAGCCTCTTTGGCGGCTTCGACCGAGCCGGTCATGATCGCTTCGGAGTTCGTCTCGGTGGCGTAGGGCGTGCCGCAGGGGTAGACCGAATAGCATGTCATCCAGAATTGGCTGTCGCCGATCGCGGCCGCGAGGTAGTCTTCCTGCTTCATGGCCATGATCGCCGCGCGGCGAACGGCGGGATCGTCGAACGGCGCGTGCAAGTGGTTGAATCGGGCGAAGCCGATATTGCCGAGCGGGTCGTTGACTTCAACGACGATGTCCGGGTTTGACGAAAGAATCGGCATCAGGTCGTTGCTGGGGCTTTCGAAAAAGTCGATTTCGCCCGCCATGAGCGCGTTCATCGCCGTGTTCTGGTCCGGGAAATACGTCCAGATCACCTTGTCCACGCCGGCGACCTTGCCTCCGGAGGCGGCGGAAGCCGGCTCGCTGCGCGGCGCGTAGTCTTCGAACCTGGTGTAGACCACCTGCGAACCCGGAACCCATTCGTCGTCCTGGAAAACGAACGGCCCGGAGCCGGTGTAGTCCGTTATCTGCTCGAACGGATCCGTCATCGCAACTTCCTTGGGCATGATGAACGGCACGTTCGACGAGATCTTTCCGAGAGCCTCGATAACCAGCCCGAATGGAGTTTCAAGCGTCAGAACCACGGTTTTCTCGTCGACGGACTCGAGACTTCCCATGTTCGAATAGAGCTGCTGCCCCATGCCGTCGCGCTGGCCCCAGCGATTGAGCGATGCGACGACATCCTCGGACGTCACGGGCGAGCCGTCGTGGAACAGCAGGCCGTCGCGAAGCGTGAAAGTATAAACCATCCCGTCTTCCGACACTGTCCAGCTGTCGACCATTTGCGGCTGCGGCGTGAACGACTCGTCCATCGAGAACAGCGTGTCGTAGATCATGTAGCCGTGATTTCTGGAAATGTAGGCCGTAGTCCAGATCGGATCGAGGTTCTTAAGGTCCGCGTGAGGGATCACGCGCAATACGGTTTCGCCGGACGCGGCGGGAGCCATCAGCGCCAGCGCCGTCGTCGCAAGTCCCAGGCGCATCCAATTTCGGTTCATCATCATTGTCTCCACATTAAGGCGCGGAATGTTCGCGTTCGCGCAGGCAATCAATCATCGCCTTGAAAATTCCGGCTGCCGGGTTTCGGCGGCTCGAATACGAGTTGCCGCCTGTTCGATTGATCGATGGCAGCGCACCGATGCCGGCGCGTCTATTTCAAGTTTGACAGCGTTGCAAACATTTTCTAGTGCTTGGCGCCTTGTTGAATCCGGCTTTCGCGGCGGGATTCTCGGGTTTCCGCAGGCAGGAAGGCGACGGCATGATCACAGTTTTTTCCGCGAGAAAAGTCATTACCATGGACGGCAACCGGCCGGCGGCGACCCATGTCGCCGCGAGGGACGGCATCGTCATCGCTGTCGGCGGCGCCGATTGCGCCGTCCCCTGGGGCGAGTTCAAAATCGACGACCGGTACGCGGACAAGGTAATTTTCCCCGGCCTGGTCGAGGCGCACGCCCACGTCATGGCGGGAGGAGTCTGGCGGTTCGAATACCTGGGCCACTATCCGCGATCGGATCCGGATGGAAGGACCCAGCCGGGCGCCGCGACCTGCGGCGAGATTGTCGAGCAGCTGAAAAAAAGAGCCTCCGGAACGAAGCCGGGCGAATTCGTTGTCGGCTGGGGCTACGACGCCGCCTTTGTCGACGGCGCGAGGATCGACCGGAACCTTCTGGACACGGTTTCCGCCGATCATCCGGTGGCGGTCATGCACTCGAATTTCCACGTCCTTACGGCAAGCAGCAAGGCTCTGGACATTTGCGGCATCGACTCCATGCGCGGCATGGAGGGCGTCTGCATTGGCCCCGACGGGACTCCGACCGGCGAGCTGCTGGAACTTGATGCGATGGCCCCCGTCATGGACAGGTGCGGATTGAGCCTTCAGGAGATGACCGACGAACGCGCATTGCGCGGCTACGGCAAGCTGGCGCGAACCTGCGGCGTGACGACGATCGCCGACCTGTTCTCGAATCTCGACGACGAAGAGGTGGGAATGCTGCATCGGGTTACCTCCGAAAGCGAATTCCCGGTTCGCTACGCGCCGGTCATGTCGGCCATGGGAGTGGACCCCGCGGAGGCGGCGAATCGAGCCGGGGAGATCCGGGCGCGCTCGACGCCGAAGCTGCATCTGGGCTCGGCGAAGCTATTTACGGACGGCGCCATCCAGGGCGGAACCGCAATGCTGAAGCCGCCCGGCTACCTGGCGAGGCCGGGCAACGGCATCTGGAACATGGACATGGACAAGTTCCGGGACGCGATTTCGACACTGCATTCCAATGGAATCAAGGTGCATGTGCACGCAAACGGCGACGAGGCGTCGGAGCAGACAATTCGCGCGTTCGAGGCGGCGATTCTCCGGTCTCCGAACCCCGATCTCAGGCACACGATCGAGCATGCGCAGCTTGCCGGGATCGATCAATTCAAGCGCATGCGGGCGCTTGGCCTGACCGTGAATCTTTTCGCTAATCACCTGCATTATTTCGGCGATGTGCATCTCGACCGCTCCCTCGGCGCGGACCGCGCTTGCAGAATGAACGCGTGCGCGGACGCGTGGGATGTTTTCGGCGGCGATTTCGCGATTCACTCGGATGCGCCGGTTACGCCGCTCGCGCCGCTGAAGACCGCCTGGTGCGCGGTCAACCGGCTGTCCATGGGCGGGAGGAGGCTGGGCGATTCCCAGAGCATCGCAGTTCGGCAGGCGTTGCATTGCATCACTTTGGGCGCGGCCCACGTCTTGAAGCTAGATGACCGGGTCGGATCGATCCAGTGCGGCAAGTACGCCGACTTCTGCATTCTGGACGAGGATCCGCTTGAAACGCCGCCCATGGATCTGGCCGATATTCCGGTCGCGGGAACCGTGCTCGGCGGAGTGCCGACGCAGTGACCAGAATCGCCGTCGCGGGGTTTCAGCATGAAACCAACACCTTCTCTTCGGTTCCGACGGATTTCGAGAGCTTCGAGCGAGATGCGGCCTGGCCCGGATTAACTCGCGGCGAAGCGATTCTATCCCGATTCAAGGGGCTGAACATTCCGATTGCGGGATTTGTCGATGCCTGCGGGCATGAGATCGCGCCCATACTATGGGCGATGGCCGAACCCGGCGGCTACGTGAGCGACCATGCATTCGAGCGGATAAGCCGCGAGATCGTCGACGGCGCAATCGCCGCGAAGGCGGACGCCGTATACCTTGACCTGCACGGGGCGATGGTCACCCGGAGGCACGACGATGCCGAAGCGGAGATTCTGCGAAGGATCCGAGAGCGCGTCGGTCCGGAGTTTCCGATCGCGGTTAGCCTCGATCTGCATGGAAACATGAGCCGGGAATTCTTCGAGCAGGCGACGGTCGTTACCGCGTACAGAACCTATCCGCACGTCGATATCGCCGAAACGGGAGCAAGGGCGGCGGCGCTGCTCGATCGGGCCATGGCCGGCCCTATGCGCGGAAGCTTTCGCCAAATCGATTTTCTGATACCGATTACGGCGCAGTCGACGAGATTCAGCCCGGCTAGAGAGATCTACGCCGCCCTTGACGGCTGCGGCGCGGTTTCGGCCGATGTTTGCCTGGGATTCCCGCCGGCCGACGTGCCGTGCTGCGGCCCGTCGGTGTTCGCCTACGGCGACACGCAGGAGCAGGCGGACGGCGCGGCGAATCTGATGGAGCGCATGCTTCTTGATGCTGAATCGCGCTTTACGTCCCGTCTCGTCGACGCGAAGGTCGCCGTGCGGGAAGCAATGCGAGCGAGTCGATGTCCGACGGTCATCGCCGATCCTCAGGACAATCCGGGCGCCGGAGCTCCGGGCGATACGACCGGATTGCTGCGCGAACTGGTCGACGCCGGCGCTCGGGATGCTGCAATCTCGATGATTCACGATCCGACAACCGCGCGGGAGGCCCACGAGGCCGGCGTTGGAAGCGTAATCAAAGCCGGGATTGGAGGACGGTACGTCGAATTTTCGCGCCCCTTCGAAGCAAGCGCAAAGGTTGAAGCGCTTTCCGACGGAAGTTTTACTTTTACCGGACCGATGTTCGGCGGCTGCCGCGCCGAATTGGGGCCCATGGCTCGGCTTCGGCTTCTCGGAACCGGCGTTACCGTAGTCGTCGGAAGCGAGCGCGCTCAAAATGCCGACAAGGAAATGTTTCGCGTCGTGGGAATTGAGCCATCGGAATGGCGCATTCTCTGCGTTAAGAGCGCCGTCCATTTCATGGCCGACTACGAAGACATCGCCGGGAGCATTCTGTTCGCCGAATCCCCGGGCGCCAATCCCTGTCGGTTGGACAGAATAGGCTTTACGCGCCTGCGTCCGGGGATGCGATTGCTCGCATAGGGAAGTCCCGGCATCGCCGGCCGATTTCGTTGCCATCGTTCCATTCGGCCGGCGGCTTCAAATAACGCCGCGGCTTCATGCGAAATTGAAACGTTCGAAGATGCCTGATTTAGGCCAGCCTTCGGCTTGCGGCTCCAAGTGCATCGACCCTCCAATTCTATCTCGGCCGATCGGCGATTCGCTCGGTTGCCGACAGGATTCGATCCCGTTCGGACGGCAGGAAAGGATTTACTATTCCTCCTCCGGAGACTTCCGGGAGCTGCGTTTCCTCCTTTGGCAATGGCGCGGCTTTCGTTCCTGTTCAGGTCGCGAACGCATGCACCGCGCCATTATGCGCATCCGTTGAATCCTGGTCCGGATTCGATTGAATCGCACTTCGAGCATCGCGTTGGCGATTCGAGGAAACCTGCCGCTCGGACATTCGCGTTTCCGCGCAGCTTCGCCCGGTTATGAATTCGCCGAATCGAGGCGCGCCGCTCGCTATTCGCGATAATCCGCCTCCGGAACCGAGCCGCGCTCGGTGCTGTCGAGTCGACTGCGATGACCGCGAATTCCACTGCATCGCCCCGTTTCCGAATTCGCAGGGCCATGCAGCGGGCTGGTCAGCCGTCCGAACGTAACCGTTCGATCTTGCAACCGGCTTGCGCGGTCGCTTGGTTTCGCGATTTGGAATCGTGCGGGTGCGGCAGTCTTCTCTCTGAACCTAAAGCCTTCGAGATTCGGCCGCCTTGCTTCCGGCAAGTATCCGCCGGCTTCGATTCAGGCCGATCATTGCCGTTGCAAATCCTACCCTTTTTCGTTCGAATACGATAAGTCTTCGGAAAAACAATGATGCAAATGCGCGGCGGAGGGCAAGTCTAGCTCATTCGGGCGAAACTCGCCCAGGCGATTTCATCCCTCGCGCCGCATACTGCCTAGTGAACCGTATTGAACCGCTGCAACCTTGGGACCGAATATGAGAATTGCGCCTAAACTGGCAAGACTCGAGATCTTTTGCCTGCGGCATCGCCTGTCGGTTCCGCTCAAGACCGTTTTCGGAACGCTCGAGTCTAGGCCGGCACTGCTAATTCGGATCGAGGATGCCGAAGGCGCGGAGGGATGGGGCGAGATCTGGTGCAATTTCCCGGCTCCCGGAGCCGAATACCGAGCGAATCTTGCAGCCGCCGTTCTAAGGCCGGCGCTTGCGGCGGTCGAAACCGGGATGCCGTCTTCAGCCTTTCAAATCGTCAGGGGCAGGCTGCATGCCCTGGCCCTGCAGTCCGGGGAGGGCGGCCCTGCCGACCAAATTTCGAGCGGCGTCGACATGGCGGTGCACGATTTGGCGGCAAGGCGCGCGAATATTCCCCTAGCGCGGCTTCTTGGCGGATTGCCCCGCGCTCTCAATTGCTATGCTAGCGGGATCGACAGCCGGCAGGCTGCCGAGATGATTCCCGAAGCCCGGAGCCTCGGCTACAGCGCGTTCAAGGTCAGGGTCGGTTTCGACCGCGAGAGCGACTTGCGCGCGATGGAATCCTACCCCGGGTGGCTGGAGGACGGCGAGATTCTGGCAATCGACGCAAATCAGAACTGGAGCGTCGCCGATGTCATCGAGCTTAAGGACAGCATAAACGCCGCTCCCTTCGAATGGGTCGAGGAACCGCTTCGAGTCGACCGCCCGCTGCAGGAGTGGGCGCGCGCGGCCGAGTCGCTGGGCCATGCTATAGCCGCCGGCGAAAACATGCGGTCGCCGGCCGAATTCGACTCGGCGATTTCCGGCGATATTCTCGGCGTTGTTCAGCCCGACGTCTGCAAGTGGGGCGGCGTGTCCGGCTGCCTCGACATCGCGCGGCGAACGATCGCCTCGGGAAAGCGATATTGCCCTCACTTCCTAGGCGGCGGAATCGGCCTGCTAGCCTCGGCGCATCTGCTGTCCGCGGCGGGCGGAAACGGATTGCTCGAAATCGATGTCAACGAAAATTCGCTGCGCGAGGCGTTCGCGGGCGCTCTGCTGCCGCTGAAGGGCGGGCTGGCCGTCACCCCGGACGGCCCCGGACTCGGCATCGTTCCCGACCGGAGTGCAATTAAGCAGTTCCAGCGGCTCCACTTCGACATTAGTATCGAATAGCCTTTGAACAGGATGAAACGACATGGACTTCCTTACCGACAAATTCTTGGTTAACCCCGAAAGGCTCAGAGAACCGGTTCTTGTAACCGGCGCGGGGGGCTGCATTGGCGCGTGGACCATGGCGATCCTACAAAGATCCGGCGTGGCATGCATAGGTTTCGACCTGTCGGCCGATCGAATGCGTCCGAGCCTCGTCATGGGACGGGACGCCGCGGAAAGTCTGGCCTGGGAGGTCGGGGACATAACCGATGCGCGCGATATCAGGACCGTTGTCGGGAATCGCGGTATCAAGTCGATTATTCATTTGGCTGGCCTGCAGGTCCCGTTCTGCAAGGCGACGCCGGCGCTCGGCGCGCGCGTAAACGTTGAAGGCACGATCAACGTGCTGGAGGCGTCTCGAGAGGCCGGAATCAAGCGGACCGTCCTTGCTTCCTCGGTAGCTTCCCTGGCGTTTCCGCAAGGCGGGGCCTGGCACGAGACTCTTTACGGGGCGTACAAGAAGGCCAACGAGCATTCGGCCTTCGTTTACTGGGCCGACTGGGAAGTGCCGTCCGTATGTATCCGACCATGCATCGTCTACGGCTTGGCGCGCGATCAGGGCGTTAGCTCGAGGAACACGGTTGCCATCCAGGCGGCCGCCAGGAACGAAGAATATATCGTTCCGTATACCGGTCCGCTAAGCTGGCTCTACGCCGGCGAGGCCGCCGCCGCCTTCATTGCCGCAGTATCGCAGGACGGCGACGGAGCCTTTGTGTTCAATTTGAACGGACCTTGCGAAACCGTTGAAGCCGGCCTCGATGTCGTGCGCTCGCTAGCTCCCGGCGCGAAAATCTCCTGCGCGGGATCTCAGCTTCCCTTTCCGGCGGACCTAGATGACGCTCCCCTTAGATCCCACGTGCCGGACTATCCGAGCATGCCGGTCGAGGACGGCATCAAGGCTACATATCGCGCGTTCCTTGCGCTTAAGGCCGAAGGCAGGCTGCCGCCTCTGCCGGCCTGATCCAAAACGTATTGCGCAGGAGCGGGGCTCGAGGCTTGTCCGGCAAATGGATGGCGGCATGCGGAGTCCGGTTTTGCTTAATGAAAGCCGAATGTCCTCCAGCCGGTGCGCCGGCGCGGAATTGCGATCGGGAACGGCTTCCGAACCGCGGTGCCGAAACCCATGCGAAAGCGAAATCGCTTGCGGCGCGAGATTCCTGGTTCGGACGAAAAGGCAACCCGGAATTGAGGAGTCTTCCGTCCATGAAATTTTAAAGAATCGCATAAGGAGCGACTGTTGTAGCAACTGGATCCGCGGCCCTTCCGGCACGGCCGGTCTAATACGCGGATAGGCAGGGTCCGCGATCATTCAAGGAGAACTAATCCATGCGGAAAACTAAACGGAACTTCAAACGGGCATTTTGCGCACAACCCTTTGACAAGAAACGGGAATCTGCGATCCAGAGGCCCTGTAGATGGATTTCTGTTGCAATAACGCGCGCAGGCGCGGAGTCCGGCGCATCCGGCGAGCGGCTCCGATGGGATTGAACGAGGACGCAACATTTTTTTTGCTTGACATCATAGCCCGGGTCGGCATAATGGCGCCCGGAAAATTCCCATAACGGATACCCGCCATGGCCTACAACATCGAATCCGTCCCCAACCAGGCCGGAAAGCCCGCAATCCTCCTCCGCCAAGCATGGCGGGAGGGAAAGCGGATCCGCAAGAGGACCGTCGCCAATCTCTCGAAGTTCCCGCCCGAGATCGTCGATGGCTTCCGGGCCGTGCTCAAGGGCGCCGTCGCCGTCAGCGACGTCGGCGACCTCATGCAGGTGGAGCGCTCCCTCCTGCACGGACATGTCGCCGCCGTCCTGGGCACCGCACGGGATCTCGGCCTCGAGAGCATGCTTCACCGGACCTGCAGCCGCGAGCGCCAGCTGGCGCTGGCCGCCGTCGTCTCGAGGGTGCTGTCGCCCGAATCCAAACTCGCCATCGCCCGGCGGCTGTCGCCCGAGACCGCGACGAGCAGCCTCGGCGCCCTGCTCGGGCTCGGCCCTGTCGCCGGCAACGAGGTGCTCGACATGCTCGACTGGCTGCTGAAGCGCCAGCCCTGGATCGAGAGGAGTCTGGCGAAGCGGAGCCTGAAGGACGGAACGCTCATTCTGTACGACGTCTCATCGAGCTACCTGGAGGGAACCTTCTGCCCTCTCGCGGCCTTCGGCCACAGCCGTGACGGAAAGAGGGGCAAGCGGCAGATCGTGTTCGGGATGCTCTGCGCCGCCGACGGCTGCCCGGTCGCGGTGGAGGTGTTCCCCGGAAACGCCGCGGACCCGTCGACGGTGGCCTCGCAGGTGAACAAGATCCGCAAGCGCTTCGGCATCGACCGCGTGGCTCTCGTGGGCGACCGGGGGATGCTCACCGCGGCGCGGATCCGCGAGGATCTCGAGCCGGCGGGGATCGATTGGATCTCGGCCCTGAAGACGCAGGACATCCGCAAGCTGCTGAAGGACGGCGCGGACGGCGCTCCCGCCCCGCTGGAGCCCGGGGCGCAGTTTCCCGACGCGGTGGCCGAGGTCGCGGGCCCGGACTTCCCCGGCGAGCGGCTGATGGTCTGCCTGAACCCCCGGCTGCGGCTGGAGCGGGCGCGCAAGCGCGCGGACCTGCTTCAGGCCACCGAGGAGGCGCTTGCGAGGATCGCGAGGTCGGTGCGCTCGGGCCGGCTGAAGGGCCGGGAGAGCATCGACCGCCGGGTGGGCAGGGACATCGACCGCCGGAAGGTCGGCAAGCACATCGAAGTCGACGTAACCGACGACGGCATCTCCTGGCGCCGGCGGCAGGACCGGATCGACGCCGAGGCCAGGCTCGACGGCGTCTACGTCATCCGCACCAGCCTGGATTCCGCCTCCATGGGCGCAGCGGAGGCCGTCGAGGCGTACAATTCGCTCGCCAGCGTGGAGCGAGCGTTCCGCAACGCCAAGAGCGACCTCCGGATCCGTCCGGTCTACGTCTACTCCCCTGACCATGTCCGCGCGCACGTGTTTCTTTGTTTGCTGGCCCTGCACGTGGAATGGCACATGCGCCGGCGCCTCGCGCCGCTCCTGTTCGAGGACGACGACCGCGCGGGCGCCCTGGCGCAGCGGAACTCGCCGGTGGAGACGGCCCGGCGGAAGGACGCCGCCATGCGCGCCGCGGACGACCTGCCCGCCCACAGCTTCCGCACGCTGCTCGACGATCTCTCGGGGATGGCGCTGAACCAGCTGCGCCTGCCCAGCCATGGCGTAAGCCTGCTGTCCGTCGTCACCAAGCCGACCCCGGTCCAGAAACGGGCGTTCCAGCTTCTCGGAGTGGATCCAGGCCATAACGTTCCCAAATGGCTGACAGGTTGACCGGCGGCCGCAGGGCCGGAAAACCCATGAATACCAGCAGGTTGGTCATGGAATCCTTCTTCGACTCTCCCTGAAGCTCCGACTAAAGTTGCCGCCGCGCTGGCTGCGGCGCGCGCCTTCGCCTCGCCGATGCATGCCGACACTATCAAGGTTGGATTCAACGTGCCGCTGACAGGCTTCGCCGCCGCCGCCGGGACTTCCGCGCTGGTCGGCGCGCAGCTGGCCGTCGAGCAAGTAAACGCGGCTGGCGGCATAAATGGCGACATGCTGGAACTCGTGATTACGACGACTAGGCCAACCCCAAGGAGGCCGCTCCCTTGGCCGTCAAATTGGCGACTCAAGATGAAGTCGTTGCGGGGATTTCCGGAAGCTATTCGGGTTTCACGCGCGCAGCCGCGACGATATTCTAGGAAAACTCGATTCCTTACATTTCCGCCTAAGCCGTGCATCCGGACATAACGAGAGCGGGCGCCTATGTTTTCCGCACGTCGTTAATGGGCGGCGTCCAGGGTCGCGCCGGCGCGAAGCCTGTCGGAGAATCGCTTTGCGCGAAGCGCGTCGTAATGATGACCCTGAACAACGATTTCGGCCAGTCGCTCGCGACCGGATTCAAGGAGAAGGCTGCGGATTTCGGCATCAATATCGTTGCCGAGTACGAATACTCGATCAGGGACAGGGAATTGGGCACGATCGTTTCCAAGACCGAGGCCGACCGGACCGATGCAATTTACGCTTTCGGCTATTTCTTCTCGGCGGGTCCGCTAGTCAGGCAGCTTCGCGCCGCGGGCGCGATCTATGCCTTGATCGCGCTCGGCCTAACGCTGGTAAACGGTTTGCTTAAGATTCTTCACGCGGCGCACGCCGCGCTATACGCGCTGGGCGTCTATATCGGGGTGACGCTGACCAATCTGACGGGAAGTTTGGCCTTCGCCCTGTGCGCGGCAATGATCCTGGTCGGCTTCGCGGGGATGGGCGACTATCGATTCGCCTATAGGCCGCTACTTGGCAAGCCGCCGCTAGTCGCTTTGATCGCGTCCATCGGCATCTTCATTGCTTCCGCTCGGAATAATCCTGACCGAGGCGCGAATCCTGGTTCTGGCGCTTGCCGTGGTGTTCGTCGGGGCGCTTGCGCGCCTGGCATCGTCGACGCGACTGGGAACGGCGTGGCGGGCGACGGTTTCGGACCCCGAAATCGCTATGAGTGTCGGTGTCGATATCGAGCGGGTTCGGTTGATTAATTTTTTCATCGGCTCGAACGGCACGGGCAAGTCCGCGACGATTCTAGCACTTGCCGGCCCGATTGCAGTATTCGGCGGGAGTATTTCAATGCGCGGGCGCGATATCGCCGGCCTGGCGCCGACGGATCGATCCCCCTCGGCATCGCTCTAGTGCCCGAGGGACGGCGCATTTTCGCCGACCTTGCCGTCGATGAAAACTTGACAGTCGGCTGCGCTCTTGTTGAAAGGGATCGCTTGCAAGCCAATCGGTCGCGGGTCTGCGAAACATTCCCGAAACTGGCGCTGCGAGGTTTTCAAGCCGCCGGTTCGCTTTCGGGAGGAAAGCAGCAGATGCTCGCGATCGGACGGGCCATGATGTTCGATCCGGAACTGCTGCTGGTCGACGATCTCTCGCTCGGCCTGATGCCCGCCGCGGACGGCGATTGCTACAGGGCTTTGAATTCGCTGCGAGAAGAAATTTCGGCCATTCTGCAGGTCGAGCAAAGCACCGACAGGGTCGTGGAGGCCGGGGATCGGATTGCGGTCATTGAAACCGGTCGGATCGCAAGGACGGGGACTGGCGCGGAAGCGGCTCGGAACGATGCGGTCGCGAGAGCGTACTTGGGAAGCGAACCGGACGGCCGGGCGGACGATTCGGAACTAACGGGGGAGGCAAAGGGATGAGAGCAAACTACCGCGGCGATTTGGTGCTTGAGAGCGGCGTGCTCGAGGGCGGCTACCTGTCCGTCGAGAACGGAAGGATCAACTATGTCGGATCCGAAAAGCCGCCCATCGCGGATATTGAGCGCGAATGGGACGGAGCATGGATTTTCCCGGGGGGCGTCGACGCGCAGGTCCATGCGCGAAGCCAGAAGGGTGCGGAGGGCTTTGACGCCTGCACGCGCGCGGCCGCAGCCGGCGGCGTGACGACGATCGTCGACATGCCTTACGACGAGGAATACCTGGTTTGCAGCGCCGAGAGCGTGCGTATGAAGGCGAGCGATGCCGAGCGCGAAGCGAGAGTCGACGTTGCGCTTTACGGAACGATAAATCCGGATGAAGGAGCGGCGAGGATCCGGGAGCAGGTCGAGGCGGGCGTCGCGGCGTTCAAATTCTCCACGTTCGGAACGCATCCTAAAAGGTTTCCCAGAGTGCCGCCCTATCTGATGGAGCGCGCGTTCTCGGAGATCGCGAAGCACGGGCTCGCGGCCGGCGTTCACAACGAGAACGACGAGATAATAAGGCACGAGATGAAGACCGTGAGCGATCGCGGCATAACGGACTACACGGCGCACGGGCTCAGCCGCCCTCCGATTTCCGAACTGCTGGCGATCTGCGAGATCTACGAGCTCGGAGCGCATACCGGCTGCCGAGCCCATGTCGTCCATTGCTCCCTGGCGAGGGGCATCGACATTCGAACGTCCTACAGGAAGCAGGGCTTCGCATGCTCGGTCGAGGTCTGCCTCCACTATCTGGTCCTGACGGAGGAAGACGATGTCAGGCGACTTGGCGGCCTAGGCAAAATCAACCCGCCGATTCGCAGCCGTTCCGAACGCGAAGGCCTCTGGACGAGGCTGGCGTCGGGAGAGATCGACATCGTATCGACGGATCACGTGTCGTGGCCGCTGGAAAGAAAAAGCAACCCGGAAATGCTTGCCAATGCTTCAGGCGCTCCAGGGATCGAAGTCATGATCCCGATCCTTGCGCGGGAGTGCGATTCGAGAGGCGTCTGCCTGGGAACGCTGGCCCGCGTTCTCGCGGGGAATCCTGCGCGGCACTTTGGCCTGGCACCTTCCAAAGGCAGTCTGAAGCCAGGAGCCGATGCGGATTTCTGCGTCATTGACCCGGCGACCTCGCCGTACCGCGCCGCCCGGGGCCAAACGGTCGCGGGGTGGAGCGCCTACGAAGGCCGCGAGATTCCGAAAGTTCTCGCGACCTATCTTCGGGGGCAATGCGTCTGGGACGGTTCGGAAATCGTCCAACCGCGCGGGTTCGGCCGGTTCGTGCGTCCCGCGCAGGCCAGATAGCCGCCGCCTGCGATTCTGGAGGACATGGCCATTTTAAAGATCGACGCGGAGCGCCTCTGGCGCCGGATAATGGAGCTTTCCGAATTCACGGAGCCGAATCGCCCGTGGACCCGGCTTGCGTTCGGCGAAAACCACCGGCGGTGCCGGGAATGGGTGCGGGCGCAGATGGCGGAAGCGGGGCTTTCCGTCGGGGTCGACCCGGGCGGTAACATGATCGGAACCAGGGAGGGGCGCCGGAAAGGGCTGCCTGCAATCGCCTGCGGGTCGCATTCGGATACCGTTCCGAACGGCGGCAGGTTCGACGGGGCGGCGGGCCTCGCTGCGGCAGTCGAGATCGCGAGCGCACTGGCGGACAATGACGTGGAACTGGACCATTCGCTCGAAGTCATCGATTTTCTCGCCGAAGAGCCGAACGAATTCGGCACGTCGTGCGTCGGCAGCAGGGCCGTCGCCGGCGAGTTGACGGAATCCGCGCTAGCGCTGGAATCGCCCGAAGGCGAGACGCTCGCGTCCGCGATCAACGCCATGGGAGGCGATTCAGCCAAGCTCCGGGGGCCCTTGCGCGGGAAGCGAGATACGGCGGCGTTTTTCGAATTGCATATCGAGCAGGGCCCGGTCCTGGAGCAAACCTGCGTCGACGTGGGTCTCGTTACCGATTTCGTCGGCATCGATCGCTACAGGCTCAAAGTCTCCGGCGAAGCCGCGCACGCCGGCACGACCCCGATGGACCGGCGACGAGATGCGCTGGTCGGCGCCGCCGAGCTCGTTCTGGAAGCGAGAAGGCTCGCCGAGCATCTGAACGCCGGCGATACGTACTTGGTCGCAACGGTCGGCAAGTTGGCGGTACGGCCGAACGGGTCCAATGTCGTTCCCGGATCTGTCGATTTCGTGCTCGAGATGCGTTCAAATCGACGGGAGGCCGCTCGCGAATTCGAAAAGGAGTTTTTTCGATTCGCAGAAGAATCTTGCGCGGGCGCCGGGTTGATGTTCGAAAGCGAGCGGTCGAGTTCGGTGCAGCCGGTCCGGACGAACGAAAAAATGCTGTCGCTTCTGCGGAACGCGGCTACGGCTGCCGAATGCACCTTTCGCGAAATGTCGAGCGGCGCGGGGCACGACGCGGCGCACATGGCGTTCGTCTGCCCGTCCGGAATGGTATTCGTTCCGTGCCGGGGAGGGCGCAGCCACTGCCCCGAGGAATGGGCCGAAAAAGAGCAGATCGCCCGCGGCGCCCAGGTCATGCTCGAAGCGATATTGCTCTGCGACGCGCGAGAATTGGACGGGTGAGGCGAGGTCGGGGGAGATAGCCGGGCAGGCGCCGGGCAATAGCGGACGCGCGCGCCGCGTGCGGTCCAAAACTGCGGTGCCGGGGCCGGTGGCGGACAACCTTCCGCGGAGTGCCGGGGAGCGATATTGAAATCGGCGAGGGGCCTTTCCGGCTCGTCTTCTACGGCGGAATAGCGAAAGCCGCTCGCAACCGGGAGAGCAATCCCGCATCGCCGCCGCTCTCGCGGATCTCGAAATTGACGAAATTCCCGTTGCGCGGGCCGGAATGCCGGTTGCCGCGCTCGACTGCGCCGGGTTGCGACGCGACAAGCACCTGGATATCCCGAAGAGCATGTCGCTACTGCGGCTTGAACCCGTCGGCTCGGGTCTGAATTCGATGAAGAAGGTCCTCGGCAACATGAATCCCGGCAAGCTTGGCGAACAGGCTGTTCGCCTCGGTCGAGGATGTGCGCGGCGCCGTTAACGAAGCGTGGAGCGAGTTCGTCGGGCGGACCTGCGGAATCGCTTTGACGGCAACCCGGGAACGCGCGGCTTTTCGGAATGAAATCGCCCGTTCGATACGGGGTAGGCGGTCTTGAAAAGTGGATTGGCATCAGACCGCCGCATCCGTCGCAAGCGCCGGAGATTGAATCCGCCGGCTTATGGACAAACGCGGTGTCGAAAGCAAGATTTCAAGGCACTAGGAGAGATGCCCATGGCTGACCCGCTTGCAAAGGAAAAAGCTTTCCTGAAATCCTAGCTGAAAGAACTCGCCAAGGAATTTCCAGGCAAATTCCTGCTTGTAAAAGGCAAGACCCTGCATGGCGCGTTTGAAACTTGCGACGAGGGCATTGCTATCGGCGCCGGCGAGTTTGGCGCAGGACCATTCCTAGTGCGTTCAGTGAAACTGCCGGATGATGCAGAGGCCCCAGTATTCCAAACCTGTCTATCGGGGTACCGCTCTTGGCCGACACGTAATACGCGCATTGAGGGCACCCGGAAAAACAAACGGGGGCGGTCCGTTTCCTTGCCGCCCGGAAAGTTGCTGAAACAGATTGGCCCCCGGGTTCGCGTTTCGTTGAGTCCGCCGTCATCGCGAGCGAAATTTTTCAGTCGAATCGTTGAGAATCCACCTTCGCACTTAGTTGGCTTGGGACTGATCGATACAGGCGCCAGCTCTACATGTTTTGATTGCGACGCGTGCCGGCGAAGGCCGGACTTGCCGTTGTCGACAGCGGGCCGGTGACATCCGCCACTCATGCGAATGAGGTCGTTCCGACTTTCGCAGGTCGTATGGCAATCGATGGCCTGCCCGTAAACATAGATGCCACGAGAGCCTTTGGATCCGACCTTGCGCCGCAAGGCCTAGTGGCGTTGATCGGGCGCTATATCCTTGGCAACTGTGTCTTGATTTACAATGGTAGCGACGGTTCCTTTGCATTGTCCATTTGAACGACCGGACTCGGCAGTGCGAGTTGCCGCCTGCTCGTAAAGCATTCTGCCGATCGACGCGGAGCGAATCTTTTCCGAGGTCTGAGAAGCAAAAAAATAGCGATTCAGTGGCCGCCGCCGGAAATTTAACTTGCTCCTTTCTGTGAAGGCGAGACAGAATTAGGCTATGGCGCGACGGCGAGCTTGTATGCGGAATAGGCAGGCCGGAATCCGGCTATTGCAGTTGTGCCGAATTCCGCCACCGATTAGAGAGCGACTAATTGAAACCCGGAGGAAAGAAGTGAAGAAGACACGAATCGGAAATACTGGGATCGAAGTCCCCGATCTTTGCTTTGGCACGTCGGTACTGGGCGACATGCCGAACACCTACGGCTACAGAGTCGATGAAAAGCGCGCCGTGGAGACGATGCATGCGATCTTTGACGGACCGGTAAATTTTATCGATACTTCGAGAAACTACGGCAGCGGACTGAGCGAGGAGCGCATAGGCATCGCTATCAGGGAACGAGGCGGGCTGCCGGAAGGATTTGTCGTATCGACCAAGCTGGATCGGGACATGGAGTCGCTCGGTTTCGATGCCGATAGGGCGCGCAAGTCCTTGGAGGAAAGTCTGACGGCCCTAAATCTTGACCGGGTCCAGATTCTTCATCTGCATGATCCCGAACACTGTCGAGACCTCGATGAAATCACGCGAAAGGGCGGCTCGCTTGATGAATTGTTCCGCATGAAGGAAGAAGGACTGGCGGACGCGGTCGGCATCGCAATGGGAGCGCTTCACATTATGATGCCGCTGCTCGAGGACTGGCCTTTCGATGCATTGATTAACCATAACCGGTATACTCTGCTAAATCGCTCCGCCAATGAATTGTTCGATTCCGCGCGCGAAAGATCGATCGCAATTTTCAACGCCGCGCCCTTCGTGGGCGGCATGCTCGCGAAAGGCTCTGCGAATGCGAGCATGGTAACCTATCAGGAGCCGACTGAACGCGATTGGTCGCAGATTCGGGAAATCGAATCCGCATGCGCGAGTCATGGCGTTTCGACCGGCGCTTTGGCGCTTCAATTTTCCACCCGAGATGATCGAATCGCGTCGACTATAGTTGGGATATCGAAGCCCGAGAGAATTCAGCAGACATTGGAATGGGCTTCCGAGTCTGTGCCGGAAAGCCTTTGGCGCGAAGTTGAGAATTTCGATTACTCGACTGAAGATCCGGAAGCCCGGCGAGTCTACAGCCCCGACTGAGTCCGAATTCCGTAGCGGAATTGCTCTGATTGCATGCAATTCTAGACTCGCTCACGCAGAGCGTCCGCGTCGTTGATCTCCGGCGGAATATTATCCGCCTATTGAACTGGAATGCGGCAATTCTGCGCCTTGAATGGTCATGCGGGACTCGTACCCGGCTCTGGCCAGCGGCGGCGACCCGGTAATATCGGCGAATTGCCCGCGCATTCGTCATTCCCGCCGCTAAAGCCTCGCGGCGATTGGTTTCTTATCGAAAATCGATTCGCCAGTCGACGACATCCCACCTTGGAGCCGATTTGATCGCTTGCCAAACTGACCTGCCAGGGAATGATGGCCTTGCTCGTGATTGACCATGCTTGAGAGCGTACACAGTTTAAATCATTACCGAATTGTGTAGGGAATTGGTTACGGGTCTACGGCGGATTCCGACGCAACCTTCTGTCGCCAATCGAATCCGCGGACTTGGCAACGCAACTCACCTGAATCCATTTCGGTGGTTCCTAGGCGGGCTGGCCTTAGTGAGTTAAATCATCTCGAGTTGTGCAGGGTCAACTTCGCAGTTGAATACGCCCAACGCCCCTTTCACAGGGAACGGTCGAATCCGCTGGATGTCTTCCAGCAGCCAAGATACCGCATCCGGATAGATGCTACAGCATGCCGCAGTCTCGTCCGACTTCAACATGGTTCGGCAATCTACAAGCTTGGCGATTGCCACGGCACTGCCGGCAGGAGCAATATTGGGCCGCTTTGACGACACTATGAGAAGTGAACCCCGGTATCGCGTGGCCCATGTTCGCGTCTCAATAGTCTTACGCCCGCAGGCTATGAGGTTTGCCCATGGTTGCTTAACTGACAATGCCTTCATGGATTAACACCCTTTCCATTTTTTTGCCCATGTTTCGAACAATTCTTTGTACCCTCAATCCAATGGGCACAAAACCAGTTCTCCGCAAATCCCGGGAAGTCTTCCGCCAAACAGGCAAGCATCTCTCGTCGCCATCCAGATCGCGCTCGCCGGAGATGCCGCCGCAATGATCGCGCCGCATCAGGCACAGATCGTACCCGGGAAAGCGTGAAGCGCTACGAAATTGACGAATAATCCACGACAGCGGGGCCTGAGCAGTTACAACTAAATTCATGAATTCCGATGTCGAGCGATTCATTGGGTTTCCGGACTCGCCCGCACCGGCCCTAGTTGTCCTCCGGCAATTTCCGCTATTGCAAAATTGATCGCAAAGGAGCAAAGAAAATTAATTGCGATTTGCATTTTAATGATGCATGCAGTTAAAGAATGGAGGAGAGTCGAGAGACGGCTACGCATGAACAGCGCTCCTAGTTCACTGCTTCATCCGGGGAGGAGGAACTATACTAGGCGGTTCCGGCAGTAATTCTTGCAGTTTCCGCCATTTAGCCGCCCGCCGGCACTTGCGAAGCCGATATCCGCGCCGGCCAAGACGGGTGTCGGCTGATTTCGGATCTAGGAGGATCGGTCGAGTGTACGGATTTACGATCAGATCCAAGTTCGCGTCTGCAGGCAATCCGGTTGGAATGCGCAGTTCAAGAACATGTTTGCCGCGGTAGGGAACTCTGCTCCCGATAAGGGCCTCATGCGTCAACGGGATTCGAAGCGCGCGATTCGCCGGCTCGGCGGAGCCGCCGCTTCTGGCGCGGCCTTCAGGGGCGAGTCCGCTGCATTAGGTGTTGGCAGGGGACGGCCGACGCGGGAATTCGTCCAATTGGAAGAGGTGCCTGCGCATGCGCAATAGCGACCCTCCGCTTCTCGAAGTCAAAAACGTATCCAAGTCCTTTGGCGGCGTGCAGGCCCTGAGATCGGGATCGTTCGAACTCGGCCGGCGCGAGGTGATAGCCGTCGTCGGGGCCAATGGAGCCGGAAAATCGACGCTGATTAAAATCGTCGCCGGAGTCTATCCGCCTGATTCCGGCGAAATCCGGATCAAGGGGCGCCCCGTTGACCTGCACGACCATAGCGTTAGCAGAATGCGGGAGCGCGGAATCGAAGTCGTCTATCAAGACCTCGCCCTGGTCCCGAACATGTCGGCCCCGTACAATCTATTCCTCGGGCGGATGCCCCGGAAATGGGGCATCTTCGCCGACAAAAGGCTAATGCGCGACAAGACGCGAGAGGTTCTCGATCAATTAAACGTCCGAACGGTTCAGGACTTATCGCGACCGATCTCCGATCTCTCGGGAGGCCAGCAGCAGTCGATAGCTATCGGCCGCGCCATCGCCTGGGGCAAGGAAATCGTAATTCTCGATGAACCGACCGCGGCGCTAGGTCCAAACGAGACCGGGGAGGTGGAGCGAATGGTCGAAGAGGTTCGGAATAAGCACGGAACGTCTTTCATTATGATAAGCCACAACCTTGAACAGGTTCAGCGATTGGCCGACAGGATCATCGTGATCCACCATGGAATCACGTCGCAGGAATTCAAGCGCGGAAAGGCGACCGCCGACCGGCTTGTCAAGGCGATTACCGTTGGCATCTGAGGAATAGAGCCATGACCGACAGCTCGGCACGGAAAAGGACCGGCGGCTTTCTTAGCCCGCGCCAATTGGAAAGAATCCGGGACTATGTTCCATTTGTCGCCATTGCCCTAGTAATCCTGCTGTTCTGGGCGATTAGCGGCGACAGGTTCATGTCGGTCCGGAACTGGACCTTCATCGCGCAGCAGACGCCCGTTCTGATGCTGCTGGCCTTTGCGCAGCTGATGGTCGTAACGACAGGGTCGATCGATATTTCGATAGGATCCAGCTTGGCGTTCAGCGCCTATGTCGGCGCTCTGGGGATGCTGTGGCTAGGCGACGGGGGCCTCGTGCTGGGCATAGCCGCCGGCGCGCTCGTCGGCATGTGCAACGGGCTCGTGATTTCGCTGCTGAAAATTCCGTCATTCGTCACCACGCTCGCCATGCTTATCATCGTGCGAGCCGTCGTAATCATAATTTCGGACGGAACTTCGATCTATATGACCGACGGCAGCGTCTCCGGCGGCACGAACATTTCTTCGGTCGCCGCGCCGTGGCTGCTTTCTCTTGGAAAGTTTCCAGCGATCTTCGTCGCCGCCGCCGCGGTCGCCGTTTTAATGTGGGTATTCTATGAGAAAACCCTTTTCGGCCAGCAGCTGAAAGCGGTCGGCGGCAACGAAAAGGTGCTTCGGCTGGTGGGGATCAATGTCACCGCATTCAAGGTCAAGGTCTTCGCGGCCGCGGGGGTAATGGTAGGAATCGCGGCCTGCGTCAACCTCGCCCGAGCCGGAGCGGCGACGCCGCAAGCCGGCCTGATGATCGAACTCGATGCGATAGCCGCGGTCGCCCTGGGAGGCACGCCGCTGACCGGCGGCTACGGAAGCGTCGTCAAGACCATTATCGGCGCGCTGACGCTAACCATCGTACGGAACGGGCTGACGATTGCCGGCGTGCCGCCGTCGTGGAGCCAGATCGCCCTTGGCGCGCTTCTGATCGCGGCGATCGCGATTTCGCTGAATCGCAGCAAGGTCGATGTTGTGAAATAGGATTCCCGGCTCGGGCGCCGCGGCTTTGTCCCGACGGCGCCGGGAAGCCCGCGTAACGAATTTCAGCGGCTGTAAACGACAGGGAAGAAATCGCTCTTCAAAGGATCGCCTTTGGACATGGACTTGTCCTCGAGCCAATCGATTACGCCCTGTTCGGGGTTGTAGCTGGCGCGGTCCAACGCGAAACGAATCGCATAGCCGCGCCTGCGGCGGGTTGAAGTACTGTTGCCCATCGCCGCATGCACCATGAATCCATCGAAGGCGACAAGATCGCCCGGCTCGAGATCCCAATGCTCGATATCGTATTTTTGGCGTTCGGCCTCGAAGTCCGGCATGTCGCAGTATTGAGGATCGTCGGCGCGCAGATACTCGACGAACGCGCCATTCTGGTCGGTTCTGAACGGGCGGAATTTCTTGCCCCACGCATGCGACCCCGGAATGAATTCAAGCGCGCCGTTGTCCGCGTTAACCGGGTCTAGCGCGATCCAGGCGGTCATAATCGGCCCCTCGATCGGCCAGTAAGGCTGGTCCGTGTGCCAGCCGGTCCGAGTTCGAGTGCCGGGCTCCTTGACGAACATCGTGTCGAAAACCAGTGATACCCAGGAGGATTCGCCGATTTCGGCTACAATTCGTCCAATGCCCGAACCAAGGCAGAAATCCTGGAAGGTCCCCGGCCGCATCCGCATGTTGCGGTATGCGAAGTAGCGCTCGCCGCGCTTGAGCTCTTCGTCGACAGCATCGCGCAGCCGCTCCAGCCAGTATGAATTCAACGCATCTTCTACTTTGACGACGCCGTCCCTGGCGTAGCGGTCGGCTAGATGCCTCGCGTCCCTGGTCAAAACTTCCATCTGGCTTCTCCCTGGATGGCCCTTTCGTCCGGGCGGCCCCGGAGCGCCGCAGGCGCTACAGGTCGCCGATCGACCATAGTCCCGAAATCCGGGTCTGTCCACTGGACGCGCCGACCGATTTCGCCGCGAGCGCTTTGCGGAAGCGATCGGAAAATCCGGCATAGGGCATTCGGGGAGTTTCAAGGATTCTAGCCGGTTGCGCTGCGCCGAGGAGCAAGTCCTGCCCACCCCGATTCGCGGGCTTCAAGATCGCCGGCATCGGTTTGAAGGGGAGCATGTCCGATTCGGGCGCCGAGGGATTCGGACGGTTGGCGAGGCGAATGCGTTTGAAGACAGCGGCGAGCCGAGAATCGAATAGAGCGGCAGCTGCCTTCAGCTGCGGCGGAATGTTGCGCTGAACTTGCCGCGCGCGGCCTAGATGCAGTCGCCGGGGATCTTAGGCCGCGGGACGACCGCATAGGCCGGGTTTCGATTTAACGCGGATCAACTTTCGCGAGCAAGCAGCCGCTCGCCGCTGAAAAGACCGGGATTCCGCTGATCAGCCTGCAGCATCGAATCGCCGCGGCGCCGTCTACGCGAAGTCCGATCAGCCCCCGTTTCGATTCTTTGCGATTGCAAACCGGTCAGGCGGGCAATAGCCTAAGTCACTTCGCAAGGAATCAAGAGGACGAACATGAAGCGGTATATGGAACGGTTTTCGATAGAAGGCAGGAGGGCTCTTGTCACGGGCGCGTCGAAAGGCATCGGGTTTGAAATCTGCAGCGTCCTGGCGGAGGCCGGAGCCGACATTTGCGCCGTTGCTAGAGATGCCGACGGTCTTGCGGAGGCGCGGGCGGCGGTGGAATCGGAGGGCAGGGAGTGCCTCGCCATCGAAGCCGAACTGGCGACGATAGACGGGCCGCGCGAGGCTGCCCAACAGGCGCTCGACCATTTCGGCGCGATCGACATTCTTGTCAACAACGCCGCAACCACGACGACAGCTTCGCTGCTGGATGCCAGGGTCGAGGATTGGGATAGGATGATGTCGGTCAATCTTCGAGCGCCCTTCCTTCTGGCCCAGGCTCTCGCGCCGAAGATGATCGAGCAGCGGCGAGGCAAGATTGTAAACATTTCTTCGCAGACCGGAATCGTGCTGATCCCCGATCACTGCGCCTACGCGGCATCCAAGAACGGCCTGAATGCGCTCACCAAGTCAATGACCTGCGAGTGGGCGCAGTACAACATTCAATGCAATGCCATTTGCCCGACGGTTATACTGACGCCGATGGGCGAACGCGTTTGGGGGCGTCCGGAAAAGGGCGATCCCATGAAGGCGAAGATTCCGGCCGCGCGTTTCGGGCTGCCGGTCGAGGTCGCCGACATGGTCCTCTACCTCTCGTCGCCGGCCTCCGATTTGGTCAACGGCGATACTCTGATGCTGGATGGCGGATATACCGCCCTCTAGATCGAATCGGCTAGATCGATCTGAACCTTGACGGTGGTTGGCGGCATGCTTCTGGCGAAGTCGAACGCCTGTACGCTTTCGGAGAACTCGTAGAGGTCGGTTATCAGCGTGTCGATGCTGATCTTGCCCGATGCCAGCATCGCCACGGCTTGCGGATAGACATGGGCGTAGCGGAAGACATGCTCGACGCGCGCCTCCTTGACTTGCGCGGCTAGCACGTCGTAGGCGATTGGCGCGCCGGGCATTCCGACTAGGACGACCGTGCCGCCGGGGCAGAGGTAATTGAAAACCTCGGACGCGGCCTTTCCGTTGCCGGAAGCTTCGAAGACGACATCCGCTCCCCAGCCGTCGGTTTCGCGCATGACATAATCCGCGAGGTTTTCGCTGCGCACGTTGACGGGCAGCACGGGGCCGAGGGCGGCCGCGATTTCCAGCTTGGGTTCCTGAACATCGCTGACGATAACGCGGCTGCAGCCTGCGGCAAGAGCCGAAAGAACGGTAACCATGCCGATAGTGCCGGCTCCCACGACGACCGCCGTCGCGCCGGGGGAAACCTGCGCCTTGGTAGCGGCGTGAACGCCGACCGCCAGCGGTTCGACCATGGCGCCCGCGGCATATGACACGCTGTCCGGAAGACGAAAGGTGAAGTCCGCCGGATGAACAACGGTTGGCCGGATTACGCCGTGCACCGGCGGCGTGGCCCAGAATCTGACTGCAGGATCCAGATTGTATTTGCCGAGACGGGCGGCGCGGCTCCGCGGGTCGGGAATGCCGGGTTCCATGCAAACCCTGTCGCCGACGGCTAGGGCGGCGACTTCCGCGCCGACCTCTACGATCTCGCCCGACGCTTCATGCCCCAGTATCATCGGCTCGTTGACGATGAACGGCCCGATTCCGCCGTGGGCGTAGTAGTGTATGTCGCTTCCGCAAACGCCGACTCGCCGGAGCGCTACGCGTACGTCGTGCGGACCGAGTGGTTCATCGACGGCGATATCGCGTAGTGAGAGTTCGTCCTTTCGCTCAAGGACAAGGGCTTCCATTTCGCAATCTCCTGCTGTCGGCGAGGCGCGGCCGGCCTCGAGCCGGCCGCGCAGCTGTCTTTTGCGTGCCGGAATGCTGGCCTAGCGGCCCATTTTCGGCTTCGAATAGCGGTTGGCGTATTCGACGATTTCGTCCGCGTCGGTCCAGCGGTCGACCATGACGAACGAGCCGCCCCAGACCAGCGGGACTTCCTCGCCCTTGCTGTGGGCCACGAATGCGTCGGCTACCGCAACGCCGCTGTCGTCGATCGGACGCAGTACGGATGCCGTGAGCCAGCCTTCCTTCATGGCGATGATCTCGTCGCCTGTCCCGCCGAAGCCCATCGTTGCGATCTCTTCGGACTTGCCCATCTGGCGCACGACCTGGCCGGCGCCGAGGCCGATCGTAGTGGACATTCCGTAGATCAGGTTGATGTCGGGATGCGCCGCCAGCATGTTCTGGGCCGCGTCATAGGCTTTGGCGCGATCGAAGTCGGTATATGGTCCCATTACGATTTCGATGTCCGGGTACTTCTCAACCACGCTGATGAATCCGCCGCCGCGGTCATCGCTGATGACCCCGGGGGCTCCGCGAAGAAGGAGTACTTTGCCTTTGCCGTTGAGATATTCGGCGGCCCATTCGCCGGATTTTACGCCGCCGGGATAGTGGCTGAACGCGATGTAGCTCATTGCCCGCGCGGACTCGTCTTCGTGCGGCGTAGCGAAATTGTAGACAACCGTCGGAATTCCGGCCTGCTTCAGCTTGCGCAGCGCCGGGATCGCGGCTTCGTACTCGGTCGGGCCGAGAAACACGTAGTCGACGCCGCCGGCGATGACGGTTTCGACCTGGGCGAGCTGGCCCGCGTGGTCGACATGGCTAGCGACGGCGAGCGACTGGACTTCGAAGTCCACGCCGAGTTCCTCCAGGCGGCCCTGCATGGCCCAAAAGACGCGCTCCCATGCATCGGAAATGTCGAAAGACGGCGAGAGGTAGGCGATGCGCATCGGCTCGGCCTTCGCGGTCGTCGAGAATGCGAAAGCCGCCAATGCGGCGGCCGCGAAAAGAGATCTGCGAAAAATCATGAAATTTGTTCCTCCTATTTATTGTCCGGCGTGTCGGCCGGCTTGAAGGCGGCGTGGCCCATAGGCGCGCGCCGCAGGAAATGCGCCAGCATCGGAATGCGTTGCTCGCGCAGGTTGCTTATGGCAACCGCGATGAGGACGATGCAGCCCATGACCACGAGTTGCCAGAAGAAATCGACGCCGGCCAAAATCAATGCGTTGTTCATCATTGAAAGCAGCAGCGCGCCCATGACCGTGCCGTAGACCGTTCCGCGACCCCCGAATAGGCTAGTGCCGCCGATGATGACCGCGGAGATGACGTGAATCTCCATGGCGGTTCCGATCGTCGCCTGCGTGGAATCGATTCTGGTCATCATGATCAGACCGCCCAGCGCGGTGAACAAGCCCATCAGCACGTAGACCATGACTTCGATCCGATTCACCGGAACGCCGGCGAGGCGCGCCGCTTCGCGGTTGCCGCCGATGGCCTTTACGTAGAGGCCGAAGCGGGTGCGATTGAAAAGCCATGCGCCGAACAAGGCGGTCGCGAGGGAGATGATCACGGGCACCGGAATGAGGGCGGTTTCGCCCTGGCCGATGTAGGGCAGGGAGGGCGGGCGGGAGGGAGATGATCCCGGGCACGGGAGTGGGGGCGATTTCGCCCTGGCCGATGTAGGTCAGGGACGTCGGGAGGCCGAAATGCATTTCGCCCGCCGAGTGCACGAGCGCGAGACCGCGCAGGCCGGCCATGAATCCAAGCGTCGCTATGAAGGGCGGAATCTTGACGTAGGCGACCGCTGCGCCGATCAGGCTGCCGATGAACGCGCCGAGCGCGAACATGAACAGCACTCCCAGCAGCGGATTCAATCCGCCCTTGATCAGGCCGAAGGCGACGACGGTGATGAATGCGACGGCCGAGCCGACGGAAAGGTCAATGCCCGCGCTGGTGATTACGAACGTCATTCCCACCGAAATTACAATAATGAATGAAGCCTGAGTCAGGATGTTGATCAAGTTGGCTATCGAACCGAAACGCGGGTTTATCGCTACGAACAGGATGGCTAGGACAACGATGACGGCGGTTAGCCCGATGCCCTGGAACAGCCAGCGCCGGTCCGCATGCCCGATTGAATTATCCGTGTCGACCAAGTTGATCATGGGTATCGCCGCCTTACTCGAACCTGCCGAAAGTGATGAGCTTGACGACCTCGTCCCGGGTTGTCGAAACCGCGTTCACCAGCCCGACAAGCCGCCCGTTCTTCATGACGGCGATTCGGTCGGCTAGCTGAAACACGTGCTCTAGATTGTGGCTGATGACAATTACGCTAAGTCCGCGCTTTTTCATGTTCCGCACGAGCTCGAGAACTCTGCGCCCTTCTTCGACGCCCAGCGCCGCCATGGGCTCGTCCATGATTATGAGGCGCACGTCCTGCAGAAGCAGCCGGCTGATCGCGACGGTCTGCCGCTGGCCGCCCGACAGGCTAACCACCGGGTCGTTGAGCCGGGGAAGGGAAATTCCAAATCCGGACAGCAGTTCAATGGTCTGCTTCCGCATTCGCTTGTGGTCGAGCTGCGGTATGATATTAAAAATCTTGGTGAGAAGTTCGCGTCCGAGAAAGACGTTTTCAGGAACGTTGAGCGAATCCACGAGCCCCAATCCCTGGTGCAGGCAGCCGATTCCCGCGTCGCTCGCATCGCGCGGCGTGTTCAGCAGGCGCGCGATGCCGTCGACTACAATTCGGCCGCTGTCCGGCGGCTGCGCGCCCGCTATCGCCTTGACGAGGGTCGACTTTCCGGCGCCGTTGTCGCCGACGAGAGCTAGGATTTCTCCTTCGAAGACTTCGAAGGAGACGTCGTCGACCGCCTTCAGCCCGCCGTAGCTCTTGTTGAGAGCCTCGACTCCGAGAACCTTGGCAGGCGCCGGGTCAGATTGAGCTGCCGAGGGCATTCCGAAATCCGTCGGAATCGTTCATTGATGACCTCCCCTGTCCCGCAGTCCAGAAACGGCCCGTCCGCCTTGGCGCGAAAGCCGCCTAAGCCGAAGATATTCGGCACTTCACTGCAAATTCCACCGTCGAGACTGCTCGATACGCAAGTCCGCGAAGAGCGCGTTGCAAATTAGAGAATCGCAAATAACTCAATCGTTCAAACGTTGCAACAGCATAACTTCATTAACGGGTGTAGTTCAGATTCGTTGGTTGGCATGATTTTCGCGGAGACTGCGGTTCGGCGGCTGCCGCTGGACTGTGAAAGGGGCCAACGCCATTCTGGCCGCCAAGTGCTGCATCAAATACATGCGCAGG
>MKWU01001489.1_pt1 | contig 39970 bp, 41 predicted proteins | sample 809101 | NCBI WGS metagenome assembly MKWU01 (sample SAMN05860141, study PRJNA318959) | sponge metagenome | host: Aplysina aerophoba | place: Slovenia: Piran, Adriatic Sea, Gulf of Piran | collected 2013-05-07
GGTCTTTCATCGTCCCACCTTTCAGCAACGTTCTCCTCCCCGTCAGTCTGCAGGGAGGATGTTCTGCTCTGGGGTGGGTCAATTCCATTCCGTCATTGGTGGGTCATTTTCAATCCGTCACTAACACCGCTACGTGATCAGCGTCGCGGCCATCAACGCCAACGGCCGCGGCCCGTTCACCGCTATGGCGTGGGGCGCAGCCCCGGACTAGTCGCCCGCGCGGGGGGTTGGCCGGTTGGCGTCCATCGGGGTTCACGGACACCGTCAAAGGGTGATGTCCGCTGGGTAGGCAGGTGGGAGCCCCGATCGTGAAGGACCGGCTCGATGCCGAGACAGCGCACATCTGCTGGGCGAGGATGTCTGCCCTCCCGTAAGGCCGGTGTAGGCATGGTGGGCGGTAGGCGGCGTAGAAACAATACGGAGGAAAACGATGCGGGCGGGAACGACCGGGATGCCTTTCCCCGGCATTGCTCCGGCCGGGGTGGACTAGCGCCATGGGACGGAGGCGGAAGACCCACCGGCGCGTCTCGTTCGACTTTCCGGCCGATTTCCCGGAGCGGCTGAAGCGGTTCAAGGAGGCGGCCGGCCTGTCGTGGCGTTCGCTTGCCCGCCTGCTCGGCGTGAGTCCCTACCGGGTCAGGGAGTGGCGGCGCGGCGCGGTCCCCGGCTCCGTGCATCTCTTCCTGCTCCTCACTCTGGCCGATCGGCTGGATCTGCTGGAGACGCTGATGCGCGCGGCGCGGGATACGCCGGAGGCGTGGACGGAGGTGGGTGCTGAGCTGCCGGCGGCGATGTGCCGGAAACCGCAGGTGGACGAAAGGTCAGGGGTGCTGAACTAGGTGTTCGTGGCCGTCGCGCAGCCAGCAAGGTTCGGGGACTTGAGGAGTCGGCCGGTCATTCCCGTGAGGCGCTCTCGTCCGCACCCAACATGGGACGCAGGAGGGCCTCTATGCGCGGCCGGAGGTCGTCGATGATCACGTCGAACGGTGGCAGTCCCGGTACGAGTGGCCCCAGCGATTGCTGCCATGTCCTCGCGACGTCGTCGAGCATCTCTTCGCGAAGGAAGTCTTCCGGTCCCTCGAACGCGACTCCCCTGGCCGCGCACTTCTCGCGCAGGAGCGCGTCGAAGCCGGTGAGGTCCATCCGGCCGCCGTATGAGCCGAGCACCCGCCACAGGTCGTAGTGGTCGCGTGCACGGGACCTGCTCCATCCACGCTCGCGGCGCGCGGCGGCCTGCTGGAGGATCGCCCGCAGCTTCTCGGCGACGACCTCTTCGAGCGAGTAGACGCGGACCGCCGCGCCGAGGGGTTCCTCGTAGTCGTGGATGATGGGCCGCTCCTCCGGCGGCCTGAGGACCCGCTCGTCCATCGTCACCTCGATCATGACGCGGGTCTGGGGGCCGGGCTGCCATGGGAACTGCGCCCTGACGTTGAAGGCCTCCTGACCGGCGGGGTGGGGCTGGCGCTCTTCGTAGCGCTCGTGCATGAGCCTGACGGGGGCGTACTCGTCCAGGAGGCGTTCGGCGGCCCGGCACGCTTCGCCGACCAGAGCGTCCAGCGCTGCGCCAGTGGGGACGCCCTCCAGCGCGGAGAAGTCGAGGTCCTCGGAGAAGCGGTAGTCGCCGAAGTAGCACTTCTTGAGCGCGGTGCCGCCCTTGAACACGAGCTTCTCCTGAAGGACAGGCACGTGGGCGATGCCGGCCAGCACCGAGGACAGCAGGTAGTCCCGCTCCAGGACGTACCAGGGAACGCCGAGCCGGCTGCGTGCCTCCTGGAGGCGTGTACGGAGCGGCCTCACGGTTCGACCATCCCCGGAAGGTTCTCCCGGAGCATCCACCGGCTGTTGCACGGTCCGCTGTGACGGCCCGTGGGGTCGAGCCTGCGGTAGCCCTTGATGGGGAGCCGGGCCAGCCGCTCCAGCTCGGGGCCCTCGTAGCCGTGGTGCTCGAGCGCCCAGCCCAGGCGCTTGGCGGTTGCCGTGTTCAGCCGCACCGCGTAGCCGGCCATGCGCTCGACGTCCAGCCGGTCCATCCCCGCGCCGAGGGCATGGAGCACTTCCGGGAAGCCGCCGCAGTGCTGCGGCATGGAGAGGCCGTCGAGCAGGGTGCGCTCCCGGTCCGTGATCGACACCCGGGCTTCGCCCACCCAGGCCTGCTCAGTGCCGAAGAAGCGGTGGGGGCGCACCTGGATGAACCGGTAGACCGTATCCCCCGCCGGGAAGCCGCCCTGGTCTGCGTTCTCGGCCTGCCTCGTGCGGGGAACAGCGCTCTCGGTCGTCGTGAGCACGAAGACCGTCCGTGGCGCCTGTTCGGTCATGCCGTGGTGGTGGAGGGCCGACCAGTGCGAGACGGCGGCGGGGCTCACGAGGGCCATGGCGACCTCGAACTCGTGGACGGGGGCGACGCCGGGGACGGCGGACGACAGGGCGTAGAGCCCGCGGCGCAGCGGGACGATCCAGCCGTTCCTTGCGAGGTGATGGAGGGCCTCATGGAGATAGGGGGCCTTCAGCCCCGCGCCGGGGGCGACCTGCCTCGCTCGGTCGGTCGAGAAGATGCGGTCTCCCTGGTGGGCGAGGCGCCTGACCATCTCGATGCCGACGAGTGACTGCTTGGGCTTGGTGATGGTTTCCATCGGCCTTGATCCGAACCGGTGATGCGCTATCTAGTATACGGCAGACATTGGACGTTGTCCAAATAACGGCATAGATAGTATAGAACCCGACCTGCGCAACCTCCCCACGAGGCGCTCAACCCACGGGGAAGGCGCAGGCGGGTTCCCACCTGCCCGGCGCGCGCCACGCCCGTCCCAGCGGCCCCTCCCTCTCCAGCAGGCTCGTGTGCGAGACCCACAGCGGAACTCGGACTCCCGCCCGCGCGGTTTCCCGCCGCGCCACGCGCAGGAAGTGGACCGCTGAGATCTCTCTCTCGAAGACGACGAGGACGGCGGGCTGCGCTCCGTGGTCTTCGACGGGTCGCGCCGATGCGAAGTAACGCAGGTAGGGTGCGAGCCGCGCCGCCATGGTCACGGGCCTGACGGCGCGGCGCTCCCATTCGAGGAAGAACGGCAGCGGCCTGCCGCCCCCGCGGAGGATGCCGAATGCGTCGGGCCGTATCGAGTGGAGCCGCCCGCGATGCCGGAAGAACCGCGAGGCGCGGTGGGGCGGGTCGAGCTGCGCCACCGCGCAACCCGTCGAACGGGCCTGTCCCGCGAGCGCCGCGATGAAGCCGTGAACGGCCTCGGTGTGCTCGACGTTTCTGAGCAGATGACGGCTCCCAGCGCCGGAGACGTTGCGCCAGGACAGGGGAGCGCGGGGATCGACGGCGGCTGCGCTCCAGCGCCCGCGGGCTGCCCCCACGGACACGCGGTCCCTGCGCGCGAGCAGCGCCAGCCCCTTATCGGAGAGTGCGAGCCGGCGGCGTTCACCGGCGGCGACGGAGACCGTGAGCCCCAGCGCCTGGAGCCGCCCGATGAGGTGGGAGAGGCGGGGCGGTCGCACGCCCAGCAGCTCGCCGAGATGTGCGGGGGCCAGCCAGGGCCATGCGGCGAGCAGATCGAGTGCGCGCTTCTCCGCTGGCCTCAGGCGGACGGGCAGCAGGTGATCGGGGGCGTAGGTCACGATGCCGCCGTGAGGGAGGTCCGCGGGCATCGACGCGCGGAGGCGTTGCCTCTCGGCGGGCAGCGCGCCTCCGGGCCTCGCCCTCGCGAGCGCGGTGTGGAGGCTGAGCGCCGCCTCGCCGGACGGCGTGTTCCAGACCGGCCCGTGCGCCGCCGCCGATGCTGCGTCGCATTCGAGGGCCAGGAACGCCGGGACGGGCAGGCCGTCCAGCAGCCTGCGGGAGTGCTGCAGCCGCGAGCCGTCCGATGCGAGCACGAGGAGCGCGCCCGGCAGCCGCCCTTGGTACAGGCGCCGGAGCCGCTTCGCGAAGGCCGTCCTGCCAGCCGTGGCGCCCTGCCGGACGACGCCGACGGTGCGGCCGCCGGGCAGGACGAGGACCGCGTCGAGCGCCGTCGCCCGGAACCAGCGGAATCCTTCCAGGGAGCAGCATTCGGCGGCGACGGCGGCCGCGAGCCGGTAGATGACCGCGACGGCGTCGAGCCGTTGCAGCAGGATGCGCCGCCACTGTGCGGAGGCGGGGTGGGCGCGCAGCAGGATACTCGTGGGGACGCCCTCGTCGACCGCCAGGCGGTGAAGACCCCTGGCGGTGAGGTGGAACCGCCGCGTGGGCCGGATGAGCGCCGAGGCGTAGGGCAGGGCGGCCACGAGGCGCTCGTCCTCCAGTGCGGCGATGGCGTAGTAGGCGGCGCGCTCGGACGCGCCGGTCACGGCGGCGAGCTCCAGCCGGTCGAGGAACGGCATCGCGGCCAGCCGGTGCAGGAGCCGGGCCTGGAGTTCCGCTACGCTCACGCCGCCTCCTCCGGCGCGTCCGGCTCCGGCTGCGGGGTGACAGGGTTCCGGGAGCGGGCCTTCCTGTGCGGCTCAGCACGTCCCTGTTCGTCACGTGTCCCGTTGCTGCCGGGCGCTGCGTCGTCTCCTCCCGCCTCGTCCTCCTGCATGTGGAGCAACTGCTCCCTGAACCGCTCGGCGAGCCGCCGGCGCTCCTCCTCGGCCGCGGCGATCTCCTCGGCGGAGGTGGTGTAGCCCGCGGCTGCGGCGCGGACGCCGGCGGCGGTCCCGGCGTCGCCCGGCTCGGGTCTGCGGACCATCATGGAGAAAGCGGGGAGGCGCTCGCCGTCCACGGTGGCCCTGACGTAGCAGTGGTGGACGGGCAGGGAGGTGACGTCGTCCTCGGAGACGCGCTCGCGCCCCAGCTCCCAGACCAGCCTGCGGGCGTCGGACCCCGCGACCTGGAAGACGGCGAGGCAGCCGGTGTTGGCGAGGACCGTGTCCTGCATGGTGCGGGAGAGGTCGTCGAGCTTGGCAAGGCTCTGGGTGGCGAGGACGAAGGATGCGCCGAACTTGCCGAGCTCGGAGAGCATGGCCTCGTAGTCGACGCCGGACATGGACTGCATCTCGTCGACCACCACGAGGGCGCCTCTGCGCTCGGCGGGCGGCAGCTTTCCCTGCTCGCGGATCACGGCGCCGACGAGATTTCGCCGGGGGGGGCGCACCACCGCCGCCACGCCCCGGCCCCCGGCGCCCCGGGCGGGCCGGCCGGCGGGTTTCCCTGCTCGCGGATCACGGCGTCGACGAGATTCAGCAGGGAGGCGCCCACCAGCGCCGCCACGTCGCGGCCCACGGCGCCCTGGGCGGTCGAGACGAGCAGGATGCCGCCGTCGAGGATGGTGCGTCGCACGTCGACGGTGGAGCGGCGCTGGCCGAGGATGGCGCGCGCCCGCTTGGACGATGCGTAGTAGGCGAGGCGGGTCTGGACGGGCGCGAGCGCCTCGGCCCGGTACTCGCGGCGCCAGTTCCCGAAGTCGCGCGCCCACCACTCCAGGATGTAGGGGTCGCTCACCCGCGCCAGCACGCGCATCCGGAACTTCGCGTCCGAGAGCAGGGGCAGGCCGTCGAGGATCGTGTACTGGTCGGCGGGGTCGGTCTCGGGGTGCATGTTGGCCTCGTGGAGGCTCTTCACGACGTGCTCCAGGATCGACTGCATGCGCGGCCCCCACTGCTCCCAGAGGCCCTTGGCGACGCGCACCACCGAGTCGGCGGTGCGGTCGCGGTCGGTGAAGATGCGGGCGTCGAGCAGGTTGATGCCGACCGCGCCGGTCTCGTCGGCGAGGTCGATGAGGCGCACGCGTTCGGCGGTCTCCGGGGGCACGTGTTCGAGGAGTCCGTCGACGAGGTCGGCGTGGGGGTCGACGACGACGATGGCGTCGCCGTCGCGTCCCTCGGCCTTCTCGCGCATCTTGTGGACGGCGACGTGGTGCATGAGGGTGGACTTGCCCATGCGGGTGCGGGCGATGTAGAGGTGGTGGCGGCGGAGCAGGTCGTCGGGGAAGCGCACCTCCCTGGTCTTGCCCGCGGTGGTGTCGCCGACCGGGGCGCCCTCCCTGAGGCCGAGCGGGGCGGGGACGAGGGCGCGGGAGCCGGAGCGCTCGACGAGCGGCGTCTCGTCGCCGGGGCTCGGCGGGTGCCAGAGGGCGGCGGCCTCGCGGACGCCGATGATGCTGCGCCTGCCGAGGAACCCGCCCCCTGCGGGTTCGAGAGACGTGTCGAGCGCGGGCGTGGGGAGGGCCTCTCCGGCGATGAAACTCGCGCCGGCTGGGTTGTCGTAGTGGCGGTAGGCGGCGGTCACCTGCTCCAGTATCTCAGCGGCCCGCTGCTGGTCCGCGCCGGGCGGGAGGATGACCGTCACCCGCACTTCGGCGTCGAAGGCGATGCGGGAGACCTTCTCCTGGATGAGGGCAGGCGCGTAGGTTCGGGCCTGCTTGAAGAACCGGGCCTTCACCCAGCCGGCGGCAACGATCGCCGCCGTGATGCCGAGCCCCAGCAGGACGGCCTTCCACGTCTCGCCTGCCTGCAACCACCGGTAGGCGGTGAGCGCGGCGAACGCGCCGGCGCCGAGGACTGCCATGCCGAGGCCGCCCGCCGCCTGCGGCGTCTCGGCCTGCGGGGGTTGCGCCGTACCGGGTGCGGGGCGCTCGTTGACGAGGCGCTGGTGGTGGACGGCCCAGTCCGGGCCGATGGAGCGCATGAGCAGGCGAGCGACGACGCGCTCGCCGGGATCGAGGTCGGAGAGCGCCCCGAGCAGGGCGATGAGGGGATCGGAGCCGGGGTCGGTGAGGTCGTCGTCGCGGAAGGTGCGCAGCGGGACGTACTCGGGACCTGCCGAGCGCAGGGTCATCGTCCACGCCTGCTCGCCGTCGTCGAGGCGCAGGGGGTCGTCCTCCGGGGCGACCTCGCGGATGCGGGCCTGGGGGTAGTGGGCCATGATCTGGCCCCGCACGACGTCGCCGCCGCGGCAGCGGGCCATGAGGGTGACGCCGCCGGCGCCGCCCGCGATCTCGAGGGAGAAGGGTTCCGGCACGGCGATGGAGGCGAGGAGGTTCTCGACGCCGAGGAGGGTGCGCTCGCCGCTGCGTGGCGGGGTCACCGCCAGCAGTACCGGCTCTCTGGCGGCGGTTCGCTTCTCGGATGGGCGGTTCGGACTCATGGGGTTCCTTCCTTTCCGTGCGCTGCACGCACGCGTTGTCGTTCGCGGGGCGCGGCCTAGTGCCTGCCGGGCCGCCACTCGATGACCTCGGCCTCCTCGGGGGTCGCCTCGATGCGGACGGGGAATCTTCCTCCGCGCGCGAGCAGGAGCCCGTCGCCTCTCGGGCAGGAGAGCAGCCACCGCTGCAGCTCGACGGGCAGGTCGAACGCGTCGCCGACGGTGGAGATGGCGGCGGCGTCCTGCTGGAGGAGGAGCTTGAAGGCGGCGTTCTGGAGGAGCGCCCTGCCGGAGTGGCCGGTGATGGCGCGGGAGGAGTCCTCGGAGAGGAGGTCCTGCACGTCCTGGGTGATGAACTGGAGACCGAGCCGGTGTTTCCTGGCACGCTTCGCCATCGACACCATGAAAGCCGCGCCCTCGGGGTGCTGCATTATCGACCAGACCTCGTCGACGACGAGCAGGCGAGGTTTTGGGTTCTGCGCGGCGGCGGCCCAGACGGTCTCGGTGCAGACCATGGCGGCTGCGGGGCGCAGCTCGGGTTCGAGAAGGCGGAGGTCGAAGACGGTGACGAGCGCCTCGTTGGTGAGCAGGTCGTCGCCCTCGTCGGAGAGGAGGTGGCGGAGGCTGCCGGTGGCGAAGGGCCTCAGCAGCCGCGCAAGGACTTCGTCCTCACCGTTCTGCAGGTAGGCGTAGAAGTCCTTGAAGCCGGTGCGTTCGCGCGGTTCCGAGTAGTAGCCCGCGAGGGCGTGGTCGAGGGCGGACCGGCGCTCGGCGCTCAGCCGCTCGCCGACCATCACCTCGATCAGCCTCCTGAGGCTGCCGATGCGGAGCAGGAGCTCCTCGGCGTCGCCCTGGTTGATGACGAACGGGTTCATGCCCTGGCCGGGGACGCCCGGGGAGAGGACGCGTCCGCCCGCGGCGCGTGCCATGTCGGCGTACTCGCCCTCCGGATCGATGACGTAGGCGGTGATCCCCCGCGTCAGCCCTCTGAGCATGCCGAGCTTGGTGGAGAACGATTTCCCGCTGCCGGACCGTGCGAGCACTGCAGTATTGGCGTTGAGGTGGGTGCCGTCCCACGGGTCGTAGACGACGGGGGAGCAGGCGCGCAGGTCGATGCCGTAGAGGGTGCCGCTGCGGGTGTCGAGGTCGGGGGGAGAGAAGGGGAAGAGCCGCGCGACCGACGAGGTGTCGAGGCTGCGCCACTCGGCGACGGCGTTCATCGCGATGGGGAGCGTAGAGAGCAACCCGACGCGCTGGCGGAAGGGGAGGGTGTCGAGCTTGCCGAGGGTGGCGGCGAAGTGGGCCCGCGCCCGCTGGGTCATCTCCTTGAGCGCATCGTCGTCCTTCGCGTGGAGCGTGATCGAGAGGGAGGAGTGGAAGAGCCGCTCGCGCCCACGCTGGACCTCGTCGCGGAGCCGGGTGATGTCCTCCAGGGCGATCTCGGCCTCGGGCGACATGGTGCGCCCCCGGCGCAGGGAGAGCGACTGGGCGGATTCGAAGCGCACCTTCTGCCACTCCAGGGTACGGGCGGCCTGCTCGGCGGGGATGGGGCCGAGGTGGATGGCGAGGTCCATGGGCGCTCCGGCGGCCATGAGCCCCTGCAGGAAGCCGGGAGCGAGGGCGCGTGGCCAGCGTCCGAGATGGAGCGAGCGGGTGAGGCGGTCCCCCACGTGAATCTCGCGGCGGTTGACCGTCACCTCCACCGGCTCGTCCTCGTCCCGGTCCGCGGGCGAACCGCCGAGGGTTGCGGCCAGCAGGAGGAGGCGGAGGGCGCGGCCCGTGAGGGGGTGGGCGGAGAGGCCCGCCTTGCCCAGCAGGACGCGCAGGTCGCCCGCGCGGTCGAACGGGCAGACGGCGTAGAAGCGGCGGTCGAGGATGCCGTCGCGTCGCTCCAGCGCCGTGAGCAGCCCGCGGAGCGAGTCCGCAGCGGCTGCGGTCTGCGGGGGCAGGTTCCCGGGTTCGGCCTCCTGCAGGCGCTCCCGCATCCGGCCGAGGTCGGGCGGGTGCTGGCGGATCAGGAGCTGGAGCGGGAAGTCGAGCGCGTTCAGCGCCCCCGCGAAGGCGCCCAGTTTCGGCTCGTCGAGCTCGAGGCCCATGACCTCAAATATCCCGAGCTTGACGCCGTCGATGCGGACGGGGCCGTCGTCCTCCAGGTGGGAGAGCATGAAGCAGAGGGGCAGGGGCAGCGGCGGCTTCGGGACGTGCTCCTTCGGCTGCCGGTTGGCAGCGGTCGCCCGCCGCAGGACGCGCCGAGCCATGGTCCCGGCCCGTCGAGCCAGCTGGCGCAGGGCGGGGCTCCTTCTCCGGGGGATGGAGGCGATGGCCCTGTGCAGGGCACGTCGGGCCATGTTCCTGGTTTGTTCGAGTAGCGTTCTCAATGCGTTGTGCTCCTGTGGATCAGGGGATGGGGACGATGCCGCTGCGCAGGACGACGGCGAGGGCCTTGGCGGAGAGGACGATCACGAGGCCGAGGAGCGCCCCTGCGACGGCGTTACGAGCGCGGCCCGCGCTGCGGGACTCGCTCCCCTCGGCCATGAGCACGAATCCCGCCCAGACGACGGCGAAGACGGCGAGGCCGGCTGCCGCATACGCCATCGCGGTCAGCACGCCGTCGAAGGCGGCGAGCATCGTCCCTTCCTCGTGGTGCGCGGCGGCGGAGACCGCCGCCGCGCAGGGGACCGTGAGGGCCGCCGCGGTGCGTCTCACCACGGCCACTCCCATCCGAGGATGCCGAACAGTCCGCCGCCCTCCTGCTCGGTGAGCGGGGTCTGGACGGGAGTAGGGGTCGGCTCCGGCATCGCCGGCGGGGTGAACGGCCGGTAGGGGGCGTCCGCCCCGACGGTGAGCGCCATCTCCACGGTCTCCTCCTTGGTGCCGTAGACGCTCCCGCGGGGCGTCACGGTGGCGAGGATGTGCTCCGGGAATGTGATGGTGACGACCGGCACGACGGTGATGACCTCACTGGGGACAGTGAGGCGGGCTGAGACGTCGTGGTAAGTGATGTCGCCGTTGTCGTGGAGGACGGCGACGGACTCGCTGACGACCTGGCTGACGCCGGGGCGCAGCACCTCGACCGGCACATGGTATTCCTCCTCCTTCTCCGGGACCAGCTCGAGCGTCACCAGCGGCGGGGCGGTGCCGCGCAGGCTTCCTTCGAGGGCGGCCTCGACGGTCAGTTCGTGCAGGGCCTCTCCCGTGGGAACGGTCAGCCGGAAAGCCGCGCTGTCCGGTGGTTCGAGTTCGACGATCGTGCTCGACTCGCCGGAGGAGAGCGTGACGGAGCCGTAGACGTTCGTCACACGGGTCTTCATCATCATGGCGCCGGCGATGTGGACGTGCCCGTTCACGATTTCGAGGTCGATGGGGTGCTCGATCCTGTCAACGCACTGGGCTTCCAGCGTTCCGGTGAATGCGCCGGGGCTCAGGCGCAACTGCTTTACGCGGACGTCGCAGAGCTCCCCCTCGACGACGGGCAGGGGGTGCGGCAGCTGGTCGCCCCCGAGGCTGACGGCGCCCGCCAGTCCGAGCGTGTCGACCCCGGCGAAGGGGAAGGACGGGGCGTCGCCGGAGAGGGGCAGGGGGGAGAAGGGGCTCTGGCGCGCGCCGGCCCCCGCCAGTCCGAGCGTGTCGACCCAGGCGAAGGTGAAGGACGGGGCGTCGCCGGAGAGCGGCAGGGTGTAGAAGGTGCTCTGCCCCGCGCGGACGCTGCCCGCTCCCCAGAAGCCCAGTTCCTGGCCCCCCGGCCCGCCGAACGCCTGCACGCTGAGGTCGATGTCCGTGGCGGCCCGCAGGGTGACGGTGGCCCTGTCCTCGAAGACGGCGAGGCTCTCGACGTAGAGCCGCCGTCCGGGGACGGGGTCGGGTGGGTCGAACTCGATCTCGTTGCGCCAGCGCTCCGGGCTGGTCTGCGGGTAGGGGGTGCCCGGCCCCGGGGTGGGCTCGGGCGTGGGGGTGCCGGACGCGGCCACGGCGGTCACCGCCAACAGCGCCATGGCTGCGAGCAGGGCGATGCGGCGCATCGCCGCGTGGCCGCCTTTCTCGTTACCCCGGTCGCGTGGCCTGCGCCGGTCACGGAACCAGCGCTGCGGACGCGGCGTCCGGCGCCCGTTCCGCCGTTCGCGGCTCCTGCGCACCCGGCGCGCCTTGAATCCTCTGTGCAGCCTGCGGAGCCTGTGGCGCGTCTTCTGCGCCACGTGCTGGACGAGGCCGGGGTTGTCGTTCGACGGGGCTGGCGGCTCGCTCCGCGCCAGCTCTGCGGGGGTCCCGGCGTAGCACCGGCCCCCCAGCCGGAACTGGAGCAGGTCGGCGGCCACCAGGGGCAGCCGCCGGCCTCCGATCCGCCCCACGATCGCCGCGAGGCCCGTCAAGGCGAAGAGGACGGCGAGGCCGATGCGGACCTCGGGCCACGGGATGGGGGCGTAGCGGTAGAGGCCGTAGGCCAGCGCCCCCACCGCCGTCACCGCGACGATCTGCGGGAAGGTGAACCAGAGCAGGACCTTGTCCTCGGCCTGCACGTGGGTGGGAACTTCGTGTGCTTGCATGGTGAATCCTCCTGTCGGGCGCCGTTATCAGCCGGGGGTTGGGGTGGGCGTTGCGGGGTCGGGCACGCCGGGGGTGACGGGCGGGTTGACGACGGCGTTCATGACGACGTCGACGACGCCGTAGGCGACCATGGCGAGCACGACGCCCGCGATGGCGGTCATCATGGCGCTCTTTCCGCGCTCCATCTGATGAGGCGCGCCGCTGGCCGTTAAGTAGAGGTAGGCCCCGTAGACGAAGAAGCCGACGCCGACCGCGCCCACCAGTCCCAGCAGGATGCCCACCAGGTTCGATATCGTTTGCGTGAGTTGTTCCATCTCCGTGTGTACTCCTCTCGTGTGCCGGGCGTTCTTCCGCCCGGTCTGATCCGTTCTTCACCTTCCGGCTCGCTGCTCTACTGGCACATCGCTCTGCCTCCTTCCGCGTGTGTGGTCGGCGCGGGCCTCGTGCGCCCGCGTGTCTGCCATTACTCGCTGCTGCTCCTGGGTGCTGCGGCGCTGCCGGCGCCCGGCGGCGTCGCAGCGTCCGCTGCGGAGCGCGCAGCGCCGAATCCTCCCGTCGCCGCCGAGGCTGCGGCTCCTGCGCCGGAGGCGGCGCTCGGTCCCATGGCTGAGCCCGCCGACATTGCCCCTGCCGCTGCGCTGCCGATGCCGCCGGCCACGGTCGCCGCGCCCTGTGCCGCCATCGCTCCCGCCGCGATCCCTGCCGGCCCTCCGGCGGCGCCCGCGAGCATCGGACCGACCGTCCGGGCGGCTCGCATGGCGGTCATGGGGAGCGAGAGGCCGAAGTAGAGGGTGTGGAGCCAGGCGTCGAAGGTGCCCGCGTTGCCGAGCATCGAGGGCACGCGCGTGGCGAGGTAGATGAATGCCGCCGAGAGGATCAGCTTCCAGACGAGGTCCCGGGTGGGCTCGAACGAGCCGATGGCCGCGAACTCGTTGAGCATCGTGAAGCCCATCGAGAGCGCGACGATCTGGACCGCCTGCTGGAAGACGGTCGTCATGAACAGGCGGAGCCAGTGCTTCCCCCACCCCGCGGTGTGCGGGAGTATCCAGAGACCCAGTGCGATGGGGGCGAGCGCCAGGAGCAGGTCGATGAGCGCGATGCGCAGCACCATCTGCACGAGCACGTAGAGGACGAAGAAGCCGTAGACGAGGTAGAGCAGGGTGATCAGCAGCGCCATGCCCACGCTGCCCGCCTGGACGGCGGCGAGCAGCGTCTCCCTGGATGCCCTGAGCAGGTCGCTGGCGGTGAAGCCGAGCGATGCGGCGACGAAACCGGTGACCGCGTCGGCGGTGTCGATGACGAGGGCGCACCACCAGAGCGAAGAGGCGGCGGCGACCAGCCCCAGCACGAGCCGGGGCACGATCTCGCGCCAGCCCGCCTGGGGCCTGCCGAGATGCTCGGAGACGATGAGGCTGAGGCCGATCCAGCCGATGATGACGACGAGGGCCCCCGAGGCGACGGCCCAGACCGTCGTCCACGCCTGGACGACGATCGGGTGCATGTGGGTGAGCTCGGCCGGGGTGCCGGTGAGGACGTCGTTCATGGAGGCTATCTCCCGCTGCAGGCGCCGGCGCCTGCCACGCGCTCGACGATGCCGCAGAGCGCGCCGAAGACGGCCTCGACCACCCAGGCGGCGAACGCCCGCGCCCACCGGCCCGGGTCGAGGGCGGCGAGGACGCGGTCCCACAGGCCGGTGGGCTGGTAGATCGGGATGACGGCGTTGAAGGTGTGGGCGTCGCCGCCGTCCACGGCGACGATGACGAGCAGGAACGCCTGCTCGGGGTCCAGGTCCGGCTGCGGGGGCACGACGGGGTAGTGCCACGAGTACTCCCGGCCCTCCCCGACGTCCTTCCCCGAGGAGTGGACGCGGTACATGGGGGCGATCCAGTCGCCGGTCTCGGGATGGCGGATGCCGTAGTGGATGGCGTCCACCTGCCGGTCGAAGACGGGGCGGGCGATGAAGCCCCCGTGATTCCTGCGCTCGACGAAGTCCCTGTCGTCGTTGACGAGGCTGAGACCGTCGCCGCTCTGGGCGGAGACTGCGCCGGCCGCCGTCGCCGCGGCCAGCGCCGCCAGGAGCAGCGCTGCCGTGAACGTGATGAGCCGTCTTCTCGTATCGGTCCCGGTCTTCGCCTGCGGTTGCGGTTTCACCTGAGCGCCCTCCCCTGTAATAAGAACATACGTTCTGTCTCACAGTGTGCGAGGGCGCGCGGACGGGGCGTAATGGCTCTTAAGGGGGGCTCGCGCACAGGCCCCCCTTACAGGGCGTGCATGTTCCGGGCCGCGCTGTGTTGCTATGGACGTGTACAGAGATCCGAGGCGGGTCGGAAGGCGCGGGCTGGGTCGCGGGCAAGGCCGTGGCCTATCGGACGGGTGGGGAGGGGTGTCGTCGGCAAGCGATCCGGGTTTGGGGCGGGTTGCACGGCCTCGTGCAAGGGCCACTCCTGAGAACTGCAAGTTTGCAGGCGGGGTGAGCGGGGCTTCTGTGCAAGCCTCGCCTGTGGCAACTGCAAGTTTGCGCGGAGGAGGGAGCGGCGATGGACGTCACGGAACTGGATGCGGGACGGAGCGTCGAGGACGTGCACGGCGTCCGTCTGATGGCGCTGCTGCAGGAGCTGGTGCGGGAGCGCGGTCTGAAGGGAGCGGCCGAGGAGCTCGGCGTGGATGCGAGAACGCTGGCGACGAGCATGCGCAGGGGCCGCCTGTCCGGGCACACGCGGGTCGCGCTGGAGCGGCTGCTGCTCGCGGACAGTGTTGCCGCGGTGGAGCGGCTGGCCGAGCAGGTGCGGGCGCTGGAGGAGCGGGTGGCGGCGTCTGAGGCTTCGCCGGGTCTGATCGAACGGGTGGGCACGGCGGTCGATGGCGCGGTCGCGTCGCTGCGCGAAGAGCATGCGGGGGCTGTGCGCGGACTGGGACGGCGGTTGGCGCGGGTCGAGGCGGCGCTGCAGAGCGGGTCCGGGACGGCGGAGGGAGCCCGGCCGGGGGGGTCCGCGTGCCGGCGGGCCCATCCCAGGGCGGTGACGGCGGAGCCGGAGTCCGGCGAGGAGGACGTGTACGGGGAGGCCGCGCCGGTCGTCGTCGAGTGGCGGCGGGCGCGGGACGCATGGACGGCGGCGCAGGGTGGGCTGGCGCGTGCGGTGGCCGAGGAGCGGATGCGGGAGCTGGAGGTCGCGCTCATCGGAGAGCACGGCCTGACGCTGCCGCCGAACGTCGACCCGTGGGACGGCCTCACGATGCAGAACCGGCTGTGGGGGCGGCGGATGGAGCTGGACCGCGTGCGGCGGGAGCGGGTGAGGGCCCAGCGCCGGCAATGGCTGCGCCGGGTGCTCACCCTCGGTCTGTGGTGGGAGTAGGGCCGGACACGCCCTACGGTGTCCGTAGGTGGAGAGCGGACGCGGGCGGAGTGCTATAGTGCCGGCCACAGAGGCGGCTGCGGCACGCGGCTGCACGCACAGGAGGTGGACGGCATGCCCACGTTCAGCACGCTACCGATCGGCGAGGCCCGCGCGCGAAGTGCGACCGGCAAGCGCGCGGCGCTGCTGCAGGAGTACGTCGGCTACATCGAGCGGGTGGCGCCGGGAGAGGCGGGGATGCTGCAGGCGGGAGAGGGGGAGACGACGCAGGCGATCCGGCGCAGGTTGAACGCGGCTGCCGAGGCGCTGGGCAAGCGCCTGGAGTTCCGGCGAACGGCCACCGCGGTCTACTTCTGGGCCTCGGATGGCCGGCGGCGGGGCAGGCCGAGGAAGAACCCCAGCGCGTAGTCCGGGGGGTCCGAATCTCCCTCCCTTGTGCCGGGCCCGGTGTCGGTCGCTGCGGCGGTTCGATCAGTGGCGACGGCACGGTTGTGGCTGGAGTCGACGCTCGACCTGCGGGTGACGTGAGGCGTATCAGGGGGATGAGGCCGTCGGAGTTTGCTTCATCGTTGCACGAAAGGAGCAAGTGATTCGCGCGGCGGGCGTCCGCAACCGTTGAAGGCTGCTGACGGCGGGGGGATACTGAGACCGTTGTTTGGCTTCCCAGCGCTTCGCACCAGAGAACGTTGGAGGGTTGCATCCCGGCCCTGGCTGGACCTGAGGGATCGAGCACCGCGCTCTTCCGAAGGCTGCCGAAGAGGGATACACCGCCACCGGTTGCGGGAAGCGGGCGGCAGGGTTCGAGCGAGCTCCCCTGTGACGCCGCTTCGTAGGCCGGAACATCGGAGACGGAGTGCCGTCTGGCGCTTCGCCTCTCTGTAGCAGTGGTCGAGGAGCATCCAGGCTCTGACCGCTGATCGCACGAGCCGGTCTGCAGCAAGAGCCGCAGGCTGGCCTTCTCATGTCCGCGCGCCGCCGTCTCCCCCTCGAGGGTCCCGGTCGGTTCCGCGCGTCTCGCCACGGCCGCTCCGCGTTCCAACCGCTCCCAGGCCGGGCATTCATCCCCAACTCCGTCTTCCGCGTCAGGCATCCACCGTGGGCGGAGTCTGCCCGTTTCACGACAGACCATCGAGCACGTCCGCCGCCCCGGATGCCGGGTGCCGGGCAACACCACGAGGAGGTGCGCAATGCACGCCGGAGGACTGATTCGACAGCTGACTGGTCTCATCGGACGCCGCAGGAGTACGGAGTGCATGGTGCGGTACACGCCCGAGTGCGCGTACTGCGGGGTCCCTGACGACGCGGCGACGCGGTACCCGGGCGGAATCTCGGTCTGCCGCGACTGCCACGGGAGCGAGAACGAGGACGGCTGCTAGGGCCGCAACGAACACCAGCGAACAGAAGGGGCTGCGGGACAACCCGCAGCCCCTTCTTGCGCTTAACGCCAAGGAGGTGCGCATGAACGTCTGGACTCTGATCAGAGTGGCTGTGGGATTCGTGGGCAGGCGCAGGAGGCCGTTCGCGCTGGCGGCGGTGCTCCTGCTGCTGGTGATGGGGCCTCTGCCGCTGACCGGCAGCGTGGAGGTGCTCGCCCTGAACGCGGCGGGCCTCGCATGGGTGGGGCTGCTGCTCCTGCGGCTCACGGGAACCGGAAACAGGACGACAACGAGGTCAACCAGAAGGAGGACGCGATGACGACGGCAACGATGGGACTGAACGGACTGATCGAGGCGGACCGGCGCGAGCGCAGGCTGCAGGAGCTGGCGGGGTGGGTGATCGACGCGCTGCTCGCCGGCATCGGCGGGAAGCGGGAGGCCGGTGTGGCGCAGGCCGTGCATGACGCGCGGCGGCAACGCCAGGCGGGCGACCTCGACGGGGCGCTGGCCGCGTTCGCTGGCCTCGACCCCGCGGACGCCTCGGAGCAAGAGGCGCGATGGGCATACGGCGAGTGGGTGAGCCTGGCGAAGCGGCGGTTCCCGGACCGGAGCGCCCTCGTGTACAGCCCGGGCACCGGACGGGCGGCTGTCCTCGCTCCAACCGATGGGGAGGACGGGATGCTGGAAGTGCTGGCCGTGCTCGGCATGCGCTGGCAGCCGGGACAGAGGATCTCGCGGCGGAGCCTGCGCGGGCTGCGCCCGCTGGCGGGAGGGGCGTCATGACGACGGTCGACCTGCCTGCGCTGAAACGGCGGAACCCCCTGGGCGACGTCGTGGAGGCGTCCGGCGTGCAGTTGCGTGGGCAGGGCAGGGTGCGCCAGGGCGTCTGCCCGTTCCACGAGGAGACGGAAGGAAGCTTCACCGTGTATGCCGACTCGGAGCGGTGGTTCTGCTTCGGGTGCGGCGAGGGCGGAGACGTGCTAGATTTCGTGCGGCGCGTCGAGAACCTGGACCTCCCTGAGGCGATTCGGCGTCTGAACGGCGGCGTTGGGAAGGGCGTTCCCGGCGTCGCCGTTCTTCGTCCGGTGGCGGTGTCCCCGCCCCGGCGCACAGCTTCCCCACCGACCGATCCCGCCCTGCTGAATGCAGCCGCCCGGTTCTACGCCGGCCGGCTGCGGCGCAGTCCCGGAGCACAGGCGTACCTGCGTTCGCGGGGCATCCGCCCAGAAACGGCAGCCCGCCTCGGCCTCGGCTACGCGCCGGGGGGCGGGCTGCGCGCCCATCTCGCGGCAATCGGATTCCCACGGGACCGGCTGAGATCCTCAGGGCTGTTCACCGAGCACGGTGAGCGGTTCGCTGGGATGGTGGTCGTCCCCGACCTGATTGCCGGCGGGCGTGTCCGGTGGCTCGCTGGACGCGCCGTGGAACCGGAGCGTTCGCCCCGGTTCCAGACGCTGCCCGGTCCCAAGCCCGTGCTCGGGACCGGGCGGCTCGGCGCTGCACCGCCGTGGGCGGTGCTCGCCGAGGGACTGTTCGACTGGCTGGCGCTCGCCCAGTGGGGCGTGCCCGCCTGCGCCGCGCTCGGCACACAGGGCGCCGAGCGCATCGCGGCAGCCCTGCGGGGCTGCTCCCGCGTCTTCCTCGCGTTCGACGCGGATGACGCGGGTCAGGCGGCCTCCGAGCGATTCGTGGAACTGCTGGGGCGCAGGGCCGCCGTCGTCAACCTCCACCGAGAGGCCGCCGACGTAGCGGAGCTCGCCACCTGCCCCCACGGCTACGCAACGTTCCGGCGCCTGCTCGTGCAGGCCGCGCGCACCGCTGCGTAACCGCCCCAACCCCATCCCCTGCAACGCGGAGCGACCGCTCTTTCCCACGGTGGATGAGCGGTCGCTCCGCGTTACCGATTCCCACACATCCCCATCGAAGGAGGCCACATGCCCGACGCGCGACGGCTCACCCCGCCCACGTGCTCCCCCACCGGGAGCCGCGCCCCATCGACAGGACACACACCACACGATTCCAAGGAGACAGCGATGACACAGAACGGAACGGTACACGACGGATCGAACAACGGCGTCCACCGGGACGTCGTCCCCGACAGCCCGCACGACCTGCTGTGGGACAGCCTCCCGCCGAAGGTCGTCTCGGAACTGGAGAAGCCCCTCGACCCTGGGCTGGTCTCGTACCGCAAGGGCCGGAAGGGGCAGACGTACGCCTACATCGAGGGGCGCACGGCCATCGAACAGGCGAACCGCATCTTCGGCCGCGGCGGCTGGGGCTACGAGGTCGTCGGCGAGGTCTCGCAGTGGGTGACAGAGCGCGTGGACCCCGAGACCGCGCAGGTGCACCGCTCCTGCTCGTACGCCGCGACGGTGCGGGTCACCGTCTCCGGCGCGCCGGCGCGCACGGACGTGGGTTTCCACACCGTGGCCGAAGACAGCGCCGAGGGGCACGAGACGGCTTACAAGGCGGCGGTGACCGACGGGCTGAAGCGCGCGCTGCGCGGCTTCGGCGACCAGTTCGGCAACGCCCTGCACGGCGACGGCGTGGCGGATGCGCTCGCGCCGTCGCTGCGCCGGACGCTGGTCGACCTCGGCGTTGCCCAAGGCTACGACGAGGCGCAGATGCGCGCCGCCGTGCGGACCAAGACGGGGAAGAACCTCGACGACCTGTCCGTTTCCGAGCTGACCCACCTCATCGAGGGTGCGGCGCGGAAGGTCCAGCAGGCGCAACGGGCGCAGGCCGTGACCCAGCCTGACGAGGTTTCTCCCGTGGGTGAGACCCAGCCTGGCGAAGTCCCGCCTGCGGGTGAGACCGACCTGCCGATGGCCGCCTGAACGGCGGCCTGCTACCGGACAAAAAGCGGGGCCGCCTCTTCGGAAGCGGCCCCGCTGCTTGTCGGTTCCGGAGAAAGGAGAGAGCCGATGACCGCAACAGCCCCGATGCTCATGGACCGGGTGGAAGAGGGTCTCGCCGACCTCTGGTTCTTCATGGAGGAGGCCGGCGAGCCTGAGCTCCAGGAGGAGATAGAGGAGGTCGCACGCCTCTTCCCCGCGCCGGAGGAGAGTCCCGCCGGGCGCCGCGCCGTCGAGCGGGCGCATGGCCTCTTCCGGCGGCTGCAGGCCGACTGCCCGCACTGCGGGTGCACGGCCTGACGGAGCACGGCTCCGCATGACTCCGCCGCTCCCGCCGGGAGCGCCCACGGGACGTCTCCCTCACCAGGGGATGCGGCCCGCGACTCGATCACACCGGGCGCGGCAGGGCCGCGCCACGTCACCAGTGCAAGGAGGCACACCATGGCAAGGACCATCAACAGGGTAGAACTGCTCGGACGCGTCGGCACAGAGCCGGAGATGCGCTATGCCCCCAGCGGCACCGCCGTCACCACGTTCCGCGTGGCGACTGACCGCCGCCGCCAGAGCGGCGACGTGGAAACCGACTGGCACAACGTCGTCTGCTTCGCGAAGCAGGCCGAGGCCGTCGACACCTACGTCGGCAAGGGCGACCGCATCTACGTGAGCGGCTCGCTGGCGCAGAACAGCTACGAGACCGAGGACGGCCAGCGCCGCCACCGCACCGAGGTGCACGCCTCGGAGGTCGTCTTCCTCGACTCCCGCAACGGGGAGCGCACGGGGGAGAACGGCCACGCCGGAGCGGAGGCCGTCCAGGCTGCGCCCGTAACGGGCGCGCCCGTTGCCGCCGGGGCCGACCCCTTCTAGCCCTTCACGGCGCATCCCGACGTCCGCATGCACGGGCGCATCACGGGGCCGCTCCCATTCCGGGGGGCGGCCCCGTTTCCGTCTATCCCCCACCCGAAGGAGTCCCCATGACCACTGCCAACCCGATGCTCATCCCGCCCGGAGAGGCGCTGCTGGACGCCCTGCGCTCCAACATGCTCCTCCTCGGCGAACTCGCTGTGCGCTACGGCGTCGAGACACAACCCGAACGGCCCGCTTCCCCGCCCGTCATCTCGACATCGGACGAAGTCCGGAGGCTGATGGGGCAGGAGATGGCCGCGCTCGCACAGGAGCAACTGAGAGTGCTCCTGCTCGATGCCAAGAACCGCCTCGTCGGCCAGCGCGTCGTCTACCAGGGGAACATAAGCCAGGTGATGGTGCGGATCGCCGAGGTGCTGCGCCCCGCCATCGTCGAGGCCGTTCCCCACCTCATCATGGTCCACAACCACCCTTCCGGCGACCCCGAGCCGAGTGTTGCGGACATCGCACTTACCAGGGAGATCTACAAGGGCGCCAAGTTGCTCGGACTCGACCTCCTCGACCACGTCGTCATCGGCGGAGAGGACTTCGTGAGCTTCAAGGATCGGGCCATCATCCCCTGCCAGCTCTGACCCTTCTAACGGAAACGGATATCCCCACTCAAAAGGACACCCACCATGCAGAACCCCCGTGAGACTCCGGAACCGGAGCTGTACACGATCACGGCGGGCGGCTTCTCGGCCACCGCCGACGCGTTCGCCAGGGACCCGGAGACGGACGGTCTCTGGTTCCTCTCGATGGTCGGCGCCCAGACCGCGCTCAAGGCCATCTGGGCCTCCCTCCTGAAGCAGCCGCCCGACCCTGCGCACATCATCAGGGGCGCGGACGGAATGGCGCTCTCCGGCGGCTACCAGCGCTGCGTCATCCCCTCCCACACGGTCGGCACCTGGACGACCAAGATCGCCCGCCTGCCTGCGAGCGGCGGCTGGCATGCGCTGGTCTACACGAAGATGGCCGAGTTCGCCTCGGGGCACGACGGCTTCCTCCTGCTCGCACACGAGGGCGACGACCTGTCGGCGCTCCACCACCGCTTCCTCGACCGCCGCAGCCCGCTGCCGCTGCATCACACCTGGGCCGAGTGGCTCTGGCGGCGGGGGCTGTCGAACGGGGAGATCGTCCCGCTGCAGTCGGCGGGCATCACCGCCCATGTCTGCAGACCCGATGCCGAATCGCTGCGGGAGGACCTCTCCCGCGCAGTCGCGCTGGGCCTTCTCTCCCTACCGGAGGACGTGACTCTCGACGTGGACACGGGCTCGAACCATCACACACTAGGAGTGGCAGCATGAGACTTGCAGGACAGGCCAAGGGCGGCTTCTATCCGACACCGCCCCGCGTCGTCGACCTGATCGCGGGACTGGTCCACGCTCCCGTGACCTACGGCTCCCGCCGCCGTGGCGGGGAAACGCTTCGCATCCTCGACCCGTGCTGCGGCGCGGGGGAGGCGGTGGCGCAGCTCGCGGATCGGCTGAGGCAGCCGTACACGATGCCCATCGAGACCTACGGCGTGGAGCTGCACCGCGACCGCGCCGCCGAGGCCGGGGAGCGCCTGCACCGGGCGCTGGCCGCCGACCTCTTCCAGACCTCCATAGCCAACCGGGCGTTCGGTTTCCTCTATCTCAACCCACCGTACGACTACGACAACGAGCAGAGGCGCTCGGAGCACGCATTCCTGACGCAGACCTCGCGCTACCTCGCGGAGGGTGGGGTGCTCGTCTTCATCGTGCCCCGGCAGCGGCTGGACGTCTCCGCCCGCTACGTCTCGTCCCACTACCGGAACCTCCGGTGCTGGGCGTTCCCCCAGCCGGAGCGGGAGGCGTTCGACCAGGTGGTGCTGACGGGCTACCACCGGGCCGAGCCGCACACCGACGTGCACGCCGAGATGCGTGTGCGCGAGTGGGCGGCGGGCTCGCTCGACGAGCTCTCCACCTCCCCGTACACGGAGTTCACCATCCCGCCTCTGCCGGACGGGGACGTGCTCTTCACCACCCGCACGGTCGACCCCATATCGGCCGCGTCGGAGGCGCGGCGCTCCGGCCTCTGGGCCAGCGCCGAGATCAACGACGCGCTTTGGCCGAGAGGAGACACGAGGACCCGCCCGCTGATGCCGCTGCGCCGCGGGCACATGGCGATGCTGGTCGCGGCCGGCTTCCTCGACAACCTCTGCCTGGAGGCCGACGGACGCCGCATCCTCGTCAAGGGCCGCACCACCAAGGAGATGGTGCTGGTCGAGGAGACGGAGGAGACGGAGACGTGGCGGGAGCGGCTGCGCACCACCGTGGTCGCCCTCGGCCTCGACGACGGCGAGATCACCGACATCGCCGCATAGCGGACTCCCCATCGGAGTCACACCCACGGGGCCTGCACTCCCACCGGAGGCGGGCCCTGCCTGCTGTCAACGCCCCATCACTCCCATACAGGAGAAGGAACCATGCAAGCCAGACCCCAACTGACGCTGTTCACGCAGAGCTGCACGCGGTGCGGGGAGCCGATCCTGCCCGGCCAGCCGTACGCGCAGACCGCATCGGTCGACGTCGTCGACGGGCGAGTCGCCACCACACCAGTGCGCTCGTACCACACGGAGAAGGGCTGCTACCGGGCCGCGAAGCTGGAGCAGTGGGCGGCCGAGTCCGCCCGCGCTCCTATTGCTGCCTAGGTGAAGGAGGAGACCCCATGATCCTGAAGAGCATCACCTGTCCCGCCTGCGGCGGGAGGAACTTCACGCTGGAGGAGGTCGTCGAGGACGACGAGCTGACCGGCGTCGACCTGAACTGCGCGCGCGGTTGCGGCTTCTACACCTACGAGGCGGGAGACCGTAGCGCATGGAACGGCCTCACCATCGACCTCACCGCGCAGAGCGGCGTCCCGCGGAGCTAGCGGGCGCAACACTCGTCAACCGGAGGACATCGTGACCATCACACCCAACGAATATCCAGCGACCGCTGAGTGCCCGCAGTGCGAGCACGAGGTCGAGACGACACTGTACGTCCGGCGCGACGGCACCGGCACATACATCTACGGGCGGCACTGCCCGGAATGCGACGAGGCCGTGGCCATGGACATGAGCTTCAACCACCCGGACGAGGAGCGATGGAAGGCGTTGCGCGCTTGGCTCATCGGCGAGCGCATCAGCCTGGAGAACCAGATGAAGCGGATGCCGCCGGACCCCACGAAGCTCGCTCGCCTGCGCGGCAGCCTGCAGGAGGTCGTCATGACCCTGCAGCGGATGGAGGACCTGGAGACGGCCGACCCACCGGAGCCGGTGGCCTCCTGAGCCGGTGAGAGCGAACCACAAAAGAAGGAGAACAGACTCATGACATTCCGACCCGAGGAGAGCATCGACGCAGACCTCGTCTGCGCCCTGTGCGAGCATCGCAGGCCCGCGACTGCCCACGTGAACGAGTACGGCACCATCGCCGTCGGCTCGGGACTCTGCCCGGACTGCGACGACACGGAACCGATGGTCGTCCAGATACACCGGACACCGGAGTTGCCCGCGGAGAACTACATCGAGACGCTCATCAAGGAGGCGAAAGAAGCGCTCGCGAATCCCGTGCCGCTGACCGCGGCGCAGTCGCGGGTGCGCAACCGACGGCTCAACCGCTACATCGACCGGCTCAGCCACGCCCGCAACCTCATTGGCGAGGCGAGGAGGACCCTCGAGAGCGCCCGGCGGGAACTCAGCGGATAGCCAACATTTGCACCTACCGACACATCACTACATCAGAACCACACCCAAGGGAGTGCCCCCACGGGCGCTTCACAGGGCCGCCGCGCCCGGCACTCCCTTGACCACCCCTCAGGGCGGGAGGGGTGTGCCCTGTGTCCATGCCACCCGTGAGGGAGCCTGGCGCAGGGGCGCGGGGTTCCTGGGGGCCGTGGGGGATGCGTCCCCCACGAAAGGAGAACCCCATGGACCTTGCAGGATTCATCGACACCTTCAGGGACTCCATCGCCCAGCGGGTGGTGGAGTCGTACCCACCCCTCTACCGGCCGTCCGAGCAGACCGTTCAACTCCCCACGCTCCTGCGCAGGCCGCTCGGCGCGCAGGCCGACGCCATACGTGGCGCGGCCCTCTCCCTCGGCGCCCACCAAGGCACGACCGTCGTCGGCGAGATGGGCACCGGCAAGACGTTCATCGCCGCGAGCGCCGCCCACGCGGCGGGGTTCAGGCGCGTGCTGGTGCTCTGCCCGCCGCACCTCGTCCGGAAGTGGAAGCGCGAGGTCGAGGAGACGGTCCCAGGCGCCCGCGGCGCCATCGTCACCTCCATCACCGACCTCGAGCGCCTCCGCCTCCTCCCGCGCTCGGGCCCGCTCTTCGCGGTCATGTCCCGCGAGCGCGCGAAGCTCTCCTTCCGCTGGCAGCCCGCCGTCAACGAGCGGTGGGCCGTGGCGGGCGGGAGGCTCGTGCGCGATGAGGAGACAGGCGATCCCTTCCGCATCCCCTGCTGCCCGGCCTGCGGCGAGCAGGTCCTCGACAAGGAGGGCGTGCCGCTCTCCCTGGGAGACCTCTCCCGGAGGCGGCGCGTCTGCGACGTGTGCAACTCCCCGCTCTGGCAGGCGGACAACGCCGGCCCCCGCCGCTACCCGCTCGCCGACTACGTGAAGCACCGGATGCGGGGCTTCTTCGACCTCTTCGTCGGCGACGAGGTGCATGAGTTCAAGGCCCGCGGCTCGGCGCAGGGCATCGCCGCCGGCGTGCTCGCGGAGTCGTGCGGCCGCTCCCTCACGCTCTCCGGCACGCTGATGGGCGGATACGCCAGCACCCTCTTCCACCTCCTCTACCGGTTCTCCCCCGAGATCCGCACCGAGTTCAAGCACTCGGAGGAGGGGCGCTGGATCGACCGGTACGGCTTCACCGAGGAGACCGTCTACAAGCAGGGTGAGGACGCCCCGGTCGAGGACGGGCGCAACAGCCGGAGGCGGCGCTACCGCAAGGTGGTGCGCGAGCGTCCGGGCCTCGCCCCCTCGGCGCTCTTCCACCTGATCGGCAACTCGATCTTCCTGCGGCTCTCGGACGTGGCATCCGGCCTGCCCCCATACGAGGAGCGGGTGCTGCTCTCGACCATGGACTCCGACTCGGATCACACGGGGTTCTCCCAGCGCTCGGCTTACGACACGCTCTACGGGGCGCTGAAGCAGGCGCTGGGCGCGGCGCTTGCGACGGGCTCCAAGCGTCTGCTGGCCACCTACCTGCAGACGCTGCTCGCCTATCCGGACGGCTGCACGCGGGGCGAGACCGTCTTCGACCCCGCGACGGGCGAGCCTATCGCGGCGGTTCCCCCGCTCTCCGAGGAGCGGGTCTACCCGAAGGAGCAGGCGCTGGTCGACCTCGTGGCTGCAGAGCGGCTGGAGGGGCGCCGGGTGCTGGTCTACGCGACGCACACCGGCACACGGGACATCACCGAACGGATGGAGGACATGCTCACCCGGCACGGCTTCCGGGTGGCGGTGATGAAGGCCGACGCGGTCGCGCCCGACCGGCGCGAGGCGTGGGTCGCCGAGCAGGTGGAGAAGGGGCTCGACGTGCTGGTCTGCCACCCCAGGCTGGTGCAGACGGGCCTCGACCTGATCGACTTTCCAACGCTGGTCTGGTTCGAGACCGACTACAGCGTCTACGTCATGAGACAGGCGTCCCGCCGCTCGTGGCGCATCGGCCAGACGCAGCCGGTGCGGGTCGTCTTCATGGCCCACCGGAACAGCCTGCAGGCCGACGCCCTGAAGCTGGTGGCGAAGAAGCTCCAATCTTCGCTGGCGGTGGAGGGCGAGTTGCCGGAGGACGGCCTTGCCGCCTACGGCGACGACGGAGACGACCTCATGCTCGCGCTCGCTCGCAAGATCGTGAACGGCGACGAGGACGAGGCGGAGACGGTTGAGGCGGTCTTCGCGGCTGCGCGGGACGCCGCGTCCACTGCCGAGGAGTATCTCGTGGACGACGGCTGGAATGCCGTCGAGCCCAAGACGGCTCCGGTCAGCGGCAGGGGCCATCACGCCGACGGCACAGGGCCGGCGGTCGACACGGTCCAGGCCAACGGCATCGACGGGGCAGGAGAGCCGCAGCCCTCGCTCTTCTCTTGGGCGGAGTTCCTCGCTCAGGAGCAGGGCGCCAGGCGCAGCCGGAAGCCCAGGCCCGCATCCACGTCCCTCTTCGAGTGGGCGCTCGGCATGGAGCAGGAGACCCTGAAGGCGGCCTGAACGGGCGCCGCGAACGGCAGACACCCATCAGAAGGAGATGAACCATGACACGCATCTTTGTCTACGACGACCGCGAGTTCCCCGACCCGGACCCCGGCATGACCGTCGAGCAGGTCAAGGCCACGCTGGCCGACTTCTACGGCGAGATCGCCAATGCCTCGGTGAAAGAGACCAGCCGGGGCGACGACACGGTCTACGAGTTCCAGCGGCGGGTGGGCACCAAGGGCGCCTGCCCCGACGCCCGGAGCTAGGGAGGCACCCGATGGACAACCGGACACTTGCGGGTCTGCTGGCGGCGACGCCGCCGGCAGGCCTCAGCATCCTCGAGCTCACGGCGGAGCTCACACGGCCCGACGGCTCCTTCGACCTGGACGCCGCGGCCGCCCGGCAGAGCGAAGTGGAACTGGCCTGCGCCCAGGCCCAGGACTACGCGTCTGCCACAGGCCGCCTGGCGGCGGCGCTGCGATGGAAGCTGCGGCCCCGCCGCGGCTGAGCGGGCTGGCGAAACTGCTCCTGCGGCGTCCGCCGTCGCTGCGGGAGCTGGTGACGCTCGTCGGCTACGCGGACGACTACGCCTGGTTCGCGGGGTTGGTGCGCCGCCTCTTTCCCGAGGAGGGCGAGGAGGTGCTTGCGGCCCCCGACGTACGCACGAGGGTGGAGCGGTTCGGCCGGCTCTTTCAGGAGCGGCACTTCCCCCTCTACGCCCCATTCTTCGACTACTTCCTCGACGACGGGGACGAGCCCCCGTGGACATGGCTCCGCAGGGGCATTCCCTTCGAACTCTTCGGCTTCGGCTACGACGACCTGCACGAGATGTGGGACCGCTACCGGGACGGGCTCTCGGCCATGGTGCTCCTGGTCAGGCCCCTCGATTCCTACTACGAGGATCCCGACGGGCTCCGGGTGGCCTGGCTGGAGTCGGCGGCCGCCCGCATCCCGCAAGAGACCCTGCTCAGGCTCCCCCAGGGCGGCATACCGCTGGACGCCCTCGCCGGGGCGCTGGAGGGGACGCCGTTCGAAGGGGCGGCCCAGGCTTGCTCTTGGGTCTGGGGCGAGACCGGCAACTTCTTCCTCGACGCCAGCTACGAGGACGGGGAGTACGACGGGTTCGCCGATCCGTGGGACGACGACCTGATCGCGCAGGGCACCGAGGAGTGGCGGGAGGCCACCGCCGTCATGGACTCGGTGAGCCGACTGGCCGACTGGCTGGAGCAAGACCTTCCGGGCCGCTTCGCCGTGATGCTGGACTTCGTCTTGGGGCGGCTCGCAGACCGAGAACAGGAGGACAACGACCATGAACGATGACGTCGATATCAGCGGGTGGTCCCTGCCGGGCGCGGCGGAAGCGCCGAGGGACGACCTCAGGGTGCAGGTGGAGGTCTACGACGAGACGATCCTCCTGCGGGGCTTCGAGGACAATGCCGCCTGGGTCAGGACGGTCTCGGCGGACGGGATCGCCGACGTGCTCACGCAGCACCTGGGGTTCTCCTCGGGGCTGCTCCCCGAAGACACGCTCTGGTGGAGCCAGGGCGAGACCGGGCAGGTGGTGGGACTCTGGCGTCCGCCGCAGGTCTGGTCCGTGGCCCTGCAACGGGAGGCGTTCAAGCCTCCCGCCCGGCTCCGGCTTCCCATGCCGGGCCTGCTCTTCGTCTGCTCGCCGGGCCGCGCGCCCTGGGTCCACGCCGCAACGAGCCGGCCGACGCACCCCGAGCAGCAGCTCTTCCGGGCCCCGGCCTTCAACGTCTTCCACGACGGAAGGGTCTGCCCCGGAAGCCACCGGTTCCCGGAGGAAGTGGGACTGATACCCGAATCCTTCTTCCAGTCCTTCTTCTCGCTCACCGGCGACTCGGGGAACCGCTCGCAGAAGCACCCCGACGACCTGCAATCACTATGGGAGGAGATCGATGGAAAGGACGAATACCCGGTGGAAGACCTGGTTCCCCAGTATACGGTTGCCCACGTCATGGCGTTCTCCGAAGGGAGACGGGGCTACCGCCTCTAGCGCCGGAGCGGGGCCGGTCGGCTACCTGGTCAACCACCCCGCCGGGCTCGCCGGGGCCCACGGCATCGGCTACGACTACGTGCTGGGGGCAGGCGGCGTCTACGTCCAGTCCCGGAGCGCCCACCTGACGGCGCGCGTGCTCATCGCCCCATGCGCGGTGCGCGGGCTCGCTCCCGTCGCCGGGAAGGTGCAGCTCACCCACGGCCCCATCCCCGCGGCCCTCTTCGCGGTGGGGTTGTGCTGGTTCCAAGACGCCCCTGACACGGAGCGGTTCTTCGCCGTGCGCTGGGACGGACGCAGATACCGGCTGGTGGTCCCGCCACAGGCTGGCACGGCCACCGGACTCGCGTACCAGCCCCTGGCGGGCGTGGTCGCCGAGTTCCACTCCCACGGAAGCCTTCCCGCCTTCTTCTCGGCCACCGACGACCGGGATGAGCAGGGCTTCCGCCTCTACGGCGTCGCCGGACGCCTCGATTCCGCCCGGCCCGAACTGCGTCTCCGGGTCGGCGTCTACGGCCACTTCGCCCCGGTGGACTGGCCGCAGGTCTTCGACGGCCCGGAGCCGGGCGTCCGGTTCCCCGGCGAACACGACGCAACCAACTGATGACAAGGAGGGAAGGATGCCCTACCACCTCGACAACGCGTTCCTGCTCGACGACCCGTGGATCACCGTGGTCGGCTGCGGCGGGACCGGCGGCTTCGTCGCCGAGGGTCTCTGCCGCCTCTTCCAGGGGCGGCAGGCCACCATCGTCCTCGTTGACCACGACCGGGTGGAGCCCCACAACCTGCTCCGCCAGAACTTCTACCCGGAGGACGTCGGCAGGTTCAAGAGCCAGGCTCTCGCGGACCGGCTGACGCGGGTCTACCGGCGTCCCGTCGGTTACTCGGTCTATCCCTTCCGGGAGGACGACTCCGGTCCCCACGGACCCCGCTACCCCGGTCTTCCCTCCTATGGGAACTGCCTGCTCATCGGCTGCGCCGACAACGCGGCCGCGCGGCGGGCGATGGCGGAGTGCCTGCCGGGCGACCCGCGCCGGTGGCTCATCGACGCGGGCAACGACACCAACTGGGGACAGGTCCTGGTCGGGAATGTCGCCGACGAGGTCGACTGGGACGAGCGCGCCTTCGTCGACGGGACCTGCCGACTGCTGCCCGCTCCCACGCTGCAGCGCCCCGACCTGCTGACTGCGGTCTCGACCACGCCGCCGGACGTGGACTGCGCGGCCGCGCTCGACCTCACCGACCAGGATCCGACCATCAACCAGATGATGGCTTCCCTAGTGCTACAGGTGGTCCGCCGCATGGTGGCGGGCACCTGCCCCTTCATGGGCCTCTACCTGGACATGGAGCTGGGAACGGTCACCCCCACGTATGCCACGCCGGAGGCGGTGGAGCGGGTGATCGGCTCCGACTCCGAGCTGGGGATGGCGGCCTAGGTAGCAACACTCAACGAACGCATCCGACAAGGAACAAGGAGAAGAGAACCATGTCTGACCAAGAAGCAACCACCACGACCTGGCAGGACAATCACAACAGGTACCGAAGACACAAGCTCATGACGAAGGAGCTCGCCGACACGATCCCGCCCCTGTATGCCAACGACGGCGCGGACGACCCCGACGCCGTCGTCGCCAGGGTGAAGCTGTTCAGCCCCTACATCGGTTGGCGCTGGTACATCACCGAGTGGGAGGCCGAGACCGGAACATGCTTCGGCCTCGTCGAAGGCTTCGAGACCGAGCTCGGCTACTTCGACCTCACCGAGCTGGCGGAGGCGACCGTGTTCGGCAACGTTCCCGCCGTGGAGCGCGACCTGTACTGGGAGCCAAAGACACTCGGCGAGATCAGAAGAGAGTCGAGACTCGCAGCCTGAGCGAGGGGCCAGAGAAGGAACGAGGAAAGGAGCAACCATGCCTGACGAAGTTGGAGTGGAAATGACCCGCTCGGACGCCCCGAGCGCTGACGAGAGTCCCTTCGCCGATGCGGCGGACGGTACGGAAGCTGCGGTCGCCGGTGAGCAGGACGCTGGCGAGGAGACCACGCAGGAACCGCAGGGTTCCAGTGACGCCGGGGAGCAGGCCGACCGACCGGAGGACCTAAAAGTCGTCGTGTCTCTCAAGGGAGGCAGGGCCACCATCGGCGTGCAGCAACCCGCCTCAGACCCGCACATCGAGTCCTTCGACGGCCCGGACATATCCGGGCTAACGCAGGAGGTCCCGGCGGTGATCGAACGGGCGAGAGCCAGGTGGGAGGGCGAGCCCAGGTACCCGGCTCACGCGAGACCCGGTCCCCCGGCCAGGCGTCAGCCCCGGCGTTCGCAGGGGCAGGCGCAGACCGGAGCCGCCGAGGGAGGGACAGACCGACAGCAGCTCCAGACGCTGCGGCTGTTCTAAGTGCAGAAATCGCAAGGTCCGCCTCCTGTCCGGGTTCCTCCTCCAGTGGGCGATGGAACGGGAGCTGAGGCCGAACCGCCTGGCGCGGGATGCTGGTCGCAAGAGTACGGGGGAGGCCGTCGCTGCCAATGCGATGGCCTCCCCCGCCTGAAGGCACGCGTGTTTACCTGGTGGCCTTCTTCGACCCACTACAGGGCGTGCTCGGTTTCCTCCCCGGCGATTAGGCGGAGGACGATACGAGCTAAGTCCTCCTTGCGTACACGGATGCGACCTCGTCCTATTCTGCTCACCACCCACCAGTTGAACCCATTGACGTCGCCTCAACACAATGCTAGAGTTGTGTCATGATTCCCAAGTTCGATCCACGGGGCAACCTACCTCCAGGTATCCACTGGGCCACTTGGAAGGAAATCTCCGTCAGGTTCGGAACCACAGCGTGGCGTCGTCAACTTCTGGCAGGGCTGCTAGTGGCCTTACAGTCACTCAAGCGCGCAGGCTGTCAAACCGTGTACCTAGATGGCAGCTTCGTCACGGATAAGCCTATTCCCAAGGACTTTGATGCCTGCTGGGATCCCGTTGGAGTAGACCCCACCGCTCTCGATCCTGTGCTACTTGATATCGGAGATGGCCGCTTGACCCAGAAGGCGAGATTTCTCGGTGAACTGCTGCCAGCAAAGATTAGGATCGGCTCGGACGATCTCGACTTTTTTTACTTCTTTCAGACAGACAAAGATACAGGATGTGGCAAAGGCATCATAGCCTTGGATTTGGGAGGCGTTGTGTGATTAAGAATGACAGGCAATACAGAATAACCAAGGCTCAAGCTGATCGCTTTCGTACAGCCTTGCGAGGTTTGGATGACCATAGCGCTGAACAATCAGACATTCACCCGATATTGTTCAAGGTGAAGCACGACGCCTTGAAGAGCCAGCTCGCTGATTTGGAGAAGGACCTTCTCGAATATGACGGGTTACGGGCCGGCAGTTTCGACTTTAATCAACTGCTAACGATCAATGAACTTCCAACAACTCTAATAAAAGCACGCATAGCACGTGGGCTAAGCCAACGAGAATTGGCAGAACAACTAGGCTTGAAAGAGCAACAGATTCAGCGCTATGAAGCCTCTGAATATGCTGGTGCAAGCTTTCAACGCATTAATGCAATAGCGGCAGCGCTTAATATGGAAATCGACAGATCACTACTCTCTGAGAATAAAAACCTGTCATGGCAGACTCTGTTAAGAAAGCTTGCCGAGATTGGACTGCCCGGCGAATTCGTGAGACGACGCTTGATACCTCATATGTCCTTAATCAGAAATGCCGAAGATACGGAAGAGCATGGTATGCTAATTCAGGCTGCTGCAGAGACACTCGGGAAAGTGTTCAGTTGGTCTACCGAAGAGGTGTTACAAGGAAACTCCCTAGTACTGACTCATGCCACTAGCGGCATAAGGTATAAGACTTCAGTGAATGCTCGCGTTGAGAAAGTGAACGCGTATTCAGTGTATGCGCACTATCTTTCGTTGTTGATTATTCAGGCCTGCGTGGGCATGCCGAGGAAAACTGTACCGACAAACCCAGAGGAGGTCCGCTCAACTATAAGGAGAGATTTCGACAGCTACTCTCTGGAAGCTTTATTGAACTACGTATGGGATTTGGGTATACCTGTCTTGCCACTCGATGATTCAGGCGCGTTTCACGGAGCATGCTTCAGAGAGGGGGGGCGAAACGTTATCGTCCTGAAACAGAATACTGCTTCAGAATCCAGGTGGGCATTCGATTTGTTGCATGAACTCTACCATGCTGGGCAGGAGTCCGACTCACCTGAGCGTACAGTGATAGAACCGGAAGAATTGGGAGCTGATGAAGAGGACCAAATTGCAAACCACTTTGCGGCGGCAATATTGCTGGATGGAAGAGGAACGGAATTAGCCGAAAGAAGTCTGGCCCTTGCAGGCAATGACTTGCGAAGACTCAAGACCGCAGTGAACGAAGTTGCGGAAGAAGAGGATGTCCCTGCCGGTCATTTAGCAAACTATCTCGCCTATCGCCTCGCGGCAGAACAAGGCCAAAATTGGTGGGGCGCTGCAAACAATCTCCAAATTGCTGCTCAACCCTGGGCCACTGCGAGGAATGTCTTCTATGAACGAATAGACTTCGCAGCACTTGCCGAACCGGATCGTCATTTGCTCTTGCAAGCTCTAGCGCCACGGGAAGAGTTGGTTCCATGACCACGAATGCTGAATGGAATGAAATCAAGCCACTGCCGAAAGTGACTTGCACCAGCTCCGACTGTGAGCGGGATTTGCACACTTTTCTTCGAGTTCGACCAGGACCAGAGTCGTATCGCAGTGGGCCATGCCGTGTTTGCGGATCTAATTTGGTTGACTGGAAGAGACTGGATAGACACGACTTGCGAGATGTTGAGAACACCATGCATTCACTGAGGCAGGAATACGTTCGTCATCACTACTGGGATATCGGAATCGACCAAAAGGCAATCAACCACGCGAGACGGAAGGGGGTTTCTGGACTCCGCGAGGCTGCTGACCATAGACTTAGGAAATATGTAGCCCCGCCTCGTTCCGTTAATTCTTGGGATGGCAGACAAACGCCAAAAACAGGGAATGTGATTTTCTACGCGCAGCACGCAACTGCAACTTGTTGCCGTAGATGCCTAGAGGCCTGGCACGGAATCCCCCGAGAACGGAGTTTGACGGACGAGGAATTGGGATACATGAGGGAGATGGTCATGTACTACATCGATCAGAGGCTACCCTTCCTGACGGAGTAGGCGGAACAGGGTCGACGGAGTGATGTCTGGAAAAACAGGAAGACCATGACAGATCAGATTGATACAACCAGGCTGTCAGCGCAACTGAGGTCTAGGGGCGTCGACTTAGAGCACCAAAGACTGTTGATTACTCGATTCACAGGAAGTGAACAAGAGGAAGACCTTACCGAACCAGCAAATTGTGGAGGCTTTGGCCGAATTCGACATTTCCAAAGAACTACAAGTCTCGGTTGGCCTTCTAACCCATTACCTATAGAGCCAGCATGCCGAGCATTGGAAATGGCCGAACAGGAGGTGTTACGAGCTCAGGTTTTTCAGAATGCAATCTGCAACTGGCGTTGCTGGTACTGTTATGTGCCCTTTGAGTTGTTGTCTGCGAACCTAAGATACTCGTCCTGGTTTACTGCTACAGAATTGCTGGAGTTATATCTGAAAGAAGAAAATCCCCCAAGAGTGATTGATCTTTCGGGCGGACAACCAGACTTAGTACCGGAGTGGATCATTTGGATGCTTGAAGAGGTCAGACTCCGGGGACTGGAAAAGGAAGTGTACCTATGGTCCGACGACAACTTAAGCAATGACTACTTTTGGCGATATCTTTCTGCAACTGAGGTGAGACGCCTTGCGGAATCGCGGAATTATGGGAGAGTTTGCTGCTTTAAGGGTTTCGACGAAAAATCCTTTGCATTTAACACGATGGCCAAGGACTCTCTCTTCAATCAACAGTTTGAGTTGTTCGAGCGTTTGCTGGAAACTGGTATGGATGTATACGCGTACGTCACTATGACAACTCCCGATGAGGAGAATGTTCCTAAGCGTATAGCTGCCTTCATGGACAAGTTGCAAGACCTTCATATTAACTTGCCGTTACGGACTATACCTTTGGAAATACGTCACTTTACACCCTTGCATTCTCGTTTAGGCAAAGAACAAGTGAAGGCGTTCAACATTCAACATCTTGCGATTGCAGCATGGCAGCGCGAGTTGGAAGATCGTTTTAGTGATCAACAGCTCGGTCTGCCCATCGTTGATGTTTCTCTGAGGAAATAGAGAGTGTCGAAAGAGCAAGAATACAACTCGGCGCAGGTGCAGTTTGAAGAAAAACTTGCACGATGGGTTGTGGAATGTTCGCAAGACGGATATGCTGATTTCTGGAATATAGTGCGTAGGTTGCCAGGATCGTACCCCAGTGATGTTCGAAACGTGATTACGCAGCTCATTGAAGTTTCACTTGTGGAACCTGATTTTGGTACTGAACATGCTCTGGCATCGACCCATGATTACCCTGGCGTGTTGATGCCGGGAACAGCCATACCTCATCCCCTCGCCTTCGATTGGCGGTTTACCCTTATTTCAGCAGAACGGGTCTTGGACGAACTAATGGAATCGTCAAGAAATGATGACCGTGTATTGCTGTTGGGATGTCCATCCGTTTATTGGCTTGGAACGTCCAAGCGGCTACCTCGTGACTTCATGTTGCTTGACTTACATGGGTCTGTGTTGAACGACGATACCAATAAACATGAAAGATCGATTCAGAGCGTAGATTTGATGAAGAATACTTTGGACGTGCCCCGCGCCGATGTAGTTTTGGCTGACCCGCCATGGTATTTTGATGAGGCAATGGCCTTTTTGGCTTCCGCTGCCCATGCACTAGTTGTCGGAGGCACATTGCTTTTTTGTTATGGATCCCATGGAATGAGACCTGGTGCATTTGAAGAACAAGAGCGTTTGATAGCTTTCGCTGAAAGCTTAGGATTGGAATGGGTCAACTCGGAACTTTTGTCCTTGTCTTACGTTACCCCGTATTTCGAGTACAATGCTTTGAAGGCGGCAGGATTCAATCACATACCTTCTCATTGGAGGAAGGGCGATCTCTTGCGTTTTAGAAAGAATACTCACAACGTGAACCGAACGCTTGTGCCTAAGGGAGAACAGTCGGATTGGTTCCGTTCTTGCATTTCAGGTATAGAGATATGGATGCGAAGGGATGATTGCGTCTTAGAAACGCCAGAACTAATTCGGATTTTGCCCGGTGACATACTTCCCAGTGTAAGCCGGAGGAATGCGCGGCGAAATGAGGCGCAAGTATGGACCAGCGGTAATCGAGTGTTTCGATGTAAGAATATCCCTGCTCTGTTCGATATAACTCAGGCAATCGAAAGGGGAGAAAACCCACACGACAGGATCCAGGCTGGGATGGCTCAAGGCAAGTACGAGGTGAATGACAACTCAGTGGGGCGTGTTGTGTCTCAGATCGAAAGGGTTGTGAGCCTCGAAATGGAGGAATTGGGGAGTATAGTGTATGGAGATCCCTAGTTTAATCCTTAGCGCGACACTAATCGACTCCTTGCGGCGAGTGACGAGGGGTCTTCCGTTCTGGGAGGATTACCTGACTAAACTGTCCCCCCATGGACCAACCCCTTATGCCGTGCATGTGGCCGTAGTTTCAGATCCGTATTTGGACTATATATTGGATGGGACGAAAACAGTGGAATCTCGATTTTCAAAGAATCGAATAGCACCTTATCATTCTGTGAAAGAAGGCGACGTTGTATTGTTGAAAAGAACTTCCAAGCGAACATTGTCTGCAATCTGTCTGGTTAGTAATGTGTGGTTTTATGAAATTGGGTCAGAGGGATGGTCCCATGTACGACGCGCCTTTTCAGCGAACTTGCGTATTGAGCATCAGTCTTTTTGGGAGAAGAAGGAAGAAAGTAGATTTGCAACGTTAATGCGTATATCTAACGTGCAAGCGCTGTCTACAATTGAAATCTCAAAACGCGATCGTCGTGGCTGGGTTGTTATGAAGAACGAGAAGAGGCCCTTGCTAGCTGAGGAAGAAGCATGACTAGTATGAGATTAGCTATTGTACTTTGCGGACGTATCTGCAGCGGGAAGTCCTCACTGGCTAGATCCATCACCATTGGGTCGGGCATACGGCCTGTTTCGTTTGGGGCGTACTTCAGATACCTGGCTGATAGACAGGGTGCTTTGCATAATAGGAGTAGTCTTCAAGATATCGGACAGAGCTATATCGAGAGGTATGGAGCTCGGTCACTGCTGGAAGATACTTTGCGGTTTTATTCGATAGGCAGCGGTGACGCGGTGCTTTTCGACGGGGTTAGACACGTGAATATGTGGTCGGAGATAGAAAAGTATAGCTCTCAAATGGTTGGTATTTGGCTTCAAGCTGATCAAATCATTCGACACCGACGGTATGAAGAACGATTGGGGCATCGGGTTGAACTACGAGATTTTCTTGTTATGGATGGACATCCTGTGGAGGCCGAGACCGAACGGTTGACCCAATACTGTCAGTATTCGATTGATTCTACGCGTGACGTTCGAGAGGTCGCTACAGTGGCATTCAAACTCTTAGCCCCGTACCTCAAGCACTCCTGAAAGAGGGGAGATGACGTGCAGATGTGAAGGCTTTGGTATGACTGCTACCTGCCTGTGTGGCGTTTGGTCTGGAGGGCGTGTGACCTGTTCAATACCGGGTATCGGACCTTTGACTCGGCAACGGCCTCTTGGTTCGGGTTGTCCCTCTAGGATTGTTGGAGACTGTTGTCTCAACAGTCATCATCTCGGTGACCTGCGGCAGATTGTAGGTTGTCCCCTCCTTGTTGGCAGCATCCTAACCGCAGTCCTGCAGGGGCTCGTTGAAACCGGACCTGCAGGAGACGGGCCTGACGCGTACATCCAACCGCTCACTTCTACTAGTGGCTGCTCCTAGGAGAAGTTGCGGGGTGACAGATCCTGCGGGCTTCCTATAATCTATGGAACCACATCACAATCGAAATGGAGTCCGGCATGCCACTGAACCACAAGGGTATTGGGATCTAGGGGTAGTTGTTAATGAGTACTTTGACGAGGAAAGAAATCGAGACAAGGATACGAAGGGACGGTTTGATCCGCAATCCTCGCTGTGGGGACGACGGAGAGTTCGAGATTCAAGCCGACAGCTACGACCTGACGGCAGGTACCGCCATATGGAAACAATCAGCTGACACTCGCAAAGGAGCGAGAGTCGAAACGCTGAATTACTCATCGGAACTTCCGAAAGTCTCTCAGCCTACGGTGACTGTGCAGCCCGGACAAATGATTTTTGTGGTCACGCTTGAAGATATTGTGATGCCGACTAGTCTTTGTGGCACTGTGTACTCAAGAAACTCCTTGGCTTTGGCGGGAATACTCGCACTAAACGCTGGGCACGTAGACCCTGGCTACGAAGGGCCCATTGTGATTAGGTTAATCAATTTACGAGCCATACCGTGGACGTTGACTCTTGGTGACGCTATTTTCACTATAACCTTTCAGATGATAGATAACGTTCAGGATGACTTAACTGAGTACAAACGTGTGGTTTCGCAAGAAGAAATGATTTCCCGCGTACGGGCAACTGCTGACGCCGCTCTGGGTAACGCCTTGTATGACTTATACGCCGTTGATATTGACAAGCGCTTAAATGAATTCCAAGCGTCCTCCTTAGAAAAGTTCAGAGAGGAAAGAGATAGCAGATGGGTGCAGCGCGATGAGATTTGGGCAGTGTTATTTCATTCTGTCTGGAGTAAGATGGCGGCGGGTGTAATCCTGATTGCGAGTGTAATTGCTGCTGTCTTCACTGCCCTACAGTACTTGGATGGCAAGACTTAGCGACCCGATCGTAGAGTCTTGGATGGAGTAGCCAGGAGTGAACATCGGTGCCTACGAGCGTAACGACGTTTCGGTCCCCGTTTCGGGAGAACTCAAACCGAAATAGATATGGGACCTGGTAGACAACATCACGGTCGATTCGCTGACTCTGCTGCAAGGCGGAGGCTATTTTAGCCAAATGGTTGATGATCGGGAACGTTGATGCCCTAGTCGCTGGTTCGAGCTGCTGGCCATAGATTGGAATGCCACTTCCCACTGGAAAGTTCGCAAGGCAGTCTCCCTAGGGGTGCCTAGCAAGGTTCGAACTCCACTCCTGTCGACTGTCAGCAGCCCGTATCGGGAGTAGTTGGGTCCGAATATTCTCCATTGCCCGCACTTCTTACCCCTCCCGTAGAGCCCGGGTTCAGGTCGACTGGCCATGAATACCGCAACTCTTGGTTGCTATTGCCTAACCGCGATGAATGACCTCCGAGGTGCTACGCAAGAGAACTTCCCCAGTGGCTATTCTTCGTGTACTGAAGCGACCAGCAATCACGACCGACCATCACCCGCGCAAGGGCGCGGATTAGTCCTTACAGGGAGGGCAACCGACGAATAGCGGGGTAGCCGTGCACAATGCCCATGGTTCCCCGTAGGATTAGGGGGCATGCAGTTCGCGGCGAGCCATAGTGATATGGAGCTGGGCGCAACCAGCGGGCTCTCATTTGCGTGCCTCTCCCTCGACCTAGAGGTGGGCCGACGCGATACCCGTGTTAGGGCCTTCGCCGGCGTACGTTCGGACACCAACCGATCCTTGGTCCACCCGATATCTGGAGCGAGCTTCGCCGGAGCGCTAGCCAGTTTGGACGACCTTGCCGGCGGTGCGGACTTCCTTCTGGGCCACAACCTGATCGCCTTCGATCTGCCTCACCTGCAGGCCGCGAACCCACGGCTACGGCTCTTGCGGCTGCCAGTAGTAGATACGCTTCGGCTGAATCCCCTTGCGTTTCCACGACACCCCTACCACCACTTGGTCAAGCACTACCAGGACGGAGGGCTCAACGCGGGCGTGTCAACGACCCCGAGATGGATTCCAGGCTCGCCCTGGAAGTGTTCGACAACCAACTGAAGGCCCTGCGGTATGCCCCGTCCGGTCTGCTGACGGCCTGGCACTGGCTGACGACGTCAGTAGATGGGGCAGATTCGACCACGTCTTCGCGGCCCTGCGCGGCTCCCCGAGGCCATCCGACGCCGAGGCCCGCGCCGCCATGCAGGCGCAGCTGGACGGCAACGCCTGCCGGACGCACGCCCAGGAGGTCATCGCAGATGCCGCCGGACACGGCTGGGCGCTTGCCTATGCGCTGGCGTGGCTGTCGGTTTCGGGGGGTAGCTCGGTCATGCCGCACCCAGGGCGGCATGAGTTCCCCGAGGCGGGTCGGCTGGTTAAGCGATTGCGCGACACCGCGTGCACCGACCCCGCCTGTGGCTGGTGCCGTGAGCGGCACCAGCCCGCAAGGAGCTCGGCCGGTGGTTCGGCTTCGCCGATTTTCGCCCTGAGCCGCAGGAGCGCACCTTCTACCGGTAGGGAGGGGACCACTGCAAAGGCATCCTCCCCGCGATGGGCAGATGGTCCCCGCAGGGCAGCCCGCCGGGAAGGTCGCGTCTATCGATGAATACCTAGAAGGTGTCATTCGCCAGGGTCATTAGGCCAGTCGTCGCCACAGTCATTAGGCCACCCCGGGCACGACTGATGGGGACTTGTATCAGGTCGTAGATGACGGGTCAAACACCCCCTTTGGTCCCGATAGGGCG
>MKWU01001492.1_pt1 | contig 39903 bp, 31 predicted proteins | sample 809101 | NCBI WGS metagenome assembly MKWU01 (sample SAMN05860141, study PRJNA318959) | sponge metagenome | host: Aplysina aerophoba | place: Slovenia: Piran, Adriatic Sea, Gulf of Piran | collected 2013-05-07
TATGTAGCAACAGCTTATCACTGTGTTCGTAACATGGCAGAACAACATGTGAATGGAACAGTTAATGAGTACGCCTTGTACTTTAACATTGCTTCTGATGCTGACTGCCAGACAACAGAAGGAAAGAAGCCTAACTATGTGAAAGTGGATTTTGATATCAACAAATCAGAGTATCTAAGTAAGCTTGCAGCAAAAATTCAGAATCTTAAATCTCAGAACCCAAGCATAAACATAGCCCAACACGATAGAGCATGGTTAGAGAAGAGTCTTGGAGTGGTTGATGATTCTGATGAAAGACACATGCTTGAAGATCTCAAAGGCAACCTTAAGGCATCAGATGATATAGCCAATGATATTAAAATGTTTAACCGAAGCTTTGACTCTCATGCCTGTACCACATCTCCTTTAGTAGCTGCATCTCATGTCAAACATCCCAGTTATGAGGACTTTTATCGCTACGTAACACCAGGTAAAGACAACACAGATAACGTGTCTAATGTCTGTTTTCTTTCTAATGATGTGGTGTTTTTAAAGATGACTCTCAACAAAACTATCCTTAGTTATGAATCTACTCATAAATGTCTCAAAACATCTCATTTAACAACGGAAGCATCCAATAATGAGACGCCTGTACCTCTTACATTAAACATAGGAAGCCATCCTCAGAATCAATCAGAATGGAGCAGAGCCGTTGTATCCTTTCACGATGAAGCACTGCAGTGGGATAGTCAAGAACAACAGCAGAGTAGAGAGTGGAGAACGAAAAAACGGCATCAAAATTTATTTAACCAAATAATGGACAAAACTTTTCATAAGTCTACAGATACCATCAATCAAGGTACAGAGAGTAAAGATGATGACTTGATAGTGAATTTTTATGAAATCATTGATGATATTCAAGATCAACGTCATTTACGCTTGTTAACATTTTATAAAAATGTTAACAATGATCCTTACCAATTCAAAAAATTAAAGCTTAGTTATAGTAAAAACCACCCCAAAATTGACGATGGTTTTATGGGGTTGTATGGCAGTGTTTATGGTATTATTTTCAGAAAATGGGGCATCTCTTTAATCCTATCGGGCCTAAATGTTCATCCAGGATCCAGTGGTTCATTGATGGTTTCTGGCAATGAAACCATCGGATATGAAATCATGGCAGCTCTTTACTCCAAAGGTGGGAAAGAGTACAGCACCGCTCATGGACCTATCGATAAAGCAGATTATATTGGCCAGATGACACCGAGAACTGACACAACTCAACCAAGTGATGATGATAATGATGAGAAGAGAGCATACTCAGGTACTTCAACACCCAAAACAACCCCAAGAGATAGCTCTGCTCGACAAAGCACTACTGTTGGTGATACGGAAAAGCGTGAACCACAGCCCAATAAGTCAGCCGATCTAAAACCTAATCCTCAACCTGTTGATAGGCCTAACCCTAATGAAGATGAAAGTGAAGTAGCAGAAGAGAAGCAAGTAACCAACAACCAGCCTCAGCAGCAGGAAGAAAAAGACGACGATAAGAATAGAGAGAATTTTTATAACATAAGAGATACCAGTGAAGATGATGTGAGAGCCCGCGATTTTGGTTGTAACTAATGCAATAGCGAGCTCATATTTTGTTTAATAACGCAATGATATCAGGAGGTTAAGATGGATATTCAAAGTAAAAAAATGATTAGAAATAGGTTATGTGTTTTAACGGTTATAATGGGATGCTTAACCATACTCATACTGCCTATGTCATGTCGCCCAGATACAGACACTACGCCAAATCCCAATAACTCGAACTTGAAATTTTATGATACTCCCAGTAATAAAAGAATTCAACCACGCCGTGTACCAATAGATAATAATCCAGGACGGCTGTACTATTCTCGAATATTTAAATGCAATAACACAAAAAATATAGAACCTGTTCGAGAAATCGTAACAGATGTTGAAATCAATGAGGTTTCTCGTGCTCAGCATTTTGCAGATAATGGACTGAACAAGCACTATCAGTACCTAGATTGCCTTTTATGGTATCATAGCAAAGAGACACTTCCTTATGCTCAACGTAATTGTGGTTATAAGTTTTTTTGTAGTGTGGATATAAGAGATCGAAATGACTGTAAAGTGAAACTCAAAAGAGCTATTGATGAAATCACAGCAAAAGATAATATATCAACCGGTTACCTTCTAGGTAGCCCATCTGATTCAAATCATCCTAACCATCCTGTTCAAAAAGTCTGCACAACTTTATACCCAAGGCCTGACCTCACTAATGGGCAGAAATAATTCGAAAGATACTTTTTTGACATTATTTTTTCGATAAAGTTTTCGCGTGCATACCTAGTATTTTATATGTTGATCTTTAGTATTAGGTATGCTATTATCTCTCCGTGTTGTTAGTCTCTAGCTCTAGAGGCACTCTTTAGAGGTTAGGCTACCAGCTATGAAAAGACAGATTGATAAGTGCAATATAAACAAGAACAAGCATGCTATGTATAGTACAAAAATAGATGAATATGTATTTCATCAATAAAATTGTGCGTTAACAAGATATCTTGACTATATTATGCTCTCAATAAGGGCTGAAGAATTTAAAATATTAAAACAAATGCATTTTAAAATTTCAATATTCATAATATCGTAATTTATTTTAAAATTACACTACAAAAGGACAAAATAACCATGAAATATGCTAAGCTCACTCGTGATTTTTATAAAACGACAATATGCTCACTCTTCTTTTTTGTCGTTACCATGGCGATACTGCCCGGTGATTTATATGCTCAAGCTAACTCACGTCTTACATACATTCCAGATGATTGGGCTGGTGGTTCATCATGCAGCATCAAAAGTATTAATAAAAATATTAGAATTACTAGCGTTAGCTTTGAAGCCGGCCCTTATGCGACGACAATTTTTGGTCAACAGCCTACGTACTCTCAACATTCAACAAATGCTTTAAGATTTACAAAACTAAAAGAATACGAAAGATTTGGGGCAGTTTTTAGTTTCAACAGAGGTGGTGCACCGGTTCCAGGAGCTCATGAAAGTTATACATTTGATTTCGACGATATTGCTCCATTTATTGTCTCTGAGGGAGTTGTTTACCGAACTAAGAGAACTACTGTAAATGGTGTCCGTGTGCCAGATGCTCCACTAAGGATTGAACCTGGATATATACCTGAAGTTCCTGAGTTAAATGAATTCACTGACAAAGTCATGTTTCTTAACGGATTAGCAGCAAAACATAACTATAGAGCAGGGCATAGTTTGTGGCTTCCAGATGGTACATTTACAAATTGGAGATATTCTAAAATCCCAATAGATTCCGCTTTTATACTTTTTGAACCAGTTTGCTTAGTTCATTATTTTCCTGTTGATCCAAGCCAAGTACGAAGTGATGGCCGAGTCTTACTCGACAAACGTTGGGTACAAGGACATAAAGATTCTAATAATAGATGGAGATTTATATTTGTGGTGGCAGAACCAGAAGGACCAAAAACACCTGCTGATTTCTATCGATGAAATCAATAAAAATGCGATAGTACCAAATTTTCAAGAGAAAAAGTGTTTAAGATGCTTTTTCTCTTGATTTTTGGTTATTGGTCCTCCCCAAAATAGCCAGCCTGTATTTGTGAATTCTTTTCTCGATCAGGAGCAACAAGGATACAAGCTTGTTTCTTAGATCTGAAGTTTCGCAAGAAAATCATCAATCCAATCTCTCAATCTCTGACTACATAAGGGACTGAGAGATTTTTCTGCTTTTTTTTGCAAAAAAAAAACAGTTCATGTCATTTGTAGGTAAAATGCATAGTCAATTTTATTCTTTCATGCTTAATCATAGACGTGTATAAGCCCTACTTAACACCGTCATAAACCAAAAGGATCAAATATGTATGTTGATATAGTTCCCAATCATGGATCAGATAAAAAATGGTACTTATCTGTCGTTCGTTGAGATACAGGCAAATAATGATAAATGATCATACCCAATAATAGTAGAAGCAACTTGAACAGAAAACCTAGCCAGTAGATTTTTACCTTAATAATTAAAAATCATTGTATTATCAATGAGTTATGTTCAATATCGCCACAAATTTTGCAAAACTTCAGTTAGATATGCCTCTTTTCATAGCAGGTTAACCTCGTTTTCTAGGGGCTTGAGGCATATTTTTCTTCTTTCCTTTATAGCTAAGAAGAAGATAGATTTCATCTGTCTTTATTACTCCATCTAAAGTAGATTTTTTGTATGCTGTTAAAACGTTCAATGCTTTCAGCATTTTATGATGCTAGTAGAAGTAGAAATTTTTAATTCTTCTGCAATATCACGAATAGACTGTTTCGAATAAAAGTTTGAAACATTTTGACCACAAATGGAGTGGTTTTTAGGTGCGATGAAACATCGTGTTGGTTCATAAGGTTGAAAGGTTTTTTACATTTGTTGCACAGGTAACGCTATACTCCTCGTACATGGCCGTTTTTGACAATCTTTTTGTCATCACAATGAGGGGCAAAATTATCTGCAGTATTCTATCCTGCTTTTTGTTTGTTCATTTCTAGGTGTCTCGATTTGGCAATAGATTAACTTTTTAAATTTTTTGAGCTGTTTTTGAGAAATTGAGGCAACTCATAAATCTATAAAAAACCTCATCGTGATCTATTTTGCAGACAATAACAAAGAATTCAGGCATAATAGCTTATATATCACTACTTGATGATAATAGGGTCAATCATTTTTAAATGTATAGATAAAAAGTTGTTGATGACATAAATATTATGGTGGGTTGCTTGAAGAGTTGTGATTTTTTTACATAGGTTTAGTTGTGTGAGTTGAGAAACTGTGAGATGTCGGCATAAAGTTTTGCAGGTTGTTCTGCTAAGAGCAAATGACCACATTGCGGATAAAGGATAAGGGTGGTGTGTGGGATTAATCGATGGAGTGTATCGGCTGCTTGTGGGTAGATGATTCGATCGTCTTCGCCGTGGATGATGAGTGTGGGCATTGCGATATGATTATGGTGTATGGATTTATAAGAAGCTTGTTGAAAGGCTGAACGCTGATAAGTTAGCTGTTGGCTATCTTCTGTGCTAGCGCTTAAACGTTTCACTTCTTTATGAAGAGTCTGTGTTGCGTGAGGATGTTTTTTTAGGAATCTTTGTGAGAAGTATTTTTCAAGATGATGCCATAGTGGGGCGTAGGGGTTATGGAATGTCTTACCTGTGAGTGGTGAGAAGTAGCCGCTGCTTGGAAGAGTGGAAATGAGAACGAGCTGTGAGATGTGTCTGGTTGAAATGTTGTGAAGGTGTGATGCTAGACATTGTGCTATGAGTCCTCCCATGGAGAAACCAATCACTGCACTGTGGGTAATGCCAAGATGTTTCCAGAGACAGAGGATATCTTTAGTGTGTTGTTCGAAGCCGAAAGGTTGGTTTGCCTTTGAGAGTCCGCTGCCACGATTATCGAATAGCAAAACATTGTAGCCAGTCATGGCGAGTTTTTTTTGCCATAGGCGAAAATCTTTATGGCTACGTGAATAGCCACAGATGAATGTGATGGTGCGGAGATGATCTGGATGGTCCATCCAGGAGTAGTGTAGGGTACCGAGATCATCAGTAAGAGAACTATTCTGGCTGCGGAATGTTGTCATAATCCGATATGCTTTCTATGAAGATGATGATGTGCGATGGGTATAGGATTCATTAACATGCCAATATAATAGATCTTTTTTGATAGTGGCCTCATTTAGGGGTTTAAGCGATTATTTTTTTTTTGAAAAATATAGCATCTCAAATCGAATGTCGCTATATTTGGTGTAGTGACATTCTCTTTTACACTATGTTGAGTGACGCGGATGCTTATAACACAATGTTGGTAGTGATTGCTCGTTATGATGATTAGTTATGATGATTAGCTATGATGATTAGCTATGATGATTAGCTATGATGATTAGCTATGATGATTAGCTATGATGGTTCTGTTGATAGTGGCGGTGTGTTATGGGTGTCACTGGGGTATGAAGTATGAGGGCTAAATATGAAGTGTACGTACTCCAGGGTGCGAAACAACACGGTATAGCAAAGTACACATACACAACAATGCACATACAACAATGCACATACAACAATGCACATACAACGATGCAACGATACAACAATACAAAGAACTCTGTGAGACATAGGAAGCAGGTAGCAATAAGCACGAGTCAATCAGTGCTAAAAAGATGAAACTATGATTTTTGCCAGGGACTAGTATTGTATGTTGTATATATTTTGTTATCTCTGTTGATCATGGCAGCAGGTTGTTATTGAGGATGGCAAGATACATAAAGAGATAGAAGCAAGACACAGAAAAAAATAGCTGTTTTTGGTTAATACTTCAAACACGTTTACATCATCAAAGGGAATTATCATGAATTTAGATCCATCGGCTATGCCCTCTTTAGCTGAGACGCCTAACTCTGTTCATTCGAGTGCATCTTTTTCCACTGAACCGTTGGGTAATCTTGATGAAGGCCAGATGCGGGTGCGTAAGCGTGATGGTTCTATAGAGCCGGTGGATGTGATTAAGATCACCAAAAAAGTGGCTCGTTGTGGTGCTGGACTCGAACATATCAATCCTTACTTGATTGCCAGTAAGGCAATCAGTGGTATTTATGATGGTGTAACTACGACAGAACTAGACACTTTGCTGATGCAAACAGCTGCTATGTTGATTGGTGAGGAGCCGGAATATTCCAAGTTAGCTGCACGACTTTTGATTGATTTTATTGATGATGAGATTATGCAGTTGGGTATTTGTTATTTCTCTGATTCTATAAGTGTGGCTTGTAAAGTGGGTTTGGTGAGTGAGAAAACCAACGAGTTTGTTCAAGCCAATGCAGCGGTATTGAATGAAGTGATCATGGAGAATCGTTGTGATTTTTTTGAGTATTTTGGCTTAAAAACCATTTATGATCGTTACTTATTACGTCATCCTACATCGCGTCTTTCTTTGGAATCATCGCAATTCTTTTTTATGCGTGTAGCCTGTGGTTTAGCAGAGAACTTGGAAGAGGCTTGTGAGTTTTATCGATTGATATCGTCTTTTGCTTATATGCCTTCTACACCGACACTTTTCAATTCTGGCACCAATCACGCTCAGATGTCTTCGTGCTATTTGTTGGACTCGCCACAGGATTCTTTAGAGAGTATTTATAAGCGTTATTCGGATATTGCCATGTTATCTAAGTTTGCTGGTGGCATTGGCTTATCTTTTTCACGAGTACGTTCTCGCGATAGTCTTATTCGTAGCACGAACGGTAAGAGTCATGGAATTATCCCTTTTATCAAAACCTTAGATTCTTCGGTAGCGGCAGTTAATCAGGGTGGAAAACGTAAGGGTGCAGCGTGTGTGTATCTTGAGACCTGGCATGCAGATATATTGGATTTTCTTGAGATACGCGATAATACCGGTGATGAGTCTATGCGTGCGCATAATCTCAATTTTGCTAACTGGGTGCCGGATTTATTTATGAAACGGGTGGCTGAAGATAGTAAGTGGTCATTGTTTGATCCTAAGGATGTAGCAGATCTTATGGATCTTTATGGTGAAGCTTTTGAGAAAGCGTATCTTGCTTATGAGAAGCGTGGCTTGGCTAAGCGGACTCTTCCAGCTCGCCAAATTTACTCTAAGATGATGCGTACTCTTGCTCAAACCGGTAATGGTTGGATGACTTTTAAGGATGCAGCTAATCTTAAAGGCAATCAGACCGGCAAGGGGCATAACACCATTCATTTGTCGAATTTGTGCACTGAGATTGTGGAAGTAACCAGTGATAAAGAAACTGCGGTTTGCAATTTAGGTTCTTTGAATTTGTCTCGTTATGTGAAGCATCGCTCTCGTGGTTTTGACTTTGTTAAGCTTGGAGAGTGTGTTCGTTTAGCTATTAAGTATTTAGATCGTGTGGTGGATATCAATTACTATCCTATTCCATCTTCTTCTGTATCCAATAAGCGTTGGCGTCCTGTTGGTTTGGGGGTGATGGGTCTTCAAGATGTTTTTTTCAAGTTGAGGTTGCCTTTTGATAGTGAGAAGGCGCGGACTTTATCGAGAAATATTACAGAACATGTGTATTTTCATGCGTTATCGGCATCTTGTGAATTGGCTCGTAAGCTGGGTGCTCATGAGGGTTTTGAAGACACCAGAGCGAGTCAAGGGGACCTGCAATTTGATTTGTGGGGCGTAAAGCCTAAAGACAGTGAGCGTTGGGATGTTTTGAAGGAAAACATTAAAAAATATGGCTTGCGTAACTCTTTAACTGTAGCTGTTGCTCCCACTGCTACAATTGCTTCCATTACCGGGGTGTATGAGTGTATTGAGCCTCAGGTATCGAATCTGTTTAAACGCGAGACTCTTTCAGGAGAGTTTGTACAAATCAATACGTATCTTGTCAGAGAGTTACGTAAGCTTGGTTTATGGACCAAGTCCATGAAACAGGCTATTAAGGCACAAAATGGCTCTATTCAGCACATTAAAGAGGTACCAGATTATATCAAACAGATTTATCGCACAGCCTGGGAGATCCCACAAAAGTCTTTGATTGAAATGGCTGCAGATCGTGGTGCTTTTATCGATCAGAGTCAATCATTGAATTTGTTTATGGAAAATCCTACGATTGGCAAATTATCTTCGATGTATATTTATGCGTGGCGATGTGGTTTGAAAACCACATATTATTTACGTTCTCGTGGTGCCACTCAAATTCGTAAAACCACCATTGATACTACCGGTGTTCAACAAGGTGCTACATCTAAGAGCAGTGGTAATGCTATGGGCTCAGACAGTGACCAGGTTAGTTGTTCGTTAGAAAACCCTGACACATGTGAAGCATGTACTTGAGGATTGTTATACAAGTCATGACATGGTGATGTGATCACGGTGACGCTGGCTTTTTTACGGTAGTTTGTTTTAGATGACTTATTCTAGATGAGCCGTACGCAGCATCAGACTATTTATATAGATTTATATAGAGCAAAGTAGCTGTTGTTATGTGTGTTTATACAGTGCGCACAGTAAAATAGACTCAGATGCATCTGAGTCTATTTTTGTTTCGGTTTTCTTCTCTTTTAAAAAAGAGCGTTACGGGTGTTTGAAGTGTGCGTTATGATTCAGCTTTTTGCTGTGTTGTTCTGCTGCGTGGTTTTGCTGTCGTTTTTAGTCGTTTTGGGTTGTGGTGTTTGTGTTGTCTCTGTCGGAGGAGTTTTTTGTGGTTTTACACTGGCCCCTGCCTTGTTTTTAGGGGTAGGATGACTGAGAGAGAAGTGTTCTAATATTTTGTTAGCAAGTAATGTAAATACTTCAGGGTTTTGTTTGAAGAAGTCTTTGACTCCATCTCGTCCCTGTCCCATCATCTTATCGCCATAAGAAAACCATGAGCCACTCTTTTTCACAAAATCGAGTTTTACAGCTAAATCAAGAAGACTGGATGCTGTGGATATGCCTTCGTTAAACATGATATCAAATTCAGATTCTTTGAAAGGAGCAGCGAGTTTATTTTTGACAACCTTCACTCGCACACGATTACCGATGATTTGATCGCTTTTTTTAATGGATGCAATGCGACGGATATCGAGTCTTACCGAAGCATAAAATTTGAGTGCATTACCGCCAGTTGTGGTTTCTGGATTGCCGAACATGACACCTATTTTCATGCGGAGTTGGTTGATAAAGATCACGGTAACGTTTTGTTGAGAGACAACGCTGGTTAGCTTGCGTAAAGCTTGAGACATGAGACGTGCTTGCAATCCTACATGTTTATCGCCCATATCACCTTCAATTTCTGCTTTAGGTGTGAGAGCAGCTACGGAGTCAACGACGATCAAATCCACCGAGCCACTTTTAACGAGAAGCTCAACGATCTCAAGGGCCTGCTCTCCAGTATCAGGCTGTGAAACCAAGAGATTATCAACATCCACTCCTATGCGACGTGCATAGTTCACGTCGAGGGCATGTTCAGCATCGATAAAGGCACATATACCATTGACATTTTGAGAGTTAGCGATGGCATGAAGAGCAAGAGTGGTTTTACCACTGGATTCAGGACCATATATTTCCACTATGCGACCACGAGGCAAACCGCCGGTGCCTAAGGCAACATCTAGAGCTAAAGAGCCAGTGGGTATAACCTCTATAGCTGTTGCTTGTACTTCTCCTAGCTTAATGATAGTGCCCTTGCCAAACTGCTTTTCAATAGAACTCACAGCTAAATCGAGTTGTTGTTTCTTGGTTTTTTCTTCTGTTTTTTTCTGCATTACCTTTACCTCATGTGTTTTTATTGTGTCCACATTGTGTCCACGTTATGTTTGTATGTTTCATCTTGTTTACTGTTATATGCTGTTACGATGAGCGGTTTTTTTGATATCTTGATACTTTCTAATATATACATTTTCCATAAATACACTAGAAATATATAAGCTTCGCGTTATAAGCATACATACTACTAATCTGTATAGTTCTTATTTTGCTATCTGCTACTTGCTACCTGCAGTGTTTTCAAACGTCAAACAGTTCTTACTTCAACAGCATGTTCTCCTTTTATCCCCTTTTATCCCCTTTTACTTCTACTGCTACTTTTACGGACTCTTCACCTATGGCGGCTGGAAGTCTACTGCGATAGCAAATGTTAGCATGATAAAACGAAAAAAGAAGGCATATTCTCTCGTGGAGGAAAGATTATTTTTTTGCATTGATTTCCGACAGATGTGCTGGAAGAAAGGTGTGTGTTGGTTGTGGGTGGAGAGACAATGGAACTCAATCATATTTTTATTGTAGCTATACGTGGTTCAGCTTCGGATATTCTTGTCAAAGTCGGGCAAGTGCCGAAGTATCGACGTGGTGGCGATATCGTAGGATTGCAAGGAGCGAGTCCCATAACCCGTGAGCAGATGGATCAGTGGGTTGCTGAGATGTTGCCTGATTTCTTAAAACCTATTTACCAAGAAACAGGAGATGTGGATTTTGCTTTTGAAAACCAAATTGGTACGCGATTTCGGGTGAATGTGTTTCGGCAAAAAGGCGTTCAAGGTTTTGTGGCTCGGGTGGTAGATAGCTATGTACGAACCATTGAAGAGTTGCAGTTGCCATTGGCTGTGAGCAAAATAGCGGAATTCAAGAGAGGTATTGTATTTGTTACGGGAACTGTGGGTTCTGGTAAGTCCACAACTCTTGCAGCTATCGTGGAACAAATCAACGAAACGTATCCTTATCATATTATCACTGTGGAAGATCCTATTGAGTATGTTTATGAAGATAGAAATTCCATTATCAATCAGCGTGAGGTGGGAAGAGATACACGCTCTTTTCAAACAGCTGTTAAGAGTGCCTTAAGACAAAACCCAGATGTTTTAGTGGTAGGAGAGTTGCGTGATCGAGAGACTATGAGAACAGCTCTTATGGCTGCTGAAACAGGTATCTTAGTGATGTCTACTTTGCACACTATGGATGTTGTTCAAACCATGACCAGGATTTTATCTTTTTTTCCTCCTGATGATCATAGCGTTATCATCGCTCAGCTTTCTCGAACTTTAAGAATGTGTGTGTGTCAGCGTCTTCTTCCCACTCGTGATGGTAAATCACGGGTGGTGTCAGCTGAAGTGATGGTGGTGAATTCTCGTATTCGTGAGATCATCAGCAAAGGAAATCAATTTCATGAGATTATGGAAGTGATCAAAACCAGTCAAGATTACTATGGCATGCAAACCTTTGATCAGTCACTTCTTGATCTTTATCAAAAAAAGATCATTTCTCAAAAAGTAGCCATGGCCAATGCTTCTTCAAGAAGCGATTTAGCCTCAGCCATACGTGGTATGTCAAGTTAGGGAGTTGATAGATAGCTGGGCTTGAGAGAGTACGTTGGTGTTTTTGTATCTGACACCATTTTTTTATAATCTATAAGTTGTGTGAGTGTGTGGACTGAGTGATTTCTGTGCTTGCAAGCGTGTGAAAGAACTTTTGATCTTTGCGAATGTTTTGAATGAGTTGAGGTATATGATGTCCTCTGCAAGCATGAATACCTTTGAGTTTTTGGCCATTTTGGAGATACTTGCTACCGAAGCTAGCTCCGCATAGGTAGGTGATGAGTGCAAAGGTTTGGGCTGGCTCTGGGAGAATAGTGTGTTTTTTGATAAGAATGTCTTGGTTGATGATATGTTGCATCCATGCGGCTGCAGTTTGGATGCTATCTACAGCAGAGGCTCTGGTTTTGATGAGTGAGAGTCCGCAACCTCCAAGCATATACCAAGGTTTTTTAACCACCACTTGATGTTTACGTATGCAGTAATGGCTGGCTTGTTGAAAATCTTTTTTATGAAAAGCCATGAGGCCAAACTCCGGTGATTTTGGCTGTAAAATATTCCAGGGCTTGTTAAACATATGCAGTTGCCATGATGGCTGTGTCCAAAGTCTGCCTTGGGAGAGATTCTGGACTATGGCTCCAAGAAAAGCTGCTTGAATCTGTTCGGTTTGAAAGCGTTGAAACAAGGGACCATAATGCTTCCAAGTTTCTTGTTTAGACAAAGGGGGATCTTGGGTGATATGAGCTAATACCGAAAAGGGGCGGATGATGAGTTGAGAGCTGAGTACAAAACAAGAGATAATGAAGGTGATCATACATAATGGCGCCATAAAATAGTGCCATACACGAAACCATATATGAAACCATATATGAAACCATATATGAAATAAGCTACGCTGTGTTTTGGCTTTTGTGCTTGCAGTATTTGCTGTTTTTTTCTTGGCTGATTTTCTAGCTCGCTTGTGAAATTTTGTGCGTTTAGCCATGATAAAATGCGTTTCTTTGCTTTTGATATGAGAAGGTCTTTATTCAAAGATGCCATGTTGTGGCTATGCAGTAGGAAACGCTATCATAAGGAGCTATCATAAGGAGCTATCATAAGGAGCTATCATAAGGAGCCAAGTATAAGATGGCAGGCTTAGTATATAGAAAGGCATACCAAGAGCATATGAATCTATACAGTTTCTACTCACACAACTACTCACAATAGGTTACGGATCATTGTCTCGAAAAGATAAGCTTAAGAAAACGGTATAATTTTCCTAAGGTCTTGGTTTTCGCTTCTCTCCAGTGTAGCCAAGAGATGGCTATCACAATTAAGGAAGTGAGTAGTCCCATATAGAGATCATCGAGGCTTGCAAGAGGCTTAAGATCTGATGAGATTCTTTCAAGGTATGGTTCTTTGAGCTCTTTGCTGGTTAGTCGCCATAGGCTAATCACTACAGCTGATAGTGTGGTGGAGGTTATGAAGTAGCCAGCGGTGAAACCACGTTTAGTGAAGCCAGCATAGGCAGCTAACATGGGTAGTAGCAAGCATCCTGCAGAGTAGCTGCCAAAGGTTTTCCATACATTTTTGATGGTTCCTGGAGATTGGAAGGGACTTTCTTCAGAAAACAGCCAAGCAAGAACAATGGCTAGTAAGGCAAAGAGGATGAAATGGATACGATAGGAGTTTAAAAAACGGTGTTTTTTGTTACCGATGACATCGTAACTCATGGTAGAAGAGGCCATAAAGAGGTAGCTATCTATGGTGGAAAGGATCGTAGCAAAGATGCCTGCTAAGAAAAATCCTTTCACTCCAACAGGTAATAGTTCCACTCCATAGTAAAGGTAGGCTTGAGAGCTATGTATATTGGCATTTGCAAGAGTAGCTGCTGCATACATGGCTCCAGCGGTGGTTGCTAGATCAAAAACCATCCAAATAAGAGTTGAGACCAAAATACCTTTTTGGGCCACTTTAGGTTCTTTAGCAGCAAAAGCACGGTGATAAAAATTCGGATCCACCAGTGTGGATAAGGCGATAAACCCCCATACCAGTAACGCAGAAATGGAATGTCCTCCTGTGATGGTAAAGTGGCTTTCGGGGAGGTTTTCTTGTAGAAAATTTAAGCCACCGTAGGTGATTATTGAAAAAATCCACACACACATCACAGCTGTCACCATGACAGAAAATTGGACAATATCACTGAGGACAATGCTACGAAAGCCGCCAATAAAGCTATATCCTATAATAATCACCACACCTATGATGGTGCCGTTGATAACACCCGTCTGAAACAGAGCATCCAAAAACAGTCCAATGGATAAGGCGTAGGTGGTGGGAATAACATTGAAGATATTGAAGATGGCAGCGATTTTTTCAGCTTTTGTACCAAAATACTTTTTGACAACTTCAGGCAAGGTCACATAAGAGTGCCCTTTGAGTTTTGGGATAATCCAAAAAGCAAAAATCAGATAGCTAGCATACCAAAACACCCCCTGGGTGACGAAATTGAATATGCCATGATTATAAGAGATTTCTGTTACCCCAAGGATGCCTCCATACCATGTAGCAACAAGGGTGGCTACAAAGAAAGGCAGGGTGAGGCGTCTGCCATCAAGGAGGATATCGATGATGGTTCGTTCTGTGGGTGTTTGACGTGATCGTCCATAAATCACCACAGCATAGGTAAATAAGAGGATGACAAAAAATATCACATAATCAGGCCACCCAAGGGAGTGAGCAATAGGGGGGGGAGGCATGTTCTATCTCAAAGAGGATGAAATCGTTGTGCTAACGAGACTCTGACTTTTTGATAGAAGCTTAGCTCACAAGGTGGTGACATACCAGTATTATTCTTTGTTAAAAGTATGATCAGGCATATCTAAGAGTGTTTAGGTTTTTTGTGGTGACTGAGGTGCTGCTTTAGGGGATTTTTTGGAATTTGCTGGTTTGTTATCTGGATCTGGTACTTCGGATGTTTGAGAGGTTTTTTTGTTGAAAGATTGGATGATCCATTGCTCAAAGGTAGCGCCAGGATTTTTGAGGTGATCTTGGTGTAATGTGACTGTAGAGAGGCCTTCAGCTTGGGTGATGATTTTGAGGGCGTATTCATAAGGTTGAAGGGTTTTTTCTAGGAAGTCATATACATCGCTAAGATCTTTGTTGCATAAGCTGCGGATATAGCTGTAAGCGTCTTCTTCGATAGTTAATCGGATATGGTGTTTTTCATAGAAGTTATCGATGTAGGGAGTGATAGCTTTTTTGAGAGGTGCGTTGTCATAGAGGGTGGCTGTAAGGGTTTTGAGGTGTTTTTGAGGTGAAGTGATCAGTTCTGGTGTGACTTGTAATGAGCGTATAGGTGATGAAGGCAGTTCAAAGATAAAATGCTTGAGGGCTCGATCGAGGATAGTTACCAAGGAGCGGGCTCCGGTATTTTCTTTTAAAGCTAAGCTTGCCACAGTACGTAGTGCTTCATCATCGAAGGTGAGTTGTATGTCATAGGCAGCAAAAGAGCGTTGAAATTGATGAATGATGCTGCCGTGTGAGGCTTTGAGAATATGGAAAAGATCATCTTTTGAAAGAGGATGACATGCCACACGAACTGGCATGCGTCCAATAAATTCTGGTTCAAAGCCAAATTCCACAAGATCTTTTGTGATCACTTCTGTGAAGAAATGATGAGCAGAGGATGGCTCTTGCTGAGAGTCTTGAGAACTATCTTGCAAACGACGGTGTTCCATAAAGCCGATGGCTTTTGCTGATAAGCGTTTGGAGATGATATTTTCCAGATCACTGAATGCACCGGAGAGGATAAACAGAATATGCCGTGTATTCACCACTTTCGGTTTAGGCTTTCCTCCTGATGATTGTATATCCATGAGAGCTTGTATTTGTGAGGCAGGATCATGGCCAGAACGAAGATCAATTTCGGTTTCTTCGAGCATTTTTAAGAGTCCTAGCTGTACGCCACGACCTGAAATATCTTTGCTGTTTCCTGTGGGAGAATAAGAAGTGGCGAGCTTATCGGCTTCATCAATATAGATGATGCCATGTTCAGCACGTTGAATATCACCACCAGCTTGGTTAACAAGGTCTCTGACTAGGTCTTCTACATTGCCGCCCATGTATCCGGTTTCGGAATACTTGGTTGCATCGGCTTTCACAAAAGGAACATCGATCATCTTGGCAATTTGCCGCACCATATATGTTTTCCCCACTCCTGTGGGGCCAATGAGCAGGAGGTTTTGTTTGGAGTACTCATAATCTTTCTTTTCTTCTTGGTCTAGAGAATGAAAGTATTTGAGTTGATTGTAGTGATTACAAATGGCAATAGCTAACGTTTTCTTGGCTTCATTCTGTCCGATAACGTAGCTATCGAGGCGATGCTTAAGTTCTTTGGGGGTTTTGTTAAATTGCAGGATGTTTTCGTGAGTAGGGAGTTCTTTTTTAGGAGGTGTGTCTGAATCTGTAGGTTTGGGCTTGGCTTTGTTTTTTTTATCATCTCCAATAGGATGGGAAAGGATATGGATATTTTGTCCAAAACGTTCATTGAGCAAACGTTCCAGCTCATTTTGCACTTCTTTGGGGTTGTTAAAATCGATATTACTCATGATAAAGTATGCCTTATAGGATAAGAGAGGAATGGATGCTAGAAGTACTATCTTACAATGTTTGTCATGATGTATTTGTCATGATGTAACCCTTGTTTGTCCTTTTGTGTATCACAAAGGTCTCATAAGCGTGTGATCTTTGTTAGGCTTTGTCAATATTCTTTCGTTGATTATCTTTGTTGTGAATACCTGATCTCAGATCAGGGTGATGTATAAAGAGAAAAGATACCTGTAGGTAAGAGTAGTGGGTAAGAGTAGCAAAGAGAATAACGAGTTCATCTCTTAACTCTTCGTTGATCACATCATATAATGTAGCTCTTTGTAAGCAGATAGTGTGGATATGGTAGATATGACTTAAGAGAGCTTTTGGCTTGCTATGCTCATGTGTGATGAGAGCTCGTTTTTAAAATGGCCCATTAAAATGGCTAGCAAGATGAAGGATAAAAAAATCGTTAATAAGTAAGTGTGTGATCGTAGGTTGGATAGTTTATTGAATGGGTAGAATACGTTTTTATGGAATCTTTAAGAGATAAAATGACACGTGCTCTTGAGGCGGCTTTTTTGGGAGCTGAAATGTCTTTAGTGGACCAGTTTGGTGATGGTGTTCATTGGAGAGTTGTGATCAAGGCTCGAGAATTTCAAGGCATGTCGCTATTAGAACAACACAGGAGCGTTTATGCAGCTCTTGGTACAGAGATCAGCTCACAAATCCATGCTTTATCCATAGAAACCCATGAGTTGCCTTCCAATTGATTTTTGCTAAGATGGGCAGCTTACTTCTTAGCTTATTTCTTAGCTTATTTTTTAGCTAGGAACTCTCCTTTGCTTTAAAGGCTAAGTTAAAAGAGTAATCTTGGATACTTTGGCATTGATCCTCTTCGGGTACTTGTTGGATCTTATCTGCTTCTGCTTGGCTTACGCAGCAACGTTTAAAGGCAACGGTGGTGCCTTTGTTGATGAGCTGTTTGGTGGCAAATGATGGTAAAGAGACAGCTTCTTTTTTGCGAGTAGCGTGAAGGACTTTACGTTCTGCTTTGACTATTCGGCCTTTATTAGGCGTTTTTACGGAAGCTTCAAGAATATAGCATGATTGAGAGGCTTCTTTTTTGTTTATACAGAAACGAAAATGTGTCATGGAATGATGAGGATCGAGATACTTGGTTAGAGTTTCTGTGCGCGCTGGTTGATTGCAAAAAAAGAGGGTGTTAGATTCGTTTTGAGCTTCATCACCATTTTCTGCCGTGGCATCCTCGCTGTCAAATCCGAATTCTGTTGGGCTTACTTCTTGAGAAGTGGTGTCTTTGTCGCAACCCGAAGTGGATGTATAACATAACGATGTTAGTACAAGAGTCCAGCTTAGCGATTTCATCGTAGAAGCAGAAAAGGTCACTAAAGATTCTCCTCGTTAAGCTATGCAAAGGGTGGTAGGCAGTAGGTTATATGTTATGTCTGAGTATGTACTTTCAGGTATTCTCGAGTATCAGTCTTCCATTCAAGGTTATGGCTATAAGACTGTCTTTTGTGTAGAAATCTATACAACTCTCCTTTACTCAACGGTTTTTAGAGGGGCAAACTTGAGACAGTGGATATTTTTTTAAGTTTTTTTCAAAAGGGATGATTTATGAAGCATCAGCCTGTTTGTATTCTTGCTTCTTCAAACGCTCATAAGCTTAAAGAGTTGAAGATGATCTTTTCTTTGTTAGAAAGACGTTGGGATGTGATAACAGCTCAGGATATTTTGGGCTTTTATGATCCTCCTTTAGAAGATCATAAAGATTATTGGACAAACAGCTTGTTGAAGGTCACAGCATTGCAAGATGCTTTAAAAGAGCAGCAGGAAAGGCTTCAAACTGTTTTGGCAACATATACGCCTAAAGGATCTTCATCTCGTTATGTTGTGTTAGCTGATGATTCGGGCTTGGAAGTGGAGGCTTTGGCAGGAAATCCTGGGGTTTATTCAGCCAGATATGCTGGAGATCATGCCAGTGATGAAGAGAATATGGAGAAATTGCTCAAGGCTATGCATCACATGCCAGCAGCACATCTTAGATGTGCTCGTATGGTGAGTGTTGTTACGTTATGGGATGGAGACGTATATAGGCAGAGTAGAGGGGTACTTAGTGGGTTAATAGCTTCGCAAACTCGCTATAGTACAACGAGCAAAGATCAGAAAGCTTTCGGTTACGATCCTTTGTTTATTCCATTGCCCCATGAAGCCATAAAAGAATCTCATGGTGGATTCACTCAGGAATGGCTTGCGCGCAAAACTCTTGGCCAAATCTGTGTTGAAGAAAAGAATCAACTCTCTCATCGTTACAGAGCTCTTAAGCAGTTATTTGCTTTATGACTCAGTTTATTTCATAAGCCTTTATAAACCTTCATAAAACTTACCTAATGAGTTACATATGAAAGTAGTTTAAGTGGGCAAGCTCAGTTGTTTTCTTCTTTGAGCATACGTCTGAGAACTTTGCCAACGTTGCTTTTAGGGAGTTCGTCACGGAATTCAATGTATTTGGGGATTTTGTAGCCGGTTAAATTCTTTTTGCAATGCTTTAAAACCTCTTCTTCAGTTATGGCTGAATCTTTTTTGACACAGAAAATCTTTACCACTTCGCCAGATTTTTCATCAGCCACACCCACTGCAGCACAATCTAAGATAGCTGGGTGATGAACCACAACCTCTTCAATTTCATTGGGATAGACATTGAAACCGCTCACAAGGATCATGTCTTTTTTGCGGTCCACAATATAGACAAAGCCGTTTTCATCGAGCTTGCCAATATCTCCTGTTTTAAAGAAATCATCTTTTGTCATGACTTCAGCGGTGGATTCAGGTTTTTGCCAGTAACCTTTCATCACTTGTGGGCCTTTGATGCAAATTTCACCCACCTCACCGATCTTCAGTGAGGTGCCTTTATCATCTTTAATAACCACTTCTGTGGAACTTATTGGCAGTCCCACACTGCCATTGAAGCTAGCAGCATTCATGGGATTGATACAAGCTGCTGGTGAGGTTTCGGTGAGGCCATAGGCTTGAGTGAGTACTTTTCCTGTGACTTTTTGCCAATGATCTGCCACAGGTCCTTTGAGGGCCATACCTCCAGCTAATCCCAGTTTAAGATGGGAAAAATCCAAGCTTTTAAACTGTGGATGATTAAGCAGAGCATTGAACAAAGTATTCACCCCTGTAATGGAGGTAAATGAATGTTTTTTGAGTTCTTTGATAAATCCAGGAATATCTCTGGGGTTGGTAATAAGGATATTTTCTCCGCCATAGGCTAGAAAGATCATACAGTTAGCTGTAAGAGAGAAAATATGATAGAGGGGTAAAGCGGTGATGATTTTTTCTTGTCCTTCCACCAAAAGAGGTGAGATCCATAGGATGGATTGCACCACATTGGCCACAATGTTTTCATGGGTAAGGATAGCTCCTTTTGATAAACCCGTGGTACCACCCGTGTATTGTAGAAAGGCATGATCTTGATAATCTAATGTCACTTCATCATAATCTTCCATGGCTCCTTTAGCTAAAACAGCTTTGAAGGTATGAGGGCTTGGAAGGTGGTAGGCAGGAATCATCTTTTTGACATATTTGATAACAAAATTAACAATCAATTGTTTAGGCAATGGAAAGAGATCACCAATTTCTGTGACAATAATATGTTTGATCTGAGTTTTAGGCAGAGCTTTTTCTAGGGTATGAGCGAAATTTTTTAGAATAACAATGGTTTCAGCTCCACTGTCTTTGAGTTGATGCTCGAGTTCTCTAGGAGTGTAAAGAGGGTTGACATTGACAATGGTGGCTCCTGCTTGCAAAGCTCCAAATAAGGCCACTGGATACTGAAGAAGGTTAGGGCACATAATCGCTACCCGATCACCTTTTTTTACATGGAGTACATGTTGCAGATAAGAAGCAAATTGATTGGCATACATCTTCAATTCACCGTAATTGATGGTGACTCCCATATTGGTGAATGCTGGATAAGAAGAGAATTTCTCACAAGATTTCCTAAAAATATCTACCAAGGAGCTGTATTCACTGTAATCAGCAAGAGCAGGTATTCCCTCTTGGTAGCTTTGGATCCACGGAAATTCTTGGCTCATAGTATTCTCCTCATCGTCAAGTGGTGGAAGGACTCAGCAAAATTGGGGGATCAAGGTAAGATGTTAGCAGTGTTGGTGTCAGTATAATCACACAGTTTATTTTTTCCTATAGATAGTTATATATCCATAAAAACATATATAAAGATATATGCTTTGATTTGTTTTTTATCAGAGACACTATCTACAGAATCTACAGACGCTATCCACACGGATATGGTGTTGGCAGGTTTGATATCTAAAAAATATATGTTTTTTTTTTTTTTTTTAACAAAAAAAACTATAAAAAAAATCTACAGACGCTATCAACACGGATATGGTGTGGGAAGGTTTAATATAAAAAAAATAAAAAAATAGATAAAAAGACCGGTCACGATCAAGACGGTGATACTATGCACTGAAGTCGGATATATTAACTCATACCTTTGCAGTGATTGCAAGAATGTTTTTAAATGTGTGAGCTGTGCAGAATGTGTCAAGATATATTATGAGGTTCTTATTAGCTTTGTCTATCAAGGGAGATCAAGAGGTTTTTCATGACAGCTATACGTGACTGCTATGTTTTTTGTCATATAGGGGAGGAATAGAGCGGTTCAAAAATACCGAGTTGTTTATTTTTATACACGCTTCCAGCCGGAAATGCTTGACCATTAATGGCTACATATACGCCACTATGGAGGCATTGTACAAAGGCAATGGCTGTACCGATATTGAATAACACATCGTTTTTTTCAGCGAAATAAGGAAGCATGGCTCCGGTGAAGATTATGGTTTTGCACAGAGACTCTTCTGTGAGGTGAGCTTTGATATACTCTGCACTTTGAGTCATGGTATCGGTACCATGGGTGATGATGATTTGAGAGGCAGGACAATGTGTTACTTTGTCTGAAATAAGGTTTCGATCCTTGTCTTCTAAGAGTGTGCTATCCACAAGCATCAAAGTTTCCACTTGAATATCAAGACGACATCTTGCAATGGTGAGACAGTCTTCCACATGAGTTCGACCAAAGGATGGTTCCCCACTGATAACATCATAAATTTTATCCATGGTGCCACCGGTGACAAATATTTGAATCAAGACATAATCTCCAATGAAGTGTATTCAGTGAAAATAGATGCCCAAGCAGATATGTCTATAACTGATAGAATCAGTGTTGTTTACGGATGCTTGGCAGAATCTTTGTTATTTTTAGACGTAGAAGGGGAGCTCTTTACAGCATTTTTATTTTTCTTATCTGCTTGTGGCTGCTGATTTTTTTTTGTTGTTATTGCAGTTGCAGATGCAGCTTGTTCTTTAAGGTAAACATCGGTTTGACGTAACCATTCTTCAAGAAATTCAATCATGATATCGCCACGTTCAAGATTCAATTGCTTGAGTCTTTCATTCATACGCTCTCTGAGCTCAAGGCTACAGTGAAAGCGAAATTCCACAGACTTAGCAGCTTGATCTTTGGCAGAAGCTCCAGCACGTTTGGGTGTTGTATCTTTTTGAGAACTCTTTTGAGTTTGGGTGCTGGATTTCTTAGCCTTAGAAGAAGCTTTTGGAGCTGCAGGTGTAGTCGCTACGACAGGTGTCGTTGCTATAGGGTTGGTTTGTGTTGATGGTTTAGTTGCAGTTTGACTTTGAGATGGCGTGTTCATAGTAAAATCCTTCATCGAATCAATATGTCATTTCGGTTAATATCAGTGTCTTAGTTATCCATGTATTCATATTTCGGTTATCCATATTTCAGTTGCATATCAGTATCATATAATTCAGACAATATTTCACAACATCAAATGTTATGAAGATGTGTCTTCATAGCTAGTTTTCAAAGCTAGTTTTCAAAGCGAGTTTCCCCAAAAAGTGAAACGAACAAGCAAGGATAGTGTGTTTCAGTGTCGCTAGACCTTTACATGTATGGCAGTGTGAGTGGATATATTATGTGTAGGGTTGCATGTGAGTATCACACGTAGGCATCATTATAAGGATAAGGATTTTGCCTTGTTTTTCAAGACTTATGAGCATCAGTACTCATCCGTATTACTCATCCGTATTACTCATCCGTCAGTAGTACTATGGTATGGGCATGCTTGATGTGATGATGTAGCGATAGCCTATATGTGGTGCGTGTTGGTGTTATGATCCTTATGTGTATGCTATGAAAATCCGTGAGGCCTTTCCTCGCTGGATGAAGATTATAGCCGAAAGGATTGTTTAAATCAATGAGAATGTCTTTTTTTTACGATAGTTTATATTTATTGGAGTTGTTACCTTCGTTTCTTTGGATAGCCGGTGAGTGGTGCTTGTGTTTGAGTGTTTTTGGCAGAGATGGGTGTTGAAAGTGATGTTGAACATAATAATAACCTTGTTTAAGGCAGTGAGCTATCCTTTTACCTTGTTGGTGAAGATGGTTCAGAGGGTGATGCGCTTTTTGGGTTTTGTCACATGGTTTAAGGCAGCTTTTTTTGTATTGATACTGGTGTTTTTTTTAGGGATGTTTTTTGATTCGCCATATATTCACCGTGTTGTTGAAGGACTGATTAACAAGGTTTCAGAAGATGTACAGCTAGTGGATATCCGTTTCAATAAGCTGCAACTGAGTTTAATACCCCTTAAAGCAGAGTTGTTTCATCTGGAAGTGTCTGATAGTGAGAGTGGTGAGTCATTGGTGGTGGCTAATCATGTGGTTATGAATGTATCGTTTATTTCTTTGCTCTTAGGGCAATTTCGTTTGTCTAATGTGGTTTGTGAAGAGGTGTTGGTGCATCACAGTGAGTTGATGGATTTTATTCAATCACCACGTCTTAAGCAGTGGCGGAGTACTTCGAAAGCTTTACAAAAACCTCTTGAGAAGCTTGGACTCGCACAGTTACAGGATGCTGATTCTGGGGGTTATGTTTTTTCAGCTGAAAAGATGGTGCAAAGATTGATAATTCGTCATGGACGTTTTGATCAGAAAGCATGGCAGATAGAGGGTTTTGATTTTGCTGCACGTGGTTTTGAAGTGGATTTGGATTTTGATGGTTTGGATCGTGGCAGTGGTTTTATGGAGCTTGATGGATTGCGTGTCCAAAATCGTATCTATAGTTACATTGAAGAGGGGCGGTTGGATGTGGACGTGAGCTGGGAGGATGGCAAGTTCCGCTTTCGTCAGGTGGATTTTCAATCACGTAATGTCCTTTTTAAAGGCTCTATTTTGCAGGCTTCAGAGCAGATATTGAGTGGGGATTTTCAGGTTCAAGGTCAGTTTACAGCCCCGATGTCTCTTTTGGGTCAGTATCTTGGTGCTGCTCATCAAAGCGGTTGGCTTAAAGGTGATGTGACAGGAAAAGTGGCTGTGTCAGATAAGCCTGCGTTAGATCTTCGTGGTGCCATGGTGGTTGAAGATGGTATTTTGGGTGGATTTCAATTACTCAATAGTTCTTTTGATTACATTCTTACTGAGAATCGCTTGGATTTTTCGCAGTTAGTGATTGCCAACAGTTATGGTGGTGATCCGTTAGCTACAGGTAGTGGTTGGATTGATTTCTCTTCTCCAACGCCTTACAGTTTTTCTCTTACACCGCAGTTATTGAGTTTGTCTCACATTTTCCAAATCACCAAGGTGTATGGAGAGAGTGTGGATAGTTTGATATCAGGAGAAGCTTTTCGTATTTATGGCACTATGCAACCTTTTAAACTGTATGCCAGTGGCACCAATACTTTTAAGCAACTGCGTATTGCTCATGTGAAGCCTAGTGATAGTGATGTCTATCCAGATTGTAAACTCCGTTTTGAGTTGCTTTTTGATAGCAAGCATATGGATTTTCGTGAGGCTACAGGGGAGTGCTTTTTTTTGCAGCAAAAAGATAGCGATCCTCTGTCTTTAGATGGCACCATATCGTTTGCTAAACCTGAAATGCACATAGAGGTGGGATTGCAAGCAACACATCTTAAACCTTATCAAGCCTTTACAGGCCTTGATATACGAGGACGTGCTGCGGATATAGATCTTAACATTTATAGAAAAAAGGATGGTGGGATATCTTTAGCATTAGAGGGCAAAGCTGATGAGGTGGCTTTTTCAGGTTTGGATTTAGACAGTGTTAAGTTATCTCTTGAATGGGATATTGCTAAAAAATTACTGTTATGTAAAACCCTTCGTTCTCAGCGTGATAGTCATTCTTCTTTGCAAAAAGATGTACGCAGTTACATGGAATTGAAGCAAGGAAAGTATGATTACGGTAAGGGTTTGGTGAATTTTGCCATTAAAGCAGAGCACATTGCTAGCGAAGATTTTTCTCATTTTATGGACCTTTTAGCTCCAAATAGCGATGTTAGCGCCCAGGATATGGCATGGGACCTTCAAGTGGATATGGCCCTTGAGCGTCCTGATCATTTGCATGTGAGTGGTACGATGAGTGGTAAGGATTTTATAAGGGATGGTCACAAGCTTGCGCGTGGTTTTTTGGGTGATTTTTCTTTAAAAGAAGGCAAGCTTCAATTTCATCATACACGTCTTAAAGTACGTGATTCACTGATCATGAATGTGAGTGGTCGTATAGATTCTCCGAGCTCTTCACTTAAGGATTTATGGGATCCGCAGGCTATGATGGATATCCGCTGGGAGATGCTTGAAAAACCATCATCTCGGGTGGTTTCATCTCCTGTAACAGTTTTTTCGGATCTTCCTTATGTGGGAGGCTACTTTCCATCCACATCTTTTAAAGGGATATTATCGAGTAAGGGCCAAATGAGTGGCTTGTTGGGAGCTCCTTCGGGCAAGGTGGTGTTAAGTGGTAAAGATATAGAGGGTTTATCGGATATATCATCTTTCCATGGTGTGTGGGAGTTACAAGAAGGTTTATCGCGTTATGATATTTCCTTTGGTGAGGCTGAGTTATCACTTACAGGCAATGTGGATGTATTAGAGAAGCGCTATTCTGTATTTCTTAGCGGTAAAAATTTCGATATTTTGCCGTATTTGATGGTAGGTCTATCATCAAAGCACACACTATCTCAGAGTAGGGATTCTCAGAATCGTGTGGTGATGGATGGCCACATGTCTTTGGAGGGCCATTTCGATGGTTCTTTGCGAGGTAAATTGGATATATCTCGATTGGATGTGATATCTGCTGCCATTGCCGGAGCTCGCCAAAGTCCGTGGTTTTTAACTCTTGAAAGTCCTGCTTCCATTGCGGTGGATAATGGGGTGTTAAAGATGACGAAACCCTTGGTGATGAAAAACCAATGGACACGTTTACGACTCGCTTTAGATCCGGTGGAATCGAAGTTAGAGGATGTGAACTTTGCTCTGCTTGGCAAGATGGAATCACGTATTATTAAGGCTTTTTTCCCTAAATTTCGTCAAATCAGTGGTCCTATTCAGTTAGAAGGTTATGTGGGATCTCAGTCTAAGGGCAAGCAAGGATCGCGTTATAAGTTAGCTTTGTCAGCTGACAAAGCTAACCCTCTGACAGTGGGTTATGAGGGGATGTATCCTTTATTTCGTGATGTGACGTTTGAGGCATATATAGATGATAGTGGTTTATATTTAGCGGAGTTGCATGCACGTAAAGGATCAGGGCGTCTTAAGGCTTCGGGAATGATTCCATGGTCTGTGACGGATTCTGCAGGTGCCACAAAACCTGCCAGTGGTATTGATATTGAAATGAAGGGAGGCTTGTTTCGTTTTGATTCGAACTTTTTAGGTCCGGTAGCCACGGTAGTGGATGCTGATCTTTTTTTAAAAAACCAGCCATGGTTGCTTTCAGGACAAGTGGATATTGTTGAGGCTCAATCAAGGCGCAGTTTGAATATTTTTGAAGATTTGTTGATGGTGAATGTGGTGAATTTTGAGCCTGGCTTTGATAGTAGCACAAAAGAGGGATTGTCTTTGGATATCAAAATCCAAGCTGATGAATCTTTGAGAGTGGATAATTACCCTTTATCTTTGGTGGCTGGAGGGGATATTGATGTGAAGGGCAGTTCCAGTCAGCCTATTATCAGTGGTTATGTGGATATTCCTCGAGGCAAAGTGTTTTACAAGCGTGAGTATGAGATCATTGAAGGTTCTTTGCTGTTTGAATATGCTGTGGATTTCAATCCCTTTCTTGAGGCTCGAGCTCAAACTCAGGTGGGAGATTATTTGGTGATTGTGGAAATGCGTGGTTATTTCTCAGATCCTACTTTAGAGTTTTATACAGATCCTCCTACTCGCCAGAGTGGCGAGGCATTATCGCGTTTTGATATTCTCTATCTTATGGCTAATGGCAGATTGCCGGAACGTGATTTGAGTTGGGGCTTGCAACAGGAGGTGTTGCTGAGTGAGGGCTTGAATATTGCTTTTAATATGGTGAATCAGAGAATAGCAGAGGTGATTACTTTGGATGAAAACTCTTTTATTCAAGATTTCAATATTTCCTCTTTTACTTCAGCACGTACCGGAGAGACCCGCTTAAGAGCTGAAGCACCTATTAATACCGGACAAGAGAAACTCGGTATTATTTTACGCTCTGATGTGGAAGCTTTGGGACTGAGAGCTGAGTATGAACTCGATGATAATGTGGCCACTTCTTTGAATTACTTTCGTCTTATTGACCCACAATCACAGGAACGGGCTAGTATTGGCAATTTTCCCACAGAAAAAGTAGATGCTAGCCTGGGATTACGTTTTCGCTTTTCATTTCCGTAATACCGTGTTGTGATACCTAGGATTTAGGCTGGCTTGTGGATAGAAATAGATGGTTTGTGTGTTTTGAAAGCTCTAAGTAAGGTGTACGATCCATGAACATGATTGCGAGCCATGTAGTAGACATGATACAAGAATCACCACCACAACAACCAGAAGAATCACAGCCCCCCAAATCTTCTTACGGACTAGGTTCTCGTTTGGTGGCGGCAGGTTTTGTGTTGATGATTCTCATAGGAAGTGTGGGGCTTTTGCCATCTGCTGGATCATCGCTTATGAATCACTTTCTTTTCTACGGCTTTTATGGTGGAGCTTTTTTAGTGGCTGTGGGAGGAGGAATGATGCTGTATAGACGTCTCTTGGGTGATGGTAGTGATGAAGTGGAAGTAGAGTCAGAGCTAGAACCAGAAATAAAACCTGAACCATAAAGCAGCCAAAACCTGATAACAGAAACAGGACTATGAGTCATTTATCATGCATTATGTCACACACTTTGATGATGGTAAGATTTGGCTTTCTTTTCAAAAACAGGCAAGAGAGAAAGAAAGAGAGAAAGAAGGAAGAGGAAAAGAAAAAGGAGGAAGCTTACTTCCTCAGGAGTTGTCTGCTGTTTTTTCTCCTAGTCACGAATCCACACATTCTGCTACAAAGCGGTATTACGCAGCAGAGGCACGGCATTATCACAAGTTGGTGATGTATGCGCATAATTGTAAAGAAGTGACTTTGGATGATCAGGTGCGTACCTATCAAGCTGAGTCTTTGGCTAGAAAGGTTGTGCTTGAGCCACGGCCTTATCAGCGTGCTGCCATGGATGCATGGCTAGGTGCAGCTGGTAGGGGATGTGTGGTGCTTCCCACGGGTGCTGGAAAAACCTTATTAGGTTGTATGGTGATGGAGGTGGTACAACGTACCAGCTTAGTGATTGTTCCTACCATTGATTTGGTGAGGCAATGGCAATCACTTATTGAAGAGACTTTTGCTATAAAAGCTGGTGTATGGGGTGGTGGTGAGAAGACCTTGGGTGCCATCACTGTTATGACTTATGATTCTGCTCGGATGGTGATGCCTGAGTATGGATCTCGTTTTGGCCTGGTGATTTTTGATGAATGTCATCATCTTGGTGCTCATTATTATCGCCAGATTGCATCAGCTACCATAGCTCCTTATCGTTTAGGTCTTACGGCTACTTTTGAAAGACTGGATGGTGAGGAGGTGCATATTGAAGAGCTTATTGGGGCGCGAGTGTTTGAGGCAGCTATTGGGGATATGCCTTCTAAAGTGCTTGCACCTTATTCTGTAATCACTCAAGAGGTGGCTTTGAGTGCTGCTGAAAAAGTGCGTTTTCGTCGTTATCGCTCAGAATATCTCCGCTATCTGAGAACATGTGGGGTATCCATGCAAGAGCGTGGTTTTTGGCAAAAATTTTTACTCACAGCCTCTCGAAGTGAGGTGGGTCGTCGGGCTATTCAGGCTTATCGTATCCAAAAAGCCATTGCTTTTAACAGTGAGGGTAAGTTGCGGGCTATTTGGGGGATTTTATGGCGTCATAGAGAAGAAAGGATTTTGATTTTCACTCATGATAATGGTTTAGCTTACCGGATTGGTATCACCTATTTTTTAGCTGTTATCACTCATCACACCAAAGCTTTGGAAAGAAAAAAGATACTGCAGGCTTTTAGGGATGGTCATTTGAACTGTATTGTGACTTCAAAGGTGTTGAATGAGGGAGTGGATGTACCGGAAGCCAGTGTGGGGATAGTGGTTTCAGGTAGTGGTTCTGTGCGCGAGCATGTTCAGAGGTTGGGGCGTATATTGAGGCATCGTCAGGGCAAAAAAGCCAAGCTCTATGAATTGGTCTCATCGGGAACGGGTGAGCATTCCACTAAACAACGTCGCAGGCAACATGATGCTTACCAATGACATGCTTCCTTTCAGTGTGCGTGCTAACGTGGTATCGGTTCAGCTATTAAATGGCTCTTCTGAGGAATTTGTCACTCGTTTTGTGGATCTGGCTCGCTCTTTTGATCACAAACCTTTGTCTGATTTTGTGCAAGCTCTCACTGAATCCATGGATCACAGTTCTGATCCTTGCGCCACATGGATCAGTGGGTTAAAGAGGGTGATGGTGAAATGTTTTGTCTGTTCTGTAACAAAGGTTTCAGCTAGTGAGCGTGAGGCTGTGTTTTATTATGCAGAGCGTATCCGTAAGCAGGAAAAAGATTTTGGCAAGTTTCAACAGGCTATGGCTCAGTATGGTTTAAAAGAGATGAAGAGCTCTGGTGGTGATCATTTAGCAGACATGCGTTTGCAGCTGTATGGTGATGTAGCTCCTTTTCGTCCGTTAGAGTTTAGCGCTGATTTTGATAGCTCACGTTTACTCAAGGCCTATAACTGCAGTGTGATCTTTGAGCTTCTCAGGCAATGTCACTATATACAATTCACCTTTACAGCTGCCTGTTCCGGTGAGCTTTACGGTCATTTGTTGAGTTCTCAGATGCTGGGATTCAGGCCTTATCGTATCCATTGTGCTTGCCATCAAGGGGTGTGGCGTCTTTCTTGGCGAGTGGATAGTGTGGAGATGGCTAAGTCACTTCCTAGCAAAGTGATGAAGCGTTTATGGCAAGAGTTATTACTATCCATTCCATGGTGGCAAGCGGAGTCTTTAGAAGCTTCTTTTGAAGGAAGCGGTGGTTTTAAGCAACAACATTTTAGGTCTCCAAAGAGGGGTATTTTATCACTGCAGGCTCAGCAGTTGAGTTTGTGTGCGGCAGCTAGTGATGTTTTTGATCCTCCCTCTCAGATGGATCAAAAATATGCCTTTTTAATGGATTACGCCTTACTTTACAAAGGCAGTTTTGATTGGTATGTGGAATCCAACCCTCATTGTTTGCGTGAGTATGCAAAGGATACGGATGTGCAGTGGCTGTTTTTTGGTGAAGGGATGATGCGGTGGCGTAATAGTTCATCTCGAACTATTTTGTTAGATATTTTTTTTTCTTGGCAACAGGATTTGTGTTTGGACTGCATATCTTACATTAGGCATGTGAAAATAAATGACGATATCTGTCTCGTTGTGCCTCAGTCATTTATGGAAGGTAAAGCCACGGGACCACAATTGCAGGCTTTTGTTAAAGACGGCGGTCGTGTTCATATTTGTACTTATGCGCTCAAACCCACAGTAGCAGATCTTGATAGGGTGCTTGGTGGTTTAAAATGAAAGAGATTTTAGTCAGCAAAGCTTCTCGTAATAACAGTGAAGGCTGTATGGAAGGAACAAGATGTCATGTCATCGCAACTTTTCATGATGTATTCCAACTGAGGTTAACTAGAGAAAGTACTGGGAATCTAAGCGATATGCTCAGTGCTTAGCATCTTGAAAATGAATATGAATACTGCGTTTTATCAAAGAAGCAAAGTCAGATAATATGTAAACCACATTCATGTTACTATATGTAAGATTTTTATTTCGCAAAAAGCGCGTATTTCTCTCTAAGATATTCAGTGATTTAATCTCATTATTTTTTAAATCAACACTGTTAGGAGCCATAATAATACTGGTTAAAATGGCCACAACCTGGACTTGATTATCTATAGCCGTTAGGCCTTGAAATCTTGATAAAGACTTAAAGGAGATGGGAATTTTTCGTTTTTCTTACGACGATAGAACTGGTCTTGTATGACAAATGTGTTTTTGGGCGTTGCCTTTGTCTTGAGGCTTACTTTTTCTAAGTAGTAGTTCTGAAACCTGTATGCTCAGAGTGCTCCTTGAAGATCTTGTTGATCATAGGGTTATATGAGTGTGTCTTTGTAACTCCAGCTTTGAGATTATCGCAAACAACATAGCGAGCAACTCCACCAAGTGACATTCTTTGTGACATTGGCGTTTAGTTTATATAAAGACCTGAGCTTATAGGACCTCGGATTTTTATTGAATATATATAGAAATTTTCTCTACTGTAAGTATACTGTCTAGCTGAATAAGGTTATACAACTAGCTTTGTACCATTCTTGTTGCGCCTCCTATACTGAGGATTTAAATAACTAGTATGGTTGAGCATATTTAGGTACAATGGCAGGTACAATGGTAAGTATAGTGGTGGGTGATTGCCCAAAAGTCTCATGTTTAAAATGTCAAGAACACGTACTATGATATTCTCAATAGGTTGTGCAGACTTTGAAGAAATTAGGAAAAATCAATATTACTATGTAGATAAAACTGCTCTGATTAAAAAGCTGATTGATGAGGAATATTGGTATTTTCTTTCTCGTCCTAGGCGTTTTGGTAAAAGCCTTCTCGTTAGCACGCTTAAACATTTGTTTGAAGGGAAAAAAACTTATTTAAAGGGCTATACATCGAAGATAAATGGAATTGGTCTAAGAAGCATCCTGTAGTAAGGCTCAGCATGACTGGTCAAAACCATAACCCAGAAAAGATTTCAGAAAATATCATTAATCACATCAAACAGATCGCTAAAATAGCAAACTTAGATCTATCTGAAATCTTAGATGAATCTGCTTTACTAGAATTAAGCAATCTTTTGTTTTCTTTGAAGGAAAAAACCGGTAACAAGGCTGTGGTGCTAGTGGATGAGTACGATACTCCTATTACCGACAAATCAAAGATTCTGAAGAATATATTCACTTTGTCTTTGTTACAGGTATCACCATGTTTACTAAAGATAGTGTTTTTACAGGCCTCAATAATCTTAAAGATATAAGTTTAGTTCCAGATTATGCCACTATTTGTGGTTATACAGACCATGATATTGACACAGTATTTGCTGAAGAAGTAAAAAAACTAGATCGAACAAAGATCAAGCGTTGGTATAACGGGTATAATTGGCTAGGTGAAGAAAAGGTTTACAATCCTTTTTGCATCTTAAACTTGTTTTATGAACAACTTTAAGAATTGGTGGTTTAAAACAGCCACACCTAAATACATTTATGAATATCTTAATACAATAGGCGATCTCAGCATTGAAAAAATAGAAAACTTTTGGATAGACTCTAAAGATATTTCCACATTTGAAATAGATCATTTTATACCACAGGCTTTATTATTTCAATCTGGATATCTTAGTATTGCAAAAGAAAAACGTGTGGGAAGGAAAATTAAATATTTTTTAAAATCACCAAACCTTGAAGTACGTGATGGTGTATATGACTGGTTGTTGAAGTTTTTAACTAACGGAGATGAGAAAAAGGAGAAAGAAGCCATAACACATGGTAAACAGATGCTGAATTTCATCGAAAAACATGACTTTGATGGACTTAAGACTAAAATGCAATCTTTTTTTCTAGCATTCCTTATCAATTAAACAAAAGCGAAGACCATGAAAGTCATTACCATAAACTTATTTATACCATATTTTACACTGCAAGCATCGAATTTGATGCTGAACAGCCACTCATTTCGGTGCAAGTGATATGAAAATTCTATATAAATATATAAAGGTCAGGTTTTTATTATAGAGTTCAAAATGCAACAATCATCTCAAACAATCGATAAAGCTTTACAAAATGCTATTCAGCAAATTAAAGATCGTCGCTATGCTGATAAATGTAAGGATCACGAAGGGTCCGTCAATCTTTTAGGCATAGTGTTTAACAAAGACGAGCGTAATGTTGTTGGAATACGTCATGAGAAGTTCAAATGATACGTTACGGTGTCTTTTTGCACTTTATGCCATCACCGCGCTCAACCATCATCTCAACCTTCTCAAAGTTTCTCATCAAAAATGAAATTATTGTCCAATTTTCTTCTACTATTATTGGGGATATTCAAACAACATAGCGAGCAACTCCCCCAAAGAAGCGAAAAGCTTTTTTGTGGGCTGCAATGAAGTCAGCAATCTTCTGAGTGAAGATAGACTCTGCATACACACATACACATAATAGCTGAAAGGTCAGGGCATCACAAAGAGATGGGTTTTTCTCTTGTTCTTGAAGTCCTTATCATTGATGATGTTGCTCTCTGAGCTTGCGAACCAACACATGCATAGCAGTAGCTTGGTATATCTCATGCTCAATTTCATCCCAATCAAACACATCAAAATCTTTGATTCGATAACTCTCCTGGGTTACAGCCAACTCCTGGCATTGTAGTTCAAACATCTTCCGAACCGTCTTGCGACACACCTTAAGTGCCTCGCAATCCATATAGAGTGGCCTTCCTTTCTCATCTGTAAAATCTCTTTTTGCATCATCATACTCGTTCTTTCTCATCCTATAACTTGCCCTTAACTTAAGTTGTTGAAAAGAACACATATAGAGGATAAAGATGAGCTGGAGTCACGTATTCAGAAACTACATTTTTTTGATAGAAACTCTTACATTACAGATGGTGGCGTAGATTGCAAGCAGACGTGAAGGAAGTTCTGGCTATAAGCAACAATATTTTAGCTCTCCAAAGAGGGATGTTTTATCACTGCAGGCTCAACAGTTGGTTAGTGATGTTATTGATCTTCCTTCTCAGATCTCAGATGAACCAAAAGTACGCCTTACTGTACAAAGGCGGTTTTGATTGGTATGTGGAATCTGACCTTCATTGTTTGCGTAAGTATGCAAAGGATACGGATGTATAGTGGTTGTTTTGTGGTGAAGGGATGATGTGGTGGTGTAATGGTTCATCTCGAGTCATTTTGTTAGATAGTTTTTTTCTTGGTAGCAGGCTTTGTGTTTAGCCTGCATCTCTTACATTAAGCATGTGAAAATGAATGACGATATCTGTCTCGTTGTGCCTCAGTCATTTATGGAAGATAAGGGCACAGGGACGCAACTGCGGGGTTTTATGAAAGAGGGGAGGCGTGTTCACAGTTGCACTTATGCGCTCAAACCCACAGTAGCAGATCTTGATAGGGTGTTTGGTGGTTTAAAATGAAAGAGATATCCGTATACATGCGGTATACATAGTAATGACATGGTAATGACATATGGATGAGAAGGTCTTCGTAGATAGATCCGTCTTGAAAAGTGAGTGAAGAATATGAGAGTATAAGAAAATAGTTAAAAGTTTTTGAAAGGTTTCTTTTTAGGTGTGTTTGAAAGTATGAAAATATAGCTAGTAGCATAAGTCGTAGCATAAAGCTCGTAACACAGAGGGCGTAGCACGTAACATAGGCGGTAGATAGTGGATAGACATTCACCTACCTCAACAGGTGAGATGATATAACGGAGATCTATATGTCCAGACAATCAAAGGTGATGCCTTTGCCCACTCGACGTGCACATCATGAAACACATCATCAGGCAGTTAGTGAGAGGACTAGTGATATAGCCATTGAAAAAGGAGGCAAGAGCTTAAATCCTCAAGAGGAGGGTGGCTCTGAGTATCAAGAGAGTGATAAGAACCAAAAGATACAATACTCGGGACTCAAGTCGGCATCTTCTCATTCAGATAAAGTCCAAGGCCAACAAAAAACTTTGGGAAAACACTATAGTTCTCATAGCCAATTTTCTCAGGTGAAGTTGGATGGTCATGTTCCAGCTAAGGTGCAGAGTTTTTATAATGCTCTTAAGAAGGCTGAAGATAAAAGACTGTTGATTTGTTTGAAGGGTTATCCAGATCCAGATAATATTGCCACATCTATTGCTTTACAATGGATGGGAAATATCTTCAAGATTTCTTCAGACATCATCTATTTTGAAGAGATATCTCATCATGAAAATCGAGCTTTGGTTAAAAAGCTTGATCTTGAGTTGATTCAATACAGTCCTGGTTTTGATGCTTCATCTTATGATTACTATGCGGTGAATGATTCACAAACTCCAGATCTTCCCATTGAGCTTAATGAGAACTGTAAGTTACTCATTTTTGTGGATCATCACAAAACATTAGGGCGTGTTCAAGCGGAACATGTGGATATTCGTGAGAATGCTGGATCTACAGCTTCTATTTATGGTGAGTATCTGATGCATTCTCCGCTGCCTTTTACCGGAAGTAATTCGGAACAAAATCGTGTAGCCACAGCATTAATGCATGGTATTCGTACGGATACAGATAATTTTGTTAATGCTCAACCCATTGATTTTCAAGCAAGTCAATTTTTTGCCAAAAAAATTGATCGTGACTTATTGGCTTTGATCAGCCGTCAATCGATTCCAGCAAAAACCATGGACCTGACTCAAATTGCTTTGCAAAGCAAGGATGTTAAAGAGACATTTTTATTTTCAGGTGTAGGCTATGTGAGAGAAGAAGAGCGTGATGGTATTGGTCAGTGCGCAGACTATCTATTGAATCGTGAAGGTATTGAAACTGTTATTGTTTATGGGATTGTGGGTAATACTTGGATCGATGGATCTTTACGTACGAAATCTCACGTACTTGACCCTGATCGTTGGCTAAAAGATGTCTTTGGTCATGATAAAGAGGGGCAATGGTATGGTGGAGGACGCAAAGATAAAGGTGGTTTTCAGTTGCCTTTAGGTGTTTTTTCTAAGTGCTCTGAAAAAGATATCCTTTGGACTCTTGTTAGTAAAACTCTAGCAGAGTTATTTCACGAAAAGATTGGTTTTAGCAGTAAAAATAAACGTAAAGACGATCACTCATAGTGATGTGCTATGAGTTTTGAAGCTCATATACATTGTGTTTGTGTATGCTTATATGCTATACACAAAAGAATATTTGTATCAAAATGTGATCGCATGTGGCACGTATCCATTTATAAAATACGCTCCTCACTTTCTGTAGTCAGTCTGTAGTCAGTCTGTAGTCAGTTTGTAGTAAGAATGCTGTCAAAGACAAGATCGACTCACCTTTTAAATAGTAAGAAAAAAAAAGAATCACAAGCACATTATAGTCTTAATAATTGGTTCAGTGATACATAGTTAGTCATTTCTTGTTAAGGTTTTGTAAAGTCATAACCTTGAAATCCCGATGTAGAACTGTGTCTTATTTTATATTTGCTGTTTGTTTAAATATGCTCAGTAAGTCAATCAGCTTTTTTTTGAATGATACATGAGATTAAACAAATATAGATTTATATCCAATGACTATAATTTTTTGCACACTATGAAAAAATACTGTTACATTGTCAGCCTTATGTTATTATGTTGCTACGTAATCATCATCCAAGCTTGTAAGCCCCAAAGAGGTGGAGTAGGAATAGGAAAAATATGTGGTGATGATGCAAGACTAGCTAGTGGTGATTTTGATAGTGGTGCTGAAGTGCCTATAAGTGTTTATCGTGGGCTAAGTGTTGGAGCACATCTGACTTGGAAGAACCAAAAAACTAATAGTAATGACCATTCAGCCATCAATTCTTGTACCTCAGTGATTTCTTTGGAAGAAGAAAAAGGAGAGCTCATTGCTTATGTGGGAACAGCTTATCACTGTGTTCGCAACATGGCAGAACAGCATCTGAATAGAGAGGTTGATGAGTATGCCTTTTATCTAAACGTTGATGCAGATGCTGATTGTCAGAGACAAGGAGGCAAGAAAACTCATTTTGTTAGAGTCCCTTTTGAGATAAATAGCTCAGAGTATTTAAAGAGTCTTGTTGCAAAAATCCAAAGAATCAAAAACAAAAACCCATCTATAAATATAGCTCAGCACGATAGATTCTGGTTAGAGAAGAGTCTTGGTTATCCTAATCATGAAGATGAAGAAAAGCTTGAAGATCTAAAAGCCAATTTAAAACTATCAGACGATATAATCCGAGATATCGCTGATTTCAATAAAAGATTTGATCATGAAATTTGTACAACTTCTCCTGTATCAGCAGAAGGTAGTAGAAATGCTAGTTTTGATAATTTTCATCACTATATAAAACAATCAAATTTAAGTAATAATAGTCAAGATCATATATCAAATTCGTGTTTTTTATCAAATGATGTTGTATTTTTTAAAGTTAAAATCGATAAATTTTATCTTAATTCAGAATTTATTTATAAATGTCTTAAGACATCTTATTTAAAAACAGAAAAATCCGAGAATGAAATAGTTCCTCTTTCTTTGAATATGGGAGATCATCCTAATAAGCAATCAGAATGGAGCAAATCTGTTGTATCATTTCACCAAGAAGCACTGCAATCAGATAGTCGTGTACAACAAAATACAGAATCAGAAAATGAAAAGCATCATAGAGATATGTTTAATAGAATTATGAAGAAAAATTTTCGAATTGTAGAAGATACGATTAATCACGGCACACAACATCAAACGGATGACTTTAAAGTAAAAGTACATGAAATAGACGATCATAGCCAAGATTTATATCACTTACGGTTATTGACATTTTATAAGAAAGAAGATCAAGATCCTTATGAGTTTAAAAATTTAAAAATTGCTTATAGCAAAAAACAGTTAGAAGCTGATCGTCATTTCACAAATTTTTTTGGTAAAATTTATAGTATTTTCCACAGACACTGGGGTATATCTTTGGTGCTAGTAGGTCTAAAGGTTAATCCAGGATCTAGTGGTTCATTGATGATCTCTGGAAATGATGTAGATGGATTTGAGATTATGGCAGCTTTTTACTCAAAAGACGGACAAGAATACAGCACCGCTCATGGGCCTATCGATCCAGCTGATTTTATTGGCAGAATGAAGCCTAGGCGCGATATTAGACAACCAAGAAATGACGATAATGATGAAACAATTCCATACTTAAGCACTAGAAGTCCCGAAACACCTTCTAGTCAAAAACCAACCGTTGATGAGGCTGAAAAACGTGACTCAGAGCAGCATAGAACAGGAGATCTAAATTCTAGTACTCAACCAACCGATGGCGATATGGCAGGTGGAACGGAAGACAGACAACCATCAGCAAGTCAGGAGAGTCCAGAAGAAACTGAACAAGAAGATACTAAACAAGAAAAAACTGAACAAGAAGACAAGACTGATTATACGATAAGAGATAGCAGTGGCGATGCAAAAGTGCGTGGGCTTGATGGCTGTTGATAATCGATGAGCTAGCAGGCATGTTGTTTAATAAGGTGATAATGGTGGGAGTTTAGGATGTATACGTATATAAAGGGATTGACAAATAATAAATCTTACATTACGGTCATCATAATGAGGTGTCTAGCTTTGTTGATGCTAGTTGTTTCATGTAGCCAGGAAATAGCAACTATACCATATCCTAACGACTCGGATATGAAGAATGTCAGTGATGATAATAGTGAAAGGACCCAGCCAAGATTTGTACCTCTAGAAAACCTTCCAGGGCTAGCTTACTATTATCGTTATCTTCAATGTAACAGTACAGACAAGATAGAGCCTATTCGAGAAATTGTAACGGATGTGGAGATCAATGAAATTTCTCGTGCACAAATTTTTGCAGACAATGGACTAAATAAAAAGTATCAGTATTTGGATTGCCTTCTTTGGTATCACAATAAGGACGACACTCTTGTTTATGCCCAACGTAATTGTGGTATAAAACATCTTTGTAGCGTTGAGATAAAAAATCAAGACGACTGCAAGGATGCTCTTAGTGATGCCATCGAAAAAATCAAAACGAAACCAAATATATCCATGGGCTACTTAGTTAATAGTCCATCTAATTCAAAAGCTCCTGATCATCCTGTCCAAAAAGTATGTACAACTTTATTTCCTAGGGGTAGTAATAGTGTAGTAGGTAGTAATAGTGTAGTAGGAAGTAATCAAAAAATAATGTATTAAGTATAAGATAAAATCGGCTATGATAGTGCTTGTTTATCATGGAGGTCGACATGACAATAAGTGTAGGAATAGCATAACACATAAAATATTGATTATAAAAAATTGACTAATACAGTAAATGAAGAAGATATTTTTCATTGACTTAAGCGCTTCTGTATTGCCCGTGATTTTACACATACATAGGTGTTTTGATTTATTGAAATCCATAGAACTTTCCTTCTGCTCAATTCTACGGCAAATGATGAGGAATGCAACCATAATTGCTTATATGCTACGGCTTGATTATAACAGAGCTAAAGATAATAATAGTTGTTGCATTTATTTTTTTTTATGCTATGGTAGCTATTGTAGACGGTCTTTTTTGCTAGACACAGACTAGTTGAAAGTTAACTTCTATGGTCATTTTGTAGATAGATAACTGATATTTTATATTTAACTTGTTAAGGTGTTAGTTATTCTTTGTAATCTGAGACTATGTTTGACTATTTGCCATTGATAAAGTAAGACATTAAAGATATATTTTATAATGTCTATGAGTTTAATAATGTTTTCACTGATTAAAAAGGATAAAATTATTATGCAGAATATTATTTTTTTTTGTAGATCTATTAAAAAAATATTGCATCAGCTTTTGTTTTTTTGTGCTATTTTTATGTTATTTCCGAATTTTTTGTATGCTCAACCTGATTGGCGTTACCACACTACTCCTGGGCAATGGGAATATAACAATAACTGCGAAAGAGATATTAATAAAAATATTAAACTTACCGGTGTTCGCTTTGAAGCAGGCCCTTATGCCAATACACTTTTTGGGCGTGAACCGAGATCTGCCAGGGGTTTAAGAGGTGATCAAAAAAAGTTAAAGATAAATTCAGCAAAACTAAGTGAGTATGGTCCTTTTAATGCAGTCTTTAGTGTTGACTGGTATAGAGAGCGCACAGATAAAGGGAACGGAGCTCGGAACGTAGCTAGTTATACATTTGACTTAAGACATATTGCCCCTTTTGTTGTCTCAGATGGGGTTGTCTACCGATCTAAAAGAACCATCAATGTGAATGGTGTGCGTGTGCCAGATTCTATATTAAAAACTAAGCCTGGTAAA
>MKWU01001493.1_pt1 | contig 39882 bp, 35 predicted proteins | sample 809101 | NCBI WGS metagenome assembly MKWU01 (sample SAMN05860141, study PRJNA318959) | sponge metagenome | host: Aplysina aerophoba | place: Slovenia: Piran, Adriatic Sea, Gulf of Piran | collected 2013-05-07
GACTACGAGCGATGACCGCCGGCGCGCTCAGCCCGCTCGGCCTGCCGCGGCCGCTCACGGTGCGCACGAGCCCCGGCGGCGAGCCGCTTGAGGTGCACCGGCCGGCGCGTCGTGGCGCCCCCGCCGCCTCGCTCGCCATCGAGCGCGTCGAGGAGGCGTGGCGCATCGCCGACGAGTGGTGGCGCGAGCCGCCGCTGCGCCGCAGCTACTACCGCGTCACCACCGCGGACGGCGTCTCGCTGACGCTGTTCCACGACGACACACGGCCGCCCGGGGAGGGGTGGTACGAGCAGCGGTACTGATCAGCACCACCTCTCTGTCTCTGAAGTCGGCCCGCCAGGAACGGAGTAGCCGATCAGGGGTGGCGGGTGGATACTGGGTGCTAGCAGGAGCAGGATCGCCGCATGAGCAACGACAAAGAACGGCCCGCCCCGCCTCGGCCTCCCGGCAAGCCGAACACCATCCTGAAGGAGGGGATTGGCTAGACTCAGCTCTACCCGGCTCGCCGAGCACGGCTACACAGGCCCGCCGTCCACGGCAGCAACCACCTGCACAAGCACCACAAAGAACGTTTGCACCGCACTATCGTCGCGTACGCGGCAGTCGGGCATCGCTCATTCACACCTCGACAGCCCGCCGGTCCGGTCGCGCGCGCTCGCGGGCGATCAGCGCGCGCACACGCTCGACGGTGCCGTCGAGGTCGCCCTCGGCGTTGACGACGACGGCGTCGAAGGCGTGCTGCTGCTCCAGCTCTGCGCGAGCCGAGTCGAGGCGGCGCATGATCTCCTCGCCGTCCGTGCCCTGACGCTCGCGCAGGCGGCTCGCGATCTGTTCGAGGCTCTCCGGAGCGATGAACACAAAGAGCGCACCGTCCAGCGCGTCGCGGAGCGAGCGCGCGCCCTGCACGTCGACCTGGAGCAACACGTCGAGCCCGCTCGCGAGGGCGTCGCGCAACGAGCGGCGTGGGGTGCCGTAGTACGTGCCGTGGACGAGCGCGTGTTCGAGCAGCTCGCCCGCCGCGATAGCGGCCTCGAACTGGTCCTGCGTGGCGAAGTGGTAGTGGACGCCGTCGACCTCGCCGGGACGCGGCAGGCGGGCGGTCATGGTGATTGGACGTCGGAACTCGCCACCCTCGAGCAGGCGCGTCATCAGCGCGTCCTTGCCCACGCCCGAGGGTCCGGAGATGACCGTCAGCAGCGGCGGCGGCTCGCCGGTGGGTGTTTCGAGGTCTGGCACGAGTCTTCGACCCGCCGTGTTACGCCCGCGTGGCCGCCGCGGCCCTGCCGATGCGGGTGAGGTGGTCCCAGAATTCGGGGTAGGAGACCGCAACGGCCCCCGCCCCGGCGACCGTCGTCTCGCCGTCCGCGAGCAGGCCCGCCACCGCGCCGAGCATCGCGAGCCGGTGGTCGCCCGATGCCTCGACGGGTGCGCCGCGCAGGCGCGCCCCACCGGCGACGGCCAGACCGTCGTCATGCTCCTCGACCTCCGCACCGAGCGCGCGCAGCGTCGCGGCGGTGGTGGCGACGCGGTCCGACTCCTTGACGCGCAGCTCGGCGGCGTCGGCGATGACCGTGTCGCCCTCGGCGACCGCGCCGGCGAGGGCGAGCAACGGGAGCTCGTCGATGGCGCGTGGCACCACATCGCCGTCGATGCGTACGCCGCGCAGCGCGGCGCTGCGCACTCGCAGGTCGGCGACCGGCTCGCCGCCGACCACGCGCGGATCCTGCATCTGGATGTCCGCGCCCATCGCGCGCAGCACGTCGATGATCCCCGCGCGCGAGCGGCTCACGCCGACACGCTCCAGCACGAGGTCGGCATCGGGGTGCAGAGTAGCCGCGACGATCCACGCCGCCGCCGTGCTGATGTCGCCCGGCACATGCACGTCGATGGCCGCGAGGTCTCCGGCGGGTGGGCTGAGCGTCACCGACGTGCCCTCGATGACCACATCGGCGCCCATCGCGCCGAGCATGCGCTCGGTGTGGTCGCGCGAGTGCGCGGGCTCGGTCACCTTCGTCGGCCCATCGGCGGCGAGGCCCGCGAGCAGCACCGCCGACTTCACCTGCGCCGAGGCGACCGGTGTCTCGATGTGCTGCCCACCCGCGAGCGGGCCGCCCTCGATCACGAGCGGCGGCAGCGTACCGCCGGCACGGCCGGTGATGCGCGTACCGAGGGCTCGCAGCGGGGTCACGATGCGGCCCATCGGCCGGCCGCGCAGCGAGCCGTCCCCACTGAGCACGGACAGGAACGGGAACCCCGCGAGCAGGCCGCTCAGCAGCCGGATCGTCGTCCCCGAGTTGCCGCATTCGAGCACATCGGCGGCCTCGGTGACCCCCGCGCGCCCGCGGCCATGCACGACGAGCTGGCCTTCGCCGACCTCGTCGACGTCCACTCCGAGGGCGCGCACCGCTTCCAGCGTGTCGCGCGTATCGGCGGCGTCGAGGAAGCCGGTGACCGTCGCATCGCCAGCGGCGATGGCGTTGAGGAGCAAGGCGCGGTGCGTGATGGACTTGTCGCCCGGCACCTGGACGGTGCCCCGCAGGCGTGGGGGCCGGGACACCGCCATGCGCTCGAGGGGAAGGGTGTACATGGTCATGCGTGCACTCTACCCGCGAGTGGGCTTCGGGGGGACTGTCCCCGCCTCGAAATCGCCGAGGGGCGCCTGCGCCTACCGCCGGCGGTTGGGGTCCGTCTCCCGCGCACGGTCGGTGAGCTGGCGCAGGCGGTCGGCGAGTGCTCCGCCCATGAACATGTCGGTGATCGAGATGTCGGGCAACTCGCGCTGTTGGTCGATCTCCACGCGGCCGATCTGGCCCTCCTTGAACCCGAGGTAGTCGAAGTTGAGCTTCGCGAACCACTCGAGGAGTTCCTCGTCGCCCTCGAGGTTGCTCAGCTGGTCCTCGAGGTTGTAGATCGCGCCGCGATAGCGCTGGAGCCAGTGGATGACCTGGTCGCGGTTGGTCAGCGCGATGTCGTGCGCCATCTGCTCGTCCGTACCGGCGAGGCGCGTGGTGTCACGGAACCCGCTCGAGGCGAGCATGGAGAGCTCGGGCCACGCCTCGGAGTCATGGGTGAGGCGGAACAGCGCCCCCGCGGCCAGCATCGGCAGGTGCGAGACCGCGGCGACATAGGCGTCGTGCTCGTCGGGATCCATGAACATCGGCCTGGCGCCGAGGCCCGCGGCGAAGCCGGTGACCGTCTCGACTGCGGCCTGCGAGGCCTGGCGGGTCGGCACCACCACCCAGCGGGCGCCGTCGAACAGCTTCGGGTCGGCGTGGTCGGCGCCCACCTCGGTCTTGCCGGCCATGGGGTGGCCGCCGACGAAGTGGACGCGGTCGGGCAGGAGTTCGCGGGCCCATCCCATCACCTCGCCCTTGGTCGAGCCGGTGTCGGTCACGACCGCGCCCGGCATGAGCGTGCTTGAGATCTCCTGCATCACCTCGCGCATCGCGAGGATCGGCGTGCTGATCACGACGAGCGACGCGTCGGCGACGGCCGCGAGGGCGCTGTTCTCGCGCTTGTCGATGGCATCCCGTCGCTCGGCCGCGCGGGCGCGCTGGCTATTGCGGTCGTACCCGACGATCTCGATGGTCTTCTTGTCTGCCTGCTCGCGCAGGCCGAGCCCGATCGATGCCCCGATGAGCCCTGTCCCGATGATCGCAACGCGCGTCATATGTCATCTCCGTCGGCGCACCCCGTGAGGCGCGCCATAGTACCACCGCAGCGGAACGGGCGAGCCCGCCCGCGTCGGCCCCGCTCGCTACCGTCGGCGGTCCGCATCGATCAGCGCGGCGAGTTCTGCGTCGCCATCCGCCGAGTCGTCGTGGTGTCCCCGCACCAGCTCGACGACGCGCGGACGGACGCCGAGCCGGGCAAGCAGCTCGGCGCCGAGGGTGGGATGGTCGCGCTGCGCCGCCATCGCGCCGCGGAACCCGCGCCCCTCCGGGACGGCGACGCGATCGAGCAGCCCGGGCGCGAACATCGCGAGCAACGTGTAGGCGACGCGCTCGTACAGGCGCACGCGGCCCTTGCCGACGTTGTGCAGCAACGCCGCCACCCGCAGGTCCTCCGAGGGCGCGTCGTGGGCCTCGAGGTGACGCAGCACGTCGACCGCGTGGCGCTGCTCGCGGCCCTGTAGCGCCCGGAAGCACCGGAGCTCCCGTGGCCCGAGGAGCGCCTCGACCGTCCGCGCCTCGTCGGGTGTGAGCGTGCCGCGGAAGCCCCGGAAGAAGCGCCGGACGTGCGCGGCGAGGTCAGACCACACGCAGGTCGGCGCTCTCGACGAAGACGCGCAGCAGGAAGTCGATCGCCGGCCCCATCACGTCGAACAGCAGCGACGGCCCGCCGATGAAGGGAAGCAGGATCAGCACGAGCAGCGCGCCCGGCATCCACGGCTCCAGGCGCGCCACGTGCCTCGACAGGTTCGGCGGCAGCACGCCCAGCGCGACGCGGAAGCCGTCGAGCGGCGCGAGCGGGATGAGGTTGAAGACGGCGAGGATCACGTTCAGCAGCACGATGGTGCCGAGGAACAGCCCGATCAGGTGATCGGGGGAGTCGGTCCAGACGCGCGCCCAGTAGTCGGCGGCCGACGGCGCGACGAAGGGGTGGAAGAAGGGCACGTAGCCGAGCTTGATCGCCAGTCCAGCCACCGCGGCGACCCCGAGGTTCGTCGCCGGCCCCGCGAGCGCGATCAGCGCGACGTTGCGGCCGGAGTTCGGACCGATGGGTACGGGCTTCGCCCACCCGAAGCCGACGATGAAGATCAGCATCGACCCTAGCGGGTCGAGGTGTCGCACGGGGTTGAGCGAGAGCCGCCCATGGCGCCTCGGTGTCCCGTCGCCGAGTGAGTCGGCGACGAAGGCGTGCGCTACCTCGTGCAGCACCAGCCCCACGAGCAGCGAGGTGGTGAACGCGGCGATCAGGATGACGAAGGCGAGCGGCGCTTCGGCAAGGACAGCGAGGTAGCGGAAGATCACGCTTCCAGCTTAGCAAAGCGCACGTATCGCGCTCCCCTTCTCATGGACGACGCGGCCGTCCGCGTTGACACTCGTTTCGGGGCGTTCCTATCGTGGAAGCCGAACGGCCTGCCTTTGGCGGGGATCAGGCCGGTGAGCTGGTATGCACGTGCCCCGCCACACCGCCAAGGCAGCCGCCGTCCTCGCCGCGCTGGGCGCGGTGCTGCTCGTGGCCCTCTTCCTGCGGCCCGAGGGTGACGACGACCAGTCGCCCGACGGCACGTACCGCCTGGTGTTCGCCGAGTTCGGCCTCCTCGCCGACCGCATCTACCTCGCGGCGCCCGACGCGCTCGATGAGCGAGAGCTCGTGGCGAACGTGCCGCACGCCAGCGGCTGGGCGATCACGCCCGCGCCGGCGATGGCCGGTGACCTGACCGCCTTCACCGCGCTGCCGCCCGAGGCGTTGCCGCGTCGCGACTCCCTCGCCGAGCTCTGGGTGCTCGATGTGCGTAGCGGCGAGCTGACGCGCCTCGCCGGGGACGCCGACCTCCTCGCCGCCCCCGTCTTCGACCCCGACGGCCGTGCGCTGCTCTACCGCCGCACGCGGGCCGACGGGTCCCAGCAGCTCGTACGCGTCGAGATCGCCACGCGTGCGCGCCGCCCGCTCTACGAGGCTTCGACGCAGTTCGGGCTCTACCCGGTCGCGCTCTCGGCCGACGGCGTGGCGCTGTACGCCGAGCTGTCGACGCGCGGCACGGACCTCTACCGTGTACGCGAGGGCGCCGAGCCCGAGTTCATCGCCCACGCCTCGGACCACATCGCACGCGACTGGCGACTCTCGCCCGACAGGGCATCCCTCGCGTACCTCGCGCCCGAGGTGTCTGCGGAGCGCGTGGTACACCGCGCGCAGGTGGTGGCGCTCTCCCCCAGCGGCGAGGCGCACGCAGCATCGCCGGCCGAGCCCGGGGCGGTGCTGTTCGAGCAGTTCGCGCCGGTCTGGACCCCGGACGGCAGCGGGCTCACGGTCGGCATCGAGGCGTTCCCGGACGTCAACGCCGCCGCCGTCACGCTCGTGATCGAGGCCCCGGCCGATAGCGACGACCTGCCGGAGGCGCTCCCGGCGCCCGATCAGGGGTTCGACGCACCGCTCGGCTGGAGCCCGAACGGCCGGCGCCTCGCGGTACGTAGCTTCGACGGCCGCGATGCAGCCGAGCCGGGGCGCGAGTCGTTCGTCGTCATCTCGCCGGGCGGGGGACGCGCAACCGTGGTGAGCAATACCGAACTCATCTACATCGGGTGGCTGCGCGATGAGTAGCCGCCGGGGGATGGTGCGCCTCGCCGCGCTGGCGCTGGTCGCGCTCGCGGCCGTCGCGTGGCTCGCGCCGGGCCCCGGGGCGCGCGACGCGCTGGGGTGCGCGTTCCTGCGCCACCCCCACACGTACGAGGCCGACCGCGCGCGCGACACGTACCTCGGCGCGATCGAGGCGGTCGCGGTGAACGCACTGTTTGCCGGCGATCCGGTGTTCGGGCTACCCGCGATCGAGGCGGGCACGCGCTCGAACCGCACGACGGCGGCGCAACGCCGGATCCCCGCGACCCTGCTCAAGGCGATCGCATGGGTCGAGTCGAACATGACGATGGCCTCGCGGTCGGTGACGTTCCAGTCTTCCGGCGACACGCTGGTCTCGTTCGACTGCGGGTACGGCATGATGCAGGTGACGACGGGGATGACGGTGCCCCTCGGAGCCAACCGGGAACCGAGCTCGGCGCAGATCCGGGTGGCGACGCACTACGCGCACAACATCGCGCGCGGCGCGGCGATCCTGGCCGACAAGTGGAACCGCGCGCCGGAGATGCGGCCCGTCGCCGGCACCGACACGAACGGCAACCCCGACATCATCGAGAACTGGTACTACGCCGTGTGGTCGTACAACGGCTTCACCGGGCCCGGTGACCGCATGTCGAACCACCCCGCGGACCCAGGCTTCGGCGGCTGGCCGCGCGCCGCGTACCGCTGTGACGGCCAGCAGTCGCGTAATCGATACCCGTACCAGGAACTCGTGTGGGGCTGCCTGGCCTCGCCGCCGAGCATCGCGGGCAGTGCACTGTGGGACGCGGTGCCTGCGACGCTGCCGGACCTCACCGATCCGCGCTACTTCCAGGCCCTGTCACCCTCGACGTTCACGTTCCCGTACACCGGCATGGACATCGCGACGCCGCAGCCGTCGCACGCCGACGCGGTTCCCAGCATCGCGTCGAGCTATCGCGCGCAGGCCCTCGGCGCGCCCGTGCTGCGCGCCGACTCGGGACGGATCGTGCTGCGCACCGATGGGCCACCGACCGCGGCGCGCGCGACGATCGCGGTGCGCAACACCGGGACCGGCGTCCTCACCTGGGTGGCGCAGCCCTCCGACGGGTGGCTGGTGGTGGACCCCCCGGCCGGCGTGGCGCTGGGCTCCCGCGTGCCCTGCACCGGCGAGTGCGTGCGCGACGCGCAGATCACGATCACCGTCAACCCGACGCTGCTGCCCGCCGCGGCAGCCAGCGGCACGCTGCGGATCAGTTCCGCGAACGGGAGCGGCCGGCCTATCAACATCCGCGTGGACGTCGAGGCCGACTTCGAGGTCGGCGCGCCCGGCACCAGCCGGGCGTACTGACGGGCGCCTTCGGCGGTTCCGCCCGCGGCGCACCTATACTCGGTGCAGCCTGTCTGGGCGCGACTCGAGCCGGAAGGAACCACCAGTGATCCGAGGATGGCTCGACGCGATCCGGCGCAATCACGCGCTCGAACACGCCACCGTGGCAGTCTTGCTCGCGCAGACCGGGCCGCGCCGCCTCGCCGGGCGAGCCGGCGCCGACGGCTTCGTGATCGTCGGCGAGGTGGACACCGATGCGCTCGACCGGGCCGCGAAGGAGGCGCTGCAACGCCTGCAGGCCGGCCAGGCGAGCCTCGCGGTCTCACCGCTGTGCGGCACGAACATCGTGGTGACGGCCGCCCTCGCGGCGCTCGGCGCGACGCTCATGCTGGCGTTCGGCCGGGGCGGCCAGCGCCTGCCAAACGCATTCCTGGCGGCGATGGCGTGCGCCGTCGCCGGCCAGCCGGGCGGGCGCATCGTGCAGCGCCACCTCACGACGCTCGCCGACCATGGTGAGGTCGAGATCGTCGGCACGCACTCGCTGTTCGGGCGCATGCACAAGGTGGAGACGCGACGCACCCCGGGTGCGTCGACGCAAGGCGGGGTGCCCCGGCTCGTCCGTCGAGTGGCGGCGTTATGGCCGTGGCGTTGAGGCGGGCTACCGCTCGGCGGCGGCCTGACGGCGCTGCCAGTCGAGCACGAAGGGGTTGTGCTCGCGCTCGAACCCGATCTGCGTCTCCTGCATGTGACCGGGCAGCACGAGGGTCTCGTCCGGGAGGGCGAGCAGCTTCTCGGTGATGCTCTGCATCTCCTGGTCGTACGACCCGCCGGGGAAGTCGGTGCGGCCGATCGAGCCGCGGAACAGCGTGTCCCCGCTGAACAGCAGCCCGGCGCTCTCCTCGTAGTAGCTCACCGAGCCGGTGGTGTGGCCGGGCGTGACGATCACGCGCAGCCGCAGCCCGTCCACCTCGACGACGTCGTCCTCGGTCACGTAGCCCTGGGGCTCGGGTGCGCCCTGCTCGAGGTCGAAGCCCATCTGGCGGGCGCCGTCGGGCCAGCCGTTGCGCAGCAGGTCGAGCTCTTCCTGGTGGAGCAGGAACCGCGCGTCCGTGGCGCTCTGGACGCCGTGGACGCCCATGATGTGGTCGACGTGGGCGTGCGAGTTGGCGATGGTCTTGATGGTGACGCCCATGTCGGCCGCCAGCGCGAGCACCTCGTCGTGGTCGCCGCCGGGGTCGATGCAGATCGCCTCGCCGCTGCGGCGGTTGCCGATGACCCAGCAGTTCTCCATGAACACGCCGACGACGATGCCGCGCACCATGAGTTCGTTAGCTACTTCCATGACGGCCATTCTAGGCGAGCGCCCGCGCAGCCGCCCGCGGCGCGGCGCATGCGCTACGCCGCGGGTTGCGTGAGCGCCTCGACGAGAAACCCGTGGGTGGTCAGGCGCACGTGCGGCGGCGTCTCCGCGTGGCCGCCGGGGTTGGCCACGAGCCGCTTGTCGGCCGAGCCGAGCGCGTCGTACAGCGCGAGCACCGAGTCGCGCTCGAACAGCTCGTCGTCCCACTGCATGACGAACAGCACGGGGCGGTCGAGGCGGGGCGCGTCCGCGGCGAGGCGTCCGTAGAGCCCGCCGTCCACCTCGCCGTCGCCTCGCAGTCCGCACAGGCCGAGCACCGCCGCGCTCACGCGCTCGTCGGCGACGATGAACGGCAGCCCGAACATCGTCCCCATCGAGACGCCGCCGTAGCCGACGCGCCCGCCGTCGATCGCGTCGAGCGCCACGAGGGCGTCGAGGGTGGCGCGCCAGTCGGCCACCATCGAGTCGACAAGGGCCTCGTCATACGCCCGCTCGCCGGGTTCCGCGGGCGCGCGGTCGCCGTGGAACGGCCCGTCGATGGCCGCGGCGGCGAGACCGCTCGCGACGTAGCTGTGTGCGTAGTCGAGGCGGCTGTCGTCGCGCTTGTGGCCGGCCCCGCCGTGGCCGATCAGCACCAGCGGCACGGGGCCCGGGGCCACGGCCGGGGTCCAGAGCACGCCCGGCACGCGGGTCTCCGCGCCGTCCGGCCCCTCGGCGTGGACGATGTCGAAGCGCTGTTCGAGGACCGCGCCGTCCTCCGTGGCCTCACCGATCCATTCCAGCATGCCCCTGACGTACCCGATCGGCGCGACTTCCGCAACGATGCAGCCGACCCCGCGCCGCTGCACCGACGCGATCCTGTATCCTCGATGGTGGTGGGGTTAGTTCGTTCGGAGCCGCTCAGGCGTGAGCCGTCTCGTCCTGCTGCTGACCCTCGTCTCCCTCATGCTCGGGCCGCTCGCCGTGCTCCCGGGCTCGCACGCGCGCGCCGCCTCCGTCCCACCGATCGACGCCCAAGCGCCGTTTGCCGCGCGGCTCGAGCCTGACACGACCGCGATCGTCAGCGCCGACGGCGACTGTCTGAGCGTCCGCGCGGAGCCGTACCTGGAAGCGGAGCGGCTCGCGTGCGCCGAGGACGGGTCCGAAGTGCGCGTCCTCGACGGTGTCGTCGAGGCCGACGGGCTCACGTGGCAGCACGTCGAGTACGGCGGGATACGCGGCTGGGCAGCCGACCTGTACCTCGTGCCGTCCGAGACGACGCCGGTGTGCGACACGCGGTCCACCCCGCCCGGCCTCTACGGCTCGCTGCCCGCGCAGGGCGGTCCCGGCCTCGTCACGTGGGGCGGCGGGACCGTCACCGGCATCATCCGCGCCGCGGCCGAACAGGGCGTCACGCCGAGGACGATCTGGGTGACCAGCGACGCCCGCTGGATCGGCTACATCGTCGGGGCGCCGGCATTCGTGAACCGCGCGTGGTACGAGCACTTCCCCGGCGGCCGCATCCCGACTGGCACGGCGCTCCTCCTGTACACCGAGCCACCGACCACGCAGACGACAGGCCTCAGCAACGTCGGCGTCCTGCCGCCATCGCGCGCGGAAGCGCCGACGTTCGTCGGCGGGCCAGCGCCGGAGATCGACGCGTTGAGCGCAATCGTCGTCGATGAGGCGTCGGGCGCAGTGCTGTACAGCCACAATCCCGACACCCGGCTGCCGCCGGCGAGCCTCACCAAGATCGTCACCACCATCCTCGCCATCGAGCGCAGCGACCTCGACGCCTGGGTCCGGACGGACATCGACCTCGCCGATCTGGATGTGGACAGCAGCTTGATGGGCCTGCTGGCCGATGATTGCTTCACCGTGCGCGACCTGCTGTACGGGCTGATGCTGCGCTCCGGCAACGACGCCGCGCTGGCCATCGCCCGCCACGTCGCCGGGTCCGACGAGGCGTTCGTCGGGGCGATGAACGCGCTCGTGCGCCGGCTCGGACTCACCGGCACGCAGTTCGCGAACCCGCACGGTCTGCATGGCGACGCGCAGTACAGCACCTCGTACGACCTCGCGATGCTCACGCGCTACGCGATGACGCTGCCGACGTTTGCGGAGATCTCCCGCAGCCACGCATGGACGACCGCGGGCTCACAGGTCATCGACATGCGCACGCTCAACGCGTTCCTCTCCAGCTACGACGGCGCCGACGGGGTGAAGACGGGCTGGACCGAGGAGGCCGGGCCCACGCTCGTCGCCTCGGCGACGCGGGACGGGCAGCGCGTGTATGTGGTGCTGCTCAACGCCCCAGACCGCAACACCCACGCGGCGGCGCTGCTCGACTGGGCGTTCACGGACCACGACTGGCCCGAGTAGCGAGGTCACCTCGGAGCGCACGCAGGCTCATCGATTCCCTTGCCCGGCAACGCCGTCCGGAGATTCGCGGTCCGGCGAGCGCTTGACAAATCCTGCCAGATCGCTAGGGTTCGCGTTTTCCTCTCGGGGCGCGCGGCCCCGCGGGACGCGGAACCGGCAGACGCCTTGATCGAAGGGCCCGAACGTCGGCCGCCAACCCTCCACGTGCAGGATCCGATAAAGCGCGTAGGGGACTTGACAAATCCTGCCAGATCGCTAGAGTCCCCGTTTTCCCCTCGCGGACCAGTCGGGGGGCCGGTGGGGCCAGAGAGCCCCGCCGGGTAGCACGGACGCACCGCCGCAAGGCGCCGGCCGTGAGCGCGGCGCCAATGCCGCGGGCGCCCGGGACAGGGGACTCATCATGGGTTCGTACATCACTCGCAGGCTGCTGATCGCGATACCGTCACTGATCATCGTGACCATCCTCATCTCCGGCCTGATCCGTCTCCAGCCCGGCGATGTCGTCATGGCCAGGCTGTCCGAGGGCAGTTACCTCACCGACGAGGAGATCGAAGAGATCCGCCGCGACCTCGGGCTGCACCGGAGCTTCCCCGTCCAGTACGCCGAGTGGATCAGCGGCGTACTGCGCGGCGACCTCGGCGACTCACTCTGGACCCAGCGTGACGTGCTCGAGACGCTCGCGACGAGGTCGCGCGTCTCAGTCCAGCTGGCGCTGATGGCCATGACCGTCGCGGTGCTGGCGGCGGTTCCCCTCGGCATCCTGTCGGCGGTGAGACAGAACACCTGGATGGACTATGTCGCGAGGATGTTCTCCATCACGGGACTCTCAGTGCCGGACTTCTTCCTCGCCACCATGCTGCTCTACGTGCTCTCGGTGTGGGTGGGGTGGCTGCCGGCCTTCGGCTACACGCCGCCATGGGAGGACCCGTGGGCCAACGTGCAGGCCTTCATCTTCCCCGCGCTGATCGTCGGCTACCGCTTCAGCGCCATCAGCGCGCGCATGACGCGCTCGGCAATGCTCGAGGTGCTCCGGCAGGACTACGTGCGCACGGCGCGGTCCAAGGGACTGCTGGAGCGCGTGATCATCGTCAAGCACGCGCTGCGGAACGCGCTCATCCCCGTGGTCACGATCATGGGCAGCCAGCTCAGCTTCCTCCTCGGCGGCCTCGTCATCATCGAGGTGGTGTTCTCGTTGCCGGGCGTGGGGACGATGGGGTTCGAGGCGATCCAGGTGCGCGACTACCCGGTGGTGCAGGGCGTGGTGCTGTTCACGGCGCTGCTGTTCATCGGCACGAACCTCCTGGTCGACCTCTCGTACGCGGTGATCGACCCGCGGATTCGCTACTCGTAGGGAGCTCCGGGCGCGCGCCGGCAACCCCCTCGGCGCGCGCCCGCTCCACCACGCGAGACAGGAACGAGGATCCCGCATGCGGTCCGGAGCGCATCTCCAGTGAGAGCGCCCGACCGGGATGGAGCCGGCCATGGGTCGCTACATCGTCCGAAGGCTCACCGTCGCCCTGCCGACGCTCGTCGCTGTCACGTTGGTCGTGACCGGGATCATGTCGCTGCTACCCGGCGAGGTGCTGCTCGCGCGGCTGTTGTCGTGCAGCTCCGAACCCGCCTCGTCGCCGGCGGCGCGCACCGTTGCCCTCGGGGCAGTGGGCGGCACACCCCGCACCGGGCCCGGCTGCTACGTCACCGAAGAAGACATCAGGGAACTGCGGGCCGAGCTGGGCATCGACAAGAGCTTCCCGCAACGCTACGCCGAGTGGGTCGGCGGCGCGCTGCGCGGTGACCTTGGCACATCCGTCTGGAGCGGCCGCGACGTCACCGCCACCATCGCCACTCGTCTACGCGTGTCCGGGCCGCTCGCGCTCACGGCGATGACGATTGCGGTCCTCACCGCAGTACCGATCGGAGTCTGGTCAGCCGTCAGGCACGGGAGATGGCAGGACTACATCGCCCGGGTGACCTCGATGGGCGGACTCGCCGTGCCAGACTTCTTCCTCGCGATGCTCGTGCTGTACGGACTCTCCGTGACAATCGGGTGGCAGCCGGGCCTCGGGCGGGAGGGGCGGTGGGAGACTCCCGCGGAGAGCCTTGCCGCCATCGCCCTTGCTGCACTCATCGTGGGCTGGCGCATCGGTGCGATCAGCGCGCGCATGACGCGCTCGGCAGTCCTCGACGTGCTCCACCAGGACTACGTGCGGACAGCGCGGGCGAAAGGGCTGGCCGAGCAGTCGGTGGTCGTCCGCCACGCGCTGCGCATCGCACTACTGCCACTGCTCACCATCGTGGGTATGCAGTTGCCGGCCCTGCTCGCGGGGCTCGTGATTCTCGAGGTCGTGTTCGGGCTGCCGGGACTCGGGACGCTGGGGTTTGAAGCCGTCCAGGTCCGCGACTACCCGGTGGTGCAGGGCGTGGTGTTCTGCAGCGCGCTGTGCGTGATCGGAACGAATCTGGTGGTCGATATCGCCTCGGCGGCGCTGGACCCGAGGATTCGTTACCAGTGAGGGAGACGAAAGGCGCGGTTGCACACTATGATTCAGCCTCGCCTATGATGGTGCACCCCCGCTCCGGGGTGTGCACAGGGAGAAGGGCCTGACCTATGGGTCGCTACATCGTCCGAAGGCTCGTGGTCGCGATGCCTTCGTTGCTCATCGTGACCATCCTCATCGCCGGCTTGCTGCGCCTGCAGCCCGGTGACGTGGTCATGGCGCGACTCTCCGAGTCGGGCTACCTCACCCAGGAAGACGTCGACGAGATGCGCGCCGAGCTGGGACTCGACAAGAGCTTCCCGGTCCAATACGTCGAGTGGGTCACCGGTGTGCTCCAGGGCGACCTCGGCGTCTCGCTGTGGACCGGGCGCGACGTCCTCGAGACACTCGCGACGCGCTCACGCGTCTCGATCCAGCTCGCCTTCATGGCGATGGTCGTGGCGGTGGTCACAGCCATTCCCTTAGGCATCATATCGGCTGTCAGACAGGACAGCTGGATGGATTATGTCGCTAGGATGTTCTCCATCACGGGGCTATCCGTCCCGGACTTCTTCCTGGCGACCATGCTCCTCTACATCCTGTCGGTGTGGGTGGGATGGTTACCAGACTTCGGCTACACACCGCCGTGGGAGGACCCGTGGGCCAACATGCAGGCCTTCGTCTTCCCGGCGCTCATCGTCGGCTATCGCTCCAGCGCGATTAACGCCCGCATGACGCGCTCGGCGATGCTTGAGGTGCTACGGCAGGACTACGTGCGCACGGCCCGCGCGAAGGGGCTGATGGAGCGCGTGATCATCTTCAAGCACGCGCTGCGGAACGCGCTGATTCCCGTGATCACGATCATGGGCAGCCAGCTCACGTTCCTCCTCGGTGGCCTCGTCATCGTCGAGGTCGTGTTCTCGCTGCCGGGCGTCGGGACGCTGGGGTTCGAGGCAATCCAGGTGCGCGACTACCCGGTGGTGCAGGGCGTGGTGTTCTTCACCGCCATCCTGTTCATCGTGTCGAACCTGCTGATCGACCTGTCGTACGCAGTGATCGACCCGAGGATCCGGTACTCCTAAGCACACGCGCATACAGGCGTAGAGAGCGGAGCAAACGATGGCTTCAGCCGCACAAGTTGAAGACACCACTTTCCAGGACCTTGCCGCTAGCCAGCGTCATCCGGCGGTCGACGCGGTCATCAAGATCGCCCGGACGCCGGTGGGCGCGGGCTCCGGCGTCGTCATCATCATCCTGATCACGGTCGCCCTGCTGGCGCCCTACGTATCGCCGTTCGACCCGCAGGCGATCTCGCGCGACAAGTTCGTCGCGCCAGGCGAAGCAGGTCACTGGCTCGGGTCGGACGGCATCGGCCGCGACATCCTGACACGCGTCATGTACGGCGCGCGGATCTCCCTGTACGTGGGGTTCCTCACCGTCGGGTTCGGCACCCTGGCCGGCGCGGTCATCGGGCTCATCTCCGGGTTCGCCGGCGGCTGGGTCGACCTGCTGGTCCAGCGTATCGTCGACGCCATCCAGTCGTTCCCCGCCATCCTGCTGGCGATGGCCATCGTGAGCGTGATCGGGCCCTCCACGACGAACGGAGTGCTCGCCATCGCTCTGATTGTCGCGGTGAACAACTCGCGTGTGATCCGGAGCGCCGTGCTCTCGGTGAAGGAGAACACCTACATCGAGGCGGCACGATCGATCGGCGCAAGCCCGGTCCGCGTGCTGTTGCAGCACATCCTGCCAAACGTGGTGGCGCCGATCCTCATCCTCGTCTCGGCGGGGTTCGGGTCGGCCATCCTCATCGAGGGCGCGCTGAGCTTCCTCGGCCTGGCGACGCAGCCGCCCGACGCATCGTGGGGCCTGATGCTGAGCCGTGGCCGTGAGTCGATCGAGACGTCGCCGTGGCTGGCACTGTTCCCCGGCCTCGCGATCGCCATCACGGTGCTGAGCTTCAACCTGCTCGGCGACGTCGTTCGCGACATCCTGGACCCGCGCCTGCGAGGCTCGCGCTAGCAGCCGCGCTCCAGCCGCAATGCGCAGACGCCCGCCATCCGGCGGGCGTCTTGCTGTGTGCGGCGGCGGGCCGCACGACCCCGACCCGTGTGACCTACCCGGCCCGTGGCGTAGCCTGCGCCCCGAGCGGGGGTACGCATGCCGAATGAGTTGATCTTCACCGTCCAACCGGGCGCGGCGCAGCCCGCGCAACCGATCAGCCTCGCCGAGGCAGACCTCAAAGAGCGCGCCGACTTGCAAGAGTGGGTGCGCAACAACCCCCATATCCTCGGTGATGATGTCCGCATTGTGACGTTCGAGTTTGCCGGATGGCAGGCGCGCGATGGACGCGCGGCTGACCGCCTCGATCTGCTCGGACTCGACAGCGAGGGTCGGCTCGTGGTGGCCGAGTTGAAGCGCGGACCCGCCCCCGACACGGTCGAGATGCAGGCCATCAAGTACGCTGCGTTCGCCAGCCGCTTCACGCCCCAGACGCTCGCGGAGCGTCACGCCGAGTACCTATCGCGAGTCAGCGACCAGGAGGTCTCGCACGAGGACGCCCTCGCTCAACTGGAGGAACATGTCGACGGTGAGTTCGGCTCGGATCTCCTCCGCGAACCGCGCATCGTGCTCATGGCGGCAAGTTTCCCGCCGCAGGTCACGGCGAGCGCGGTGTGGTTGACCGAGATGGGAATCGACATCGCCCTGATCGAGTTCAATGCCTACCGCACAGCGAACGACATCGTGCTCGCCGTCTCTCAGGTCTGGCCGGTGCGCGACGTCGAGGACTTCACGGTCTCGCCCCGACAGGTGGAGCGGCGGGTCGCGGAGGAACGTGCGCGGACGCGGCGCGAGACAAACGCCGTGATCACGCTGGTCACCGAGGGCACACTGGATGATGGCGCGGCGCTCGAACTCGCCGTCGACAGGCTCCGGCCCGCTACCGCGCGTGAGCCAGTCACCAACTGGATAGCCGCCGATCCAAGGCGCGGCCGCGCGACGTGGCGCAACGTCCGAGGCCAGCCGCTGATCTGGGAGAGCGACGGTGAGACCTACAGTCCGACCGGCCTGGCGAAAGAGATCGTGGAACGTGCGACAGGCGAGCGCCCCGCTACATTGGCAGGTCCTTCGCTGTGGCGAACGGAGTCCGACGACACTCTTGCGTCACTTGCGGGGTTCCGGCGCAGCCGCTCGTCAGCGCGGTTCCGGGCCGATCTGCACGCGCTGCTGGGGCACGTACGCGCAGGCGAGTGGACCACGTATGGCGATCTCGCAGATGCGATCGGCAGTTCGGCGCAAGCTGTTGGCCAGCACATTACCCGCTGCCCGGAGGACGGCTGTCGGCTCGGCTACCGCGTACTCGACGCAAATGGCCGGGTCTCCGAAGGCTTTCAGTGGGGGGACCCCGGAGACAGGCGCGATCCGGCCGAGGTGCTAACGGAGGAAGGCGTCGCGTTCATCGACGGGCGGGCCGATCCCGTCGCTCGCCTCGACCCCGCCACGCTGCGCGGGCGAATGTAGCAGCCTGCGGCAGCCGTGCCATGCACGTCACGCCGCGGCCGGGGAGAGCCGCGGCTCCTCCTCCAACAGCTGGAGCACAGCGCCGGCGCAGTACACGCGGTTGCGTTGAGCGTCCCCTACCTGGGCGACCACTTCGATTGCGACGAGGCGGTCGATGGCGCGCTGGGCGGTCGTGAAGGCCACGCCCAGGCGCTCCGCCACACCCCCGACCGTCCAGAACGGGTTCTCGGCAAAGAGGTCGAGCGCCAGCTCCGGCTGTCGCGACCTGCCACCCGCCAACTCGCTCCTCCATCCGGCGAGGAGGTCGTCGAGGCGCTGGATCCGGCCGACCGCGTCCTCCGACAGACGCACGACGCCTAGCAGGAAGTAGGTCAGCCACTCCTCCCACTCACCGCGCTGCGTCACGCCCAGCAGGCGTGCGTAGTACTCGTCTCGTGTGGCCTCGAACCACGCGCTCAGGTAGAGCAGCGGCGACGGCATGACCCCTCGCGCGACGAGCGACAGCGTGATGAGCAACCGCCCGACACGCCCGTTGCCGTCGAGGAACGGGTGGACCGCCTCGAACTGGGCATGGGCGATGGCGGCGTGCGCCAGCGGCGGCAACGTCTCGTCGTGCATGAACCGCTCCCACGCGTCCAGGCACGCCATCAGTTCCGGAGGCGGCGGAGGCACGTAGGTCGCGTTGTTCAACGTGCTGCCCGGCGGCCCAATCCAGTTCTGGCTGCGGCGGAACTCGCCGGGAGTAGCGACCTCGCCTCGTACGCCGCGCATCAGGCGCTCGTGCAGCTCGCGGATGAGGCGCAACGACACTGGCAACGACTCGAGACGGGCGAGCCCGTATTCGAGGGCGACGACGTAGTTCCCGACCTCGCGCAGGTCGTCCCGGCTGCGCTCGACGGACGCGCCTGCCTCGGCGGCGAGCAACTCGCCCAGCGTGGCCTGGGTCCCCTCGATGCGGCTGGACAGGACGGCTTCCTTGCGGACGAACGGCCGGATCAGGATGTGCGGGTTCTGGAGGCGTCGTCCTTCGCCGGCGAGTCGCCCAACGGCCAGGTCGGCCGCTGAGAGGCTCATGGCGAGGTCGACGTTCCAGGTCAGCGGCGGCGGAGCCGGGGCGGGCACGTAGGCGCGATAGCCTCCCGGGGCGTCCACCATGCGACCATGGGGCTCGCGGGTCTGCTCGGTTGGCGATGTCACCGCACTCGTCTCCTCGCCACACGCGGACCACACCATTATTATCGGAACTGCCGTGATTCACAAATAACACTCGCGGTGAAGGCCCCTTATTAGCGGTAGCGAGAGGGGTCCTGGCCCTTATTTTCGATTCATGCCTGCATCGATAACTCTGGTAGCGATGCGGCCCGCTTGTTAGCGGCAGCGAAACCAGGCGCTGTCGTTATTTTCGATTCGGTCCTGAGACGCTCATGACGCCTCATCGGTCCTCCCCGCCCTCGTCCCGCACACCCCCGCGGGGCTACCCTTCCCTCGCACCGCACCGAGGAGGCACTCCATGACCATGGCGCTGGAGGGCGTGCGCGTCCTCGACCTCTCCCGCACTCCGCCCGGCCAGTACGCCTCCATGCTCCTCGCCGACTTCGGCGCCGACGTGCTCATGGTCGAGGTGCCCCCCGGCGCCGTCGCGCGGTTCAGCGTGCGCTCCGGCGCACCCGGGAGCGAGGCGGCGGCGCGCGTGCTGGCCCACGACGCGATCCGGCGCAACAAGCGCGGGACCGCCATCAACCTCCGCAACGACGACGGCCGCCGCATCTTCCGCTCGCTCGTCGAGCGCTCCGACGTGGTCATCGACGGCTTCCGGCCGGGCGTGACGACCCGGCTCGGCATCGACTACGCGAGCCTCGAGGCGATCAACCCGCGCATCATCACCTGCTCGGTGTCCGGCTTCGGGCGCACCGGGCCGTACGAGCCGCGCGCCGGGCACGACATCAACTACATCTCGATCGGCGGGGCGCTGGGGTCGATCGGGAACGTCGAGGGCGACCCGGTGATCCCGCTCAACATCATCGCCGACTTCGCCGGCGGCGGACTGATGGCCGCCTTCAGCATCCTGCTGGCGCTGCAGGCTCGCGAGCGCACCGGCCACGGCCAGGATGTCGACGCCGCGATGTCGGACGGCGTGGCCTCGCTCATGGTCTCGCACGTCGCGACGATGCTGGCGGGCGCGGGGCCGCCGCGCCGCGGCGACCACACGCTGTCGGGCGCTCGCTGCTACTACCAGGTCTATGAGTGCGCCGACGGGCGCTGGGTCAGCGTCGGTGCGATCGAGCCGTACTTCTTCGAGGAGCTCTGCAACGCCCTCGGCTTCGAGGAGTTCGTCCCGCACCAGAACGACCCCGACCGGCAGGCCGACATGCAGGCCGCGTTCGCCGCGCGCTTCCGCGAGCGCCCGCGCGATGCGTGGTTCGCCGACCTCGGCCACCTCGACGCGTGCCTTACGCCCGTGCTCGACCTGGACGAGATGCTCGACGACCCCCACCAGCAGGAGCGCGGGATGGCGCTCGACGTGGAGGTCGGGGGCATGGGGGCAGTGCGCCACGTCGGCGTCGCGCCGAAGCTGCTCGGCACACCCGGCGACGTGCGAGGCGCGCCGGCGTACCTCGGCCAGCACACCGACGAGGTGCTCGCCGAGCTCGGCGAGTCGCCCGAGTCGATCGCGGCGCTCAAAGAGCGGGGCGTCGTCGCGTGACGACGCCCCTCGGTTGAGGTCGTACCGCCGAGCCGTCGCCGGCTACGCGAAGGCGGTGTCCACGACGACGTTCATCGTCTCGCGGGCAGAGCCCCAGCGGAGCGAGGCTTCCTTGCCGCGCCGGGTGAAGAAGTGCAGGTCGTACTCCTGCATGTAGCCAATGCCGCCGTGCAGCATGTGGCAGTCCTGGAGCACCTGCGGCGCCATCTTCGAGGTGATCGCCTTCACGATCGCCACGTCGCGGCGCGTCGCCTCGCCCTGGTCGAGCTTCCACAGCAGCTCCTGCGCGAGGAACCGCGAACCCTCGACGAGCGTTGCCATGTCGGCGCAACGCATCTGCACCGCCTGGAACGCACCGAGCGGCTGGCCGAACTGCACGCGCAGTTGCACGTAGTCGACCGTGAGGTCGAGCGCCTTCTGCGCGTACGCGTAGGCCTCGAAGGCCGTGAGCGCCGTGCCGAGGTCGCGCAGGCCGTCGACCGCGTCGCCGCCCTCGATCCATCCGTCGACGGCGGCGCCGTCGTAGCGGACGTGGGCCTGGGGGATCGCGCCGATGGTCTGGACGGGCGTGAGCTGCACGCCGGCCTGGTCGCGCGATACGACCGCGATGCCCTGCGATCCGTTGCGCGTCGCCGTGACGAGGTGCACGTCGCTGGTCGCGCCGAACTCGACGAAGCGCTTCTCGCCACTGACGGTGGAGCCGTCCGAGGTGGTCTGCGGGTCGCCGTAGATGGCGTCGTCGGCCTCGAGCACGGCCGAGGAGATCGAGAGGCCCTCGGCGAGGCGTGGCAGCAGCGCGTTCTTCACGTCCTCGGAGCCGTGCGCCTGCACGGCGGCCGCGCCGATCAGCGTCGACGTGAACGGGCTGGGTAGTGCGACACGGCACGCCTCGTTGACAAGGATCGAGGTGTCGAGCAGGGTGCCGCCCTGGCCCCCGTACTCCTCGGCGATGGGCAGCGAGGTCCAGCCGAGCTGGACCATCTGCTCCCACAGCTGCACGTCGGGCGTGTCGGCCGCCTCGATCTCGCGGATGCGCTCGAAGGTGACCTCCCGTTCGAAGAACTCCTGCGCGTTGGCGCGGAGCAGCTCCTGTAGCTCGCTGAGACGGATATCCATGTCGTCCTCCCTGAGAGAGCGCTCGCCCTCACCCCAACCCTCTCCCCGAGGGAGAGGGGGTACGGCCTCCTAGCGAGGCAGCCCGAGGCCGCGGTTGGCGATGATGCGGCGCTGGATGTCGTTGGTGCCGCCCCCGAAGCGTCCCACGGGGGAACTGCGCCACGCGCCGTCGAGCGCGCCGCCAAGCGGGGCGTCGTCGTTGCTGGCCTGCATGCCGCCGGAGCGTCCGAGGAGATCCATGAAGGCGTCGTTGACGCGCTCGCGGGAGTCTGTCGTCCAGACCTTGCCCATCGAGGCTTCCATCGTCGGGATGAGGTCGCTGTGCACCATCGCGGCGTTGTTCGTGGCGAGCGCGCGGGCGACCTCGACGCGCATCAGCGCGTCGGCCACGGACTGGCGGGCGAAGGCGTCGCCCTCCAGCTCAGGTCGCTCGTCCTTGATGTACGCCACCATGTCCTCGACCGTCTTCTCGAGCGGGCGGTAGGTGCCGATCGCCACACGCTCGAGGTCGAGCGCGCCGCTGACGATGTACCAGCCGCGGTTCTCCTCGCCGATCAGCGAGTCGGCGGGGATGCGCACGTCCTCCCAGAAGGTCTCGTTGGTGCGGCCCTCGCCCATCACCCACAGCGGGCGGACGGTGATGCCGGGGGTGTTGAGCGGCAGCACGAAGGTCGAGATGCCGCGGTGCTTCGGCGCTTCAGGCTCGGTCCGGGCGGCGAGCCAGACGTGCGTCGCGAGGTGGGCGGACGAGGTGTAGATCTTCTGCCCGTTGATCACCCACTCGTCGCCGTCGCGGGTGGCGCGCGTCTGCAGCGAGGCGAGGTCGGTGCCGGCGTTCGGCTCGGTGTATCCGAGGGCGAAGTTGATCTCGCCTGTCAGCACCTTGGGCAGGATGGCCTGCTTCTGCTCCTCCGTGCCGTTGCGCATGATGCTGGGGCCGACGGAGATGAAGGTGAGGTTGTCGAACGGCACGCCCTCGCGCGCGCACTCCTCGGCGAGGGTCCACAGGTAGAGCGCGCCCTTGCCCTGGCCCCCGTACTCCTCGGGCCAGGCGACGGCGGCGAGGCCTTCCTGGGCCATCGCCTTCATGAAGGCGCTCGAGGCGGGGCCGTAGCCGTGGATGTGGTGCTCGGCGATCTCGGCGTCGAGCTCGGGGGTGCGGTGCGAGGCGATGAAGTCCTGCACCTGCTTGCGGAAGTCGAGCACCTCCGCGGGCATCTCGAAGTCCATGTCCTTATCCTTTCCCGCGCCCCGAGGAATGCCGGGGAGCGGTCGCCGCGCTCAGGCCGGGGCCGGCGCGTCCGCGTTGCTGCGTTCGTCCCCTACTTCCGGGACCATTGCACGAGAGTGTAGGGCGGATCGTGATCGGGGTGGTGTTCGAACACCGCCTCGACCTTCGTCCCGATGACGATCTCCTCCTCGGGGTCGCCGAGGAGGTTGCCGACCATCCGGATGTCGTCGGCGTGCGGCAGCTCGATCAGCACCACCACGTACGGGACCGCCTCGGCGAGGTCGGGGTGGACCGGATGCCAGATCCGCTCCCACGAGAAGATCCGGCCCTCGGGCGCCACCTGCCGCCACTCGATGTCGGAGCCGAGGCAGCCGTGGCAGATCCACTCCGGCCCCCACTGGTGCGCGTCACAGCCGGTGCAGTACTGCACCCACAGCTCGTCGCGCTCCTTGCCCTCGTAGTACGGCGTGTCGAGCCCGTCGACCATCGCGACGGGCAGTGCGACAGGTTTCGGGAGGTAGCTACCACCCGCTTCGACGTCGGCCCTGGTTGCGTTCGCCATCGTCCGCTCCCGCCTAGACCTGCGCGCCGAGGAGCAGGTTGCTCGTCGGCTCGACCATCGGCCCGCCGGCGACGAGCGAGATCTCCGGGTTGTCGACCTGCGCGGTCGACTCGCCGCGGATCTGGCGCGCTGCCTCGGTCACCAGCTCGAAGCCGTGCATGTAGCACTCGGCGAGGTTGCCGCCGGAGGTGTTGAGCGGCAGCTTGCCGCCGTCGAAGCGGAAGTTATCGAGCGTGAACTCCTCGTTGGCCTGCTCCACGGGGATGAGGCCGTGCTCGATGATGCTCATCACGACGCCGCCGGTGAAGTTCTCGTAGACCTGCGCGACGTCGACCTCCTCGGGCTTGACCTGCGCCATGTCGAACAGCGACTTCGCGTTGTTCTTGAAGTTCGAGGTGCCGTAGTCGGGCGCGTTGTGCGCCCACGCCGACTGCCGGTACTGCGAGCCCTGCCCGCCCGCGAGGATGTAGACGGGCTTGTTCTTCATGTCGCGGGCGCGCTCGGCCGTCGTGACGATGACGGCCGCTGCCCCGTCGTTCTCCTGGCAGCAGTCGTAGAGGTGGAACGGCTCGACGATCCAGCGCGAGTTGTCGTAGCGCTCCTCGTCGAGTGGGCGGCCGTACATGACGGCTCGAGGGTTGCGCTGGGCGTGGTAGTAGCTCGCGAGCGAGACGGCGCGGAGCGCGGTCTGCTCCACGCCGTGGTCGTGCATGAAGCGCGTGACCTTCATCGCGTACGACTGGGCGGGCGACATCTGGCCGTACGGCTGGGTGTAGGCCGCCGCGCCCTGCAGCGCGCCGGTCGCGCTCGCCGCGCCGAAGCGCCCGAACTGGCCCTGCGCGAGCGCGCGGAAGACGACGACGTTCGTCGCGATCCCGGCGTGTACCGCCGCCGCGGCCATCGCGACCGCCCCCGCGCACCCGCCGCCGCCCCCGCCCCAGACCATCGAGGACCACTTGAGGTCCCGGAGGCCGAGCGCGGTGTGGAACCGCGTCGGGTCGTTGCGGTCGTTGCTGTAGGAGCAGAAGCCGTCGATGTCGCGCACGTCGATGCCGGCGTCCTCGGCGGCCGCCTGCACGGCCATGAGGCCGAGCTTGAACTCGGCGTCCCCGGCGCCGCCCCGCTTGTAGTAGGTGGTCTCGGCAAGACCAACGATCGCGGTCTTCCCTCGCATCGTCTCCGCCACGGATCCTCCTTCGCCTGCCGCCGCGTCCGATGCGGCGTGAAGCGCCTGGCCGCCCCGATTGTAGACAGGGCGTCTATGCGCGGATCGCATCACAGCCCCTGTTACCAAGAATCGCGGCGCGCGCACCACGCGCCTACCACCGAAATGGCAGTACCAGGAGACACCCTGCCGCGCGCGCGAACAGCGACGGCGAAGCAGTACTGCTGCCTAACACGGTGCCGAAGTTCGTGCCACCCACGCCGCCGGGGCGCGTCGGCTTCCGCAGTGCACCGCGGGCTTCGCACGAATCCATCGACGGCCTGGACTGCGGCCCCGTCTTGGTCAGGAGGATATGACAATCGCAGTCTGCGGATGGTTCCTGTAGTCTGCGCCAACACTGCACTGCTAGTGGAAAGGCCGATGGGATGGTGGGACGGGGTTTTCTCGCGGAGATTCAGCGTCAGAGCCGCGCCGCTGCGGCTGACGCGGCGCGACAAGAGCGTGCTGCCGTCAAGGAACACCGGGCCGCGAGCCGCCGCGCGGAGCAAGCTCGCAAGGCCGACGAACGCCAGCGGGCACAGGCGGCGCGGGCCCTGGAAGCCGAGCGGAAGCAAGCGGAGAAGGCAGCAGCGGAGGCCCACCTCACGGCGATGCTGGCGGAAGTGGATGACCTCAACCGCGGGCTCGCTGAGACCTACAGCGAGATCGACAGTCTGCTGACTGCGACGCTCAGTGTTGACGACCATGTTGACCTCGAGTCGCTCCGACGCGAGGTTGAGCACCCGGCGTACGACCGTGCCGACCTCGAGCGGGCGATCCCGATGCCGGTCATGATTCCGGAGCCGGCTGAGCCAGTGCTTGAGATTCCGCCGCCGCCGAGGGGGTTCTTCCGCAGGAAGCAGAGGCATGCCGCACTTCTTGCAGCGGCCGAGAGCGCCTACGCGGGCGCCTACGCGGAATGGGAACGGCAGAAGGAATCCCTGGAGACCCAGCGGCAGACCGCCGCAACCGAACATCAGCGGGCCGAGTCTGAACGCGTCCAGATGCTCAGTCAGGAACGAGCCAGGTATCAGTCCGAGTGTGATCAACGTGAAGCGGAGGTCGCGGAACACAATCTCGCGGTCGACACGCTGATTGCGAATCTCGGTTACGGGACCGTTGAAGCCGTCCAAGAGTATGTCTCGATTGTCCTCGCCAATTCTGTGTACCCGAAGGAGTTCATGGTCGAGCACTCGTGTGAATTCGAACCAGCGACTGCGGAACTGAGGATGCGCGTACTCGTGCCAGCGCCGAGTACTGTGCCAACCGTCAAGGCGTACAAGTACACGAAGTCCACCGATCAGATCTCCTCCACCAATCTGTCTCAGAAGATCATACGAGAGCGCTACGCAGGAGCAGTACACCAGGTCGCCATTCGGTCGGTCCACGAGATATTCGAGGCGGATCGGAGAGGCCTGATCAATGCCATTTCACTTGAACTGGGAACAGAAACAATCCTCCCGGCAACTGGACAGATGGCCTACATCCCGTTCGTTGCGCTGGCAGTAGAGCGGGAGACATTCATTGAATTCGAACTGAATGAGGTGGTGCCGATGGCAACTCTTGCCCACCTGAAGGCCGCGGTTTCCAAGAATCCGTACGCTCTGACGCCGGTGGGCACTGGAGGCGTCCGGAAACAGTGACGGGTGAACATTTGATCTTCTACCCGCCGCCCGGCTGGCCTCGCCCCCCGGCAGGTTGGCAACCTCCAGCGGGATGGGCACCGGACCCTAGTTGGCCCGCACCCCCGACCGGGTGGCGGTTGTGGTTACCCGCCGATGGCGATGCGGAAGCAGATGTCGATCCGTCGACCTCCGCGGAATCACCGCCTACAACAGACGAAGGCGACGCGGCCAAGATGGCGGAGCGGATCGCCACGCTTGAGGCCGAGAATGCTGAGCTCCGTGCACAGATCGCTCGAACGGTTTCCTATGCTGACGACTTCGTCGTGCTCGACGATGAGCGCGTGCTCCAGTCTGTCGGCATCTACCGGTACCACCACCCACTTGAGAATGCGGCCGCTTTCAAGGCTCGCCTCGGCGACCTGAACACGCGAATCGCAGCAATGGTGAAAGCAAGGAGCGCGATCGAGACATCTAATGCGTTTACGTTCGACAACTCGGTTGCCAAAGGCCGCAAGATGGCGGACGACCTCTCAAAACTAATGCTGCGGGCCTATAATGCTGAGGCAGACAACAGTATTCGATCATTGCGGCTCGGGAACGTCGTGACCGCGAAGAAGCGTCTCAATGCTTCCAGGTCGGCAATCGCCAAACTCGGCGGAATGATGGAGATGCGCATAAGTGAGCCGTACCATCATCTCCGGGTCGAAGAGATCGAGCTAACGTCCGACTGGCTCATGAAGAAGCAGGAAGAGCGAGAAGCCGAAAGGGAGGAGCGGGCACGACTTCGGGAAGAGCGGCGTGTAGAGAAAGAATTGGCTGAAGAGCGCCTTCGCCTTGAGAAGGAACGCGACCATATCCAGGGTGCGCTCGCGACGCTCCACGATGCTGGGAGGGCCGACGCTGAACTCGAAGCGCGACTCGCCGAGATTGGGACGGCTATCGAGCAGAACGACTATCGGGCGGCGAATATCCGCGCAGGCTACATATACGTAATCTCTAACCGCGGCGCGTTCGGTGAAGACGTCGTCAAGATCGGTCTCACACGAAGGCTCGATCCACTTGACCGCGTCAGCGAACTCAGTGGAGCCTCGGTGCCCTTCCGTTTTGACGTACACGCTTTGTTCTTCTCGGAAAATGCAGTAACGCTCGAGAGGGAACTTCACGAGCATTTCGCGGACGTGGCCGTGAATCAGGCCAACTTCCGCAAGGAGTTCTTCTTCGCTGCGCCTTCGGAGGTTCGGCAGGTGCTCGAAGTCAAGCTCGGCAATTTGCTGGAGTTCACCGAGCACGCCGAAGCGACTGAGTACCTGCAGTCGCTAAAGTACTGGCCGGCCCGCAACGCCCAAATGACACCAGCGGCGGTCGAGGCTTGATGCAGCCGGGCGTTGCAGGGGCTCCACTCAGACAAGGACGCACCCAGAAGGCGTAGCGAGCCCGTGTCCAGGTCAATTTCGCCATCACCACATCCAAGCCTCAGTGGCCGTGAGGAACCCTGCGCAGGCGGCGTTCTGTCACAAGATGTGGCTCTTGAGACCACAATCTGTCGGCAACTGCGATCTGATGCTCACAGGCAGGACCTGGGTAACACCTACTCTTGATGCACTACGTGCGACGGCTGCTACCTGAGCGCGCCGCTCTCGGTGAACCGCGCGACATCGTCCGGACTCGCGCCGAGTAGCTCGGTGAGCACGTAGTACGTGTCCTCACCAAACATCGGCGCGGCCTTGCTGAGCCTGCCGGGCGAGCCCGAGTACTGCGTCGCGAGGCCGTCGTACGGGGTGGGGCCCATCGCGGGGTGGTCGAGCGTCACGAAGAAGTCGCGGTGTGCGAGCTGCGCGTCCTCGTAGAGGTCGGTCGCTCGCAGGACCGCCGAGGCGGGCACGCCCGCATCGGTCAGCTTCGCCGCCAGCTCATGCCCGTCCCGATCCGCGCACCACGCGGCGAGCGCGGCGTCGATGCGCGCGCGGTCGGCCTGGCGGCCCGCGTACGTCTCGTACTCCGGCCGGTCGAAGCCGTCGAGGCCGGCGAGGTCGCGCAGCGTGTGCCACTGCTCGGTCGTGGCGCAGGAGATGGCGATGTAGCGCTCGACGCCGTGGCACGCGTAGACGCCGTTCGGCGCGTCGGTCATCGAGTCGTGGCCGGCGGCGCCGGCAACGCGGCCGTTCGCCACGTAGTCCAGCACCAGCGGGGCCTGGAAGTGGATCGCGGCCTCGGCCTGCGAGAGGTCGATGAGCTGTCCCCGGCCGCTGCGTCGCTGCTCGTAGAGCGCGGACGCGACGGCGAGGAGGCCGAAACGCGGGTTGATGAAGTCCGTGTAGGCGCCGTACGGGCCGATCGGCGGCCGGTCCGGCCAGCCGGTGACGGCGTGGAGGCCGGCCAGCGCCGCGCCCTGCATGCCGAAGCCCGTGTAGCGGCGCTCCGGTCCCGTCTGTCCGCGCAGGCAGGTGCGCACCATGATGAGCTCCGGGTGCTCGGGGCTCAGCACCTCCCAGTTGAGGCCGTGCCGCTCCATCGTGTCCGGGGTGAAGCTCTCCACCATCACGTCGGCCCACTGCGTGAGGTCGCGCGCGATCTCCCGGCCGACCTCGTGCGAGAGGTCGAGCGACATCCCGAGCTTCGAGGAGTTGAAGTTGGCGAAGAACTGCGCCTTGTCGATGTTGATCTCGCCGTCCTTGAACGGGGGTCCCAGCCGCAGTCCGTCGAAGTGGCGCTCGGACTCCACGTGGACCACGGTCGCGCCGTGGTCGGCGAGTCCCTTCGCGATGAGCGGCCCGACGCCGTACCAGGAGAAGTCCGCGACCTTGAGACCCTCGAACGTCCGCGGGCGGCGCCCGTTCGACGCTTCCGCTCCGTTCGAGGACCGCGTGCCGTTGACGGCCGGCGTGCGCGGAGCGTCGAGCAGCGCCGCGCCCTCGTCGAGGGCGGGGGCGGGCTCGAAGGAGCCGACCGGCGTGCGCACGAAGCGCGCGAAGGGACCGGGCACTGTGTGACCGCCGAACTGCCGCCAGTAGCCGCGCGCCTCGAGCTGCGGGTCCTCGATCAAGTCCTTCGCGTTCGCGATCTTCGCGACGAGCGCCTTGGTCTCGAGCGACCACGGATGCAGTTCGGCCTTGGTCCTGGAGCGAAGGAAGTCGAGGACGTGCTGGAGCGCCTCGTTCACCAGCGGGGCGCTCTCGGGCGCGACGCCGGGCTCCACCCAGTCTTCGTGCCAGTGCTCCCAGTCGATACCGCGGAGGTGTTCGGGGAGTCCGGGACCGTCTTCCAGCAGCCAGGCCACGGCCTGTTTCGTGGTGTTCAGCATCGCGGGGTGCACGCCCATCGTGCTCGTCGTGTACCCGTCGGCCACCTCGAGCATGGTCGGCAGGTCGAGCCCGGGCGTCCGGGGCGGGGCGGCGTCGGCGCGGTCGTCGCCGTAGCCGGGCTTGTCGCCGCCCTCGTTCGGCGGGTAGCCGGTCGCGTCGAGCAGCGTCCAGACGACACACGCCTGCATCGAGGTGTCGAGGTGCTGACCGAGGCCGGAGGCGTCACGCTCGTTGAGCGCGACCGCGACGTCGGCGGCGGCCTGCACGCCCGCGTGCAGCCCAGCCTGCGGGAAGCCGACGGGCACCGGCGGACGGTCGGGGTCGCCCTGCATCGAGACGAGTCCGCCTGCTGCCTGCAGGGTGAGATCGGTGGCCGGCCGGTGCGCGTGCGGGCCGGTCTGCCCGAACGGGGTGATCGACGCGTAGACGAGCGCCGGATTGAGCGTGCTCAGGTCCTCGTAGCCCAGCCCCAGCGCGTCGAGCGCGCCGGGATCGAGCGACTCGACGAGCACGTCGGCGCCGCGCGCCAGCTCGCGCAGCCGCGCGCGGTCGGCCTCGTCATCGAGGTCGAGCACGACGCTGCGCTTGCCGATCGCGTAGGCGGCCCAGTGCAGCGAGCCGTCGAGTTCGCCCTCGCGGCCATCGACGAACGGCGGATGCCGTCGCGAGGGATGCCCGCCGGGCGGCTCGATCTTGATCACCTCCGCGCCCATGTCGGCGAGCAGCCGCCCCGCGATCTCGCAGTAGCCGGTCGCGAGGTCGATGACGCGGATGCCCGCGAGGGGCTTCGTCTGTCCGTTGGCGGTGGGTGATGCGGTCATCGTGCTGTCCTCAGGCGCTGTCGAGTTCGGCAAGGACTTCCGCGGTGTGCTCGCCCGGCAGCGGCGGGGGGGGGCGGGTCGCCCCCCGCGGGCGCGGGGGGGGGGCCGGTGCGCCGGCCGGGGCGAGGCGCGGAAGGCGTACGGCGCGCCGGGGTAGACGAACGAGCGGCCCAGCTCCGGGTGTTCCACCTCCGTGCGGAAACCTCGTGCGATGAAGTGCGGGTCTTCGATCACGTCCTCGGGCGCGTAGATGATGCCGACCTGGAAGCCGCGCTCCTGCGCGCCGTAGAAGAAGTCATAGGCGTCGAGGCGCTCGACGAGGAAGATCATCGCCTCGCGCCCCGCGGTCAGCAGCGCCGCCTCCTCGTCGTCCTCGGCGGCGCGGCCCATGTCCAGCATGCGGTCCATGCCGGCGGCGGTCTCGAGCAGCGGCGACTGCTCGTACGCCTCGAAGAGCTCGAGCTCCCGCATCCAGTCGATGAGGATGCGGAACTCGTGCGGGCGGCGCGGGAAGAGGCCGGTGTTCATCCACACCCCGTCCTTCGCCTGCACCTGCGTCGGGCCCGAGGGGCGCACACCGGCGCGGCGGGCCGCCCGCCGCCGCGCGGGCTCGCCCGCCCCGGAGCCACTGTTAGCTGCCCGCCTCGGTCGTCACGTTCGAGGCGGCGTGCAGGTTCACGTCGATGAACTGGCCGTCGCCGCCGCCGTCGCGGTAGAGCACGGCGGTGAGGATGCTGATCAGCGCCCAATGGCAGCCGGTCTGGTAGCCCTGGTTGCCGCCGCCGCGCACCGGTGGGATCGAGTGGTCGTCGTAGCCGCACGACCACACAGGCCCGCCGCCGGCGAGGATCGTGAGGTCGGTCGCGGGGTCTCCGGCGCGCGGGCCGGAGCGCCCGAACGGCGTGATGGCGCAGTGGATGAGGCCCGGGTTGTCCCCTCGCAGGTCGTCGTAGTCGAGGCCGCGTTCGGCCAGCCAGCCGGGTGCGCGGTCCTCGACGAGCACGTCGGCGCCGGCGACCAGCTTGCGGAACGCCTCGCGCCCCTCTTCGCCGTCGAGGTCGAGCGCGACAGAGCGCTTGCTCGTGTTGTAGTGCCAGAAGAAGAGGCTGCGGTCGGGGTGCGGCACGTCGTCGAGGAACGGCGCGTAGGAGCGCGTGCGCGACCCGCCGGGCGGCTCGACCTTGATCACGTCGGCGCCCATGTCGGCGAGGAGCTTGCCGGCGAACTCGCCGATCTCCTCGCACAGCTCGATCACACGCAGTCCGTGCATCGGACCCTGGGGTGCTGATGGGGCGGTCAAATCACGCCCTCCTCACGCAGGCTCGCGATCTCGTCGCGGTCGAGGCCGAGCAGTCCGCCGTAGACCTCCTCGTTGTGCTCGCCCAGGTTGGGCGCGCCGCTCGTCAGCTCCCACTCGGTCTCGCTCAGGTGCGCCGGGACGCCGTCGACGCGCACGTCGCCCATGTCGGTCTGCTGCACCGTGGGCCACAGCCCCCACGCCGCCGTGTTCTCGTCGCGGTCGATGCGATCTTCGGGGCGTTGCACGGCCGAGGCGGGCACACCCGCGGCGCGCAGGCGTTCCGCCGTCGCGAACGCCTCACGCGACCCGGTCCACGCACCGAGCGCCTCGTCGACCGCGTCTTCGTGCTCGATGCGGCCATCGAGGGTCGCGAAGCGCGTGTCGTCGGTCCACGGCTCGGCGACCCCGGGGGGGGGGGGGGGGCCGTCCGCCCCCGGCGGGCGGGGGGGGGGCGGGCCCGGGGGGGCGAGCGCGTGCCAGTCCGCCTCGTCGCGGCAGGCGATGGCGATCCAGTTGTCCTCGCCGTCCGCGGGGTAGACGGCGTGCGGGGCCATCGCGGGCCAGCGGTTGTGGTTCGAGTCCGGTAGGCCGTCGCGACGCGTCGGGCGGCCGTTCACGGTGTAGTCGAGGATCGCAGGGCCGGTGAGCGTGGCGCCGGCGTCGGTGCAGGACATGTCCACCCACTGGCCCTCGCCGGTGACGTTGCGGTGATGCAGCGCGGCGAGGATGGCGATGCACATGTAGTAGCCACCGGTGTGGTCCATGTAGGAGTAGCCCCACCCGGCGGGCGGCTGGTCGCGCAGCTTCGAGGTCCACGTGAGTCCCGCCACCGCCTGCACGATCGGACCCCACGTCTTGTACGTGCCGTACGGCCCCTGCTTCCCGAAGCCGCTGTTCGACACGTAGATGATGTCCTGCTTGATCGCCTGTAGCTGGTCGTAGCCGAAGCCGAGGCGGTCCATCACGCCCGCCGAGAAGTTCTCCGAGACCACGTCTGACACCCTGACCAGCTCGGTCAGCAGCTCCTTGCCGCGCTCGGTGCGCAGGTTGAGCGTGATCCCTCGCTTGCCGACGTTGTGGTTGTTGAACGAGCCGCCGAGGTTGATGCCGCGCCGCTCGTCCCTGTACGGCGGCTGACCGCGCAGGATGTCCCAGCGACCCTCGTTCACGGGGTCCTCGATGCGGATCACCTCGGCCCCGAACGCCGCCAGGTGGCGCGTGGCGCCGGCGCCGGCGAGCTGGCCGGTGAAGTCGCAGATGCGGTAGCCCGCGAGGGCCTTCGGCATTGGGGCTCCTCGCTACTCGCGGGAGGCGCGGATCGCCGCACCCCACTTGTGCTCGATCGCGTACACCGTGGCGACATCGTCGACGCCGCGCAGCATCTCGAGCGAGATCTTGTTGTTGCGCACGACCACTGGGTCGTAGGTCGTGATCTCGCGCGCGATCGCCATCGTCTCCTCCTCGAGCTGGTCGTCGTCGACGACGAGCGCGATGGCGCCGCACTGCTGGAGGTACTCTGGCGTGACGCGACGGCCGGTGAGCATCATGTACCGCAGCACCGGCTCCGGCAGGATGCGGCGCGCGTGGCCGGCGCCGCCGATCGCGCCGATCTGGATCTCGGGCAGCCCGAAGCGCGCACTGCGCCCCGCCACCACGATGTCGCACAGCGCCGGCATGAGCAGGCCGAGGCCGACCGCCGGGCCGTTCACCGCGACAATGATGGGGATCGGGATGTCGAGCAGCGCCGTCTGCGCGTTGCGCACGCGCACCGTGCGCTCGCCCGGCATGTGGTGAGCGACCGGCGGCCCCGACTCGTCGTTGAGGTCGAAGCCGGCGCTGAAGATGTTGGGCAGGCCGCTGCGCCAGACCGCCACCATGATCTCGGGATCGGCGGCAGCGTTGCGGAGCTCCTCGGCGAACGACTCGATGAGGTCCAGGCTGAGCGCGTTGACGCGCGGGCGCGTGATCGTGAAGGTCGCGATCCCGCCGTCCTTCTCCACCGTGAGCGCCTCGTGCATGGTGTCGCTCCTCCCCGCTGCTCCCTGTCCTCGCCCGTGGGGAGTTCCCCCGCCGCATCGTAGCGGCGTGGGCGGGGCCTTGCACCGCGCGCGACGCCTTGACGCCGGACGCGCGCGCTCCATACGTTCGTCGCGACGCGAACGGAGGCGTGATGCAGGTAGGAGTGCAACTGCCACAGCTCGGTGAAGCGGCTTCGCGCGACCTCGTGATGCGGCACGCGCGTGCCGCCGAGGACGCCGGCTTCGACGCGCTGTGGGTCAACGACCACGTCATGTTCCCGCGCGAGTGGCGCTCGCCGTATCCATACGCGCCCGATGGCGTGGTCCCGCCTCGCACCTACGTCGACCACTCGATCATCGAGCCGTTGACAGAGCTGACGTTCGTCGCCGGGGTGACGAGCACGATCGGGCTCGGCACGTCGGTGCTCGTGCTCAACTACCGCTCGGCGGCGTACACGGCGAAGCTCGTCGCCAGCATCGACCACCTCGCGGGCGGTCGCTTCCTGCTGGGCGCGGGGATGGGCTGGGCGCGCGAGGAGATGGAAGTCCTCGGCATGCCCACAAACCGCCGCGGCGACCGCTTCGAGGCGAGCGTGCGCGTCATCCGCGCGCTGCTCGACGAGGAGTGGGTGGACGGCGTCGAGACCGAGTTCCACACGGTCGACGGTTGGACGGCGCGCCCGCTGCCGCCGCGCCACGTGCCGATCTGGATCGGCGGCGACAGCCCGCAGCAGATGCGGCGCATCGGCGAGCTCGGCGACGGCTGGCTCGCCCACGCCGGCTACCTCAGCCGCGCCGAGGAGGCGATGACGCCCGCGCGCGAGGCCGCCGAGCAGGCCGGCCGCGATCCGGCTGCACTCAAGATCGCGATGAACAACGTCGGCGCCCTCGCCGCCGACCGGCTGGAGCAGGCCGCGGAGCGCCTGCACGCCGCGCGCGACTCCGGCGTGAACCACGCGATCGTCGGGCTGCATCCGCGCCAGCTCGAGGATGCCCCGGAACTCGCGCAGCGCTTCGCGTCGGACTACCTCGCGGAGCTGCAGGCCGACTGAACACGCGCGGACTGAACCAGCGCCCGGCGCGCGCTACCCTGAGCGCGCGCGAGGAGGGAACGATGACCACCGGAGCCGTGCTCGAAGCCACCGACGCGAACTTCACCGATGTCGTCGTGCAGCGCTCGCACCAGATGCCGGTGATCGTCGACTTCTGGGCGGCGTGGTGCGAGCCGTGCCACATGCTCAGCCCGATCCTCGAGCAGATTGCGCGCGAGTATGCGGGTCGCGTCCAGCTCGTGAAGGTCAACATCGACCAGAACCCGATGGTGACCCAGCAGTACGGCATCCAGAGCATCCCCGCCGTGAAGGCGTTCGAGGGCGGCGGCGTCACCAGCGAGTTCGCAGGCGCCCAGCCCGAAGACCAGGTGCGCGCCTTCTTCGACATCCTCGTGCCCTCGCAGACGGATCACGCGATGACCGCCGCGCAGCGTTTCCGCGCCCTCGGCGACGACGCGGCCGCGCGGGAGCAGCTCGAGCTCGTGCTCGCCGACGACCCGAACCAGACGGACGCCGCGCTCGAACTCGCCGACATCCTCTCCGCGAGCAGCGACGCGGCCGACACCGCGCGCGCCCGCGAGCTGGCCGAACCCTACGAGCACGACCCTCGCGCCCGGCGAGCGATCGGCCGCATCGGCCTCGCCGAGCTGGCGGCGGGCAAGGACCGCGCCGCCCTGGAGGCGCGGGTGGCGGCCGACGACAGCGACGCCGAGGCGCGCTACCACCTCGGGGCCGTGCTCGCGGTCGCCGGCGAGTGGCAGGACGCGCTCGAGCACCTGCTCGCGACGGTGCGACTCGACCGTGAGCTCGACGAGGACGGCGGCCGGCTGCGCATGCTCGACGCCTTCGCCGTGCTCGGTGACACCCACGAGCTCGCGGTGCGCTACCGCGGCCGGCTCATGAACGTCATCTTCTAGCGCCGGCCTCGACAGCACACCTCGGCAGGACGGGCGGGCGGGACACGATGGCCGAAGCGGCTCCGGGAGTGATCGACTGGCGAGCGGTCCACGCCGAAGCGCTCGACATCCTCCAGCGCTACATCCAGATCGACACCTCGAACCCACCCGGGAACGAGGCGCCGGCGGCGCGGTTCCTCGGCGCGATCTTCGAAGCCGAGGGGCTGGAGTGCGACTACATCGAGACGCACCCCAACCGCGAACTCGTCATGACGCGGCTGCGCGGCGACGGCAGCAAGGGCGGCGCGCTGCTGCTCGGCAACCATCTCGACGTCGTGCCTGTCGAGGAGGAGTCGTGGGACGTGCCGGCGTTCGAGGGCGTCGTGCGGGACGGTCGCATCTACGGCCGCGGCGCGCTCGACATGAAGGGCTGCGGGGTGATGCAGCTCATCACCGTGCTGCTGCTGCACCGCCTCGGCGTCCCGCTGCGTCGCGACGTGATCTTCCTCGCCGTCCCCGACGAGGAGGCCGGCAGCATCCGCGGCATCCGCTGGGTCATCCGCCACCGCCCCGAGCTCCTCGACGGCGTCGAGTTCGCGCTCAACGAGGGTGTCGGCGGCGTCACCGAGTTCGCGGGCCGCGAGGGCCGCATCTTCATGCCGACCATCGACGAGAAGGGCGTCGCCTGGCTGCGGCTGCGCGCCACCGGCCCCGGCGGCCACGGCAGTCTGCCGACGGCCGAGAACCCGGCGGTGCGCCTCCTGAGCGCGCTGCTTCGCCTCGCGGAGTGGGACCGCGGCCTGACCTTCACGCCCGGCACGACGGCGCTCGTCGAGCGCCTCGCGGACGCCGACATCCTGCCCGACCCGGCCGACCGCGATGCCCTCGCGGCCGCGCTCCGCTCGCGTCCCGGCTCGCATGCGATGTTCATGCACACGCTCAACGTCACGATGGTCGAGGCGGGCATCAAGGCAAACGTGATCCCGCCCCGCGCCGAGGCCGTCCTCGACTGCCGCCTCCTCCCCGGCGAGGACATCGAGGGCTGGATGGAAGCGGTGCGCGAGCAGATCGGCGACCCGCTGGTGGAGGTCGAGCCGGAGGCGCGTGATGTCTACGGGACCAACCCGTCGGACTGGGACAGCGAGCTGTTCCACGCCATCCGCGACACGATGACCTCGGCCGTCGAGGACGCGGTCGTGGTGCCGGGCCTCGCCACCTTCGCCACCGACAATCGCTTCCTGCGCGAGTTCGGCATCCCCGCGTACGGGTTCATCCCTTGCCTGCTCAGCCCCGAGGAGCTCGCCGGGCTCCACGCCCACAACGAGTTCCTGACCCTCGACAACCTCGAGATGGGGACGGAGCTGACGTACGAGATCGTCCGCCGCGTCAGCACCTAGGACGGCCCGACTGACCACCTCACCTACCCGCGACCCGCATCCCCTCGCCGGCACATGGTCGCTCGTTGAGACGGCGGTCTTCGAGCTGTGGCGCGTCGGGCGCCCGGCGATCGACGCCCTCGCTACGGAACGCGGCATCCCGCTCACGCTCCACGACTATGCCGAGCTGGGCCTCGACACCCTGTCGGTCGCCGAGGCCCAGCGTCGCGACCCCTACTCGCGGCCCGAGGGCTTCGCCGAAGAGTTCGCCCGCCTCGAGGCCGACGGCTGGCTCGAGGCGGGGGGCGGCGCCGACGACCCCCTGCCGGCCGCGGGCGCCCGGCGCCGCCCCCCCTCCCGGCGGCCGGGGGCCGCCGCCGAAGAGTCCCCCCGCCTCGAGGCCGACGGCTGGCTCGAGGCGGTCGACGGCACAGACGACTCGATGGCTACTCGTTACGTCGTGTTACCGCACACGCGTGAGGCGGTACGCGCGCTCGGCGAGGCCGGTGACGCGCTGGCCGGCGAGCTCGTAGCCATGGCAGCCGACGAGCTCGCCCGTGTCCGCGAACTCCTCGCGACCATCGCCGCCGCCAACCTCGCCACACCCGAGCCGCCGGCGTGCTGGGCGACCGCACGGCGGTTCAGCACCGCGACCGAGGAGACGCCCCTGCCCGGCCGGATCCGCGAGGCGGCGCTGGACTGCCTCGCCTACCGCGACGACGTGCACCTCGCGGCATGGAGCACCCACGTCGACCCGGCGACCGAGGGTGGGACGTGGAACGCCTTCTCGCACGTCTGGTCCGGGGAAGCCCGCACCGCCGAGGGGATCGCATTGGCCGCGGCGTTCCGGGGGTACGACGCCGCGTTCTACGCCCGCGCCCTCGCTGACCTCGAGGCACGGGGCTGGCTCGTGGCGGACGGCAGCGCGTACCGCACGACGCCCGAGGGGCAGGCGCTGCGCGACGGCGTCGAGTGGCGGACGGACGATTGGTTCTACGCGCCGTGGGCCGTCCTCCGCGACGACGGGATCGCAGAACTGCGTGCAGGCGTCGAGAGGTTGTTGAGAGCGTTCCCCCTCTTGTCGTAGCTGCGTCGACCCCATCAACGCCCACACTTGGATCACGCTCGTTACGGCGCCGTCGCATGCGGACGGAGTAGGAGGAGGGCAGGGGCATGCCGCCAAAGGTGAGGGACGCGATTCGGGTGGTCGAACGCGACGGCTGGTACCTGGTGCGGACGCGCGGTAGTCACCGGCAATTCCACCATCCCGACAAGCCGGGAACCGTTACGATAGCGGGGCGAATGAGCAAGGATCTCTCGCCCGCGATGCAGGACAGTATCCTGAAGCAGGCCAGACTCGAAAAGGGAGCCCTCTGATGAACTACGTCGTGGTCATCGAGAAGACGGGCAACGGTTACGGCGCGTACGTCCCCGACCTGCCGGGTTGCGTCGCCGCCGCTGATACCCGCGAGGAGACGGAAGTCTTGATCCGCGAGGCCGTCGGCTATCACGTAGAGCTGCTCCGCGAGAAGGGCGACCCCATCCCGAAACCACACGCGACCGCCTGTCTGGTGTCTGCGTAGGACCGAAGCGAAGCCAGCCGCTCCCTCCTGTCCTACGCCATGCGCAGCAGCTCCATCGCGCTCCGCACTACGAGTTCGTGCAGTTCAATGCGTCGTTCGATGGGCTGATCCTGCTGGCCCATCTCGACAAGCACCGGCAGCACCCCCGACACGAAGCGCCCCAGGGACAGCGAGCTGGCCCCCCTCCCGGGCCGCCACCGCGTCCGCGCAAACGCCGAGGCTGTCGACGACTCCGGGATGCCCTCGGCGATCTCCTCGTCTGTCACGACGGCGGGCCACTGCGTCCAGTCGCGGGAGATCAGCAGGTCTCGCTCTACCTCGACCTGGCGGTTCACGCGCTCGGCGATGAGCCGTGCGAGGGGCGTGCGGTCCCGTGCCGGTCCGCTTGTGATGGTCTGGCCGAGGAAGGCCGTGCCCTGGCTCTCGCCGCGTTCGGCGTAGAACGCCCACGACTCGTGCAGGTCGAGCACCACGTCGACCTCGTAGCGTCGCGCGACGTCCACGATATGCGCGGCCATCCGCTCCATCGGTAACTCGGCGTCGTGCGCGCCGGGGTAGAGGCGGTTGAGGTCCCCAAGCTCGTCCGTGGTGCGCTGCAACAGCGAGATCGCGATCACGTTCGCACGAGGGGCGACGAGCAGACTGCCCCGTGCCGGCTTCCACTCGACCATGCCGTCGGCGGCAAGCCACCCGCCGGGTTCGTTACCGTGCACGCCGCCGAGGACGAGCAGCGTGGGCCCTTCGACGCCGCTGTGCGTGACGACCAGCGGCGTCTCCCATTCCGTGCCCTCCATCAGCGCGACCTCCTCGTGCCCCTCGGGTGGGGGTGGCGGTGGGGTCGGCTCAGGCGTTGCCGTGGCGGTCAGGGTCTCCGCCGGCGTCGGTCTCGGCGTGGCGATCGATGTCGCGGAAACGGCTGGCGCTTCGGTCGGATCGGGGACCGCGGTCGGAGCTTCCTCGCGCGGCGGTGTGGTCGGCCGCGAACAGGCGGCGAGCAGCGCAACGCCACTCAGGCCGCCGAGGCGGAGCGCCTGGCGACGCGAATGCAGCCGGAAGCGAGCTTCACTCATCGCGAACACCCTGTGGGAGCGGGTTCCGAGGCGATCTTACAGGAGTCGTCCCTGCCCTGACGGTGCGGGCGGCTCGGCCAGCGCGGGGTCGAAGCCCGGGGTGGTGTCGAGGCCGACCTCGGCGAGGCGTTCGGAGAGCAGCCGCGCGTTGACCGGTCCCTGGTCGAAGTTGTTGGTGTTGACCACCAGGTGCACCTCGCTCGCCTCCTCGGCGAGCGAGCGGATCCGGGGCGTCCACTCGTCCAGCTCGGCCGGGTCGTAGTAGTAGTCGAAGCGCTCCGAGGATGTCCGCGTGCTCGCCTCCCACATCGCGGCGTTGCGCCCGTGGAATCGCACGAACGCGAGCTCCGTGGTGGCTGCCGCTACCGGCGGGACCGAGCTGTCGAACCCCTGCGGCTCGTCGACGCAGATGAACGCCAACTCGAGGTCCCCGAGCAGCGCGAGCGTCGCCTCACGGTGCTCGGCGTCGAGCCAGCGGTGGTTGCGGAACTCGACCGCACCCCGGTAGTGGCCGAGCCGCTCCCGTACCTCCTCGAGGTACGCGTGGGTGCGGCGGTTGGGCGTCACCCAGCGCGGGAACTGCAGCACGATCACGCCGAGCTTGCCGGCGTCGTGCAGCGGCAGCAGCGCGTCCAGGTAGGTCGCCCAGCACAGGTCGACGAGGTCACTCGGGGCGTCGCGGCGGTAGAACTGGCGCTTCAGGCGCAGGTCGGG
>MKWU01001494.1_pt1 | contig 39873 bp, 31 predicted proteins | sample 809101 | NCBI WGS metagenome assembly MKWU01 (sample SAMN05860141, study PRJNA318959) | sponge metagenome | host: Aplysina aerophoba | place: Slovenia: Piran, Adriatic Sea, Gulf of Piran | collected 2013-05-07
CCCTGCTTGCCTGCATCGTCGGTGACGGTGACGCGGAACCAGCTGTTGCGGAAGGGCCAGGTCTCGAACCGGGCGCTGGTGAGGCCGTTGCCGTCGACATGGTCGGCACGCGCACCCTTGCCCTGAAGGGGGATGCGCTGGGCCGGGGAGCCAGTCGTTGACCAGCTTGTGGGCATCATCGACGGCATATCCCGAAAGACGCCAGCCCTCGTTGAGCAGGACATCGAGAAAGGCCCAGCTGTAACCCCGGTCCACCTCGACCTCGGACCCGTGATTGTAGATCTCGACCGCGTGGGCGAAGGGAAGCCTGTGGGCGTCACCCTGGGTGAGCCCGTACCACGTCGGATGCACCATGCCGATGAAGGCGCCCGCCTCAAAGGCCCGCCGGGCGATCTCGGGACCTGTTTCGTTGTCCCTGAGCGCTTCGAAATCGAGGGGAAGGCCGACGGCCTTGATGTGCCAGATCTCTCCGGCCTCGGTTTCGGGGGCATGCAGTTCGGCGCCGATGATGGTCGTGAAATCACGGGTCCGGAAGGGCCGCGTGTCCGTGACGCCGAACCCGTAGACCTCGATGAAATGGTCTGTCAGCACGAGGAAGTCGTACCCCTTTTCGCGATAGGCCCGGCAGACGTCACGGGGGGCGTGACGGCCGTCCGATGACGTGCTGTGGGTGTGGATGTTGCCCTTGTAGAACTGTCCCGGCCTGCTGAAATCGAGATTCTCCATGATCTCGCCCTCCCGAGGGGTCCGCGAATCGACAGTGTCATCATGTTGACGCATCATGACAACAATGTTGTCGTCCGGTTCAGGGCGACGTGGTGGCATCCGGGAAATCGTGTGAGGGAAGGGGGAAATGACGATAGACGAGACCGGTAGCGGCGTGGGCCAATGGAAGTCGGAAACCGGCGAGAACATCTATCCCTACGACACGCGGATGAACCGCAGGACATACGAGAACCGCAAGGCGGAACTTCAGGTCGAGCTTCTCAAGGTCCAGAGGTGGATCAAGGAATCGGGACAGAAGATCGTGGTTCTCTTCGAGGGGCGCGACGCTGCCGGCAAGGGAGGCACCATCAAGAGGTTCATGGAACACCTCAATCCCCGGGGAGCCCGCGTGGTCGCACTCGACAAGCCGACGGAACGCGAACGCGGCCAGTGGTATTTCCAGCGCTACATCGCACACCTGCCGACGGCCGGCGAAATCGTCATGTTCGACAGGTCCTGGTACAACCGGGCTGGTGTCGAGCGTGTCATGGGGTTTTGTACCGACCGCGAGTATCTCGAGTTCACGCGCCAGTGCCCGGAGGTCGAGCGCATGCTGGTCAACAGCGGGATCAGGCTCTTCAAGTACTGGTTTTCGGTAACCAGGGACGAACAGTCCCGGCGCTTCGACGCCCGCCTGAAAGACCCGCTGAAGCAGTGGAAGCTGTCGCAGGTCGACCGTGAATCACGTGCCAAGTGGGAGGCCTATACCCAGGCCAAGGAGGCGATGTTCTTCTATACCGACACGGCTGCCGTACCCTGGGTCATCATCAAGTCCAACGACAAGAAGCGGGCCCGTGTCGCCTGCATGCAGCACTTCCTCGCCAGCCTGCCCTATCCGGACAGGAATGATGACGTCGTGACGGGCCCCGACCCGCTGCTCGTCACGACACCGAACCCTTCGACCCTGCCGGTCGCCATTCCGCATTAGTCGAGTTGTGCGACATGGAGAGTGTTGGTCGCGCCCGGCGTGCCGAAGGGAACCCCGGCGGTGATGACTATACTTTCCCCGCTACGTGCGAACCCCTCCCGTGCGGCGAGGATGCAGGCCTCCTCCACCATCCCTGAAAACGACCGCGCATCGTCCGTGTGCACCGAGTGCACACCCCAGGCGAGAGCCAGGCGCCGGGCGGCCGTGATGCTCGGTGTCAGGCCCAGGATCGGCACCTCGGGTCTGACGCGCGATGCCCGCAGCGTCGTCTTTCCTGACACCGAGTAGGTGACGATGGCACTGGCGCCCAGTGTGCCGGCGACCTGGCGTGCCGCTGCCGAGATGGCATCCGCCCCGGTGGCTTCCGCCGCGCCGGCCTGGGGGTCATAGAACGGATCCTGTTCAACCGTCGACATGATGCGATTCATCATGGAAACGGCATCCACCGGGAAGGCGCCCACGGAGGTTTCTCCGGAGAGCATCAGGGCGTCCGCGCCGTCGTAGACCGCGGTCGCCACATCGGTCACCTCGGCACGGGTGGGCGATGGTGCGAACACCATGGAATCCAGCATCTGCGTGGCGACGATCACGGGCTTGCCCGCTTCCCGGCACATGCGTATGGCCCGCTTCTGGACTCCGGGGACCTCTTCGGGTCTGAGTTCCACACCAAGGTCGCCCCGCGCCACCATGATGCCGTCGGCGAGGTCGACAATCCCTTCGAGGCTGTCGATGGCCGCTGGTTTCTCCAGCTTGGCGATGATGTTGATGCCGTCACCGGCAAGCGCCCTCGCCTCGGTGATGTCCTGCGGGCGCTGCACGAAGGAAAGCGCAATCCACTCGACGCCGAGTTCGCGGGCGAAGGCAAGATCGTCCCTGTCCTTGGGCGTCAGGGCGGCGATGGGGAGCCGGACCCCGGGGAGATTGAGGCCCTTGTGATCGGAGAGGCCGTCCCCGGCTTCGACAATGGTCGCGGCGTGGTCCTCGCCGCATGCGATGATTCTCAGCATCACCTTGCCGTCATCGAGCAGGATGCTGTCGCCCTCGCGTATGGCGGCGAAGATCTCCGCATGGGGGGTGCCGACACGCGCCTCGTCACCTGGTTCCGGATCGAGATCGATGCGGAACTCCTGGCCCCGTTCAAGGGCGACAGCCGCGTCACGGAACCCCCCGATGCGCAACTTCGGTCCCTGGAGATCGGCAATCATGCCCACGGGCCGGGCAGACGATGCCTCGAGTTCCCTCAAGGTCGTCCGCCACTGCCGCCACTGATGACGGTCGCCGTGGCTCATGTTGACACGGAAGACGTCCGTTCCGGCCTCGAAGAGATCTGCGATCGTGTCCCGGGACGAGGTTGCCGGTCCCAGTGTCGCCACGATCTTGGTCTGCCGGTTGCGGTTCATGGCGCCTCCCTGGAGGTCACGTGATGAGAATGGCGCGGAAATCATTGACATTCGTACATGTCGGTCCGGTGACAATGCGGTCTTCAAGCTGATGGAAGAAGTGACCGCTGTCCTGCGCGGCCAGCATCGCCGCCGGTTCCAGGCCGCAGCCGCGGGCCCGGTCCATGGTTCCGGGATCAATCACGGCGCCGGCGGCGGGGGTGCTGCCGTCGATGCCGTCGGTATCGCAGGCCAGCGCATGGATGCCGTCCTCGCCGGCGAGAGCGACGGCAAGGGCCAGAAGATACTCCTGATTGCGGCCGCCCGTCCCGTCGCCGGTGCGGGTCACGGTGGTCTCGCCGCCCGAGAGGATCAGGTGCGGCCGGGGGAGCGGGCTTGCGGCCATGTCCCTCGCCAGACCGGCATGGCGGCGGCCAAGGGTGCTGGCCTCGCCCTCGAGATCGTCACCGAGGAGGGTGACACCGACGCCCGACCTGATCGCGTGTCCGGCTGCCGCTTCGAGGGAATCCCGGGCTCTGGCGAGTATGGTGAAGGACGAGCGGCCGAGAGCGCCGTCGTGAGGCTTGGGTGTCTCGCTTGCCGCGCTCTCCAGCCAGGCTCTTACCGGACGTGGCACATCGAGGTGGTAGCGGTCGAGAATGGCAAGTGCATCGTGCCTGGTCCCGGGGTCACCCACCGTGGGGCCCGAGGCGATCACTGCAGGATCATCGCCCGGAACGTCCGAGATGGCGAGGGTGACGACCTCGGCCGGCCAGGAGGCCGCGGCAAGCCTGCCTCCCTTGATGGCCGAGAGATGCTTGCGTACGCAGTTCATCTCGCCGATGGCCGCACCGGACCGCAGCAGCCCTTCCGTCACGGTCCGCTTGTCGGCTAGCGTCAAGCCCGGTGCCGGCGCCACGAGCAGTGACGACCCGCCGCCGGAGATGAGGACCAGCACGCGGTCTCCCGCATCAAGTCCTTGAACCAGGTCGAGAATGCGTCGGGCCGCGTCGAGGCCGGCCTCGTCCGGAACCGGATGGGAGGCCTCGACCGTTTCGATGTGCCGGGTGTCCTTGCAGTGGCCATAGGGCGTGACGACGATCCCCTCGAGGGGGCCGGTCCAGACCGACTCCACAGCGCTCGCCATGGCCGAGGCCGCCTTGCCGGCGCCCACGACCACCGTTCTTCCGGCGGGTGGTGGCGGCAGCATGCCGTCCAGGCACCGGTCAGCCAGTGCCGTGCCTACGGCCGCATCGAAGAGTGACGCCAGAAACGATCGCGGATCATCGATCATGACAGGCCTTGTTGCACGGGGCCGGCTGGTGAGGCAACAGACAGTGGTCCGCACCATGGTTTCGTCAGGGCGATGTGCGCCGGACAATGCGGACATCGCTGACGGTATCGCCACGTTCCGGTTGCCGGCTCTGGCAGGCGGCCTCGCCGCCGGGCTCCAGATGGCATGTTATGGTGCGCCGAAAGATGAAGGTTGAGTCCGAGCAGGCGACGTCGCCCTGATCGTCGATTCTGAGGCGGCCGTTCTCGAGAAAGACTGCTGCGACCGGTTCGGAACAGGTGGCGCCGTCCGAAAACACGAGATCCTGGTTGCCACGGCCATGGCCGTCGAAACACATTTCCCACGAAGCCACGTCCGTGATTTCGCCGGTGTCGACGTGCTGGAAGCTGTAGTCGGACGCCAGGGACCAGCATCCCTCGAGCAGGGAGATGTCCCCTTCCTGCCATCTGTCGGCATCGAGTCCCTGCGTATCGGGGAGCGGTTCGGGAAGCGGGCAGTCGGGGAGGGTGGCAAGACGGCGCTGAAGACTGTTGACCCGGTCCCGCAGATGGGCCTGATTTTCTACCTCGGCCACCAGTTCCGCGGATACGGCGTCCGGATGGGGACAGGCATCCAGGCGGCCAAGGGGGCCGAAATCGATGCCACAGGCAGGGATGACAAGCAGGGCCGCCCACGCCAGCAATCCGGCAAGCAGCACGGCGCCGAAGGTCGCCAGAACGACTGCCGCCCTCGATCGGCGGTGGCTGCGAAAACGGCCTGTCATGTCTCTCACGATAGCATCATCCCCGTTGTCGGAACGTCCGATGACGGGGATGGACCCTTGATCGCCGCTGGTGCCTGATATAGGTCACAGGCATGCCCCGGGAACGTTCAGGAGATCCTCTTCGGGAAGGCCACGGTGACGGGTTCTTCGGACCGGACGATCCGGCGGCTTTCGAGATCGTGAACCCGCGGGGTGCGGCGTCGGTGGTGCTGCTGTGCGATCATGCGAGCAATGCGGTGCCCGCCGTACTTGAGTCCCTCGGTCTGGAGAGAGGCGAGCTGGAACGCCACATTGCCTGGGATATCGGGGCGGCGGCGGTGACACGGCACGTTGCCCGCGCCCTCGATGCGCCGGCCGTCCTGTCGGGGTTCTCGCGTCTCGTGATCGACTGCAACCGGCACGTCGAGGATGAGCAATCGATCCCTCAAGCCAGTGACGGCACACCGGTTCCAGGCAACCTGCAGCCCACGACCCGGGACATCGAGGACCGCATCCAGCACTGTTACGCACCCTACCACGAGACCGCATCGCGCCTGATCACAGGAATCGAGGACCGCTGGAGGTCACCCGTCGTGGTCTTCATGCACAGTTTCACGCCCACCTTGAACGGTCATGCGAGGCCCTGGCACGTCGGTGTCCTGTGGGAACGGGACGGCCGCATGGCCCTGCCGGCCCTCGATCGCCTGAGAGGGCGCGGAGACCTCGTCGTCGGCGACAATGAACCCTATTCCGCCCTTGAACCGCGTGGCTACAGCATGCCCCATCATGCGACCCGGGCGGGGCGGCCCTCCATCCAGTTCGAGATCCGCCAGGATCTGATCGCTGATGAAAGCGGAGCCGAAACATGGGCAGACATCATCGTCGACGTGCTGCGGCCTCTGCTTGCCGATGACACGCTCTATCAACGATTGCCTTCACACGGAGAGTGACGCATGGACGAGACCACACGCACCGAAATTGAGGCTGCCGTCTTCCGCCGGTTGCGCGATCACTTCCAGCGCAAGCCCGGAATCCAGAACATCGATCTGATGAATCTGGCTGACTTCTGCCGCAACTGCCTCTCGAAGTGGTATCGGGCCGAGGCCGAGGATCGTGGCTTCACGATGTCCTACGACGAGGCGCGCGAGGTCGTCTACGGCATGCCCTATGGCGACTACAAGGAGCGCCACCAGGAAAAGGCATCACCGGAGAAGGTGGCCGAATTCGAAGCCGGAGAGAAACGCCGCGCCGCCGAGGCGGCGGCGCGCGGCGAGACCTGGTGACCCGCTACCAGCGTTCGACAGCGGGGCGCAGATCGATCTCGTGACTCCAGGCGGTTGGATGCTGACCGTGAAGATCGAGATAGGTGCTGGCGATGGCATCGGGATCGAGCAGCGTGTCGATACCCCGTTCCGGGATCTCGTGGGCGTGCTGGGGACCGTTGATCTGGCCGTCGATGTTGACCAGCGCCACGTGAACGCCGGCCGGTCCAAGTTCGCGGGCCATGGACTGTGCCAGGGCCCGCAGACCGAACTTGCCCACCGCGAAACCGGCAAAGTGCGCCGATCCCTTGTAGCAGGCGGTTGCCCCGGTGAAGATCAGGGAGCCGTTGCCCCGTTCCACCATGGCCACTGCCGCGGCACGGCCGACGATGAAGGCGCCAAGGCAGGTGACCTGCCATTGCCGTGTGAGTTCCTCGGCGTCGATGTCGAGAATCGAGCGTCTCAGGAATCCGCTGGCGTTGTAGACAACGAGTGACGGCGCGCCGAGTTCGCCGGTGACCGCGGCGAAGAGGCCGGCGACATCCGCTTCCCGGGTGGCATCACAGGCATAGGACCTGATGCGGCGGCCGGTGACCCCGGCAACCCCGGTGGCAACGTGTTCCGCATGGCCGGAATCGCGCGAAGCGACGGCAACCTCCATGCCTGCTGACGAAAACTGGCGCGCCAGACCGGCGCCAAGACCTTCACCGGCACCGACGATCAGTGCCACGCCTTCGAATGATCGGCTCATGAACGTAATCCTTCTTCAGGGTTGGAGGGGATCAGCCACGCCCGGCGTCACCCGTAGAGGGCATCGAGACGGGCGCCGAAGCGCTCGCGAACGACATGTCGGCGGATCTTGAGGGTCGGGGTCATCAACCTGTTCTCCACCGTGAAGGGTTCCGGCGCCACCATGACGCGCTTGACCTTCTCGATGAGCGAGAGGTTCGCGTTGGCGCGGTCCACGGCCGCCTTGATGGCTGTGTCGAGAGCGTCATGGCCGGCAAGGCTGGCGAGATCGGCCTCGAGGCCCCTTTCGCGGGCGAAACCGGCAAGCCAGGTGTCGTCGGGTACCACTAGAGCCACGAGATGAGGCCGCCGGTCGCCGACCACCATGCACTGGGCGATCTCCGGCTCCAGGTTGAGAATGCCCTCCACCCGTTGCGGCGCGATGTTGTCGCCTCCGGAATTGACGATGATGTCCTTCTTGCGGTCGGTGATGGTGAGGAAACCATCGTCGTCGAACTCGCCGATATCGCCGGTATGGAGCCAGCCGTCGCGGAGCACCTCGCTGGTGGCCTGCCGGTTGTTCCAGTACCCGTCCATGAGCAGGCCGCCGGCGACGAGAATCTCGCCGTCGTCGGAGGTTCTGACCTCGACCTCCGGAAGCGGCCTTCCCACACTTGCCATCCTGATGTGTTCGGGAAGATTGCAGGAAATCACCGGCGCGGCTTCGGTCTGGCCATAGCCCTGGAGCAGTGTGAGACCAAGAGCGGAAAAGAACGTTCCGACCTCCGGATTGAGGGCAGCGCCTCCTGAAACCATGGCCGTGAGGCGGCCGCCGAAACGGCCGCGCACCTTGTCGCGGACGAGCTTGTCGAGCACGCGGTCCTGGAGACGTTCGAAAAGACCCAGCGACTCGCCCCGGGAACGCCTGCTTCCCAGCTCAACGGCCCTTTCGAAGAGGCGTTTCTTCATGCCGCCCTGGCGGTTGACGCCAGCGAGGATGCGCTGGCGCATCACCTCGTAGAGCCTGGGGACACAGGTCATGATGGTGGGGCGCGTCTCGGGCATGTTGGTGATGAGCGTGTCAACGCCTTCGGCATAGCGGATTTCCGCACCGATCGAGATCGGGAAGAAGAAGCCGGCGGTATGCTCGTAAGCGTGCGAGAGCGGCAGGAACGAAAGGAAGGTCTCGATGCCCGAGAGCATCGGCCTGACGCCCAGCCAGATGCTCTTGAGGTTCGACAGCAGGGCGTGGTGGGAAAGAATGACCCCCTTGGGGAGGCCCCCCGTTCCCGACGTGTAGATCAGGCACGCCGTCGCCTTGCGTTCGATGGCGGCGATTCGCGACTCCACGTCGACCGTCTCGCCAGTCGACGCATCGGACCACGGGACCACCCTGACGTCGCCGGAGGCCGTGACCGTGTCCATGGCGATGACGCAGGAGACATCCGCGGCGGCAGCGGCAGGAAGGAATGTGCCGGCCAGCCGTTCACCGGAGACGAACGCCATCGTTGCACCACTGTCTTTCAGGACATGTTCGTGCAGTTCACGGGTGTAGGTCGTGTAGGCGGGAACGGTGATGCCGCCTGCCGCCATGATGGCAAGATCGGCGATCGCCCACTCCGGCCGGTTCTCCGATGCCAGGACAACCCGGTCGCCGGGCTGCAGCCCGAGAGCCGTCAGACCGGCAGCAAGCCTGCGCACGTCCCGGGCGACATCCTCCCAGTTTCTCGGGCGCCATGTGCCGTCTTCCTTGGCCCACAGGAAGGGACGGCCTGCACTCTGCCCGGCCATGTCGAAGAACATGGAAGGGATGCTGGTCCAGCTGTCGTACTGCATTGTCGCCTCCGTCCGCCGGGACAGACAGGGATCATACTGATGCCGGCGAAGAACCGCCAAGGGCATCGGCCAGCCGCCCATGCTGGCCATGACATTGTCAGGCGGTGCTCCGGGGGATATGGATGGCGGGCCGCAACCAGGGGGGGGTACGAGGCGTGATCGAGGCATCCACTCTTCCCCGCTGGGATCTCTCGGACCTCTACAGCGGACCGGCAGACCCTGAGATCACGGCAACCCTTGAAAGACTTGCCGGGGAGGCGGATGCGTTCGCCGGGGATTACCGGGGGCGTCTTTCCGGGCTTTCGACGCAGGCCTTTGGCGAACTCATCGAGCGATACGCGGCTCTCGTGGAAGGCATGGGCCGTGTCGAGAGCTATGCAGACCTGCTGTTTGCCTCCAGCAGGAACGATGCCGGTGTCGCCAGATTCCACCAGATGGTCCGGGAACGGCTGACAGAGGCCAACAGCGCGCTGATCTTTCTGGGGTTGGAAATCAACAGGCTCGACGGGGAGGCAGTGGAACGGCTGCTCGACGATCCAGGCATCGCGCGCTACCGGACCTGGTTCGAGGCCCTGCGCTGCTTCAGGCCGCATCAGCTCTCGGACGAGGCCGAGGCGATGCTCAATGAACTCGCCGTCGTGCAGGCTGGCGCCTGGGTGCGTCTCTTCGATCAGACCGTCGCCGCCCTCACATTCTCGATCGATGGCGAGGAGTTGTCGGAGGCAGAGGCGCTCGACCGCCTGTCCTGGGCCGACGCCGGGATGAGGAAACGGACGGCGCGGGAACTCGCCCGTGTCTTCCATCAGAACACGAGGCTCTTTTCCCATATCACCAACACGCTCGCCAAGACGAAGGCGATCGAGGACGGCTGGAGGTCGTTTGCCCGGCCGATCTCCTCGCGCAACGTCGCCAACCTGATCGAGGATGAGACGGTCGATGCCCTCATAGGCGCCGTGCGCGAGGCCTATCCGCGTCTTTCCCACCGCTACTATGCCCTCAAGGCAGGCTGGTTCGGCTGCGACACGCTCGCCTGGTGGGACCGGAATGCGCCCCTGCCCGGTATGGATGAGCCCCTCTACGGTTGGGACGAGGCCCGCGACATCGTGCTCGGCGCCTTCGGCGGATTCTCGCCACGCATGGCAGACGTCGCGGCGGATTTCTTCCGGAAGCGGTGGATCGACGCCCCTGTCCTGCCCGGCAAGGATGGCGGGGCGTTCTCCCACCCGACCGTCCCCGGGGCCCATCCCTACATCCTTCTCAACTACCAGGGACGGACGCGCGATGTGATGACGCTGGCCCACGAGCTCGGCCACGGCGTCCATCAGGTTCTCGCCGCGCCCCAGGGTCCGCTGCTGGCCCCGACACCCCTGACGCTTGCCGAGACGGCATCGGTGTTCGGCGAGCAGCTCGCCTTCCGGCATCTTCTCGAGCTTGAGGACGATCCCCGGACCCGCAGGAGAATTCTGGCGGGCAAGGTGGAGGACATGCTGAACACGGTGGTGCGGCAGATTGCGTTCTGCGACTTCGAGATGCGGCTCCATGACGCCCGGGCGGACGGCGAACTCACCCCTGACGACATCGGTGATCTCTGGATGGCCACACAGCGCGAAAGCCTGGGACCTGCCGTCCGTCTTGACGACGACTACCGCAGCTTCTGGTGCTACATTCCCCACTTCATCCATGCTCCCTTCTATGTCTATGCCTATGCCTTCGGTGACTGTCTCGTGAACGCCCTCTACGTGCTCCATCGTCAGGGGATGACCGGCTTCGAGCGTGCGTTCCTTGCCATGCTGGAGGCAGGGGGAAGCAAACATCATCGCGAGCTTCTTGCACCCTTCGGACTCGATGCGACGAAGAGGGAGTTCTGGGCCGGGGGGCTCGAGTCGATCAGCGAAATGATCGACGAACTCGAGGCACTGCCAACGTGACCGAGAGGGGCCTCAAGGACACCAACCGGCTGACCGGACGGGCGGCACGCTACGCGAGGGTCGGCGCGGCGGTCGGACGTGTCGGCGCCCAGGCGATGACCGGACGCGTACTCGCGAGCCGGTCGGACAACGCCGTGATGGCAGTCAATCTCAAGAACGCGCTGGGCGGACTGAAGGGACCGCTGATGAAGGTGGCGCAGCTCCTGGCCACCATCCCTGATGTCCTGCCGCCGGAGTACGCCACGGAACTCGCCAAGCTGCAGGTCAATGCGCCCTCCATGGGGTGGCCATTCGTGCGCCGGCGTATGGCCGGTGAACTTGGCGCCGGCTGGCAGAAGAACTTTACGTCATTCGATCGCCAGGCATCGGCTGCTGCGTCGCTTGGCCAGGTGCACCGGGCGACCACACCGGATGGCGTCGAACGGGCCTGCAAGCTCCAGTATCCCGACATGCAATCGGCGGTGGAGGCGGACTTGAGGCAGCTGAAGGTGCTGTTCTCCCTCTATCACCGGTACGACAGGGCGATCGATCCGAGCCGGGTTTACGAGGAGATATCCGAGCGCCTGAGGGAAGAGCTCGACTATCGCCTGGAGGTACGCCACCAGCGTCTCTACCGCTCCATCCTGGCGCAGCAGTCCAGGGTCAATGTCCCGGCAGTCATCGACGAGCTTTCCAGTGACCGCCTGATCACCATGGACTGGGTCGAGGGAGTGCCGCTGATGTCGATGACCGAGGCCGATGCCGGGTCAAGAAACGAGATCGCAATGTCGATGTTTCTGGCCTGGTACGAGCCGTTCTATGGCTATGGCGTCATCCATGGGGATCCTCACCCGGGCAACTACAAGGTGCGGCCCGACATGGGCATACACCTGCTCGACTTCGGCTGTATCCGCGTCTTTCCGCCACGCTTCGTGACCGGAGTGATCGATCTCTATCACGCGCTCGGCAACGACGACCGCGACCTTGCCGTTCACGCCTACGAGACCTGGGGGTTCACTGGCCTCAGTGACGAGGTGATCGACACCCTCAACATGTGGGCCGCCTTCGTCTATGCCCCTCTTCTCGAGAACCGTCCGCGGATCATCCAGGACGAGGGGTCGCGCTACGGGGCCCGGGTGGCATCGAAGGTCCATGCACGCCTGAGGGAGTTGGGTGGGGTCACCGTGCCGCGGGAGTTCGTGTTCATGGACCGTGCCGCTCTCGGACTGGGAAGCATCTTTCTTCATCTCAAGGCCGAGGTGAACTGGCACCGTGTCTTCCACAGCCTCATCGATGGTTACCGGGAGGAGGATCTCGCCCGTCGCCAGGACCAGGCACTGGCCTCGGTCGGTCTGGGTGGGGTTGGAACCCCGGCATCCCCCGAGGCAGCGGGAAGCACTGCCGGCCGGCAAGTGCCTCCCTGATTTGCCCGCCGTCTTCACCGGCGGCGGCAGACCGACACATCGAGCATGACGGCCCCGATGTGGCCAACGCCTCACCGGGTGGCGCGAAGGTCATGCCGTGGGCGGCAAGCCGGAGAGATCGCGTGCCCGGGCCGCCCACTTCGGAGGGTTTCGTCCCTGGTCATCGAGTCTTCATGAAGGCGTCGGCAGGCAAGAGAAGTGCGTCATCTCGTCAGGTGCCGTGGCAGGCCGCTTGATCAGGCAATCCATTCGCTCACCGGTGCGGCACTCTCTTCGAGCGGCTGTGTGATGATATCCAGGAGAGCCGGTCCATTGTGATTCAGCAGATCCTTCAGGGCGCCTTCGAGGTCGCGCGACTCCGACACCCGTCGTGCCTTGACGCCGAAGGCCGCGGCAACGGCCGCGTGATCGGTTGCCAGGAAGTCGACACCGAAGTAGCGGCCGTCGAAGGAGGCCTTCTGGCCCGCCTTGATCCAGCCGAAGCCGGCATTGGAGAGAACGATGAAGAGGATAGGCAGGTCGAGGCGCACAACGGTCTCGAGTTCACCGGCGCTCATGGCAAAGCTGCCGTCTCCCATCACGGCCACGACCCGTCGCCGGGGCTGGGCGATGGCGGCGCCGATCGCTGCGGCGAGGGCATATCCGAGCGCGCCATGGGCGCGGTTGGTGATGATGGAGCGCCCCGCCCTGCGCACCTCGAAGTACGCCGAAACGTAGGGACAGGGCGTTCCGGCATCGGCACACACGATGACATCGTCAGGCAGGGCCCGCCGCATTTCGATCATGATCCGCTCGGGCGGGATCGGTGGTCCTTCGCCCGGGCGGGCGAGGCGATGTGCCCGGGTTTCCCGCACCGCGCGGGCGAGGCGGGCGCCGTGGCTGCGGACCGGTCCGTCGATGGACTCCAGCAACGCATCCAGCGCGAGGCGGGCATCGCCGTGAAGCGCCGCGTCGCAGGTATAGTTGGCCCCGATCACACCGGCATCGACGTCGATGTGGATGATCCGGGTTCCGGGACGCGGAAACCGCCATCGTTCCGTGGTGACCGACCCGGCGCGACAGCCGATGAAGAGGATGCAGTCGGCCTCGACGACCGCGTCCCGTGTGGCCGGTATGCCGCCATTGGATCCGACAACGCCGAGTGACAGGGGATGGGTTTCAGCAAGGCTGCCCTTGCCGCTCACCGTGGTGGCCACCGCCATGCCGGACCGCTCCGCCAGCTTGCGCAGGGAGTCCATGGCTCCGGAGAGCAGAACCCCGCCACCGCAGATCGCCACGGGACGCTCGGCCCCGGCGAGGATTCCGGCGGCACGCTCCGTCTCTTCGCTCGCCGGTGCGCCAGGGACGTGGGCGAACCGGGAATCCGCCCGGATCTCGTCGGGTGGAACCGGCGCCTGCTGGACATCGAAGGGAAGCGACAGGTGAACGGCGCCAGGACGTCCGCTCGCTGCCTCGCGAAACGCCCGCCGCACGCCTCGCGGCAGGGCGGCGCCCTCATCGAGGACCGCATTCCACTTGGTGACGGGCCGGAAGAGAGCTTCCTGATCGAGTTCCGTGAGGGTGAAACGGCCGCGTGACGAACGCGCGACATCGCTTGTGATGGCGACAAGCGGGATCGCGCTCTCCTGGGCCTCGACCACTCCGGGAAGAATGTAGGTGGCGCCGCCGCCGGACGGCCCTTCGCAGACACCGACACGACCTGTGAGCTTGGCGTAGGCGTCGGCCATGTAGGCGGCATGGCGCTCGTCACGAACGAGAATGTGCTCAATTCCGTGACCGAGGCGGGCGAGGGCATCGTAGAAGGGAAGGGAGGTGTCGCCGACGAGGCCGAAGATGTGCCTGACACCATGGAGTTCGAGCAGGCGCACCAGCGCTTCGGCGCCGTTGGGTTCGTTGCCTGATCCCTCGATCCCCTGCATCCTTGCCACGGTCGCGAAAAATCCGACAACGTCAAGCGCCGGAGGAAGGCAATGATCGTCCAGGGGGGCAAGGCAGTCTACGGAGCGGCTCTCGGCATTCTCATGCTCGACGCCAGGTTTCCCCGCATTCCGGGCGACATGGGCCATGCCGGCACCTGGCCCTTTCCGGTACTCTACCGGGTCGTGCGCGGCGCCTCACCGGACCAGGTGGTGCGCCACGGCGCCGACGGTCTTTTCGACGCCTTCCTTGAAGCAGGAAGGGAGCTGGTGACTGAAGGAGCGGATGCCATCACCACCAACTGCGGCTTCCTCTCCATCTTCCAGGAGAGTCTGGCGCGCCATCTCGACGTTCCGGTCGCCACCTCATCCCTGATGCAGGTGCCGCTCGTGGCCGCCACCCTGCCGCCGCAAAGGACCGTTGGTATCGTCACCGTCTCGAAGGAATCGCTGACGCCTGCGCACCTTGTCGCAGCCGGCGTGCCGGCGGGAACACCGATTGCCGGTGTCCCCGCAGACGGCGCCCTTGCCGGAACCCTGCTCGACAATCGCCCGCTGCTCGATGTCACGGCAGCCCGGACGGAGGTGGTGGAGGCAGCGATGGAACTCAAGCGCACCGTGCCCAGTCTTGGCGCCGTGGTGCTGGAGTGCACGAACATGGATCCCTATGCCGCCGACGTCCGCGCCGCCACCGGCGTGCCGGTTCACTCGATCAGGACCTTCATGTTGTGGTTTCACGCGTCTCTGGAACCAGCCCGTTTCCCGCCGGCATGAATGGGCCGGAAACAACGACACCGGGACGCCCTTCACCGCCGCCGGATTCCGGTCCTCCCGAGACCCGTCAACTGCCGGGGGAGGGGTTGGGCGATGCATCAGCCAGTCGCCCAATCCTCCGAGATCGTGTTGTCCTTGGCGGTCCCGTCCCGTCGCCCGCAACAGTCGTGTGCAGCCGGTGATCAGTCGTCCTGCACCCGCTCCTTGACTTGGCGGCGGGGTTTCTCGAAGACCCGATTGAGCGCAGGCATGAACGCCTCGAGGGGCATGGTGTCGTAGGCCGGGTCGAAGGCAGTCTGGTCATAGTCGTCGCAGAACTGTCTGCAGGTCTCGAAGTGGGGGTGCCCCCGAAGCGCTTCCCTCGCATTCCTGTTCCCGCCGAGATGGTGGAAGAAGTGATAGCCCTGGAACATCTCGTGGTGCTTGACGATCCAGTAGACTTGAGGCCGCACGTAGGGCTTGAGGATGGCGGCACAGAATTCGCCGTGATTGTCGGGGGCGAAGAAGTCGCCGATATCGTGAAGCAGGGCGGCGGCGATGATCTCGTCGTCGTCATCGCGTCCGTCACGCCAGGCGCGGCTGGCGGTCTGCAGGCTGTGTTCGTAGCGGTCGACGGGATAGACGTGATCGGGCGCCCGCAGCATGTCGAGATGTTCAAGACAAAGTTTCAGAACCCGGGAGGGTTCGTCGACACCATACTTGGTGATCGCCGCCCAGTCCTCGACCGTCGACTCCTCGATATTGGTGAATGTCGCCTTCTTCCTGATTGGCGCGCCCTCCGCAATGAGGTCGTGGGCGGTCCTGGACCGTTCCGCAACAAGAGTCATGGAGTGGTCTCCCAGTGTTCGCGTGAGCGCCCATCATGAAGCGTCACGGTATTGTCTGTCCACCCGGTTCGCCGGCCCCTCTTGCGGGCACACGATCGGTCAAGGATACGTTGACTCCACCAGCCCATCCTGCGGCTCCTGACTGGGCCGTCTGGCTCATAACCTGAAGGTCGTCGGTTCAAATCCTACCCCCGCAACCACTGAAACCCTTGCAAACCTTGATGTTTGCAAGGGTTTTTTCATTTCCCGACAAGCAGATTCGGCAGTTTGGCAAACTATTGGCAAACAATTTGATTCGCACCTCAGCTGTCAGGAGACGCAGTATCCCCGTTAGGTTCTCGACCTAAAGGTGGACGGAGAAGTTCCCGTTTCCGGATGGTCCGAGGCACAGGCGAAGATGAGAGGCTGGTGAGCGCGGGCGCGTCATCGACGGCGGCGTGTCCCCAACTTTGCCGAAGGCTCGTCATCGGGCCCCCGGTTCGGCCATGCGGTATCCGACGCCGCGCTCGTTGAATATGTACGCGGGGCATGCCGCGTCGTCGCCGAGCTTGCGCCGGAGGTTGCGCACGAAGATGCGCACTAGGTTGGCGTCGGCGCCGTTGCGCGAACTCCAGACCCGGCGCAGCAGCGTGTCGTAGGTCATCGCCCGTCCGGCGTTGAGCGCGAGGACGCGCAGGAGCTCGTACTCGGTGGCAGTGAGCTCGACCGCCTCGCCGGACTACCCGAACCCGTGCGCGAGGAACTGGTCGGAGGCAGCGCGGCGTGGTGGGACGACTATGTCGTGGTGAAGGGCTGGTCGGAGGGGACGGTGGTCCTGCAGGAAGCCATGGACGAGGCCGGCGACGGAGACGGTGTAAAGGCCGGGTTCTTCGCCCGGCTGGAGCCGCGGCGCGAAGACTGGGCGCTGCGCATGCTGCGCAGCGCGCATGTGCTGAAGGGCGCCGGAAAGGTCGACTGGAAAACCTTTGCGGGCACGGCGAAGGCCGTGCTGGACGGCCGGGCGCTGGAGACGATTCCAATCATGGAGTATGTCTGGGAGCGGACCAACAGGGACCTGGCGAAAGAGGAGCTGCTACGAGGACGTGAATGACCGGAGCGACAGCATGACCCGGACGAAAATAGCGGCTCGTCTGGTGCGTTCGAGACACCGCGCCTTCATGGCCGGATGGCTCATGTCATGGACAGATGGCGTCAGGCGACACCTGGATGTTGAAACCGGCCGGTTCCTATTCGATGACGGATGTCCGCCACGGCGGCGGCCAACCCCGGGGGAAACGCAAGGCCACCACCGGGTTCGGGGCTCGACCGCTTCCGGTCAGGACGCCGGATCGCATATGAGGCAAGAAGGTCGTGGAACGGTTTAAACTGAAGCAATTGAAGGATGATGGATCATAGATGACTGACGAAAACGAGAAACTCCCTTCCATTCAGGATCAAGCAATTGATCAAGTAATCGTTGAAACGGTTCGTGATAGTCGTGCTCTCTTAGGCAAACTATTTGGATCGGCGGTTGCTGAACTTGGAGGAATGCTGGGAGACCAGATGCGTTACTGGCGTTTTCGAAACCTAAACCGTATCCTATCAAGAGTGGAGGAGATCACAAGAAGTCGGGGACATGACGTGGACCGACTGTTGTCTTTAGGATTTGGTGATGCTTTCCAAACAATCGAAGCTGCCTCGTTTGAGGAAGAGGAAGAAGTTCAGGAACTATGGGCGAGGCTAATCGCGAACGCCGTATCTCCTAATTCAACAATCACAATCAAGAAAGTCTATATTGAGTTACTCAAATCGCTATCGTCAGCAGAAGCAACATTCTTGGAGTTACTTGGAGAATGTGAGAGTAAGGGGCGGTGGTCTAATCCGGGAGAACTGAAGACGTTTAATGAAGAAATGAACAAATTGGCGGATCTGAGATGGCGAAGATACGATTCTGATGCTCAGAAAACGGCGATACAGAATCTAGTGAGGATAAGATGTATTGCATTTCGTCCCCGGCCCTTAAGTGCTGATAGATTGTTGGCAGAATTACCGCGAGAACTAATTCAAGGAAACAGTAATCGATGGTCTCTCGTAGATCCACGAAGATTTCAAGAGTTCATTACAGAGCTAGCGAACATGATGCTTACAGCAGTCGGCGTAAGGGAATTCGACACGTCGAAGTCTATTCCATTGCAAGGGGGAATAGGATTCGGATTCGGGAGGGCGTTGAGTGTTGAAGTTCCAGAGATGAACTTCATGTTGACTGCGTTAGGAAGCGATCTCTTGAGTGCCTGTAAATCGGGTCAGGAGGCTGCCGATGCGGCAAATTGAAGTTGCAAGCTCCTCGATGGTGGTGAAGGTAATTGATGGATTGCTACCGGACTGGATGCTGCATCACCTTTGAGGGACGAAAGTTTCAGAATAGATTGGACTTGTTCGCAAGAGAGACGTGTTCTCCTGAGGTCGTGAGGCAACGCTCGGCCACGAGGTACCACGAGCAAAGCCCAATAGTGGTTACCCAATCCAAATCGTTGATCTTCAGTCTTCCTGCTCGTCCGGATATTCTAGGGGTGTTACTGTTGTCCAGCCTGCGCGGTCAGGTGCTCCATTTGTACGTACACGCAGAGTCCCATCAGTTTGGATTACCCGCCGTCCTCGGTGGATCAAGGCTCGCACCACCGCCTTCTTGGGGTGTTCAGCGTCTTTCTGATTCGCCGATATTATGGCAGGCATCGAAGGGGAGTCCGCGGGCGCGTTTAGCTTCGCTTCTAGCCATAGGTCCAGCACATCTGACGACAGATTTCTACGAGACCCATGGTGTGGGACCTGAAACCAATCCAGTTCGGAGGTCGACTTGTCCAAGGCCACGGCGGCTTGGTGGGCTTCTGTTAAAGCTCGCACGCCGGCGTCACCGGTGAGTAACACCTTTCTCTCACACACGTCAGCAAATTGGACGATGCTCGTCTCGTTTTCTTCGCTTGTGCCGTCGGTGTTCCCCTTCAGGTTCTCTTCGCCCCATGCTGCAGCGCTAAGCGTCCCTTCAAGTCTTGCTACCATCCTGGCCGCTGGTACAGGTGTTTTGTCTGACTCCACTATTAGGTCCAAGTAGGTGCTTTTACTGGGTGATAAGACAGTGAACTCCCCGATGCGGGTGCCGCGGAACGCATCCTTGATTTCTATATTCTTTTGGTTCGCAATTTGCTCGAGTTCGGCAGCTTTGGAAAAGTCGCGTTTCAGACGAGATACAAGACGATCACGATCTTGATAGCGTTCGAACCTGGGCATCAGTTCGTCGACGTGTTCCCACGGTCGGTTCATCCACAGTCGTTCGACAGAATACTCCTCCAAAAGAATCAGGAGCCCTGAGGCGTGGTCGGCGTCAGGATGTGTCAAGACTACATGGTCGATGTAAGCGGGTGCACTATAGTAGTCACGAATGTGTTGTACCAGCTTCTGCCCATCGTTAGTATAGCCGCCGTCTACGACGTATATCCAGTCGAGGCTGTTTCGGTGATGTCGAATTGTGATTGCATCGCCACTGTTCTTGTCGCCGGCTTCGATAAAGTCTACTTCGATAAAGTCTGTCATTTCACCCGTTCGGATCATTTCTCTTGGCGCGTCGGTGAGTTGAAAGAAGTACCCTTGCACGACATGACGGACATGACTAGCTGCTCGCCTTGTACGCGGGCGACCCATGCCGCAAAGACGTACTGCAGCAGCAAGAACCCAGCGTAGGCTAAGGCCTGAATGGTGTCGTCTGAGACCAAAAGAGCCAATGGAGTGGCAATTGCAAGCGTTGTCGCAGCGATTGTTGTCCAGTCGCGCGTGAAGAGGTACATCCCGTAAGTTGGCGCAACGCGTATGTCGTTGCTAAATTCGTTGAGCCACTTTACCCAGAGTGCATTTTGCTCATCAGGATCAGTTGGCAAAGGACCAAAGTGCTCGCTCAGGGCGTTCCTGTCAATGGTTGAGTCCTTGAGCATGAGTTCGCTAAATGCACGGCTGCCCGGTCGAGGTTTGGTCCAGAACACTAATCGCTCCTTTACGGGGCGGGGCACAGACCCGTTGAAGATGCTGACGACTGTCACGAGACCGACGTACGGCCATCCGGCCCCGGGGTCCTGTGCGAGTCCGGCGGCCAGGTTCCGCAATGCCGCAACGTCCCAAACATCAAGGGCACCTGTCATTACGCCTGAAAACACCGCAATATTGGCCACCCACACGATCAGCAGTTTCGGGAGGTTCTTCGTTTTCAGGCTGATCTTCATGACCTCTCCATACTGAAATGCATCAGTGGTCGGGCGTTTTGGTCATGGGGATCGGACAGGCAATTCAGCATATCCGTCATGAGGCCTTACCCGTCATCCCGCGACTATGTGCCGGCTGCGTGTGCGTGAAAGCCCGTTGGAGTCACGATCAGGAACATCGAAGGCGTCAAACGAGCCAATGCGACCGTTCTTGCCGTGGCCCTATCCTTGCCGGACGGTCCTCCCGGAGAAAGGTGGCTGTGCCATGTCCCGAGGCAGTAAAGCGACCAATCGACTGTCTCCGAATACGCCTGCATCTGCTGCCGTAGTCCCGTCGTGCCGAGAACAAATTCGTGGCTCTCGCGACGGCTGTCCTCCGGAGCGTCGATCACGTCGACGACATGGGCCACTCGCGCGACCTCGGATAGTCTGCCCATGAGCACGCCGCCGGTTTCTACGTTTGGCCAGCGGGACATGTCTTCCTGGATTTTAAAAAGCGCCCGAGGGTGAACATGAACGCACCAAGGCTCTCCGTTGGTCGTCGGAACCACGATTGCCGAAGGAATTCGATGGGCACACCAGGCGAGACCAAGCCCGTCCTCGCACAATCGGCCGATCAAGACTTCACCGTGCTCTTTCGGCAATCCCTCTCGCTGCCTGACCAGGAGATGCTCCGACATGCCGGCGCCGAAGAGCGATATCCGGCCGTCCGACATTGTCATCGTCAAGGAACCGCAACCTTGTCCGGTGGCCTGGTGGGATACAGATGCATCGCGACTGAAGACAATCGACGCGAGGTCTGGCTGCTCTCTCAGGATCGCGTAAAACTCCGCCATCAAATCGGACGTGGACGGATTTCGGTCCGGTCCTTCGATGGTGATTAGTCCCACGCTGCCGCTGGCGAATAGTGACGTCTCGACGACACGCGCGGGCATGGCGTTGCTCGCTCCGAAGGCCTCACGAACCACGGGAGATGCTGTCGCGTTCACTACCGCCCATGACTTCTTGGACCAGGCGTGCGGGGTATCCTCTCCCGACATCAGCATTCGCGCCGCATCTGCCTGCATTGGAGTGGCTGTTTGGTTCAGACCTTGCAGAGCCTGCACCAACATCCTCGCCTTGGAATCGGTCCAGAATATCTGCAGTTCACCTGTAGCCGGCACAAGTGCGTGACGAGCCGCGTTGCGCGGTGCCATTCCGGACTTATCGATGATCGCGCTTGGACCGTTCCCAGCCCGCGCGAGATGAAGAGCGAGCTTCGAGCCGAGACTACCCGCGCCGACCAGCGTCCAAGAAGGAACCTTTGCTCCTGGCTCCAGTCCCGCCATTCGAGTCAGCAATTCGCGGGAAATCGCGCTGTGGTGGGCGGCGGCGCGAACGATAGTTGCTTCGCCGTCAGGGAGCAGATGCGGAGAGGCGACTTCCAAGACGTAGGGACACAGTTCGATCGGGCTCGTGCTTCCGATAAGGGTAAAGGGCCGGCGCGCCAGGAGGATCACCGCCATCGGGTACGGGCTCGAGGGCAGCCAACTGGACGTGCATGTTCTCAGCCAGTTCAAACCGGAATCGAGCTCTCCCCTGCAACCGTAGAGAGCGGCCCGCTCTTTGAGGCTAGCTACACTTTCGACCGTTTCTGGGAGGTAGGTGTCGTTGACGATCAGATCTTCCGAAGGCTGCTTTCCTGGCCACACAACCAGTGCCAGCGACTTGCCCCGCCACAAGGGCGACTCGCCGGCGACCGCTCCCTCGGCAAACAAGTCGCCGACGGATCGACGATTGACTGGGACAGTGGCGCTTGAGATTTGTCCATGCACGATCGGTGAGCCGTCGATGCCGATCCACCTCAGATACTCCATCTCAAGGAAGCGGCGGCCGCCACGCCGGTCCACCAGTTCTCGCAAGAAATCGGCATTCGCGACCAGAGCATCATGAAAGGAGTCACGGCGTACCGGCTCCCACCCGTGGTCCGGGTCGATCAGAGTGCCGAGAGCCGCGTTTTCAAGCCAAACCGCAGTCTGATTGACAATGCCGGCCAGCCCCTCCCGGTGAAGGAGCTCGGCCAGATCTCCGTCGTAGATACAGGGAACCGGCCTCCCATCGGACAGCCAGGGTTGCATGTGGGGGAGATTCCGGTTGAAGTCCGCGCGCAACGCTACTTCCGGCGGATCCAAAGGAAATCCGCCGGGAAACGCGCAACGCACTTCCTCCCGGAGCCCGACGCCCGAGGGGCTCACGCCCTGTTGCCGCCATTCGCTGGGCAGATTGACAGCGAACGTCACGTCGACTGAGACAATACCGTTCGCCTCGTCGATTTGTGCTGCTCCAACCGCTTCAACGGCCGGATGTTCGGAGATCAAAGCCAGGGCGCGCCGAACCGCATACCCGACTTCGGCGCGGGCCATCGTCAGTGTTACCCATGCGAATGGGGTTGCTTGCCGATCGTCCCCGGCGTCAATACGGCGGGGGCTGCCATCTGCGCCGTCAACAGACGCAACCCGTGGGCGCCAACCTCGAATTCCATGACGTCAGGAGACTTCTCAGATGGACGCTCTCCGACGCACTTGAAGGTTCCCGCCACTTCCTCGGTGATCGCTTCGTACTCGCGCTTGGCCCGGATACAGGGCGGGTCGTTGTCGTCGTCCTTGATCGGATTGCTGCTGGCGACGATGGTCGCTCCGCTGCGGGCCTGCGAGAGCGCACTGCGCGCGGCGTCCGAAACCTCCGCGTCTTCGCGCATCTCGCTCCAGCTGTTGTAGGACAGACTGTGCCACGAGCAGTGATGGGGCGAGAGCAGAATGTCGTACGACAGCCAGTCTGAACGGGACGAATGGCGATTCCAGAGTTTCTCCCAGATCGCAACCTCGGCATCCCCTCCGGTCAGAAAGCGGCACTTGTCTGCGTTCCCGTCGCCCATGAGCGAGAACCGCAAGATGGTGCTGGAGTTGTTCTTCGAGAGGATTTCTTCGTCGTCATCATCGTCGGTTGGCAGCGGTGCCAGCAGAAGGGCGGCCATCGAATGATCGTGCTTCCCGTTGACCTGTGAGAACTGGTGGTCCACGCGGACCAGTATGGCTTGCAGGTCATCCGTCTTGCCGTCTTCGTCCTCGCCGAGGATGAGGATGCGGTCGCCGTCGTCAACTTTCCAGGGCGTATCCCGAAAGACGCGTACGCGACGCCGCGCCTCGGCGTTGAACGCTCTCGCGTCGTCACAGAGGACATGCCGACGGGAGGCACGCCGGAACACCATCGGTGACGACCAGATCTCGCGGACCAATATCTTGTCGGCCGGCTTCGACCACTCGTCGGGCGGTCCGAGGTGGAAATGCTTGCGCAGTCCCCGACAATGATCCACGTCAGGATGGCTGATGAGTAACGCATCAATGTAGAGCCGTCCCGAGGCGTCGCGTACCAGCTTGTCCCGAAGCTTCGCGACCACGTCGGGAGTGTCGTCATCGGGATCGTCGGCGGCGGACCGAATGTTCATATCGATCAATATCCTGTGGCCTCCCTCGGTCTGGACTAGGGTCATGTCGCCATTGCCGACGGGAAAGAACGAAATCTGAGCGGTCATTGACTCAATCTCCAAGTCGGAACAAGGGTTCGCCCGTTGACATGGGGATGCCGGGACACCTGTTCAACCCTTGTATTTGACAAATTTCGTTTATGTATGGTAGTTTGTCAACCGCTGCGAGGGAGGCTGAAAATGACTGTGGGTCAACGCATTAGAGTATCTCGTCGTGCCAGTGGCCTATCGCTCCGTGATCTTGAGGCGAGAATCAGCAACCGGGTGACGGCACAAGCGATCAGCAAGTACGAGCGCGACGAGTCCATGCCCAGTTCCGGCGTGCTCATCGCGCTGGCCGACGCCCTCGATGTACCGATCGACTACCTAGCCAGCGACAGCGACATCCGCCTTGAGTCCGTCGATTTCCGAAAGAAGCGGCTGACCAGTCGCAAAGAAGAGGCTCAGGTCGAGGCCAAGGTCCTACACATGCTGGAGCGATATCTCGCGGTAGAGGAGATCCTGGGTCTTCCCACCGTCGCTTGGGACATGCCGCGTGAGGCCCCTTGGCCTGTGCTGCGGGACCCTGCCGAAGCAGAACAGGCCTCGCTCGGCATGCGTGCCCACTGGGGTCTCGGACTCGATCCGATCCCTAACCTTGTCGATCTCCTGGAGGAGCGCGGGATCAAGGTCCTCGCGATGAGTCTACCCAATATCGACGGGCTCACGGCGCGGGTGCGCCGCGAAGACAGGGGCGTTGCGTCGGTTGTCGTCGTGAACCGCGACGATTGGGGCGAGCGTCAGCGCTTCACGCTGGCGCATGAACTGGGCCACATGGTGCTCGACCCGGCGCCAAAGCTTGACGAAGAGAAAGCCGCACATCGCTTCGGCGGCGCGTTCCTGATGCCGGCCGAGACGCTTCGGTCCGAGATCGGGAAACACCGCAATTCCATCGGTTGGGGCGAGCTCTTCGAACTCAAGCGGATCTTCGGCGTGAGTGTCCAGGCTCTCACCTACCGCTGCAAGGACCTCGGGATTTTCGGCGCGCCGGTCGTTCGGCGGCTGTTCAACGAATTCACCCGCCGCGGCTGGCGCAGCTCACCGTTCGAGGAGCCAGGGGCAATGCCTGGCGAGCGGCCCATGCGGTTTGAGCGCCTGTGTTTCCGCGCCCTGTCGGAGGGGGCGATCTCTGAAGCTAAGGCTGCGGAACTGCTCGGCGACTCGGTTCATGAGCTCAACCGCCGCATGGATGAACCCCCGAGCTTGGAGGCAGAACTTGCAGGAGCATGACTGTCGTGAAGATCCTGGTGTCCGACACCTCTGTCCTGATTGACCTCGATCGCGGGAGTCTTGTCGAATCCACTTTCCACCTTCCGTTCGAATTCACTGTTCCCGACTTGCTGTACGAACGCGAACTCAGGGAACACGGCGGGCCGGAATTCGTAGGGCTTGGGCTTCGCGTCGAGGAGTTGGATGGCGATGGGGTCTCGCTTGCCCTCGGCTATCTCCGCAAGCGGAGATCGCTGTCTCTTCCGGATAGCTTCGCACTCGCCCTCGCGAAGACAAACGCGTGGACGCTGCTCTCGGGAGACCGGGAATTGCGCGAGCTCGCAGAGGAAGAGGAGGTCCGATGCCACGGAGTGCTGTGGTTGCTCGACCAGATGTTCGAGCACCGCGTGATCGATCAGGACGAGTTGCGTGCTGGATTGGGCAGGATTGCCGCTCATCCTCGATGCCGGCTTCCCAAGTCCGAGATCCGCAAACGGCTTCTCGCCTATTCCGTTCGCTGAGCCGTCACGGTAGTAGTTTGCCGATGACCCATTGCGTGACAAGGCCATTGGATCGGGAGAGGACGAGGGTACGGAAGCGAGGCGCCGCTTACGGGCTGTTCGACCTTGGTGGGAGGGTTATCGGACCGATGCTGCGATCCTCGATGTACTCAGCGGTGTTGGCCGCAGGGTTGTATTTTCCTGTAGGGCCTGCAGCGGCGGCCTGCGATCGATTTACGCCGTTCGGGGAGCCGATCTCGAGCAACCTGCTGGAAGATGTGGGTGTCGCCGCTGCTCCGGACCGGATCGTGATCTGTCATACGGGCCAAGTGGTCGCTTTCAATCCCGAGCGCAATGTGTCGGACTGGGTTGCATACCGTCTCAGGCGCGAAGATCTGCTCAACCAGAAGGTCGAACGGAAAGACAGGTTCAGGGCCGACCTTCAGGTTCCCGAACAACATCGGGTCGTTCACTCGGACTACACGCGCACGGGTTACGATCGCGGGCATCTCGCCCCGGCGGCGGCGATGCGTTGGTCATTCGACGCGATGAACGACAGCTTTTTCATGACCAACATCGCGCCGCAGGTGGGTTCGGGCTTCAATCAGCATATATGGAAGTCTCTCGAACGAAGGATGCGGCAGTGGGCGTGTCAGCGCGGCGTACTCTACGTGGTCACCGGCCCGCTTTATGAGCGGACGCCGGTCGAGCGGATCGCGTATGACGAGGACGGAGACGGGAAGGACGACAATGGCATCCTGGTGGACGTGCCGACCCACTTCTTCAAGTTCGCTTACGATCCGCATAGCGTGGAGGCGATCGCCTTCATCCTTCCGAATCGAAAATTGAAGACCCGCGATCTGCCCCTATATCTGACCAGCATCGACGATATCGAAGCTCGGAGCCGGCTGGAATTTCTGACGGGGATATGGGACGGCGCCGAGAGGACCGTTGAGAGTCACGTACAAGGGGCGCTTTGGCGGAAGCCGGACGACGACGTATGCAGGAAACTCCAGTAACGGGAGAACGGCAGTGGCGGACGAGCAGGACCAATTAGCGAAGAAGCTTGAGATAGAGAAAAAGCGCAGTGCGGTACGCCGATGGGTGACCTATGGGGCGATCGGCGCATATCTTTTTCTCGCGGCGCTGGTTGTCGTCTGGCTGTTGTGGGCGGGGCGGTACGACCTGGCTATCGGTGTTCTCGGCGGTGTCGGCGGGCTGGCCGGGTCGATTTCGGGGTTCTGGTTCGGCTCGAGGCGACCAGACAGCTCGACTCCCGGGACCGACACCTCCACTGGAACCCCTTGAGTGGATCCAAGTCTGGTATGTCCACGGAATAGCGAGCGGGACAAGGGCCGGCTGCGTCTCGCCTTGGTTAGCTCGTAGCGACATTTCGTAGATTTCACCTTCGCCTGGGAGACCAGCGATGCAGCTCGACATGCACTACTACGCCACCTACGCAATGGCGCGCGCCGCGGGTATCGACCCGGACGACGCTCGGATCATTGCGACCTCTGCCCAATTCGTCGACGACAATGTCGCCCGAAGCCATGTGACCTTCCGTGACGGATCGCGTATCGACCAGGAGGCCACCGCCCATCATCCGATTGATCTATCGAACCGGGACGACCGCGACCAGCGCAGGGTCTGGGTCCCATTTCACTTTATTCCGGGCAATCAGGGAGGAAGCTACACGGAACGCCTCAAATGTCGCATGAACAGCCCCATAGTCCAGGAATTGCGGGACCACCATTTGACGTACGCGGACCGCGGGTTCGCTCTGCATCTGCTCGGGATCACGGCCCACGTGTATGCGGATACCTTCTCTCACTATGGTTTCTCGGGAGTTAGCTCGCGCGGGAACAAGGTCGACAATTCCAGCTTTCGCTTTCACGAAGAGGTCGAGGAAGCGGATGACGCGATCGAGCCATTGTCGCCGGAGATCCGGAACTACGTGACCGAGAAGGCTGATCGGTTCTTCAGGGATCGCGGCGACCACGGAGGATTGCTCACGAACATCAAGAGTTGGTTCGCGGAGGAATTGTCCGGCGCTCTGGGGCATGGATCGGTGGCGACCCTGCCGGACAGGCCGTATCTCGTTTGGAGCTTCGACTACGAGCGGCCCGATGCGGTTGCCGGTGGTCGCAGTACCCGCAACAACCCCGTTACGTATCTGGCGGGTTGTGGTGCATTGCATGACATGTTCAGCCGGTTCACTGAGTTGAGAGCGGATGGTCGTGGGGCGGGAGCCGGTCGCGACTTCGATGCTATCGCACACCGGGTTCGAGATATTTTGCTGGTGCAGGCCGACAAGGCCGGCCGCATCGCGGCTTGGCAAGAGGCGGCTCGCTCTGGAGAGATCTTCGGCTCGGGCGATGAGACCATTCCGGAATATGACGAGCAAGAGTGGAACCGGCAGTGGGAAGAGCTTGACGGTAAGGAGGAAAACGACGCCGCAATGGACTTGCCGGTCTGGCTATTCTACCGAGCCGCTTCGCTGCACCGGACCTATGTGCTGCGCGATCTTCTTCCCAAACATGGGCTAATCGTGGACTAGTAGACTTCTGGCTTTCCGATGCGGTGATCTGGCACTGTTCCAGGTGAGATTGCAGGCTGGCGGCACGGGCTCGACTTGACCGCGGCAGACAGGATGTTCATCTACGATCCGTAGTGGAACCCGACGACGGAGAGCCGGGCTAAAGATCAAGCGCGCCGCATCGGGCCGGCCAAGCCGGTGTTTATCCACCAGATGATCGTCAAGAACACTGTATCGGCGCTGCAATCCGGCGAATGCGGGAACACAAGCTAGCCCTTGCGGTAGCTGGCAGTAGATGGGCCAAGCACAAGAGACTCGAACTCGACGCAAGGGCGCAGACCTGCTTGGCCCCACTGCGTCAGTCAATTCCCACAATGATGTTCCTTTGGTTAATTTCTAAGTCAACATATTCTCCCTCGCCCAAATAGAAAACATCTACGGATTCTATTCGAGTGATTCGGTACACTAGCAACTTAATCTGCATACTCAGCGCACATGGGCCAAATGGTATAATGTGAATTCGTTTCCATTTCCTGCTCTTCAATTTTTCTGTAAGTCTTCTCAATATTTCTATGAACTCCATGGAAACTGTTTCAAGGCTCGAAAAATCTAAGTTGCCCTCGCTTGCATAAAATACCTCTCCTCGCAAGATATCTGATGGAAGGTGATGGACGCCTTTGTTCGATACGATGGTCAATACTTGTGTATCTACCTCGGAGTCCTCTTGTGCGAATCGGGAGAGTATGTCAATTGCTCTGTCACGCCCAATCTTTTCTATTAGGTCATTTAGGTCAGCCATCTACAGCTCCTTTCGTAAGGTTCTTGATGTCTTGATCAAAAAAGTCGTATAACGAAGAACCTCTAGAGACGTAAATGCCCGGCGTTGTGGCAAGTCCAACGCTATTGCGATACATCTTTACCCAGATACCATCCTTAGATTGAACAAATGAATATCTAAGGACAGCATCATGATGCTTAATGATGACCTTCTCCTTTGTGGTAGAATCTTGGTTAATTTGTTCATCTATATTTGTGATGATTTTTTCTATGCTCGGCATTATGTGGGACTTTACAGTGGCCAGGCTTAGTAGATACTTGATTGCTTCGCCTTCCGGATTGGACAGCAAGATGGTAGTTTTCTTTCCACTTGCAGCACGCTGCTTAAGCTTCGAAAAGTTGTCGTCCACCAATCTGCTGCTATGGAGGAATCCAATTACTATTTCGTCGCGATGATCCAGTAGTGTATCATAGTCAATCTTCTTCGTATCTTGTTGGAATTTCGCTATACCCGAGCGTACGACACTGGAGGTCGAGAAGGCGGCCTCCATAACGCTAATTACAAGTCGATCCCTGGTCCGTTTGTCATAGTACCATTGAAAGGCGACCACCACAGTTACATATAGGCCAAGACTAGACAAAAAACTGCCCCAACTAATACCCGCCCAAGTTAGGGAAGGAAACTTCGCGCCTAACAGCAATACTAAAAGACCGATAATGATTACAATTAAGGGTCCAGTGCCAAGGTGAAGCTTGACCATGTTTAGTTGCTCCCCACTACTTTCATATCAGCGTGAGACCTATTGGTGATGATCGCTTTTTCGTCGGTGTTGGAAACCGTGAAATTCCATTTGGCAACCGTTAAGTGTAGCCGTGAAGGGTGCTGTAGGCGGAAAGCATTTTCGCGCACTGTAACCGGCGATTCCAGCGTTTCGTTTCATTCGTTAGGGGCTTCGCATTCATGCTGCGGCTTGGCAAGGATGGGTCCTCTGATTGGTGTGATGGGCTCTCACCGGGACCGTGGCTGATGAACCTGCGATTGGGTAGACTGGGTAGCGAGCACTCGGGAGGTGGATGTCGAAGACGTGGCCGATAGCGAGCACATCAGTGATGTGCATGTCGACCGGTCGGATGGCCATGATTGCGCAGATTGCCAAGCTTTGGAAGGCTGTCAGCCAGGGCCAAGGTGGGTGACGCAAGAGTGGCGTATACATTGAGCGCTTTTTGCCTAGTGGCTTTGAGGACCCTGACCGGACGACAGATTTCCGCCAATGCTCCCGGTGATCCGCGCGGCGGCATTCTGGATGGAATCGCGGGCAAGATGCGCATACCGGGCTGTGGTTTGCACCTGTGTGTGACCGAGCAGCTTGCCGATCATCGTGAGGCTCTCGCCCAGGGCCAGCGCTCTGGACGCATAACTGTGCCTGAGATCATGGATCCGCACGTCCTCCAGCTCGGCGCGAGCCCGGATGCGGCGCCACGGCTTTTGCAGATCGGTGATGTGGGAACTTGGCAGCCTGCCGCGGATGACCCAGGGATTGCCCTCCTCGCGGGGCAGGTCCGCCAGCACGGCGCGGGCCTCGGGCCCAAGCGGGACGACCCGGCCGCCAGTCTTGGCGTCGGGCAGCTCGATGCAATCGTCCCTGACGTAGTCCCAGCGCAGGAACTGGATTTCAGACAGCCGGCATCCGGTGAGCAGCAGCAGGCGGAAGGCGGCGACCGCCGAGGGCATCTCGCTCTCGGCTTCCGCGAGGACCTCGCCCAGCCGCTCGGTCTCCTCCGGCGACAGGAACCGCTCGCGCTTGTTCTCCTTGTAGCGCTTGACGTGACGGCAGGGATTGGACCCGTCCGGCCGCAGACCCCAGATTTCGGCGAGGGAGAACATCTTGGAGAGCACGCCGAGCGTCCGGTTCGCCTGGTAGGGCTTGTCGCGCAGGTCAAAATGCAGCTTGGCGATATACTTGCGCTCTACCTCGGAGATCCGCATCTCGCCGATCGCGGGATCGATGAAGAGCTCCACAGACCGCCGGTATTCCCCTTGGGTGCTGGGCTTGCAGTGGGTGGGGACATACTCCTCGAGGAACCGCCTGCCCAGCTCGGTCATGACCGGCTCGGCCTTCCGCTTCGCACCGGCGTCGCGCGGATCGATCCCCGTTTTCGCCTGTGCCAGGATTTCCAGCGCCGCGATCCTGGCCTCGTCCGGGGTGATGCGGCCGTGCTGGCCGATGGTGAACCAGCGCAGCTTGCCGCGCACGCGGGTCTGGAGGACGTAGTTCTTCCTGCCCGACTTCCGGACCCGAACGCCGAAGCCGGTCAGCTCGCCATCCCAGTAGACGGTGTCGGCGCCGTTGGCCTTGAGGGCCTCGACGGCGCGCCTGGTGAGTTTCGGGATGCGGTTTGCCATAGCCGGAAATCCTTGACGCCGGAAAGACCTTCTAGCAAACTGGCAAACTACTGGCAAACTACTGGCAAACACTTTGCATCAACTCGTGGCTTACGTCAGGCGGCGCATGCGTATGATAGAAAACAGCAACACACTATTAATCAATGTTTTATCATCAATGAGCTGTCATCACCTTACGTGAGACGCAAAATAGCATCAAACTCATAACCTGAAGGTCGTCGCCTTCCAGGCGATCTCTGTACGCCCGCGGCCGCCGATCTCTCGAGCATGTCGAGGCAGGGTCGCGATTTCCGAAATACTGGGAACAAGCACCCGCGGAACTCCTCCGGGGACGATCGTTGGTCCGCTCTCGCGAGAGTCAGGTGTCCTCGGCGCGGACGCGGCGGTGCGAGCCGATCTTGCGGCAGGGCATCCGGCCCTCGTCGAGGAACTGAGCCAGGTACGTCGCCGACTTGGCGTAAGCGGAAGGAGGTGTGTGGTCCTGAGGCCGAGGATCGCGGCGACCCCCGGTCGTTCGCTGCTAGCCTTCTCCTATTTCTCATCGTGCCTGGAGCGCGTGGCGGGAGATCTGCATGGGTTCCCGCTTTCTTGGAAAGACGAAACTCGCATCTGCCCAGTCGAAGGGGGCGTCGGTCCGGTGTATCGCACGGTGGTGGTTCGGGCAGATGAGGACCATATTGTGCAGCGCGTCATGCCCGCCGCGGCTAAGCCAGTGTACGTGGTGCGCTTCGCAGAGATCCCGTCTGTACAGGGTCTTGGGGTTCCATCCGCAAAGCTGACACATGCCTTCGTACAGCTCCCGCAGTTCCTTAACATTTTGTGGGTTGCGCCGCGGTGCCTGTTCGAACAAGTAGCGACGGCGCTCATCCGCGATGCCGGGGGCTTCAGCCGAGATGAGCCTGCTTACGGCATCCCCATCGCCAAGGAGGATACGGGCCTCCAACTCCTCTTCCGGTAGTAGACCAGCCCGCGGCTCGAGAGGCAGGCTCCGAGCGTACTTCACGAGCAACTGATGGTCTGCAGGGGTCAACCGCCTTACGGCTGCATGCCCCTGAAACGAACGCCCAAGCACGGGCGCACTAGCCTTGACGGAGAGTCGACCGATTAGCGCGGAAATGTCAGGCTGGCCGTCTGTGCGAAAGTAGCGCGACAGACGGAGGTCGCCCCAGAGCCGATACGCCCCGTAGCGATACCCGGGTGGATTTCTGGTCTTCGCGCGGACGACAAGTTCCGTCGCAAGAACGTACCTCCCGATGCGCGTTCTGGTGAAAGCCCACAGGCTGTCGCCAAGGTCGATCTCGTGAAGGAGCGGGTTGGATTGGTTGAGGTGATAACCGGCGCCCCAGTCCAGATCCCGGCGATAGTTCTTGCCTACCCAGTAGTATAGCAACGGCATCGGTGTCAGCTACGAGACCTCGTGACGAAAGTTTGCCGCCTCAATGCGAGACCCGAATTGGCCTTGGTGCAGTCGTCGCTCGCGGGCGCGATTCCATTGTCGGACACAGCCCGGCTCCCATCCGCCAAGTAGCTGGGGAGAGGGCCAGTGATGAGAGGATGGCGAAACGATGCCGCACGATGCCCACCCGACGGATCACAGCACACACTAGAGGGTGTAAACCAGTTCAGGAAGGACAATACTCCACCGTTCCCGGCGGAGTTGCGATTGGAAGCTTTCGGCAGAGTCCGAGCGATAGCGCGTTGTGATCGCAAAGACGCTGCCTTCGACGAAGGTGGCGCCATCGGGCGGCTCGTACTTCCTGGCCAAGCGGCCGATCGTAACGCCCTGTGGGTCGACAATCAGCCAGCGCTTTCCGTCTTGTTTCAGGCCGACCGAGTCCCCGGCGGCGATGCTGTCGAGGGCCTGAAGGGCCCGATGACCGTTGGCCATCTGACCCGCGAAATCCAGGACGACCTCCGAGGGGTTGAGCGTCCGGTAGATCTTATTGCAATCGGCAACGTCCAAGCCCTTTCCGTCCAGGGTGCGGTGCGCCGTCGCCGGTCCGTCTACGTCTTCGAGGAAGGGATGACGGGCACTCATGGAGAGCAGCGCCAGGCTTCGGCGGGCCCGTGTCATGGCGACATAGTAGAGGCGCCGCTCGGCGTCTCTGTCTTCGCCGTTCGACGGCTGGTTCCAGCCACCGTCGAGAATGACCACGTCGTCGAATTCGAGCCCTTTCGCCCGGTGTGCCGACAGGAGCAGAAGGCCGGTCTGGCGCTTTCGGGCGTCACGGCCCCATTCGGCGAGCCACTCGATCACGTCCTTGCGGTCGGTCTCGCGGTCACCGAGCTCGTGGAATAGATTCTCAAGACCTTCCCTCAACAGCGACCACCAGGGACCGGTTGGCTGTCGGTCCAACCAGCCGGCGATATCGGCAACCCGGACTGCGGCGCCGGATCGCAATCGAAGCCAGTCGACCAGGCTCTGGGTCTCGCGCAGCCGCCAGACGTTTGGCGGATCGTCCGATGCCACCTGGACCGGGATGCCCTGCGCCTCGCAATAGCTCCGGACAGGCCCAAGCTGGAGCCAGGTGCGGGCGATCACCGCCGCTTTGGCCCACGTCCAGCCAGTTGCCTGCGTCTTGAGGCGCTCCAGTTCGCGCACCGCCAGCACGGCCTGAATGGCCTCGTCCCTTGGCACGCGCAGCACCTGCACGCGTCCCCGCCCGATCGGGTCGAGCCGCTCGAGATCGCCGCCCGGCCGGTCTTTCCGCCGACTCCGGTTCACCACGATGTCGTGGCCGGCCTTCATGCGTTGCGCGGCCGGCGCGATGAGCATGTTGGCGGCCTCGACGATGTTCGCTGTCGAGCGGTAGTTCTCGATGAGATGGACCGGGCGCGCGGCGTAGTCCTTCTCGAAGCGCCGGATGAACGCGACGGACGCGCCCTTGAAAGCGTATATGTTTTGGTCGTCGTCGCCGACCGCAAAGAGGCTGAGGCGGCTGTCGTCGTCCTCGGTCGACCGTCCGGCGACGGCGGCGATCAACTCATACTCGTCCGGTCCGATATCCTGGTATTCGTCGACCAGAATCCAGCGGTATCCCTCGATCAGCGTGTCGCGCTGCGCCTCGGCCGTGTCGCGCGATAGGCCGTCGCCCCGCAACAGCGCGACCGCCTGCTTGAGGATCTTGTCGAACTCGCCCTTCGCGATGTCTCCGGCCTGACCGGAGAAGCTCGCCCCAACCAGGCGCATGGCCAGTCCGTGACAGGTGGACACCGTCACGCCACGTGCATCCTCGCCAAGCAGATCGAACAAGCGTCGTCGGATTTCGGTTGCGGCGTGGCGGTTGTAGACCAGCGCAAGGATGCCCTGCGGGTCCTGCCGCCGGACACGGATCAGGTAGGCGATGCGGTGAACGAGGACGCGCGTCTTGCCCGAGCCCGGGCCGGCCAGCACGAGGACACTGGTCTGCTCGCGGTCGTCGGCCACAATCCGGGTCTGGTCGGCGTTGCCCAGGGATTCCACGATTGCGTGCCAGGATTCGGGCGTCGTCTGGCGGCGCAGTGCTGCTGCGCCGCGGGGTAGCCACCTCTCGACGAACGCCTGCCGGTCGAGCGTGAAATAGTCGTCCATCAGACGGAGCGCATCGCGCATCGAGTCCAGGCCACGTTCCGCATAGGCCGCCATGATGTGGGTCTGGAGCGTTTGCTCGTCATAGTGGATGTGGAGCGGCTGGAAGTCGGATTCCGTGAACTTCAGGTTGCCCTGCTCGAGGCGGATGGTGATCGCTGGACGGAAGATGGTGAGACCCCGGCCGAGCGTCACGGCGCCTTGCTCGTGCAGCCAGAGCAGGGCGTGGTCGAGAAGGCTCGAGGGGTCGGTGATCTCCTGTGCCAGTTCGAGGTCGCTCTCCAGCGCCGAGATCAGGGCGCCGAGGGTGGTCGCGACCTGCACGTCCTTGCCGCGGGCGTTCGTTGGCGCGGAGTCGGTGAGCGAGGCGAGCAGCACGGCCGCAGCCCTGCGGCGAAGCCGGGAGGTGAGGGTGAGCTTTTCCCAGCTGCGCTGCGGGCGGAGCGAGAGGTGCTGGCGGTCAATCTTGCGGACCTGGAAGCTGGCAACGCCCTCCGCGTCCTCCCGGCCGTCCCGCGCGATCCCGCGAATGAGCTTCTCGACGATGTCGGGACGGACCGTCGTGTGACCCGCATCCCGGAGCTGCTGCGAGGCGAGCCTGAGATTGAGGGTCGACACCTCGCCGGGCCCAAGGTCCGGTGCGAGTTCCCGGAATCGGTCGAGCATGTCGCCCTCGAGGCCGGAGGCCTCGGCAAGTCGCCTGTTGGAGGAGTCTTCCACGGCGAGATGGATGAAGACCGTGATCGCGGTATCGTTCGAGGCGATCCCGAGCGCCTCGAGGAAGTTGAGTGCCTTGCGCAGCCGCGCTGGCGTCAGGCCGGACTCGCCGCAGAGCTCGTCCGTGGAGATGCCGCGGTCAGGCGGGGAGTCGAGCAGGCTGCGGACGAGCCGCAGAAGCTTGGTCCGGTAAGCCTGGGTGGTGTCAGCCGCTTCGATCCGCTCGCGCGCTTCATCGATGGTCCGGATCTTCAGTGACGATGGAAACACCCGCACGAAGTTCTCGTCGCGCTTGAGCAGCACCGCCTCTTCGAGCCACGAGACCGCGATCTTCACCCGGGTATCCTCGGTGTTCCGGTCCCGTCCGAAGTCGCCGTCAAGATCTTCCTTGACGATCTCGCCGGGTGTCGCGACGACCTCGCCCTCCCGTTTGGATCGCCGCCCCAAACGCCGCAAGGACTTCAGGATCGCCCCGATTTCCTGTTTGTCGAGGCGCGACCGGGCCGAGAGCGTGAACTGCTTTTCGATGTCGTCGTTGCTGTATAGAAGGACGCAGCGGGCGGGCTCGCCGTCGCGTCCGGCGCGGCCGGCCTCCTGGACGTAGTTCTCGAGCGAGCCCGGGATGTCGGCGTGGACGACGAGACGGATGTCGGACTTGTCGATCCCCATGCCGAAGGCGTTGGTGGCCGCGATGACGCGGAGCATGCCGTTCGCGAACTGCTCCTGTGTGTCCAGCTTGGCTTCCGGCTTCAGCCCCGCATGGTAGTGGCCGGCGGCGTAACCCTTCTCCTTGAGGAAGTCGGACACCCGCTCGGTGGCGCTTCGGGTCGCGCAGTAGACGATCGCGCCCGAGGCGCCTTTCGAGGACAGCACATCCTCTAGAACCGAGACGATGTCGCCCAGCTTGCCGGTCTTGTCGGTCTGGATGACCTCGAACGAGAGATTGTCCCTGTGCGCGCCGCCGTCGATCCGCTCGAGATCGACGCCCAGCTTCTCCTCGAAATGCTCGCAGATGTCGTCGATGACGCCGGGCTTGGCTGTCGCGGTCAGGCAGATCAGCGGCGCCGGTTCGCTGTCGCCGGAATACTCCCGGATGAAGCGGGCGATGTAGCGGTAGTCCGGCCGGAAATCATGGCCCCACTTGGAGACGCAGTGCGCCTCGTCGACGACCCAGTATCCGACTTCCCTCTGCTCCAGGATGGACCGCACGGACGGGTTTCTGAGCTGTTCCGGCGAGATAAGCAGCATCGAGGCATCACCGAGGCGGACCCGGTCGAGCGCGTCGTGGCGCTCGGGCAGCGACAGCAGGCCATTGACGGTGACGCAGGACGAGATGCCCTGGCGCTTCAGGCTGGCAACCTGGTCCGCCATGAGCGCGACGAGCGGCGAGATGACGATGGTGAGCGCGCCGGTCCGGTGATACCTGGCGAGCGCCGGCAGTTGATAGCAGAGCGACTTTCCGGTGCCGGTCGGGAGGATTCCAAGCACCGACGACTTGGCAAGCGCCGCCGCGACGATGGTCTCCTGCAGAGAATGTCCGTCGTCGCCGGCGGGCTTCGGCCGGAACCCCTCGAAGCCGAACCACTGTTCCAGAAGTCTCGCCGGGTTGCTCCAGGACCGGCACCAGTCGCAGGCGGGATCCGTGCAGGACGTGTCGCGGAGCCTTCGAACAAGCACGCCGGCCTCAGGAAACTGGTGCCGGACCCAGGGCGGCATCACGGAGTTTTCGCCCGCCACCGCGATCCAGGAGAGTGCGTAGGCGAACGACCAACCGGTTCGCCCCGCTTCCGGGATCGCCAGTTCGATCTGGTGGGTGCAGGCCCGGCTCGTGAGAACCTGTCGAATCGCGCGTTGCGCCTCCGGGGCGCCCGGCCTTGGCGCATCCCTTGCCAACCGGAAGACCGCTTCAAATCCCCGCGGCCTCTCGCCCGATGTCGCCAGCCAGTGGAGGACTGTCAGCAAATCGGGGTCGTCTCGAGCGAGTTTCCGCAACTCGGCCAGCTGGTTTCGGAGGACGGTGAGCACGAGCCCGGCGTCGACTTCGGGGTCGCTGGCGCTCCCGGCCTGGAGACGTCCGTCCTTATAGTGCTTGACCAGGCGGTGATACGGGTTGCGGGGAAAGGCAAGCGGGTTGAGCCAGAGGGTGTCGATCGGGGGCTTTGCGAGGAGCTGCAGACTGGAACATGCTTCTCGCAGATAGGGTAGATCGTGCTTGATCACGTTGTGTCCGAGCACGAACTCTGTGCCGACGGCGTATTCGTCGAGCGCGCGCAACGCGGTCGCAAGGTCGCCTTTGTTAAAGGTGCAGGTGTCGGCGGTCGCCGAACGGATGGCGGCGAAGCTTTGAATCCGGCCGGAATTCGGATCGACTTCGAGGTCGACCGAGACGCATTTCGAAAGAAGCGTCTCCGTTTCCATGCTGTCCGCTAGGTCCGTTCCGTCCAGCAATTGGTCCCCGGATATCCGGTCATTGCTTCTAGCCTAATTCGATGTGCCCGGTTCGGTTTAGGGATGGCCGCGACGGAGCGCAATCGGTGCGTATCCAGCCGCACTCGCTCTCCGGTCCCGTCTATAGCAAGAGGGGGAGCAGAATGATCTACGATATTGCCGATCTTGAGACCTGGATGGAGGAAGGAAAACGCCGGTTCACAGCTGAGGCGGCGGACTAGAGCTAATGGCGAGAGCGCTCGCGGCGCATTTCCTCCCGGCGGAGCGCGGTGGGCCTGATACAGGGAATTCATCCGGCCCCGGTGGGTTCGGAATTCTCCGTAGATACGGCGTCAAACGCCGCAGAATGGTTGTAACTTGAACCGCTAAGGAGTTCTATCCTAAATTTCTACACGCTACGATATGCGGCGATGATCGCTGCCAATGGGCCTGGACCTGAACCATGCCTCTCAACGCCGCCCTGCGCGCCGAACTGCCCGAGCTGGTCCCGAACGGTCTGCTGGTCACCCGGTCGTGGCTCATGGAACAGGGTCTCGCCCGGCATGCCGTCGACAATCTGGTCAAGAGCGGGCAGCTCCTGCCGCTGAGGCCTGGCGTCTACATACGTCCGGGAAGCCGGCTTGTCTGGCAAGGCGTCGTCAGCTCCCTTCAACGGATGGGCGGCAACTTCGTCGTCGGCGGAACGAGCGCGCTGGAGCTGCACGGTCGGACGCACTATCTGCCCCTGGCTCGCCGCCGCGCGATACATCTGTACGGCTCCGGGCCAGTGCCGTCATGGGCCAACAAGCTCGGTCTCGAGGAGACGTTCCATCGCCATGGCACCGCATGGCTGTGGGAACCGGAGGAATCGGCGGAGTGTTGCGAACAGCGCCCCCTGTCGTCCTTCACGGTCGACGTTCCCTGGGGCGACGGTTTCCAGGCGGTGCGCACCTCCACGCTCGAACGGGCGTTGTTGGAGATACTGAAGGACGTGCCGGCCGGGATATCGTTCGAGCACGCCGAACAATTGATGGAAGGGCTCGCCGACCTCTCGCCGCGCAGGCTCGACGCCCTTCTGCACCGAACGCGCAGCGTCAAGGTCAAGCGCCTGTTCTTCTGGTTGGCGGAGCGGCAGGGGCACGCCTGGATGAAGCGGCTGGACGTCGGCGACTTCGATTTGGGCCGGGGCAAGCGCGTCCTGGCGAGGGACGGCCGGTTGGTGCGCCGCTACGGGATCACCGCGCCGAAAACGATGCATGGATAGACGCAATCCGTTCTATCGTCAGGCGTCGCTGGTCGTCCGGGTGCTGCCCTACGTCGCCAGGCGGGAAGAGTTCGCCCTGACGGGCAGATCACCGGCCTGAATGTCCTGCGCGTCCACGAAGAGGCCTTTGGTGCGTTCCTGACGGCCTGGACAGAGTGGCTGGGCCGGCAGCGCCACGTCCTCCACGCGCTCAACGAGAGCGCGCCTGTGGCCGCCTGATCCCTGCCAATTGCCCCAAGCCCGGCCATGGGCGGGGGCTATGTGTCATATCGTTTCATTTTCGATGAAGCGATTCTTCTGTGTTGCAAATTATTATAAATATATCAACAGCTTAAACGTTTCACGCCGGCCGCATTTCGTTGCACCCGCAAGGTCGCCCTTATCGTTTCAAAATTGGTGAAACGATACCTTGAAAAGCCGCAACTCTCTATATATTGTATATACATAATCGTTTCGCAGGATAGACGGATCGTTTCATGCTCCTCTCGGACCAGGCCGTAATCGACTACATCGCTGACCATGCTGGCGCCCGCCGGGACGATATCCGGCGTCATGCCGCGCCGGACGCGAGCGACACGACCGTATGGCGCGCGCTCAGGCGCCTGGTCGATGAGGGAAAGCTGGAGGTCTCCGGCAAGGCGCGCGCCACCGGTTACACGCTCGCAGGGCCTGCCGTGATCCGGGCTTACCTGCAAACGCCCTATAACCGGCGCAAGCCTGTCAGCTACAATCGAGAATTCTTGGACCGCTACGTGCCGGACAAAACCTTCTATCTAACCGAGGCCGAGCGGCAACGCCTGCATGAAGCCGGCACGCCCGCCGGGGCGCCGCTTCCGGCAGGCACCTATGCGCGCCGCATTCTCGAACGGTTGCTGGTCGATCTCTCATGGGCGTCTTCGC